>SESH01029442.1_pt1 | contig 18030 bp, 14 predicted proteins | sample 3171561 | NCBI WGS metagenome assembly SESH01 (sample SAMN10866947, study PRJNA518727) | freshwater metagenome | biome: subpolar coniferous forest; feature: holomictic lake; material: water; isolation source: holomictic Lake 442 2011 16.5 m and 2014 13 m | place: Canada: near Kenora, Ontario
CAATGAATTGCAGATGCGCCGCACGCGGCGGGATTGCGCGCGGACTTGCATCCCGGTGGTTCTGTCGTTACAGTGGTTTGACTCAGCGAAGGGCCGCGCAGACGCCGGGGCTGACGACCGGCACAGCGGTCAGCGCGCAGTTGCAGACCTGGTCCCGGCATCTCGCCAGCGATGGACCGTTGTTGTCCATTATTCTCCGGTAGAAAGCAGTCATCAGATCCTCACTAACAGGGCAGCTATGAAACTAATAATGCAAGTGATCGTTATTGTCGTTTGCGTAATAGGATTTTCAACGCGTGCCGAAACTACATCGTCGAATCTAATAGATGCGGCGCTACTTACTATGAAGGATGCCTGGGCTTTTTCTGACAATCGAACTCGGGCAATCCAAGAACTTGGGGAAAGATCCGATAGAGATACCTGTCTTGCGATGCTCGATATAATTGAACAAGACAACAATCGCTCGATTCGAAGTTGCGCCTTCTGGCATCTGAAACAAATCACAAAAGCCCATTCTGAATTTCAGGATGTACTTTCTCGTGCTGTTGCCTCGGCTTCCGGTGATCAAGATGGTCTCATGCGTACAATGGCATGCGAAGAGTTTGCGTCAGACACCAGCGGAAGCAACACTACCGCGATTTTGCAGATGGTTTGGCAGGAGTTTCAGCGCGCGCCACAATATCGCGGGAAGTACAATTATCCAGCTGAGCATGGGCAATGGGCAACGGAAACAATTATAGAGATATGTATGGATTATTTAATAAAGACAGGCAATGCAAACATTGAAGTCTTGCGTACGTTTTTAAGCAGGCTGGCCCAGGCGATCTCTCGTATTTTTTCGCCCACATTTTCTTTAAGCTCGGTGTCAAATCCGATGTTGATCTTTTGATTAGAGCGGCGGAAGAAACATCCAGTCCGCGTGTAAAAATATCTGTCATAAATGATTTGGCAGAGATTGGAGATGCAAGGGCGCTTCCTGCTTTAAACAGTGCTCTTAAAGACGAATCATTTGTGGTGGCGAAGGGGGCGAAGCGTATCTATCCTATTCGCGTGGCCGCAAAACGTGCCATTGATGCTATAAAGAAATGCCAAAGGCAAAGCCTGTGAATTGAAAAAGAACGACGCAAACGCGAAATAGAGACCCTATTCACATCACCGGCGCGTGGGTTGGGCTCGTAGCCGCCCTTGCTCCCGCTGGGGCTTCCGGGTTTGTGTGTGGAATCTTCTGGTGACGAACACGAGGCGATCAAGAGCCACAAGCAATGGTTCGCCAGCAAGCATGGGAGATTTTTTTAGCTACGGATTACGCGGATGGCGCGGATTTTGTTTGGTTGAGAGCACTCAAGGGCCACCCACTCTCCCAATCCGCGAAATCTGCGCTATCCGTAGCTGAGAATCCCGCTGCGATTTCGTTCATTCCGCGCGTTCTGCTGCCGGTAGCCCCGGACCGCCCCGGTCCGCGGGCGGAATGGGGTGCTTGCTTATCAAATTCACCGCCGCCTGCGGCAGATAGGTGCGGCCGGTTTTTTCGATGTGCACGACCACGCCGCGAAACCTCTGCTCCTGGCCGTTCTGGATCAGCACGTTCTGGTTCACGGGCAGCCGCGCCGTGCCGATGGTCAGCACCGGATGCGTCGGGTCGGCACAGTCCAGTTGCGCGGCAGGAAATTGCTTTTGCGCATCCACGAACAACTCGCGCGTCAGCGCGGGCAGGTTCAGGCGCAGGGCGCGGGCCGCGACCTGCGCGACCTCGGTATTGTCAAGCAGTCCGATGGGACGGCCGGGGCCATAGCTCCAGAGCGGTACGTCGACACCCGTGTGGCCGCCTGACGTCCAGCCGATGGCGGATTGCGGGCGCACCGCAGTCTCCATGAGTGCGCTGCTCATGGAGGCGCCTTTGGCTACGCGGTTGGTGATTTCTTCGGCGGTGGCGTCGGGCAGGCGGATGTTCCACCAGGCTTCGACATTGGCGGCGATGGTGGCAGTCGTATAATTAGTCCCGATCTTTTCAGCCAGCAGATCGGTCGAGATTTGCATGCGGGTCATGGAATCGACCAGATCGGCGCGGGTTCGTGGCGTGCGCGCACGGTGACCGATGGTCATGCCGCCGGTGTCGTGGTCGGGGCAGGCGAGCACGAGCGTCTGCCCCTGTCCCTCGCCGGCGGCAAATTTTAGCGCTACAGCCATCGCATCATCGAAGGCCAGAAACTCCCGCACGCCCCGGGCCGGATCGTTGGCGTGGTCGGCCCAGTCTACCTGGCTTCCCTCCACCATCAGAAAGAAACCTTTGCGGTTTTGCTTCAGCAAGTCGATGGCTTTGGCGGTCATTTGCGCGAGCGACGGTTGGTCCGGCGTGCGTGCGGCGCGATCGATCTCCGCTGACAGGCTGCCCGGCGAGAAAATCCCCCAGGCCCTGCCGCTGGTTAGGCGTTCCATGGCGCGGGCGTCGCCAATGACCTGCACGCCGCGCTTTTGCAATTGTTCGATCAGATTTTGGCCGTCCCGGCGCACACCGCCTGCATCGGCGGGAAGCAGCTGTTGCCGGCCGCCGCCGAATACCACGTCGAGGTCCTGATGGACCAACTGTTGCATGATATCGCAGTCGGAACTGCGCGAGACCGCGTGCGCGGCAAAGGCGGCTGGCGTAGCCTCCCATGCGCCGACTGTGACGACCAGACCGGCGGACCGCCCCGACTGCTTCGCGCCCTCGAGCAGGGTGGCCAGCGGCTGGTATGCGCCATACGGCAGGTTGGACGGGCGCAAAATGGCATTTTGTGGCGGCGCTGCACCCAGGGTGCCATTGGCGGTTTTCACGCCGGTGGCCAGCGCCGTTGCGGCAGCAGCCGAGTCGGTAACCAGGTTGTCGGCCGAGTGGGTCTTGACTGCGCCGGACTGGATTTGATCGACGGCCAATGGCCCGCCGTGAACCCAGCGCGCCAGCGTCACCATGCTCTGGGAACAACCATCCGGGATCATCATGATCACGTTGCGAACCTCGGGGGGCGTCTGGTCGGTCGCGGCACGCGGCGGCAGCGGCCGCCATTCCGCGCGGGACAGCCCCGTGGCGAGAAATCCGACGATCAGGACCGTGAAAAATCCAAGTCGTATTTGCATGGCGAAAAAGTATAGCAGATTTCCGGTGTAAGCAAGAGCAGGACGCTCACGTTTCTGGTTTCAGTGCAGGGTCTTTTACTGAAGCTGTCTCGAATTCTCACCACGAAGGACGCGAAGAGCACGAAGGTCAATTAATCCGACAGTTTCGGCTATTTCCAGCGTCCGATTACGTGAATCTTCGTGTTCTTCGAATCTTCGTGGTGGAAGGCGAAAAGTGACGCTTCAGGAAAAGACCATGGTAACGCAACGGGGGTGCATCTCCGTTTCGTTGACCTCGCTTTGATTAACCACCCGCTACGCTGGAGGCACGGAGTCGGCGTAGCATTTCCGTGCCCTCTTCCGGAGGACTGTTGCGCGGATTTGCCACGTTGTGCGGCCATGAGCGATGGATTCATCCCGGATTATCTGGTCGCACAGCGTGGCAAACCCGCGCAACACGCGAAGTGGAGTGAAGGCAGAGCGTGAATCGAAGGATCCTTGAGCTTGCTGTGCCATCTTCTCCGAGTCTCCGTGCCTCCAGCGCAGCGGGTGGAGAAATCGGTAGCGAAACACCTGTTTTCGGATCGTCGCAACGTAGATGCCGCGGCACGCGGCATCTACTCCGGCACATCCATCGACGCGTCGTGCGTTTCGCAGCCGTCGTTCAGGCCGGCGGGCTCCCTGGTTTTCAGCAGCCGCAGCCAGACGCGTACGTTATCGGCGATCACGACGGCCACGATCACCAGCACGCCGGCGCTGAGCCAGAGCTTGAGCAGGTCGTGCTTGGCATAGTAGGTGCGGATGTTGAGCACATCGGCGCAGAACGTCACGACGGTCAGGAACAGGCAGGGGATGGCGGTCGTCAGCGCGTAGACCTTGCGTTTGGCCACGCGCAGAATGATGGTGGTGCCGATGGCCAGCGCCAGCGCGGAGAGGGTCTGGTTCACGGCACCGAACATGGGCCAGATGCTGGAGATGTCGCCGGTGTAGAGCAGGTACCCCCAGGCGCAGGAGATCAGGCCGCCGCAAAGCAGTACGCCGGGGAGCCAGTCCACCTTGCGGAACGGCGCGTAGGCATAGCCGAGGAGGTCCTGCAGGATGTAGCGCCCGACGCGCGTGCCCGCGTCAATCGTGGTCAGGATGAAGAGCGCTTCGAACATGATGATGAACTGGAACCAGTACTTCATCGTATGCTTCAGACCCTCGCCGATGCTGGCGAAGATGTGCGCCATGCCCACGGCCAGCGAGATGGCGCCGCCCGGACGGTGCGCCACGTCGAGGCCGACGAGCTGGCTAAGTTCCGGCAGGTTGACCACGGCCAGTCCGAGCGCATCGAACTTTTCCTTGGAAGAATTGATGGCAAAGAAATCCGCGGGCATGAGTGTGGTGGCGGCAATCAGGGCCATGAGCGAAACAAAGGCCTCGGTTACCATCGCGCCATAGCCGATGAACGGGATGTGGCTCTCCTTCTCGATCATCTTGGGCGTGGTGCCGGAGGAGATCAGGGCATGGAAACCGGAGATCGCGCCGCAGGCGATGGTGATAAAGACGTATGGCCACCAGGGCCCGGAGATGATCGGCCCGCCGCCCTGGATGAACGCGGAAGCAAACGGCATCTGGATGTCCGGGTGCACAGCGATCACGCCGATGGCCAGCGCGGCAATCACGCCGATCTTCATGAAGGTGCTCAGGTAGTCGCGCGGCGCCAGCAGCAGCCAGACCGGCAGGATGGCGGCGCAGAAGCCATACACCGGCAGCATCCAGGAGATCGTTTTAGGGCTGAAGGTGAACCATCCCGCAAAGCCGGACGCTGCGACCCACGGCCCGCAGAACACGGCGGCGCAGACCAGCGTGACGCCGACGATCGAGCCGGAGAGGATCGCCCCGGGCCGGAGGCGGAACATGTAGAGCCCGATCCCCATGGCGATCGGAATGGTCATGGCAATGGAGAAGGTGCCCCAGGCGTTGTTCTTCATGGCATTCACGACTGCCACGCCCAGCCCGGCCAGCGAGGCAACGATCACAAACAGGATGGCAATCGCGGTCAGGAAGCCGGTCACGCGCCCCACGTCGCGCCGCGCGATCACGGCGATGGACTGTCCGCCGTGGCGCACGGAGCCGAACAGGATCACCATGTCATGCACGCAGCCGGCAAAGACCGAACCGACCAGGATCCAGAGAAAGCCGGGCCCCCAGCCAAACTGGGCCGCCAGGGTCGGGCCGATCAGCGGGCCCGCGCCGGCAATGGCGGCGAAGTGGTGCCCGAAGACCACCCACTTGTTGGTGGGAATATAGTCCTGGCCGTTGTTGAGGTGCACGGCTGGCGTGACACGGCTGTCGTTCAGCATGAGCACGCGGGCCGCGAGAAATGCGGCGTAGTAGCGGTACGCCAGGGCAAAGACACATAACGCGATCAGCAGCAGGACGAGCGAGTTCATGTGTTCTCCCGGGAAGAGGTGTAGCACGGGGCACTATATCGGGTCCGGGCCGTGGAATTCAAGCGCACAGCCTGCGAATCCGGCAGTTGCGGGTAGACGGCGTAAAGCCGTCTCTACCCCAATGCAGCGGCAAGTCAATGAAGCGCAGATGCGCTCAACGAGAACAGCGCCCTGCAATCTGCGCCCTGCAATCTGTTGACACGTCACGTTTCCTTTCGTATATATAACTTTTGCAATAAACTAACGCCGCGTGAACAGGCAATGCGCTGGTCTTTATGACGAAACTCAAAGTGCTTCTGGTCGACGACGAAGTTATGCTATTGAAGGTCATTCAGATGGCCATGCGGGCAACCATCGAATGCGAAGTCCTGACCGCAACCAGCGGTGCCCAGGCGTTGCGGATCATGGAGCAAGAGAACATCGACGTTGTGGTGTCGGATATCGGCATGCCCGGCATGGATGGTGCCACGCTGATCAGTGTTGTTTCCGAATTGTATCCCAAGACCACACGGATGGTCTTCACGGCTTTGCGGGCAAACAACGACATCGGGTTTAGGACCGCGGGGTCTGCACACCAGTTTTTTCTCAAGCCTACCGCCATCAGCCTGATCGCGGAGAGAATCAAAAGTGTCCAACGTCTGCGGAACAATCTTCCGACGCAAGGCATGGATCTGATTGTCTCGCACATCCGGTCGCTTCCGAGTCTGCCGGCCATTTACACGGAGCTCGATCAGGAGTTGAACAACCCCAACAGCTCCATGGTGTCGGTGGGCAAGATTCTGGAAAAAGATATTGCGATGAGCGCGAAGGTTCTGCAGCTCGTCAACTCGGCATTCTTCGGCATGCATGAACGGGTGACCCGGCCAGCCCAGGCCGTTGTCCTCCTCGGTGGCGAGGTCATGAAGTCGCTGCTTCTCGGCCTGCACCTGATTACGTCATGGAAGACGTCGTACACCCCGTATTTTTCCATCCAGGAGCTCTGGCGCCATGGGCTCAGTGTGGCGGCCGGCGCGCAGGCGATTGCGCTGGCGGAAGGTTGCACCCGGGAACAGGCCGATGAATTCTATGCGGCCGGACTTTTTCATGACATCGGCAAGATTATCATCGCCGACAATCTTCCCGAATCCTGCGACCATATCCAGAAGCTTGTCCGTGAGCGCGGCCTTTCCACGCGGCAGGCGGAAAGGGAAGTGCTGGGCGCAACCCATGCCGAGGCCGGCGCCTACCTCATGGCGCTCTGGGGTTTCTCCGACAACATCGTCAACGCCTGCGCGTTTCATCATCAGCCTTCGGTATTGGAGTCGAAAGGGTTCAGCCCGGTTGCCGCCGTGCACTGTGCCAACGTGTTTGACCACGGGGACGCGTTGCGCGGGAAGAGCATCGCGGAGGTGCTCGACCAGGAATACATCACCCGGGAGGGCTGGGCGTCCAAGATCGAAGCCTGGCGCGGTGTGGTAACCCCTGCGGCGAAGAGCTGAACCGGACGGTGCGCGGTCGCTACGGCCCAGGCGCACGCAGGGCGGTAACCGGAGGTTTTCGGGTCAGCGCGAAGTCCATGCCAGGCATATGCGGCCGTTCACGACGGCCGCAATTAATTTTTTTGCACGGCAGGTGTAAGATTGCAGCCGCAACCTGCATATACCAGAGTGGGAGGCAGGGTCAGGGGCTTTTCCTGAAGCGCCACGTTGCCGGAAATTGAACGAAGTGCGTATTCAGCCTTGACACGTCTCCCGCCACAACCGACACTTCACGCATTCATTCCGACTAGGAGGCTATATGGCTGAGAAAGAAAAAAAAGGTTCACCGTCGCAGCTGGAATCGGTTATTTCCCAGATTCGCAAAGAGTTCGGCGAAGGCGCCATCCTGCGTCTGGGCGACGCGGAAGCGTCCAAGGACATCTCGATTATTTCCACCGGATCCTTCTCGCTCAATCTGGCACTTGGCGTGGGCGGACTTCCGCGCGGCCGGGTGGTGGAGGTCTTCGGACCGGAGTCGTCCGGCAAGACCACGCTGGCGTTGCATATTATTGCCAATGCCCAGAAGAACGGCGGCATGGCGGCGTTCGTGGATGCCGAGCACGCGCTGGATCCCAACTATGCGGCGCGTCTGGGCGTGAAGCTGGATGATCTGCTGGTGAGCCAGCCGAACTCCGGCGAAGAGGCGCTCACCATCACCGAGCAGCTCGTTAAGAGCGGTGCGCTCGACGTGGTGGTCGTGGATTCCGTGGCCGCACTCGCACCGCAGGCGGAGCTGGACGGCAGCATGGGCGATTCGCATGTCGGCCTGCAGGCGCGCCTGATGTCACAGGCCATGCGCAAGCTCACCAGCGCCATTTCACAGACCAAGACGCTCTGCCTGTTCACCAACCAAATCCGTGAGAAGATCGGCGTCATGTTCGGCAACCCCGAGACTACGCCGGGTGGGCGCGCACTCAAGTTCTACTCCTCCGTGCGCCTGCATGTGCAGCGCATCGGCGCGCTCAAGGACCCTTCCGGCGCGGTGGTCGGCAACCGCACGCGCGTCAAGGTCGTGAAGAACAAGGTTGCGGCGCCATTTACCGAAGCCGAGTTCGACATCCTGTACGCCCGCGGCATTTCGTGGGAGGGGTCGGTGCTTGACGCGGCGTTGCTGTATAATGTCGTCACTAAGCGCGGCTCGTGGCTGAGCTTTGGTTCGGAGCAGATCGGACAAGGCGCCATGGTCGCCACCGAGCACCTGCGTTCCAACCCCGACGTGGTCGCCAAGATCGTGGCCAAGGTCCACGAGGCCATCAAAGCCGGCGTCAAGCCGGTCAAGGCTGGGGCGGATTGAGATGGCCAAATTGGTTTTGCGATCATGAAAACCAGCGTATTATAACAGCCATGGGCACTTTTCACATAGGTTGCAGGATCGAGAACCACGTTCGACGCGATCATTCCGTCGGCATTTCCAAGATGCTGGTGGATACCGGCAGCGAATACACCTGGATTCCCACGGCCAAGCTGGAAAGCATCGGTGTGGTGCGGGAGAAAAAGGACCTTCGGTTTGTCATGGCCAATGGCCAGTGTGTTACGCGCAGTGTGGGGTTTGCGATCCTTCGGGTCGAACGCTCATTCACGATCGACGAGGTCGTTTTTGCGGAAACCGGAGATCTGGTGCTGCTCGGCGCGCGAACGCTGGAAGGGCTGAACCTCATGGTCGACTCATCCCGCAAGAAACTGGTTGCCGCCGGTCCGCTTCCCGCGGCGTAAGCGACTTTCCGTTCTGTTTTGCGTTGAATCAGGTGGCATTGTTGCTTTACCGTCAGCCATCAAAAGGCTATTATAGCTACATGACAACGGCCTCCATTTCGACCACCAAAAATCATTTGAGTGCCCTGCTGGACCAGGTGCGGCATGGGCAGCGCGTGGTGATTACGGATCGCGGCATTCCTGTGGCCATGCTGGTGCAGCCGGATGCCGCTGCTGACGCCGATTCCGATGGGCGGATCCAGCGTTTGCGGCGCATGGGCATCATCACCGGCGGCAGCGGACACATCAATCTGCAGGCTTTGGGCCGCCCAGAGCGGCTGGGCGGTGGGGCGGACAGCCTTTCCCGCGCGTTGCAGCAGGAGCGCGAGGAGTCACGATGACGTTCTGGGATAGTTCTGCCCTGGTGCCCGTTTTGAATGAGGAGTCCCATTCGATCGAAGTGCGGAAATGGTCAGCGCTCGATACGATCGTGGTGGCCTGGCATACGCGGGTTGAAGTCTTTTCAGCGCTTACGCGCCTGCAGCGCGAGGGATCGATCAGCGAAGCCTGTTTGGATCGACATCTCGCCAAATTGGAGAGAATGGCTTCCGAATGGATCGAAATTCAGCCGCTGGAAGACGTGCGCCGCACCGCCATGCGCCTTCTGCGCACGCACGTTTTGCGTTCGCTGGATGCCCTGCAACTGGCCTCGGCCTGGTTCGCTTCCGAGGGGCGACCCGACACCATGGACTTTGTCTGTTTCGACGCGCGCCTCGCCTCTGCCGCGCAGCGCGAAGGATTTCGCGTGCGGGGGTGAGGAGCATGCGATGGCAAGCTGGGACATACTACTGCAGTTTTGGCCATGCCTTGGCGTATTCAGAACGTCACTTGTGCCACACGAGAAGGGTGGCTGGCTCACCATGCATTGTGCATGCATCACCTACTGCTCACGTATCTGGTGCCGATGGTGGCTGCGATCGTGGTGATCCTGCTGTTGTGGCGGATGCCCCACCGCCTGTCATGGCCGGCGCAAGTCAGAGTTGACGGGATTGTGACTTGAGGGTGTTGATTAAAAGGTGGCCCGGGCGCTCCGCGCGCGGGCGGTTGCTGGCCCGTCGCTGTTTCGGCATCTGCCCGCGCGCGGAGCGCCCGGGCCACCTGGGTTCGAACCGGCAACGCGTGAATCATGAGGTGTGTGTAACCTGAGCGTCAACTTTGACTTGCGCCTGTGAGCGGCTGGCCCCACTTTTTTTTGTTTTGCCCCGCGTCGTTCCGCGTTATCCTGTCTCCCCTCTCACCTGAACCCTGAACCCTGAACCCCGGACTCCCCACATGACCGCCGACCAACTCCGCGAAAAATACCTGAAGTTCTTCGAATCCAAGGGGCACCGGATCATCTCCGGCGCTTCGCTGATCCCGGAGAACGACCCCACCGTGCTCTTTACCACCGCCGGCATGCATCCACTGGTGCCGTATCTGCTGGGTGAGCCGCACCCGGCCGGGAAGCGCCTGACCGACGTGCAGAAGTGCGTCCGCACCGGCGACATCGAGGCCGTGGGTGACACGTCGCACCTGACCTTCTTCGAAATGCTCGGCAACTGGTCGCTCGGCGACTACTTCAAAAATGAAGCCATCTCCTGGTCGTATGAGTTTCTCACCTCTCAGGCGTACCTCGGCTTCGATCCGGCGCGTCTTAGCGTGACCGTCTTTCAGGGCGAGGGCGATGTGCCGAAGGACGAGGAGTCCATTGCCATCTGGAAATCGCTTGGCATTCCGGCCGAGCGCATCCACGCGCTGCCGAAAGAGGATAACTGGTGGGGTCCGGCCGGGCAGACCGGTCCGTGCGGTCCGGACACCGAGATGTTCATTGATACCGGCAAGTCGGCCTGCGCGCCGACCTGCCGCCCCGGCTGCCGCTGCGGCAAGTACATCGAGATCTGGAACGATGTCTTCATGCAGTACAACAAGACCGCGGACGGGCGCTATGAGGCGCTGAAACAGGCCAACGTCGACACCGGCATGGGCGTGGAGCGCACCATCTGCATGCTGCAGGGGCGCGCCTCGGTCTTCGAGACGGAGCTCTTTGCGCCGTTGATGGCGAAGATCGCCGAGCTTTCGACCACGCCACCGGCGGATGAGGCTGTGGTGCAACGCGCCCAGCGCATTATCGCGGACCATTTGCGCACGGCCACCTTTATTCTCGGCGATCCCAAGGGCGGCGTAAAGCCCGGCAATCTTGGCGCCAACTATGTGCTGCGCCGCCTGATCCGCCGCGCCGTACGTTACGCCAAGGTGCTCGGCATCGGCTCCGGTTTTGCCCGCACGCTGGCTGAGGTCGTGATCGCCAACTATTCCCACGTCTACCCGGAATTGCAGGAGAAGCACGAGTTGATCGTCGGCGAGCTGGCGGCCGAGGAAGAGCGGTTTGAGAAGACGCTGACCTCCGGGCAGCGGGAGTTCGACAAGATCGCCTCGGCGCTCAAGATGCATGGTCAGACCCAGCTTTCCGGGCGTACGGCCTTCAAGCTTTACGACACCTACGGGTTTCCGCTGGAGATGACCGAGGAACTTGCTTCTGAGCAGGGGCTTTCTGTGGATCGCGCCGGCTTTGACGAGGCGTTCAAGAAGCACCAGGAACTCTCCAAGCAGGGCGACAAGACCTTCAAGGGCGGCCTGGCAGATCAGGGCGATGTCACCATGCGCCTGCATACGGCCACGCACCTGTTGCACAAGGCCCTGCAGATTGTGCTGGGGCCGCATGCGCTCCAGAAGGGGTCCAACATCACGCCGGAGCGCTTGCGTTTCGATTTTACGCACCCGGAAAAGATGACGCTCGAGCAGCTTGCCGAGGTCGAGCGGATCGTCAACGAACAGATTCAGCGCAACCTTCCCTTTACACTCGAGACCATGACCATTGAGGATGCGCGCGCCAAAGGCGCCACGGCGCTGTTTGCCGCCAAGTACGGCGAGCAGGTCAAGGTCTATTCGGCCGGCGACTTCTCCATGGAAGTCTGCGGCGGCCCGCATGCGGCCACCACCGGCGAACTGGGCAAGTTCAAGATCCAGAAGGAAGAAAGCTCGAGCGCGGGGGTGCGGCGAATCAAGGCGGTGCTGGAGTAAGCAGTACGTCAGACCTGTCAGACTTGTCTGATCGGTTCCGACCTGGCGCCCGTCACCCCTTCAGCCGCTGCGCGATCCCTGCCACGTGCTTTCCCTGAAAGCGCGCGGCTGCGAGTTCATTGGCTGTGGGCTGGCGCGAGCCGTCGGCGCCGGCCATCGTGGTCGCGCCGTAGGGCGTGCCGCCGGTGATCTCTGTCATGTTCATCAGTTCCGGCGCCGCATAGGGGAGCCCCACCACAATCATGCCGTGGTGTAGCAGCGTGGTGTGGAAGCTCGTGAGTGTGGTCTCCTGCCCGCCATGCTGTGTGCCGGTTGAGCCAAACACGCTGCCGACCTTGCCGACCAGGGCGCCTTTGGCCCAGAGTCCGCCGGTCTGATCCAGGAAGTTGCGCATCTGCGCGGCCATCATGCCGAAGCGCGTGGGCGTGCCGAACAGGATGGCATCGGCATCAGCCAGTTGTTCCGGCTGAGCTGTGGGGATGTGCGCGAACGCAGCGCGCGCCATCTTGGCGCCGCTCTTGATCAGAGCCGCCTCATCCATCAGTTCCGGCACCTGCCAGAGCGTCACGTCAGCGTCAGTCACCTGCCGCGCCCCTTCGGTAATGGCCTCGGCCATGCGGTAGACGTGTCCGTACGTGCTATAGAACACTATGTGGATCTTGGTTGTTTCCATGGGTAGCCACCTTTCAATCAGCAGTTTTCATTAATGGCGACACGAATGCCCTTACGGGCACACTACGAACGGCTTCTTGCCAATTTTAGGCCGTTTGTAGTGACGCCGTAAGGCGTTTTGGCGCCATAACGAGAACTGCTGCCATTCGATGGCCATAGTTTCGCCGAAAACGGGCGCAGCGGCAAGGAGAGATGGGGGGCGTGGAAGAATGGAAGGTTGGAAGGAATGATGGATGAGCCGATGGCGGCAATACTGACGAAGCATGATCTGCGCGTAGACGAAGTCTTCTGTATCCATTATCTCTTCCATTCTTCCACTCGCCCGCGATTCGTTGGATGCCTTTTGCCCGGCTTTTGCTACAATTCCGAAATCGCAATCGGCGGGGAAGGGCAGGGGACGCAATCATGGCAGAAGCGCAATTTCCGGTTAATTTCGGCACCGTGCTGCTGGAGTCCAACCGCTGGACGCCGGAGAAGATACCCACTTACCGCGTAAGCGAGTGGGCGGTTGCGATTCACGACGCGGGTTTTTCCGGGCTGGAGTTGTGGGAGAATCATGCGGCGTTGGCCGACGAGGCGGAGCAGGCAGCTCTGTGCCAACTGCCCCTGCCGGTGGTTATCTTCAACAGCTATTGCACCTTCGACGATGCCGGCGCCAGCACCCGCCAGCGGACCGCGGAGTTTGTCCGGCGTTTCGGCGCCCGCGGCGTGAAGTTCAACTTTGGTAACGAGGCCGCGCGTACAGACGAATACGTGCGCAACCTGCGCGCGTGGGCCGACACGCTGCCTGCAGGTTGCCGTCTGTTGTGTGAATGCCACGGCGGAACCGTGCTGGAGACGCCGGAGCAGGCTGCCCGCGTGCTGGCGCCATTGGCAGGACGTGTGGAGCTCATTGTGCATCCGTTTGCCGGCGAGCGCGCGTCCCTGCAGCAGTGGCTTGATGGGTTTGGCCAGGCCGTGACGCATGTACACGTGGCCGGATTGCGGGGCAAGTGGCCGATGATCCGGCTCGAGGAGATGGCGGAAGAGGCGCAGGCGCGTCTGGCCTTGTTGCGCAAGGCGGGTTTTGCTGGGACCTGGACCCTGGAATTCACCGGCGGCGTGGCGCAATCGCCCGAGGATCGCCACACGCTGCTGGCGCATGCGGCCGCCGATCTGGCGTTTTTGCGGAAGCATGGGTAGCCCATGGCCTTTTCCTGAAGCATCACATAAGCCGCGTATTTAACCGCCAAGTACGCCAAGTTTTCCAGACGTTGTCTCTCCGCAGGCGGAAACATTGAATTTGTTGGTCTTGGCGACCTTGGCGTCCTGGCGGTTGGACAAACTGTTAAGCTTCAGGAAAAGACCATGCTAGGTAGCCGTCTTCGATGTGTTTTTGCTTGTCTCACACCTCTAGAGGTGTGAGACTGTCCGCATTATGAAAGCACCGCTTGCGCCGACGATCTGGAGAACGTGCCGCGTGCTGGCCTGTGCACGGCGGTTGAAGGTTTTCAAGGTGGTCGTGGAGAAAGGTCCGGTGTGCGTGAAGGACGTGGCGCGAATCTGCCGCATGCCGGAAAACACCACCACGCAATATTTACGGGCCTTGCAGGCGCGTGGGTTGCTTGCGGCTAACCGGAAAAGTCGATGGGTTTATTATGTGCCACAGGCAGACCCATCTGTCCAACATGCCGAGGTGTTGCTGGCCGTGATGCGAAAGGCGCTGGGCCGAAATGAACCCAATGCCGAAATGCTGGCTGCTCTGACGGCCTACACGCATCCACGCCGGATTGCCATGGTTCGGCAACTGGCTTCCAAACCTGGCACCGTGCCGGACGTCGGATACGCGCTTGGCATTTCGTACCCGGCCAGTTATCGGCATATGGAAAAGCTTGTGCGCCGGGGTGTCGTGCAAATGACCGAAAAAGGCATCTGTCAACTCGCCACGCCTGCGTCGGAATTGGCGGCTTCGCTCTTGCAGGCGGCGCTCGCCTGATGGCAGAAACGGAGCACCACCCCATATCCGCAACTGCGCCGGAAAGAGCAATCTCACACCTCTAGAGGTGTGAGATTAACAAAATCCGTTAATACATGGAGTGGCGTTATGATTCAAGCCGGGTGTCGCGACAGCGAGAGCATGTCCGCGGATAAATACTTTCATCGGGTGCAAGCAAAAGTCTTTGCAACCCGGTGGGTTGAAAGTATTGTATCTGCCGTGCAGGTGGTTGGTGGTCCGGAAAGAGGATATAGAAGTTAAGGCCGGGATGCCCGGCAGATTGAGGAATCGGAATGGTAAGAACGATCCTGCTGTTGTTGATGACGGTGCTGCTGGGCGGTTGTGCCAGACCGACCGAGGAACAACGTTTGGCGAAGTTTCGCGGATCGATGAGGTACAAGGCCTACTGCTTTGCCTCCGAAAAGACGGCCAGGCTGGCCGTGACAGAATATAACAAGACGGGCGCACAGCCGGTCGATGAGGCCACGATCCACGCAATGCTTGGCGTGCTCTGGTTTCTCGCAGAGAAGAGCGAATATTCGTACATGGAGGCGGAAGTAGCGGCCGCCGTCGCCACGAATGACGCCAAAAGGCTCAGCCTGGGATTGCAATCGATCGCGCTCGCGAAGATGAAGTATCCGAATCTGTCGCAGTCTTATTATGACGACCTAAAGGCAGGAATGGCCATGCAGCAGGGGATCGACACGAACAGACTTGAGGTGGAACACAAGGTGATGCTCTTGAGTTTGATGGCGGTCAGTCTCTACCATGGCGATCCAGATGTTGCGAAGTTTGGGGCGGATGGTCTCAGCGCAGTCAGCCACCTGGATTACTTGCCGCCTTTGATGGGGGCCATTGTCGAAGCCAAGAAAGGCCGTCCTGTAAAGGCTGTCATGCAACTGCGGGAGTTGAGCCAAAACGAACAGTTCTCCGAGCACAGGAAATTCCTTTACGCGGAAGTTGCGGACATTTTGGCAAGTTGCCCGGACAAGGAGAAACTCGGCGATGAAGTTATGAACCGCATTGTGACGCAACTGGTGCGACGCGTGTTGGACGATGTTTTTGCGGTGGAAAACCAGCGTGCGCTGCTGGAGAAGGTCCGAACGTTGCCGGACTTGATAACGGGAACGCGATCCGTCCGGACAAATGCGGTCGGCGACGCTGTGAACGGCACTCCGGTGGAAAAATGACGGCGGCGCGGCGGAGTTCTTGCGGTCGCGTGGATTTGGTTCGCCTGGGGAGAAAGTTATGTTGAAGCTGTTGCACATCGCGAATGGCGCGCCGGATCACAACGTGTGGTCCGGCGTATTCCGGAAGGCTGTCGAAGAGATCGGCGTCCTGACCCTGGTCGAGAACGGCGCAACGCTGGAGGAGGCACAGCGGGTAGCCTTGATCCAGCAGGCTGAAGTGCTGCTGCTGGGGTGGGGTTCGGCGCCGGTTCCGGCGGCGATTGCCCGTGCGCCAGGCTCCCTCCGGTACATCTGCAACATCACCGGCGAAATGAAGGCCTGGGTGCCATCGCAGCTGGTCGACGCCGGGATCCCGATCACCAACTGGGGCGATGCGCAGGCTTCGGCTGTGGCCGAAAGCGCGATGACCCTGCTGCTGGCAGTCCTCAAGGACCTGAACCTGCAGGTGCAGACCATTCGGCGCGATGGCTGGTATATGAACCCGGCGGAGACCGGCGGCACGATCGAGGGGCTCAACGTGGGCGTCTACGGCTGCGGGGCCATTGGACGGCATTTCATCAACCTGATTCTGCCGTTCCGGCCGGTGCTGCGCGTGTTTGATCCCTATGCGCCAGAGGTGCCGGCTGGTTGCGAACGCGTTGCGAGCCTGGAAGCACTCTTCGACGCCTCCGAGGCGATCGTGATCCACGCCGGCCTGAACCCGGAGACGCGCCATAGCATCACAGCGGACCTGTTGCGCCGCCTGCCGCGCCATGGCGTGTTCATCAACACGGCCCGGGGCGCGATCGTGGATCAGGAGGCGCTCTTTGCGGAACTGGCCTCCGGCCGCTTACGCGCCGGGCTGGATGTGCTCGATCCAGATTCGCTGCCCGCCAGCCATCCGGCCCGCAGCTGGGAGAACTGCATTCTGACCGGGCATCAGCTCAGCCTCCGGCTCTGGCCGACAGACGGCCAGCCGCCCACGCGGCTGGCATCCATGCATCGCATCTGCCTGGACAACCTGCGCCGCCATGCAACCGGGACGCCGTTGCGCTTTGTCATCGATCCGGTCGCGTACCGGCGGCAGACGTAAGCATGGGCACGCATTTGCAGTTGACCCTGCCAGCCAAGTCGCTATTATAAGGCGGCTCTGTTTTAGGAAGGTGAACGAAGGAGTCCGGTCTCATGCCCAATATTGAAAGTGCACGCAAGCGCGTCCGTCAGTCTGCCAAGCGCAATAAGCGGAATCGTTCCGCGAAGAGCATGGTTTCCTCCGGCCGAAAGGCCTTGCTGGATGCCATCGAGTCCGGCAACAAGGGCGAAGCCCTGAAGCTTTTTGCCGCCTATGCGTCCGAGTTGGACAAGTCGGTTAAAAATGGCATTCTGAAGTTTAATAATGCCAGCCGCAAAAAGTCGCGTATCCAGTTGCGCCTGAACGCGTTGGCGTAGTAGCTTGTTTGGCGGCACGTTCTGCCGTCATAAGGCCTCAGCCTCGACCAAGCGGCTAGTTCTTGTAAGCTGGCTGTTGAGGCGTAGCGTAGCTTTTAGGCATGTTCACGGAGCGTCCGGCGGCCGTGCGCTGCCGAATGGTCGACTCGCCCAAGGCGGGTCTGTCGGGCTCGCCGCAACCCCACACCCCATGCGATACCTCGAAATTCGTGATTTAGGTCGCGACGTCGATTATGCGGAGGTTGTGGCGCTGCAGGAATCGTTGCTGTCCGACCGCATTGGCGGTCGCGTTCCAGATACGCTTCTGCTGTTGGAGCACCGGCCGGTCTTCACGCTGGGGCGTTCCGGCGGGGCAGACCATGTTTGTTGGACCGATGCCGAACTGGCGCAGCATGGTATTTCACGGCACCAGACCACGCGCGGCGGCGACGTCACATATCATGGCCCTGGTCAACTGGTCGGTTACCCGGTGATTCATCTTGGCGAGGCCGGGCTGAAGCTGCTGGATTACGTGCAGGCGCTGGAGGCGGTGTTGATTCGCGTGTTGGCTGTTTGGGGCATTGCCGGGCAGCGCGATGCGCGCAATCATGGCGTCTGGATCGGTAACGACAAGATCGCTGCGCTGGGCCTCCGGATCTCGCGACAAGTATCCATGCACGGGTTTGCGCTGAATGTGAACACGCGACTGGAGGACTACCAGGGGATCGTGGCGTGCGGCTTGCAGGATGCTGGCGTGACATCCCTGGCGCGCGTGACCGGGCGCGAACAGGACATGGCAGAAGTGAAGGCCGTCGTGACACGTGAATTTTGCGCCGAGTTCGGGTACGCGGGGGGGGACAGAACGGGTTGCGCTAGGAACCTGTCGGACTTTCGGGAGAAATATCGAATATCGAATAAGGAATCAT
>SESH01032022.1_pt1 | contig 17979 bp, 14 predicted proteins | sample 3171561 | NCBI WGS metagenome assembly SESH01 (sample SAMN10866947, study PRJNA518727) | freshwater metagenome | biome: subpolar coniferous forest; feature: holomictic lake; material: water; isolation source: holomictic Lake 442 2011 16.5 m and 2014 13 m | place: Canada: near Kenora, Ontario
TTTTTTTGCCCGGGCACGAAGAACAACCCGCCAAAACCATTACCGAAAGAGAGAGGGTTAAACATTTGATCCATGTCTTCATGGTAGATCTCCTTTTTTAATACCGTTTTCATTTATTCTTTACGGACTAACAGCACCATACTGCAAGCCCGTATTAAAGAAAGCGATGCAAATTCTTCTTTTGAAGTTCGTTGACAATTTTACGGATGGATTCAGTTTCATTGATAGGACAAACCAGAACCGCATCCCCGGTATCAACCACCACATGGTTTTGAAGGCCCACGGTTGCGATCAAGCGCCCGGAAGACCCCTTCACAACATTACCGGAGCTTTCCACCAAAATATTGTCGCCGATGGAAATGTTTCCTCTTTTATCGACGGCGAGAACATCCATAAGGCTCGACCAGCTCCCGACATCATTCCAGCCCATCGCGACCGGGATCGTCAAAATCCCCCCGGAAAGCTTTTCCATAAGCCCATAATCGATTGAGATGCTCGGAACTTTGGCGAAAAGCTTCTTAACAGCTGCGGCTGAGATCCCTCCGGAGGCGATCTTCACGACCGAGTTAAAAACAGCGGGAAGCTCACGGCGCGTCGTCTCAAGCAGACAATCCGCACGCCAAATAAAGATCCCGGCATTCCAAAGGAATTTTGAAGATCGGAGATATTTCTTAGCCCGCGCAAGCTTAGGTTTCTCATGAAAACATTTCAGAAAAAAAACGGGCGTTTCGCGAACCGAAACCTTTTTTCCAGCCATTTCAAGATAACCAAATCCCGTGTGAGGCTGATCGGGCTTGATCCCAAGCGTCACAGGCATCCCCTCTTTATCTGCCTGTTCATAAGCCACTCGAAGCACTTTCGCGAAACTGTTTTCATCCTTGATGAAATGATCCGCGGGGAAAATGCCCAGAACGGCCGAGGGGTCTTTTTTCATGATCAAAGATGCGGCCCAAGCAGCACACGGGGCGGTATTGCGTCCGACCGGCTCCCCGATCACTTGCGAGCGTGGGATGTGAAAGATTTTGGCCGTCGAAGCAGCTTTGTCCAAAGCTGTAAAAATGAGAATGCGTGAAGGCGGTATTACTTTTTTGACACGTTCAAAGGTTTGTTCAAGAAGCGTCTTCGGACCGAAGAGGTTCAGGAATTGCTTGGCGCGGTGCCTACGGCTTTCAGGCCAGAAGCGTGTCCCGCTTCCACCTGCCATGATAACAGCCCAATTCATCAGCTCATCTCGTGCATCACGGTTTTGAGTTCATTTTCAACAATCGCCCGGATCTCATCGAGCCGTTGTTGAGTCTGAGCCTCAAAACGCATCACAAGCACCGGCTGTGTATTGGAAGCGCGTACCAATCCCCAACCATCCGGGAACTGGACGCGAGCGCCGTCGATATCAATAACTTCGTACTTCTTTTTAAGGTCTGTGACGACCTGTGCGATCACTTTGAATTTAATCTCTTCAGGAAGCTCAAAGCGAATCTCTGGGGTGTTCACAAGCTGCGGCACGTCGGCAAGCAGCGTCGAAAACGGTGCGTTGGCTTTGTCGGCGATCTCCAGGATCCGGCACGCTGCGTAAACGGCATCATCGAATCCAAGCCAGCGATCCTTGAAAAACATGTGCCCACTCATCTCGCCCGCCAGTTCAGCGCCGGTCTCTTTCATTTTGGCTTTGATTAAAGAATGACCGGTTTTCCACATAATGGGCTTACCACCCCGTTTGGCGATATCGTCATAGATCTGTTTCGAACTTTTGACATCTCCGATAATGACCGCGCCGGGTTTGCGCGCCAGGATCTCGCGAGCGTAGAGAAGAAGTAGCTTGTCCCCATAAATAATCTGCCCTTTTTCATCGACCACACCAATACGATCGGCGTCCCCATCAAAGGCGATTCCGATATCCGCCTTGAGCTCAACGACTTTCGCCTGAAGATCCTTCAGATTCGCCGGCACAGAGGGATCCGCCTGATGGTCAGGCATTTTCGGGTCGAGATTCTCGAAAAGCACGGTCACATCGTGCCCTAATCGACGAATAAGCGTCGGAGCCGTAAGCCCGCCCATGCCATGGCCGGTGTCTAAAACAACTTTGAGCTTTTTGGTGAACTTAAAATCGCTCGCGATGAAATCCTCGTAAGACTTAAGCACTCCTTCATGGTCCGGTCGTTCAATCTTACCTTGGCCGGTCACAAAGTCATTTTTGTCGATAAGCGCTTTGAGATTCTGAATTTCTTTCCCAAAAAAAGAACGGCTGGCATGCTGAAACTTAAAACCATTCTCATCCGGAGGATTGTGAGAACCCGTCAAGGAAATGCCCGCGTCCAATTTATTGTTCGCGACATAAAAATAAAGAAGCGGGGTGGGCGCCAATCCGATATCGATCACCGTCAGACCGCAGCTCAGAAGACCATTCGACAACCCGCGGAACAGGAATTCCCAACTCCAGCGATGGTCATGGGCAATCGCTATGTTCTTTTTTCCTTCGCGCACAAGCACTGAACCGAAGGCCTTACCGATCGCGAGCGCGACCTCTTCGGTGAGCTCTTTTCCGGCAATGCCGCGAATATCGTATTCTCTGAAAATATGGGATGGGATCATTACTGCAGTCCTTCGTACTTAGTACGTGGTAGTTGGTTAAAACTATTTACTTGCAGATGTGTACATCGTAGATGGTCTACCTTAAACCGTCACGATGACGTACTTTTTTACTAAAAAAAGTGCGAGCGAGAGGACTTGAACCTCCATGCCTTGCGGCGTCACCCCCTCAAGGTGATGCGTCTGCCAATTTCGCCACGCTCGCATGAAAACAATATCTAGACTGTTGGATAACGGAAAGAGGGATGCCTACATCCTTCATCCATCAGTCTAATTTTTTGTGGTTTTCCGTTTTTGGACAGCCTTTAACTTCGCTTCCTTAACGGCTTTGACTTTCCGTTCCTTTTCCAGTACCGCTTCGACTTGGCCGTGCTCAGTGTCGAGTTTTTTAATCTCCCCAAGAACTTTCTGGATCTCCGGCAATTCAAGTTCGAGCTTTTCTCCCTGTCTTACCGTTGTTTGATAAACCTGACTGCCTAATTGAGAAAAGGCCTTGGCCAGCTGATGTTCCAACGTCGCTTTCTGGATCAGAAGCCTCGTGACGTGAGCCGCTTCCCCCGTCTTCTCCGCAACAACCTTGGCGTACTTTTTGACGGTCTCGAACGTCTCGTTAATGATCTTTTCCGACTTTACGTAGAACTCTTTTTTATCCATGATCCACCTCATTGGAATGCGCAGGGCGGGTTCTAAAACAGGCCTTTACCTATCTGACGGCACTATGTTCTATCATATTTTTTGCAGATATCAAGCGTAGAATACAGAAACGCAGTACCTATCACCTAGTGCATGGGACTTGGCTCAAAGCAGGCTCTACCGACAGACTGCTGTGTACCAAGTCCCGGGGACTGTGTCCTAGGAAGCTTTCTTCTTTTTCAAGACATGTGGCGAATCTCCCCACTCGCCGTAACCGATCTCGGCACCCGCCGCTTGAATGCGGCGTTCGAGACAACTCTTGCACTGACGCGCATTTTCATCAAGGCACGGCTTATTGTCGTAAAGCTGATAGAGCTTCCGATAATCCGTGGGCGTAATATTCGGCATGATAATATTAGCGCCCGCCTGAACCCCTTTCTCCCGGCCTGAGGGATCCAGCGTTTGCAGCGCCGTTGCGGCTGCGATATTCACATCTTTAAGGACCAATCTTGTGAGCGCGATCATCACGAGCCCAAGTCGGAAGTTTTCCGCAGGGTCATGATCCACGGGAACAAGCGGGGTATCCCCATGCGGAACATAAGGCCCCATGCCGACCATGTCGATATCTTCTTTTTTAAAAAAAAGAATATCCTCGACTAGATTTTCATGGGTCTGGAACGGCAATCCGATCATAACACCCGTTCCAACCTGATAACCGATCCGCTGGAGCTTCCTGAGGCATTCGCGACGGACTTCAAAACTATGATCCTCGGGATGAAGCCGTTTATAAAACGCAGCATCACTCGTCTCGATCCTCAAAAGATAACGATGCGCGCCCGCCTTAAACCACCGTTCATAAGTCTTCCCGGTCTGTTCCCCAAGCGATAGCGTGACTCCGAGTTTCCCGGAGGTTGCGGCTTTGATCTTATGGAGAATATCCTCGATAAAACGGATATAAGCCTCATCCTGGCGCTCACCGGATTGCAGAACGATCGACCCATAGTTCATTTCCTGAGCCGCCATCGCGCATTGCAGTATTTCACTTTCGTCCATAGAGAAACGGGTGACATTGGCGTTGCTCTTCCGGATACCGCAATAATAACAATCTTTCATGCAATGATTGCTGAACTCGATAAGGCCGCGAAAATAAACCTTGGGCCCAACATGCTTGACGGCACATGCACGAGCCTCCCGGAAAAGATCCTCGAGCTTCGCCGGATCTTTTTCTTCCAGCCATTTCAGCATTTCATTTCGCGTCAGACTGTTCATCATATAATCCCACTCCTTGTACGGAGTACGGGTTACGGGGTACGGCGTACTACAAAAACAGATCCCGCTCTCCTTTGCGAACGCGCTCAAGGAATTGAAAAAAAGCTGGAAAACCTTGCGGATTTCTCACTTTAATTTCTTCGAGTTCTTTTTCCAGCACCCGGAGACCGGCTTCGCGGGTTGACGGGGTCGCGAAATCATCGAGCCATTCCTGGAAGGTCAACACAGCATTCAGTTTGCAGAACTTTCCCTCCTGCCCACTACGCAAAAGATCCATGATGCACTTCCCGGTCCGTCCACAGCGGTATCCGGCTGTGCAAAAGGAGGTAATATGTCCCATTCCCGCGAAATCCTTGACCAACTCATCAAGGCTTCGCGTATCGCCAAGCATGAACTGTTGGCGCTCGGATTCCTGGTCCCGAGCCTCTTCGCTGTAGCTTCCGATCCCGATCTTCGTGGAGGCATCCGTTTGGGTGATCCCGAGACCGATCGCGTCGCGCCGCATCTGCGCCGTTTCCCGCGCCGTAATGATCATCCCCGTGTAAGGAATAGCAAGACGGATCAGGAGGATGATCTTCTTGAAATCCTCATCCGAGACCTTGTAGGGAGAGTGATTAGCATATTCGGAATTAAGCGCTGGCTCCATGCGCGGAAAAGAGACGGTGTGCGGACCGATCCCCATTTTAGCTTCAAGGTGGATCGCGTGATAAAGAAGCGCCATCACTTCAAAGCGCCAATCATAAAGCCCGAACAGAACCCCAATTCCCACATCATCGATCCCCGCTTCCATCGCCCGGTGCATGGCATAAAGCCGCCAGCGATAATCGGACTTGAGCGTCCCTGTCGGGTGGAGCTTCGCGTAAGTCTCATGATGATAGGTTTCCTGAAAAACCTGATAAGTTCCGAGTCCGCCCTCCCGGAGACGCGTGAGCTCTTCGATCGACATCGGTGCCGCGTTCACGTTAATGCGGCGGATATTACCGTAACCGTGCTGGGTCGGAGTCTTCACCTCATAGATCGTCTTCATGCTCTCAAGGATATAATCGATCCCGGTTAGCGGATGCTCACCGTAAACGGCAATGATGCGCTTGTGACCGATCTTCCCGGTCAGCGTTTCTGTTTCTCTTCGAATCTCCTCCATCGAAAGAACACGCCGCTTGGCAGTACGGTTCTCGTGCTTAAACCCGCAATAAGCGCAGTTGTTGACACAATAATTTCCCATATAAAGCGGCGCAAAAGTCACAATGCGGTTGTCATAGACTTTCTTCTTGATCTGGAAGGCCGCAGCTTCCATCTTCTGAAGCATCTCGGGATCCTGAACGCGGATCAGAGTCGCGAGCTCCTCCGGCGTAAGCGTTTCCACGGCAAGTGATCGTGAGAGAATGGCGCGTACGGTGGAAGCCTCGGGTTCTCGCGCCATCTCGATCTTTTTCCAGATCGCGGCATCGTCAATGAAATCACGGCCCTGCTCAAGATAGCGGTCGATCTGGTCCTGTTTAATACGCTCAGCGATCCAGGCAGTTTCAGCACTCACGACGAAACTTCCTTGGTTTTCATTTTGTTATTTCTAAAAGCCGCAAGCGCCTCCGGGAAAGGCTCGATCACCCGTTCAAGAACATTTTGGAGATAGGAAATACAAAGCCCGTAATTGGTAATGGGAACGAGTTCCCGCTTCGCGCGCTGGATCCTTGCGAGCGTCTCTCTCCGGGTTAGCATGCACGACCCGCACTGAATGATCAGTTTGTATTTTTTAAGATCGTCCGGAAAATCACGCCCAGCGCAGACAGCAACCTCGATCTCATGCCCAAGATAATTCTGAATCCACTTCGGGATCTTGATGCGGCCGATATCCCCGTCAATGGCATGGTGGCTGCAAGATTCAGAGATCAGGATCCTGTCGCCCGCCTTAAGTCCATCGATCGCAAGCGCTCCTTTCGTCATTTCCGCAATATCCCCTTTGAGCCGCGACAACAGGATCGAAAAGGTCGTGCATTTCACTCCAACCGGCGTCTCGGCCACCATCCGGTCCACAACCTGAGAATCACAGACCACAAGGTCCGGGGCTATCTTCAATTTCAACAAAGCAGCCTTATATTCACTTTCCTTCACCACGAGCGTCATGGAATCGTGGTCTAGGGCATCGCGGATCGCCTGAACCTGCGGCAGGATGATCCTGCCTTTCGGAGCTTCAAAATCGATCGGGATGATTAACACGGCCAGCCCCCCTTTCGGCATGATGTCCCCCAACATCGCGGGCGCCGTCAAAAAATCTTCGGGACAAACTTCGAGCAGGAATTGTTTTAGAAGATTCACAGAACTATCGCGTCTCGCGCTGTCTGTGCTTGAGCAAACTAGAATTCGGCTGGTTTTTTGCTTCAAGTTTTCAAGAAAAGAATCGGAGGGCGCTTGAAGATCGCTCTTATTCACAACAAGAACCAGCGGACTTTTCCGGCATGCCGCTTCGCGAGCCACTTCCTCCTCAAATTCCGTCCATTGATCCGCCTCAAGGATCAGAACCGAAACATCCGACCGATCGAAGACCTTCCGGGTCCTCTCGATCCGTTTAGCACCTAACACAGACGCGTCATCCATACCACCTGTATCAAGGAAAACCACCGGTCCCACGGGCAAAAGCTCCATAATCTTCTCGACAACATCGGTGGTCGTCCCAGGCACCGGCGAAGTGATCGACACATCCTGACCGGCCACCATATTAAGAAAACTCGACTTCCCGACATTGGTACGGCCAAAGATCCCGATCTGCAATCTAAGTGATTTCGGTGTTTTTTCCATGTCTAGCTCGCTTTCGTTAGGGCGGATTTCACAGAAACACCGTCAAGCGTCCCAAGTTTTCCAGTAAGCGATCCCAACTGGTCAGTGGTCGCATCCACGATCAGCGTGATCACGGAACACTTCCGTTCCCGGTAAGGAAGTCCCACACGCGCCACAATGATGTCCCCATATTCGGAAAGGAGGTCGTTGACCTGGTGCGCGGCCTTCTTCCGATCCTCCAGAATGATCCCAACAAACCCTAATCTCTTATCCATGACATCCTCCGTTAAGATACATCCCTGGAAAAACAAAAAATCCCAGCTCCTGAGGAGTAGCTGGGATCGAAAAACTTTTTAAGATTTTCTTTCCCTTAGCTTCAGCCCCGCGGAGCCTCTCTTCAGGAACACTTCAAATCTCAAAGTTTAAATCTGAGATTTTTAATATTTGTTACCGCCGATAAACCGGCAACGGCTGATACTTCGTATGCAAAAGATGATGCGACTTCTCACCGAGCGGCTTGCCAAGGAATTCCTTATAAAGCTGTTGAACATAAGGATTTTCATGCGAGCATCGGACCGTCTGAGCTTCATCATCCGAATAAAGCCCTTTGGCGCGAGCCAAACGCAATTCGTCAGTAACGCCATAGGGTTGCCCGCCGCCGCCTACGCAACCGCCCGGACACGCCATGACCTCGATAAAATGATAGGGGAGCGCTTTGCCTTCCTTCTGGGCTTTCCGAACCTCATTGAGCACATGCTCGACATTCGCAAGACCGTGAGCCACCGCAATCTTTATCTCCGTCCCTTCGATATTGATGGATGTTTCTTTAATGCCTTTCAGACCACGAACGTTCTGGAACTCAACTTTGGAAAGATTCTTCCCCGTAACAAAGAAATAAGCCGTACGCAGCGCCGCTTCCATGACACCGCCGGTCGCCCCAAAGATCGTGCCGGCACCGCTGTAATCCCCCAAAATATGATCGCATTCTTCATCCGGAAGATTCGTGAAGTCAATGCCCGCTTGTTTAATCATACGGGCAAGTTCCCGGGTGGTAAGCACCACATCCACATCCTGAAATCCGGAGGCTGACATATCGTGACTTCGAGAAATCTCGAATTTCTTGGCCGTACATGGCATCACCGAGATCACCTTAAGTTTCGTGGGATCAATCTTATTCTTCTCTGCGTAATAGGTTTTTACCAATACTCCCAACATTTCATGCGGGGACTTCGCCGATGAAAAATGCGGGATCATATCATGATGAAATTTCTCCATAAAATCCACCCACGACGGACAGCAGGTCGTGATCAAGGGCAGCACACCTTTTTTATTCACAAAGCGCTCGATAAATTCGCTCGCCTCTTCCATAATGGTGACATCCGCAGCAAAATTCGTATCGAAGATGGCCTTAAAACCCATGCGCCGGAGCGCGGTATACATTTTCTTTGTCACATTCGTCCCGATCGGAAAACCGAAAGCTTCTCCGAGCGCCACGCGAACCGCAGGAGCGATCTGGACCACGCAATACTGCTCCGGATCACGAAGGGCTTTCCATGCGAGCATGGAATCATCTTTTTCAAAGATCGCACCCGTCGGACAATGGGCGGCGCACTGGCCACACCGGACGCAAGGCGAATCAGCAAGACTTATATCCCCCGCCGGGGCCATTCTCGTATTGAACCCACGCTGGAGGAACGTCAAGGCCCACACATCCTGGACATTCTGACAAACGTCCACGCAACGTCCGCAATTGATACATTTCCGAGGTTCCAGAACGATATTCCCTGTCGAATCGTCTTTAGGAATATCCCGGACGATCTTTTCATAGAATTCTTCCCGAATGCCGAAATCTGCCACCAGAGACTGAAGCTCACAATTGTTGTTCCGACCGCAGGTCAGACATTCGTTGGGATGGTTGGACAGAAAAAGCTCCACCACTGTCCGGCGGATCGATACGATCTCGGGATCGTGCGTGATGATATCCATCCCGTTTTCGAGAGGTGTCGTGCAAGCGCGGAGCATTTTCCGGTTCCCTTTGGCCTTCACAAGACATATCCCGCATGCCGCCGAAGCATGAAGATAAGCGTCCGGATGCTTACAAAGAGTCGGGATCTTGATCTGCGCCTGGCGCGCCGCATCCAGGATCGTCGTATTCTCGGGGACCTCAACCTTGATTCCATTGATAAGAGCTGTGATCATAAAAACTTTTTCCTCTCCCGTATAAGAACTTTTCTTGAATTAGCTCCGGCTGATCGCGCGCGGCTTACAAACCTCAAAGCATTGACCGCAGCGGGTACATTTTGTCTGATCGATTAGATAACCGCTTTCGCGATTCCCGGAAATAGCGCCCACCGGACACGCCTTGAAGCACATGCCACACTTCACGCATTTTTCGCTCAGGATCATGAACCGGATCAGTTTTTCACACTTGCAGGCCGGACATTTTTTCTTGTTCACATGCGCGTCATACTCCGCGCGATAATAATGCAAGGTTGAAAGCACAGGATTGGGCGCCGTTTGTCCGAGGCCGCAAAGAGACGCCTTTTGCATGGCAAAGGAGATCTGCTCCAGCTGCTCCAGATCTTTTTGCGTCCCTTCCCCATCGGTGACTTTCCGGAGAAGCCTCAACATCTGCGTTCCGCCGATACGGCACGGCGCGCATTTACCGCAAGATTCATCCACGCAGAATCCAAGATAGAATTTCGCTATATCCGCCATACAATCGTCTTCATCCATGACGATCATACCGCCGGAGCCCATGATAGAGCCCATTTTCTGCAAACTTTCATAATCCACTTTGGTCTGAAAAAATTCTTTCGGGATCACACCCCCGGACGGACCTCCGGTCTGGATCGCTTTGACATTCTTACCGCTCAGGGCCCCACCGCAAATTCCATAGACGATATCTTCAATCGCGGTACCCATGGGCACTTCGACCAGCCCTGAATTCTTCACTTTACCGGTCACGGCGAACACTTTGGTTCCCTTGGAACTCTCAGTCCCGATACCCGAAAACCAGGCGCTGCCTTTCAGAAAGATGACCGGTATATTCGCCAAGGTTTCAACGTTATTGATACAAGTCGGTTTTCCCCAAAGGCCTTTGATGGACGGGAAAGGAGGTCGGGGGCTCGGATAACCCCGCTTGCCCTCAATCGATGCGATCAGCGCCGTTTCTTCCCCGCAAACAAAAGCCCCGGCACCCAACCGGATCTCAAGATCAAGATTGAAAGAGGAACCCATTATCCCTTCCCCCAGGATTCCACGATCGCGGCATTGCTGGATGGCTTTTTCGATTCGCTCGATCGCGAGAGGATATTCCGCACGAATATAGAAATATCCTTTGGAGGCACCAATCGCATAAGCTCCGATGATCATACCCTCGATCACGGAATGAGGATCACCTTCCAAAACACTGCGGTCCATGTACGCGCCCGGGTCACCCTCGTCGCCGTTACAGATGATATATTTTTGATCGCCCTGAGCTTTGCGTGTGATATCCCATTTCAATCCCGTCGGGAACCCCGCGCCTCCGCGACCGCGAAGTCCGGCAGCTTTTACTTCTTGAGCCACCTTCTCCGGCGTGTATTCGCTCAAGACTTTCGCGAGAGCCTGATACCCGTCCCGGGCAATATAATCTTCGATATTTTCAGGATCGATCACCCCGCAATTACGAAGCACTATGCGAAGCTGCGTGGAAGGTTGCGTGCTCGTTTTTCCCTGAACAGGCTTGCCTCCGACCACACTTTCCATAACGATCGCAGGGATATCACTTTCCTGAACGTTCGTGTAAAGAAAATTTTCCGGAAGAACGCGAACCGCGACACCTTGTCCGTAAATACCAATATCCGCGACACGCACGAGCTGAACCTCGTTCTCCAGCCCTTTTTCCCTCAAGATCCCGAGGAAGACCCCGTAAAAATCCCGTGTCTTGTCCTTCCCGGTGATCGCTGTATCTTTAATGAAAACTGTCTTTCCCATGGTTTTTTCGCTTCCTCAATTAAGCTTCATATCATAAATGCGGTCGTTCACGAGCATCTTGCCGCCCACATGTTTTTCCATGATCTTAGTCGCAACCTCTTTGTCGACCTTACCGTAAAACACCGTCGGCATATTCTTGATATGGACCTCCACAAGCGGTTCCGCTGAACACATGCCCACGCACCCGCATTTCTTGATCTCCACATCGGCATTATGCTTGCGACATTCTTCAACAAGCGTGTCGTAGACTTCCTTGGCCCCCGCAGCGATACCGCAGGTGCTGAACCCCACCTTGATCCAGTTACGGTCTGCCTCGGTCCGTTTCTGCTTGATGGATTCCAGGTCCTTTTTGCTTATTTTATTCATAGGATTTTTCCTCTCCGTCACTCGGCCACGGGAGCTTCGGCTTCTTCAGAATAGTGCGCAATAATATCGCCAATATCTTTTTTCTTCACGCCGCCATAGATCTTTTCACCGATCTTTAAGACCGGTGCCAAACCACAGCACCCCAGACACCGCACCATTTCCAATTGAAACTGACCATCCTTGGTCGTCTCTCCGGGTTTCACGCAAAGCAGATGTTCCAATTCCGCCATGATCTCGGCTCCGCCCTTCAGGTAGCAGGCCGTTCCCATACAGACCGCGATCGTATGTTTTCCAGGAGGTGTCAGACGGAAAAAGTGATAAAACGTGATGACCTCATAGATCCGAGCGAGCGGAACATCCAGGACCTCGGAGAGCACGAGCGAGACATCTCGCGGCACGTAGCCATAGCGGTTCTGGATCTGGTGAAGCACCATGATCAGATTCCCTTCTTTCCCCTTCCAGGAATCCGCGATCTCTTTGACCTCTCGCACCAAAATTTCTTTATCCATTCAAAAACTCCTTATTCAAAAATCTCTTTACTCTATTTTTTCATCTGCTCGATGGCTTTATCCACCAGCGTCACATAGGTCATAGCACTAGAACCCCCGACCAGAACAGCCACCATGCAAGCTTCGAGCATTTCTTCTTTCGTCCAACCCGCATCCAGGCAATGACGGACTGCCCGGGGAATACAGACCGGACATTTCTGCGTCGTACTAGCCACCAAAAGCAGCAACCACTTTGTCTTTTCCGGGATCTTTCCGGAAGCCAGAATCGCCTCTTTTTCTTTCATGAAGGCGTCGTATTCTTTCGGTACGGCCTTACGGATATCCACCATCGCTTCATTGAACTGGCTCAGAATCTTTTGCGCGTCATATTCCATGGCATCCTCCTCTAAGACTTGTCATTCCCGAATGTTCCTATCGGGAATCCATTCTCTAGATCCCCGCCTACGCGGGGACGACAGCCGATAAATCGGCTTTCACTTGGGCGAATCGCAAAAAAGTGATAAAAACTCAATCGTAAAATCAATATTACGAACCTGCACTTTCGCAGGCACGCTGATCGAACAAGGGGCGAAATTAACGATTCTGTGAAGCCCCGACAACACCATATAATCCGCGACTTCCTGCCCTTGCTCTTTCGGAACCGCGATGATCCCGATATCTGCATGAAACCGTTTGATGATCTCCGGCGCCCGCTCCACGGGATAGATTCGAACCCCCGCGATCTTCTTCCCAACCCTGCGCCGCGAAACATCAAAAGCCGCCACAAGTTTCACTTTTTCCCTGCGGAATCCAGGATACCGCAAGAAAGCTGAGCCAAGATTCCCAACCCCAAAAAGAACTAAATGCACCACATTGCTCTGAAGAAGATAATTTTCGAGCGTCTTCTTCAGATCCGCGGTCTTATAACCTATGCGCGGCTTACCTACCGTCTTAAAATTCGAGATATCCTTGCGGATCTTGACGTCCGAAAGCCCCGTGATCTCCGAGAGCTGCTTCGACGACACCAAAAAACGCTTCTCCTTGATCAGGCCTTCAAGCGTCCGTATGTAAAGAAGGACTCTTGTAATGATCTTCCGGGGGAGTTTTTTCATAGTGCATTCGTGAAAAACCGAACGATTAGAATATTATCAAAAAATGCAAATCCACGCAACAAAAAAATGAAAAATTAACGCTAAGTCTTGGGGCGTTCGTGGTAATGCGTGTGGAGCAGGTGGTGGGACTTCTCGCCCAAAGGTTTCTTCAAAAACTCGTCGTAAAGCTTTTTGACCTGAGGATTGTTGTGAGATTTCCGAAGCTTCTTTCCAGAATCTTCTTTGTAGATAGCGTTGATACGAGCCAAACGAACCGCGTCATCTGTGTAACGAGGCTGACCCCCTCCTCCGATACAGCCGCCCGGGCAGGTCATAACCTCAATGAAATGATAATGAGCCTTACCGGCCTTGATCTGGTCTAACAGATGCGCCGCATTCGCAAGGCCATGAGACACAGCCACTTTGACTTCCACATTCTCCAGGAAGGACCATTCCGGAACGGTCCCGGTGATCACAAGCGAAGCCTCTTTGATCCCCTTAAGACCTTCCACAGGAGCCAGGCGCAGATCGGTCGTGGGGAATTCACGCCCCGTTACAAGTTCATAGACGGTTCTCAGAGCCGCTTCCATCACGCCGCCCGTGTTGGCAAAAATATCCGCCGCACCGGTCGAGATCCCAAGAGGAGAATCCATCACGCCGTCTTCCAATTCTCTAAAATCGATCCCTGCCGACTCGATCATGAACCCGAGTTCCCGGGTGGTCAGAACATAATCCACATCCTGAACTCCACTGGAGTTCATTTCCGGCCGCTGGGCCTCGAATTTTTTTGCCGTACACGGCATGATCGAAACCACAACCATATCCTCAGACTTGACGCCTTTTTGAGTTGCGTAATAGGTCTTTGCCAGCGCGCCGAACATCTGCTGCGGCGATTTACAGCTGGAGAGATTGGGCAAGAATTCGGGATAATAATATTCGGCGAATTTGATCCAACCGGGTGAACAGCTCGTGAACATAGGAAGCGACACAGGCTCTTTGTCGACCAAAGCTTTCTTGAGACGCGTAAGAAGTTCCGTCCCCTCCTCAATGATGGTCAGATCCGCTGCGAAGTTGGTGTCAAAAACGGCGTGAAAGCCGATCCGCCGAAGGGCTGTCACCATTTTCCCAGTGACTAAAGTCCCCGGAGGATAACCAAAACATTCTCCAAGAGCTGCGCGAATCGCCGGCGCCGTCTGCACCACAACGTGCTTGGTCTTGTCCTCTAGCACTTCCCACACCTTATCGATATCGTTCTTTTCCGTGATCGCGCCAACCGGACAAATGGCCGCGCACTGACCACACTGAACACAAGCCACGCTGTCGAGGTCCATCGCAAACGCAGGCCCAATCATAGTTTTGTAACCGCGATTTTGCGGGAAAAGAGAACCGACCCCCTGAACTTCCCGGCAGACCGTCACGCATCGGCGGCACTTAATACATTTCCCGGAATCGCGAACAAGCCCCGGAGTACTGCTATCGATCTGGGCTACCGGCTTTTCGCCTTTGTAGTGAATATCTTCGATCCCCAGGTGCGACGCAATTTCTTTGAGCTCACAATCTTCACTGCGCGTGCAATATTGGCAGCTGCCCTCATGTTCACTTAAGATCAGCTCCACAACCGTACGCCGGGCCTCGCGAACTCTTTTATTATTGGTGTGGACTCGCATCCCATCCACCGCAGGCGTAGAGCAGGAAGCCACAAGCGTCTTGGCACCTTCGACTTCCACAAGACAGACACGGCAGGCTCCGATCGGCAACTTTCCCTCGAGGTAGCAAAGGGTCGGGATCTCAACCCCCAAGGCCTTGGCGGCATCATAGATCGTCGCGCCCTCCTTAACCGACACCTCATTGTTATTCACGAAGAGTTTCGGCACTATTTGTTCCCCCTTCGGGTCACCGTTTTACCGTAATCGCAGCGCAGACAGCGCTTGGCCTGGCGCTGAGCCACATTCTCATTCCATGAAAGCTCCACCTCATCGAAATTATGCTTTCGCTTCTCGACCGGGATCGAGCGCACGGACTCACGAGGGTAAGGCACAGGGTCGACATCGGGGTCAAAATCCGTGTCGACAATCTTCTCCTCACGCCAGAAGGCATGGCCCTCACCCGTCAAAAGCTGATCAATACCAACAGCGGCTCTCTCCCCCGCACCAATCGCCGCGACGACCGACCAAGGACCTGAGGCCGCATCCCCGCCCGCAAAAATTCCGGGGACCGAGGTCTGTCCCGTCACGGAATCCGCATAGACAAATTTATTCTGCGTCATCTTGATCTCGGCATCTTTAAGCTCAAAAAGTTTTCCGGCCTGGAGCGTCTGACCGATCGCGCCGATCACTTGATCCGCCTCCAGGATAAATTGATCCGCTCCGTCGGCCGTCGGAGATCTCCGTCCGCTGCGATCATAGTCTCCAAGTTTCATCGTCATGCATCTCACCCCGGTGACCTTGCCTTCCGGATTCTTCAATATTTCCACAGGATGCGTGAGCGGCATCAGCTTGATCCCTTCATAGATCGATTCGCGCACCTCTTCGGCATAAGCGGGCATTTCTTCCTGGCTTCGTCGGTAAAGAACGGTCACAATCTCAGCTCCCAAGCGGAGCGCGGTCCTGGCGGCATCGATGGCCGCATTCCCGCCACCCACGACCACGACTTTTTTCCCGACAGGCACCGATCCTCGGATGTTATATTCTCTTAAGAACGGGAGGGCCATCACAACCCCGTCCGCATCTTCCCCCATGATCCCGAGCCCGAAAGATTCGGGAGCTCCGATCCCGATGAAGATCGCGTCATACTTTTTATCGCGCAGATCCTGCAACGTAAAATCCTTTCCCAGCCGCTTGTTCGTCTCGATCGTCACGCCAAGTTGTTCGATCATCCGGATCTCCCGCGCAAGGGTTTCGCGCGGCAACCGGTAGGCCGGGATCGTCTGGACCAACATTCCACCCGGTCTGGGCTCCGATTCGAATACCGTGGGCCGGTATCCGAGTCTAGCCAGGAAATAAGCACACGAAAGACCCGCGGGACCCGCCCCCACGATCGCGATCTTACGTACTGCGTTCTGCTCATTGTGCCGAACCTCGGGCACCTGAATCACCACTTCCTGATCGACCATAAAACGCTTGATGCCACGGATCGAAACCGAATCGTCGAGGCTTGCCCGCCGGCATTTATCTTCGCAAGTATGAAAGCAAACACGCGCGCAGATCGCAGCAAAAGGATTCCGTTCGCGATGAAGCTTGAGCGCTTCGGCGTAGCGCTTCTCCCCCACTAGCGACACAAAACCCGGGACATCCACTCCGGCAGGGCACGCAGTCTGGCACGAGGCTCGCACCAGGGATGGACAGACTCCCGCCTCGCAATGCCGTTCCCGGATATGTTGATCATATTCTTTCCGAAAATGACGGATCGTTGAGAGGACGGGATTGGGAGCCGTTTGTCCCAAACCGCAAAGGGAGGTTTCTTTGATCTGCAGGCCGAGCCGGACTAATTTTTCAACATCGCCCTCTTCACCCTCGCCCGCACAGATGCGCTCAAGGATCTCCAGCATCCGCTTGGTCCCGACACGGCACGGCACACACTTGCCACACGATTCGTCCTGAACAAAATCCAGAAAGAATCTTGCGACGTCTACCATGCAGGAATCCTCATCCATGACAATGAGGCCCCCGGAGCCCATGATCGCGCCGAGCTCCTCCAGAGTCTTGTAGTCAAGCGCGACGTTTAGGAACTCCTTGGGGATACAACCCCCGGAAGGTCCGCCGATCTGCGCGGCCTTATATTTCTTGCCTCCCTTGATCCCACCGCCGATATCATAGATAAGTTCTCCCAGCGGCGTTCCGATCGGGACTTCCACAAGCCCCGTGTTCCTGATAGCCCCAGCCAGTGCAAAAACCTTGGTCCCCTTGCTCGGGGCCGTCCCAAAAGTCGCATACCATTCCGCTCCTTTGGTGATAATGACGGGAATATTCGCATAAGTTTCAACGTTGTTGAGAAGACTCGGCTTCCCCCAAAGTCCGCTCTGCGCCGGGAAAGGAGGCCGCGGCCGAGGTTCCCCTCGCTTCCCCTCGATAGAATTCATAAGGGCTGTTTCTTCCCCGCACACAAAAGCGCCGGAACCCATCCGGATCTCAAGATCAAAGTTGAATCCTGTTCCCAAGATATTCGCACCCAGAAGTCCGGCTTCCTTAGCATGTTCGATGGCCTTGGTAAGTCTCGAAACCGCGAGGGGATACTCCGCACGCACGTAGACGAAACCGCGCGACGAACCGACCGCGAAGGCCGCGACCGCCATGCCCTCGATCACACTATGAGGATCGCCCTCCAGAACACTCCGGTCCATGAAAGCCCCGGGATCGCCCTCATCGGCGTTGCAGATCACATATTTCACGTCCCCTTGGGCTTTGCGCGTAAATTCCCATTTCATGCCGGTAGGAAATCCTGCACCGCCGCGCCCTCGAAGGCCGGACTTTTTCACCTGGTCGATCACTTCCTCCGGTTTCATGGAAGTTAGGATTTTCGCAAGGGCCTGATAGCCGTCACGGGCGATATAATCGCCGATCTTAAGAGGATCGATAGCCCCGCAATTTCTCAAAACGATCTTGGTTTGCTTCTGAAAAAAATCCATCTGGTCCTGTTTCGGGACAGGCTTATTGTTCTTGGCATCCCGGGGCATAAGCCGCTCGACCGGCTTTCCTTTCCGGAGATGTTCATTCACAATATCTGCGGCATCTTCTACTTTAAGATTTTCATAGAAGGTCTGATCGGGATCGACCATAACTACAGGGCCTTGCGCGCAG
>SESH01025505.1_pt1 | contig 17978 bp, 18 predicted proteins | sample 3171561 | NCBI WGS metagenome assembly SESH01 (sample SAMN10866947, study PRJNA518727) | freshwater metagenome | biome: subpolar coniferous forest; feature: holomictic lake; material: water; isolation source: holomictic Lake 442 2011 16.5 m and 2014 13 m | place: Canada: near Kenora, Ontario
TAAGCAATAAGAATGCACAAGGTGAATATTATTTAACGGATGTTATTGAAATGGCGGTTGCTGATGGCTTTAATGTTGTAACCAGTCAGCCTGAATCAGTTGATGAAGTATTAGGCGTTAATAATCGCCTCCAGCTTAGTCACTTGGAACGTGTTTATCAACAAGAGCAGGCTGAAATTTTAATGGAACAGGGTGTTACCTTAATTGACCCCGCCCGCTTTGATCTAAGAGGAACAGTAGAGCGCTTGGGGATTGATATAGTTATTGATGTCAATGTCATTATTGAGGGAAAAAACAGTATCGGCAATAACGTTAAAATAGGTGCCAATACACATATAAAAGATTCCATAATTGGTGATAACGTAGAAATTCTTGCTAACTGTGTCATAGAAAATGCAGTTGTAGGGCAGGGGAGTAAAGTCGGGCCTTATGCAAGGCTGCGTCCTGAGACAGTTCTAGCAGAAAATGTACATATCGGAAATTTTGTTGAGATTAAAAAATCATCGGTAGCCGCATTTAGTAAAATAAATCATTTAAGCTATATTGGTGATAGTACAGTTGGATCAAAAGTTAATATTGGAGCTGGAACCATTACTTGTAATTATGATGGGGTGAACAAATTTAGAACCATTATTGAAGATGGTGCCTTCATTGGTTCGGATACCCAATTGGTCGCTCCGGTAACCATTGGTAAAAATGCTACAATTGGAGCAGGGTCGACAATCACTCGAAACAGTCCCGAGAATCAACTGACCTTAAGCAGAGTCAAGCAAGTTTCTCTCGCTGGTTGGCAGCGACCTGTTAAACACGAGTAAATGGAAGCAGGACATAGTGTAGTGTCTGGAATAATTACCGAGGAAAATTAATATGTGTGGAATTGTCGGTGGAATAGCACAGCGTAATGTTGTGCCCATTTTATTGGAGGGCTTAAAGCGGCTGGAATATCGTGGTTATGATTCTGCAGGATTAGCGGTAATCAATAATCAGGTAATCTACCGGAAAAGAGAACTTGGAAAAGTTAAAGGTCTTGAGGAATTATTACATGCCGATCCTATTTTGGGTAATATTGGCATTGCCCATACCCGATGGGCTACTCATGGTAAGCCAAGTACTGCAAATGCTCACCCTCATGTTTCTAGTGATAAAGTTGCGGTAGTACATAATGGTATTATCGAAAATCATGAATTGTTACGGAGTTCGCTGATAAAGAACGGTTACGAGTTCACCTCAGAAACAGATACTGAAGTAATTGTTCATCAACTCGACCAATTAATGGAATCATCCGAAGGATTCTTAGATGCCGTCAAACTGGCTATAAAAAAACTGGAGGGTGCATACGCGCTAGGAATAATTAGTACAGCCGAACCTGATACATTAGTGGCTTGTAGAAAAGGTAGTCCGTTAGTTATTGGCGTAGGTATTGGTGAATATTTTATTGCTTCCGATGTGGCAGCATTACTGCCTGTTACTCGACGGTTTATCTTTTTGGAAGATGGCGATGTGGCCTCAATAAGCATTGATAAGCTTATTATTTATGATGTAAATGATAATGTCGTAAGTCGGCCCATTAAGGAAAGTAATCTTACTGCAGATTCGGTTGATAAAGGAGAATATCGGCATTACATGCTGAAAGAAATTTATGAACAACCTATTGCTATTTCACAAGCACTTGAAGGAAGATTTATTAACAATCGCTTACAAGAAAGCACTTTTGGACATAATGCGACTGAAGTATTCGATAATATTAAATCAGTACAAATTTTAGCTTGCGGCACCAGTTATCATGCTGGTCTGGTTGCACGATATTGGTTTGAAAAGCTCGCTCGCGTACCTTGCAATATTGAAGTCGCCAGTGAATTTCGCTATAGAAGTCCAGTACTGGCAGAGGATACTTTAATAGTAACTATCTCGCAGTCGGGCGAAACAGCTGATACCCTTGCGGCACTACAAGAAGCTAAAAAGCTGGGAGCCAAATATTCTTTAGTGATCTGCAATGTTCCGGAAAGTTCGTTGGTCAGAGAATCTGATCTGGTCTTAATGACTCGTGCGGGACCTGAAATTGGTGTTGCTTCAACCAAAGCATTTACTACGCAATTAACAGCATTGATGTTGTTGATCATTGCAATAGGAAGGCGATTTCAACTCACAGAGCAATTAGAGCAAAAAATTACCTCGGCATTATTTCGTTTACCAGGAAAAATTGAAGCAGTTTTACGACTGGATGACGAAATTAAACTCTTGGCTGAACAATTTGCAGAAAAGGAACATGCTTTGTTTTTGGGAAGAGGTAGTCACTATCCTATTGCAATGGAAGGCGCGTTAAAGTTAAAAGAAATTTCCTATATTCATGCAGAGGCTTATCCCGCAGGCGAGTTAAAGCATGGTCCTTTGGCATTAATAGATGCGGATATGCCGGTTATAACCGTTGCGCCCAATAACAGTCTACTGGAAAAGCTGAAGTCAAATATTCAGGAGGTTAGCGCCAGAGGTGGGCAATTATTTGTTTTTATGGATGAAACCTTAGTCACTTCATCTGATGATAATGTACAGATTATAAAAGTACCTCAAGTCGAAAATGAAATTTCACCGATTGTCTATACCGTTCCCTTGCAACTATTATCCTACCATGTCGCTGTCTTAAAAGGTACGGATGTAGATCAACCGAGAAATCTTGCAAAATCTGTTACGGTGGAGTGAAGCAGGTCAGAAATAAGCGAGCAAGTTAAAAGTAAAATTTCACTTCAAGTTCCTTTTACATTATGACTAATGAATAAGGGAAGTGTATTTTGATTAGGGCAATATTGTCCATTTATAAATGGTATTGGAGGCTATATGCGACTTTTACTGGTTGAAGACGATGAAATATTAGGCGATGGCCTGGTTGCCGGTTTAAAAATGGAAGGCTATGCTGTCGATTGGCTAACAAATGGGAAATTGGCTGATGAAGCTTTAAAATTAAACGCTTATGAGTTAATTGTATTAGATCTTAATTTGCCTGATATGGATGGGATGTCTATTTTAAAGGCACTAAGAGCTCGTAAAGATGAAACTCCCGTTATGGTTCTGACCGCAAAAGATACCATTTCTGATCGGGTATCCGGCTTGGATAGTGGCGCGGATGATTTTGTTATTAAGCCGTTTGAATTAGACGAGGTTTGTGCACGTTTAAGGGCGTTGGCAAGGCGAAGTGAAGGTCGAAGTGCTCCGACTATTGAACATAACGGTATTATTTTGGATCCAGCGTCTCATCAAGTAACGGTTAACAACGATAAAATAGAATTGTCGCAAAAAGAGTTTGAGATATTAAGTTTTTTGATGAGTAATATAGGTAAGGTTGTTTCACGCTCCAGACTTGAAGAAAGTCTTTACTCATGGGATTCGGATGTAGAGAGTAATACCGTTGAGGTGCATATTCATTATCTTAGAAAAAAATTAGATCCCGGGCTGATTCGTACAGTTAGGGGGGTAGGATATATTATTGATAGTCCAGATGAGTTATGAATTATTCGCTACGACAATTATTGTTGGTTAGTCTGCTTTCAGCATCTATGTTGATTTGGGGGGTTGCAGCCTATTTAAATTACAAAGTAACGCGAGACGAAGTCGCTAATTTATTCGATGCAGAATTGGCGCAATCAGCGAAAGTGCTAAATGCTTTTGTGGAAAGTTTGCTGCGTGAGGGCTCTTTGTCGGGTCACTGGAATCAGGAGCAGGATAAAGCTGAGGAGGTTTTGCACACCTATGCTCTAAAACGTAAGTTTAAAAGTAAAAGTGCTTATCAACTGTGGTCCGAGGACGATGGTTTGTTGCTACGTTCTGAAAATACACCTGCATTTTCAGTGCATGGCTTCAATCAAACCAATATTGATGAACAGTTATGGCCGATATTCGATGAGCTGTTAAAAGCAAATGCACTAGGTCATAAATATGAAAGAAAGATAGCATTTCAATTATGGTCTAAAAAAGATGGTTTAATGCTACGCTCTGATAGTGCTCCAAAATTTTCTTTTTCTTCTTCGGATCATGGTTTCAGCGAAACTAATATTGATGGTCATGAGTGGCATGTTTTTAGTATTGCCAATGCAACAGGCGAATATGTTATTCATGTCGGTCAAAAAGAAGAGATTCGTGCCGAATTAACGGATGAAATTTCATCTCAATTGGTTGTTCAGTTTCTCGTAGGCCTTCCCTTTCTGGGTGTAGTTATTTGGGTTATTGTGGGTCTGGTTTTAAAGCCAATCAATAGGTTGGAAAAAGCGTTAGCCAAACGTGAAGCCAGTTACCTTAAGCCATTATCAATAAAAAGATTACCGAATGAAATTGTACCGGTAGTTAATGAGATCAATAATCTTTTTGTTCAGCTTGAGCAGGCATTTGAACATGAGCGTCGATTTACCGCTGATGCTTCTCACGAATTAAGAACACCTTTAGCCGGTTTGTTGACACAAGCTCATGTTGCTTTAAGAACTACGGATGAAGAAGTGCGTAAGCATGCGCTTTCACGCATAAAACAAGGCGTTAACAGAATGACCTATATGGTGCAGCAATTGCTGACCTTCTCAAGGATTGAATCTAATACGGAGTTTTTAACCAAACAAAATACGATGGTCAGTCGTGAAGTGATTCATGTTATTACCGAACTTGATCCTGAGGCACATAAAAAACAGATTATTATTGAGTTTGTTGAGGACAATGCCGTACCAGTGATTGTTAACGGACCTTTAGTTTCAATTTTACTTCGGAATATTATTGATAATGCTATTAAATATACCCCCCCCAAAGGCAACATCTTAATAACAGTGACGGGTCAAGAGAAATATCTACAAGTCTGTGTTGAAGATTCTGGGCCGGGTATAGCTCCCGACCAATATGAAAAATCTCTTGAGCGTTTTCACCGTTGCGTTGAAACAGCGAATACGGCAAAGGGTACCGGGCTTGGGTTTTCGATTGTGCAGCGTATTGCTGCGATTCATAATGCCGACCTGATTTTGGGCGTGTCCCAATTTGGTGGTCTAAAAGTGACAGTGTTGTTTCCTTTGCCTATAAGGCCGGTTGATAACGCATGGCAAAAGAAATTAAGTTTTTTTAATATCAGAAAAAGCAGTTAAGTTTTTAGGCTACAGAAAAATATTAGTCTAAGAAAAGCCTTAATAAATCGCCAGATTATCCGGTTCTTCGATAACAGGATTGGACAATAGGCCTATGCCTTTAATTTCAATTCTGGCGGTTTGTCCGGGTTTTAGATAGCCCCGAGGCTGCATTTTTACACCCACACCGCTGGGCGTGCCGGTAGTAACAATATCGCCTGGTTCCAGTGTCATGGCTTTTGATAAATAAGCGACCATTTCATAGCAATTAAAAATCATATGGCGGGTATTGCCATCCTGTCGTAGTTCATTATCGACCCAGGTTTTAATCGACAAATTATGGGGTTCTGGTAGTTCGTCAGAAGTTACTATCCATGGCCCCAGCGGCCCACAGGTATCAAATGATTTGCCAATCGTCATCGTGGGTGAGCGCATTTGCCAATCACGCACCGAAACATCATTGGCAATGGTAAAGCCGGCAATCACTTGATGTGCTTTATCGATGGGTACATGGCGGCAACGTTTACCGATTACAAAAGCTAATTCTCCTTCATAGTCCAGTTTGTCAGATACCTTAGGCTTGTGAATTGCATCGCCATGGCCAATGACACAGCTACTTTGTTTGGTAAAAAAACTGGGATATTCAGGCTTTTCTCGCCCCGTTTCTGCTATATGATCTGCATAGTTCAGCGCAATTCCCAAATATTTACCCGGCCTTGGTATTGGTGCATTCAGCTTAACCTCATTAAAAGCAATACGCGCATTACCGCTGTTAATAAGTTCTTGCATCGCCAGGAATGCTTTAGAGCCAGCAGTCAGAAAATCGATCATGGATGTCGGGATTTTAGCGCAGCCTTGACTATCAACAATAGCATCATTTATAACGGCGCCGACACGCGCTTGATTGTTATGGGTAAAGGTCACTAGTTTCATCGAATGTGTTTCCTGTATGATGGTAATCATCGTTGTTTTATAACGAAGATCAACGGGTAAAAAAAAGATATAATAAACAATTTTACGCAGAGGAACCGAATATGAACGAAAACTGGATTGCTCCCTCCATTCTTTCAGCTAATTTTGCCAAGTTAGGCGAGGAAGTTGACAGAGTTTTAGCTGATGGCGCAGATGTTGTGCATTTTGATGTGATGGATAATCACTTCGTGCCCAACCTGACCATCGGGCCTTTGGTTTGCGAAGCTTTAAGAAAACACGGTGTAACGGCACCGATTGACGTGCATTTGATGGTTGAGCCGGTTGATCGCTTGATTCCCGACTTTGCCAAAGCCGGCGCCAGTATCATTACTTTCCATCCTGAAGCTTCTGTACATATCGATCGCACATTACAATTAATTAAAGATTGTGGTTGCAAGGCTGGGTTAGTATTTAATCCTGGTACCCCATTACATTATTTAGATTACGTAATGGATAAATTGGATATGATTTTATTAATGTCTGTAAATCCTGGTTTTGGTGGTCAATCGTTTATTCCATCTGCTTTAGATAAATTACGTCAAGTTAGATCAAGAATTGACGATAGTGGTTTGAATATTCGTCTGGAAATTGACGGCGGCGTAAAAACCGACAACATTCGCGCTATTAAAGCAGCGGGTGCTGATACTTTTGTAGCCGGTTCGGCTATTTTCAGTCAGCCTGATTACAAAAAAGTCATTGACGAAATGCGTGCGGAATTGGCGTTGGCTGTTTAGTTTGTAGGGTATGCATCGCGTACCTTTATTGATTGGGTGGTTTTGAAACAGCTTTGTAGGTTGGGTTAGCTTAATAGCCCAACATCCAGCTTCAATGTGTTATGCGATTGCTAACCCAGCCACGATACTATTATAAATAGGTTGAATAACAAACCACCATGACCTTAGAACAATTTAATCACTATGCCCAACAAGGCTATAACCGTATTCCGGTTAGTCGTGAAGTCTTAGCTGATTTAGATACGCCTTTAAGTGCTTATCTGAAATTGGCTGATGGCGCGTATTCCTATTTATTTGAATCGGTTCACGGTGGTGAACAATGGGGGCGATATTCCATCATAGGACTACCTTGTAAAACAGTTGTTAAAATTAATGGTAATCAAATTCGGGTAGAAAAAGACGGTGAATTACTGGAAACCGTATTGCATAACAATCCACTCGTCTGGATTGAGCAATTTAAGCAGCGTTATAACGTGCCCGACATTACTGATTTGCCGCGTTTTAATGGCGGCTTGGTAGGCTATTTTGGTTATGAAACGATTCGTTATATTGAACCCCGTTTACGTGGAATAGAAAAACCCGACCCACTGGGATGTCCTGATATTTTACTGATGGTTTCAGAAGAAATTCTGGTGTTTGATAATCTATCCGGCAAAGTATTGTTGTTGACCCATGCGCACCCCGAAGAAGCCGATGCATACAATAGAGCGGTAGCGCGAGTAACTGAACTGGCGATCAAGTTGCGCAACCTGCAAGCCAAACCCCAAAAACATGCTAACCCTAGCAGAGTTGAAGAGGCTGATTTTGTCTCTGGCTTTACCCAGCATGGTTTTGAAGAAGCCGTTTTAAAAGCTAAAGATTACATTACTGATGGCGACATTATGCAGGTAGTTTTGTCGCAGCGACTGTCTATTCCTTATACTGCTTCACCACTTAATTTATACCGCGCCTTGCGTTGCCTAAATCCATCGCCGTATATGTTCTACCTGAATTTGGATGATTTTCATATCGTTGGATCGTCACCGGAAATATTGGTCAGACTTGAAGATAATACGGTTACGGTGCGCCCAATTGCCGGAACTCGTAAAAGAGGGGCAACGCCTGAGCAAGATATTGCTCTTGAACACGAATTATTGGCTGATCCAAAAGAGCTGGCGGAACACTTAATGTTGATTGATTTAGGTCGCAATGATGCGGGGCGTGTTGCTGAAATAGGCACGGTACAATTGACCGATAAAATGATCGTCGAACGTTATTCTCATGTTATGCACATTGTTTCCAATGTCACCGGAACACTTCAGCAAGGTAAAAATGCCTTTGATGTGCTCGCAGCTACTTTTCCGGCCGGAACGGTTAGCGGTGCGCCAAAAATACGCGCAATGGAAATCATTGATGAACTTGAGCCTGTAAAACGTGGTATTTATTCCGGTGCTGTCGGTTATATCGCTTGGTCCGGAAATTTAGATACTGCCATTGCCATAAGAACCGCTGTTATTAAAGACAAACGGTTACACATACAAGCGGGTGCCGGTATCGTTTACGACTCTATACCCAGAAGCGAATGGGATGAAACCATGAACAAAGGTCGTGCTATATTTCGTGCCGTCAGTATGGCCGAAGCAGGCTTGGAAGGAGAACAGGCATGAGCGAAGTTAAAGTAGTTATGGTCGATAATTATGATTCGTTTACTTATAATTTGGTGCAATATTTTGGCGAGCTGGGTGCGGATGTTACGGTTGTGCGTAATGATCAAGTGACGGTTGCGGATATAGAAAAACTCGCGCCGGATAAAATCGTCATTTCCCCCGGTCCTTGCACGCCTAAAGAAGCAGGTGTATCGGTTGAAGCTATTTTAAAGTTTGCCGGAAAATATCCTATTCTGGGCGTTTGCTTGGGCCATCAAAGCATCGGTTATGCTTTTGGCGGCCATGTTATTCATGCTAAACATATCATGCACGGCAAAACATCATTGATTCACCATAACAATCTCGGCGTGTTTAAAGGTTTGTCTAATCCATTCACCGCTACCCGCTATCATTCTCTGGTTATCGAACAGGCTTCGTTGCCGGATTGTCTTGAAATTACGGCGTGGACACAGGATGAAGCAGGTAATCTGGATGAAATCATGGGCGTCAGGCATAATACCTTGGACATTGAAGGCGTACAATTTCATCCCGAATCTATTTTGACGGAACATGGGCATGATTTGTTGAGGAATTTTTTGGAGCGGTGATAGTATTTATCGTTAGTCACTTTTACGCAATAAACAAATAATGCACATACAACAAGCTCTGCAAAAACTGCTTGATAAGCAAAACTTGAGCGCTGATGAAATGCGTTATGTTATGCGTCTCATTATGTCGGGCGAAGCCACCGATGCACAAATAGGGGGTTTTTTAATTGCTTTGAGGTGCAAAGGCGAAACCATAGACGAGATTGCCACTGCTGTTGAAGTGATGCGCGAATTAGCCAGCAAAGTAACCATCACCGGCGAGCATGTTATCGACACCTGCGGTACTGGCGGAGATGGGGCAAATACGTTTAATATTTCCACCACCTGCGCGTTTGTGGTGGCAGCGGCGGGCGGGAAAGTGGCCAAACACGGCAATCGCTCAGTGTCCAGCAGTTGCGGCAGTGCGGATTTGCTGGAAGCGGCGGGTGTTAATCTGAATTTAAGTGCGGAACAAGTGACGCAGTGCGTTAATGAAATTGGGGTCGGCTTTTTATTTGCTCCCAAACATCACGGTGCTATGAAGCATACCATTAATGTGCGTAAAGAAATGGGCGTTAGAACCCTGTTTAATTTATTAGGCCCTTTATCCAATCCGGCGTGTGCGCCCAACCAGTTAATCGGTGTCTTTGCAAAAGAGTGGGTCGAACCGCTGGCGCAGGTATTAAAAAAACTGGGTAGCCGGCATGTTTTGGTCGTCAATGCTGATGATGGTCTGGATGAAATCAGCATTGCTTCTGCTTCCGCTATTGCAGAACTTAAAAATAACCAAGTCACTACTTATACCATTACCCCGGAACAGTTTGGTTTTAAAAGAGCAAGTCTTAATGATTTAGCCGTTGACGGTGCCACATCCAGCTTGGTGATGGTTAAGTCAGTGCTGGATAACCAAGCCGGAGCGGCGTTGGATATTGTGCTGTTAAATGCAGGCGCTGCCATTTATGCGGCAAATATTACTGATTCACTGGCGTCCGGTATAGAAAAGGCTCGGCAATTTATCGCCAATGGCGACGCAAGAGCTAAACTTGACGCCTTAATCGCTTATTCAAAACTTAACTAATTAACCAATGAACATGACTAATACCCCTGACATTTTAAAAACTATCCTGGCAAAAAAAGCCGAAGAAGTCGCCAGACGAAAATCCGGTATGTCGATAGCCAATCTTGAAGAAATTGCCAGTGGTGTAGAGCGTCCTCGTGGCTTTTATAAAGCTATCCAAGACAAGGTATTGAAGAAAAAACCGGCGATTATTGCCGAAATCAAGAAAGCATCACCAAGCCAAGGCGTGATTAGGTTAAACTTTCATCCGGTACTCATCGGTCAGGATTACGCAATGAATGGGGCCACCTGTTTATCGGTATTAACGGATAAAGAATTTTTTCAGGGTTCGGAAGCGTATTTGCAAATGGTCAGAGAACGCTGTCCACTGCCGGTATTAAGAAAAGACTTTATGATTGATGCTTATCAAGTCTATGAAGCCCGTGCCTTGGGTGCCGATTGTATTTTGCTGATTGTTGCAGCCCTTGAAGATGATCTGATGCATGAGCTGTCAGATACCGCCACCAAATTGGGTATGGATGTGCTGGTTGAAGTTCATGATGCTGAAGAACTGCAAAGAGCACTTAAACTGGATACCCGATTAATCGGTATTAACAACCGCAACTTGCGCACCTTTGAAACAGCGTTGCAAACCACCTTGGATTTAAAACAGCAAATTCCTGATGATCGCATCATCATCACCGAAAGCGGCATCCACACACACGACGATGTGCAGTTGATGCTGGATAATGACATTTATGCCTTTTTGGTCGGTGAAGTCTTTATGAGAGCCGAAAGTCCCGGCAAAAAAATGCGCGAATTGTTTGATTTGTAAGGTTTAGCGAGTAATAGGATGGTGCTTTTGCCATCCTACTTTGACTTGAATAGTTTTAGTCCGGCTTTTTAAAGATGTTATTAGAGAAGCTTTTTTCCTCATCCTCTTCAGATAGTAGCAGGTCGTCTTCTTCAAAAGTACTGGTATTCTCAGTGTTAAGCTTGATCATTAAGCGCACTTCGTTTCTTGAATCAGCTGAGTTTAATGCGTCTTCGTAACTAATTTTTCCTGCAACGTACAAATCATAAAGTGCCTGATCAAAAGTCTGCATCCCTTGTTCCCGAGAGTCTTTCATTAATTCTTTTATTTTATTAATCTCACCCTTACGAATATAGTCTTTGGCTAAAGGCGTATTAATCAATATTTCAACGGCTGGGTAACGACCATTGCCATCAGCACGTTTAATCAATTGTTGTGCAACTATTCCTTTCAAGTTTAGCGATAAATCCATCAATAACTGATCATGCATTTCATCCGGAAAGAAATGTAAGATGCGGTCTAAGGCTTGGTTGGCATTGTTTGCATGCAATGTCGACAGACATAAATGTCCTGTTTCTGCAAAAGTAATGGCATTCTGCATGGTTTCACGTGTTCTTATTTCACCAATCAAAATGACATCAGGGGCCTGACGTAAGGTATTTTTTAAAGCGACTTCATAAGAAGCGGTATCAATCCCAACTTCTCGCTGAGTAACAATACAACCGAGATGCGGGTGCTGAAACTCTATAGGATCTTCAATCGTAATAATATGGCCGTGACTATTTTGATTGCGATGCTTAATCAAGGCTGCCAGTGTCGTCGATTTTCCTGTGCCTGTGGCCCCCACAAAGAGAATAAGACCACGCTTTTCCATGATCATGTCTTTTAAAATTGGTGGTAAATGCAAAGATTCAGCATCAGGTATTTCGTTTTCAATACGTCGCATAACCATGCCGGCAGAATCTCGTTGTGTAAACGCGCTGACTCTGAATCTGCCAAAATTGGGTACACTGATACCAAATTGACATTCCTTGGTATTTTCAAATTCCTCTTTTTGCTTCTGATTCATAATGCTCAGGATAACTTCTAAAGCTTGGTCGGCAGTCAGTGGAATATTGGAGGTCTCAATGAGTTCATTATCAACCTTGATAGAGGGAGCTCTTCCCGCGGTTATAAATAAATCAGAGGCTTTTTTCTGGGCCATAATGGTAAATAATGCGTTAAAATTCATATCAGCTCCTTAAAGGAATGCCTCTTTATTTACGGCTTTAGTCATGGCTATTTTTGAACTGATCAAGCCTTTATCAACCAGTTCCTTAAGGTTTTGGTCTAGTGTCTGCATGCCGTCCTTGCGCCCGGTTTGAATTGCTGAATACATTTGAGCGACTTTAGCTTCTCTAATCAAGTTTCTTATTGCCGATGTGCCCACCATTATTTCATGAGCGGCAACACGGCCACCACCTGTTTTTTTCATAAGTGTTTGTGAAATAACACCTTGTAATGATTCAGATAACATTGATCGAATCATATCTTTTTCTGCTGCCGGGAAGACATCAATAATACGGTCGATAGTTTTGGCTGCCGAGGTGGTATGTAATGTGCCAAAAACAAGATGACCGGTTTCAGCAGCAGTTAACGCCAAGCGAATAGTTTCCAGGTCACGCATTTCACCGACCATAATGATATCCGGGTCTTCACGAAGCGCTGAGCGTAATGCTTCATTAAAGCCATGTGTGTCACGATGAACCTCTCGCTGGTTTATTAAACATTTTTGGCTTTCATGAACAAATTCAATGGGGTCTTCGACGGTCAGAATGTGTGCGTAATCATTGCAGTTAATATGATTGATCATTGCGGCGAGTGTGGTTGATTTGCCAGAACCTGTCGGGCCGGTTACTAAAATAAGTCCACGCGGTTTTCTGGTTAATTCTTCAAAAAATTTGGGTGCGTTCAAGTCTTCCAAGGTCAATACTTTTGAGGGAATCGTTCTAAAAACACCGGCTGCGCCACGCTCCTGGTTAAAGGCATTAACACGAAAACGGGCGACACCGGGTAAGGAGAAGGAAAAATCGGTTTCTAAAAATTCCTCGTAATCTCGACGTTGCTTGTCATTCATGATGTCGTAAATCAAAGCATGCACAGTTTTATGATCGAGTGGGGGAACGTTAATACGCCGAATATCACCGTCAACCCTAATCATGGGGGGTAGTCCTGCTGATAAATGTAAATCTGATGCGTTATTTTTAACTGAAAAGGCCAGTAACTCTGTAATATCCATAAAATTCTCTGTTAAAGTAGTCGATAAAAACAACTAATTGTTGATACCTTAACCCAACTCTTTGTTTTTTTGAAGCTGTACCTTTAATTACAGCCGATAACATCTTAATTATTTATAGAAGATCATGATAAATAAAAAACTTAAACAGCTACTTGCACAAATCAGGCAAGCTGAAATAACCTACAACCGTAAACTTGGAGACGTTTTATTACTAGCTGTTAGCAAGACAAAAACAGCTCAAGATATTGCCCAGGCCTATAGCGCCGGACAGAGACATTTCGGTGAAAATTATTGTCAGGAAGCACTAAAAAAACAGCAGGAATTGAGTGCTTATGATATTACCTGGCATTTTATTGGTCCTATTCAATCCAATAAAACCAAAGCAATTGCTACGCATTTTAATTGGGTACATAGTGTTGATAGTTTTAAGATTGCCAAACGTCTTAGCGAGCAACGTCCCAGTGCACTGCCACCCTTAAATATTTGTCTGCAAGTCAATATAAGTGGAGAACAAAGTAAATCGGGCATAGCTTTGAATGAATTGGCTGAAATGTGTGTGCTTGTAGCCGCATTACCAAACATTAAATTGCGTGGAGTGATGGCGGTGCCAGAACCTGAAGAGAATTTCGAATTGCAGCGTAAGCCTTTTAAGGTGCTTTATCAGGCTGTTGCAAAACTGGGTGATTTTAAATTGGATACCTACTCGTTTGGCATGAGCAGTGATTTAAAGGCGGCAATTGCCGAAGGTGCTACTATTGTTCGGATTGGCACCGCTTTATTTGGTGCGCGAGAATAAATGCTTTTATAAAACAAATAATCTTTGACAAAAAAAGACAACCGGTCGTATTATTGGTACATGACAAGAATAGCAAAAAAGATCATCAATAAAGAAAATTTGTTAAGCCAAGGGGTTACCTTGCTTATGCAGCAAGGTTATCACGGCACAGGATTAAAAGAAATTCTGGATGCCGTGCAGATTCCCAAAGGCTCCTTTTACAATTATTTTGGCAGTAAAGAGAACTTTGCTGCTGAAGTGATTCAGCATTATATAAATCCCTTCATCGATCAATTAAACGGACATTTAGAAAATCCGGGCAATAATGCCTTAAGAGCTTTGTTGTGCTATTTCAATGAACTTATTACAGAATTAGAGAAAGCAGATTTTAAAGGCGGTTGTTTATTAGGGAATTTAATGGGGGAAATTGGTGATACCAGTGAGCTTTGTAAAGAGTCGTTACAATTCGCGGTTCATCGTTATCGAGATTTGTTGCAAGCAGGTCTGTTAAAGGCGCAACAAGAGGGAACTGTAAGAGTCGACAAATCAGCAGAAGAGATGGCTGATCTGTTGGTTAATATGTGGCAAGGAGCTTTATTAAGAATGAAAATTGAACAATCATCTATCCCTCTCAAGCAGTGTTGCGAGAATCTGTTGGGTGATTTTTTTAAAGCTAAATGATATTATAATAAATAAGACGACCAGTCGTTTTTAACATAACTCAGGAGAAATTATTATGCCAAAATATATTATTGAACGTGAAATACCCGGTGCAGGCGCATTAACCGCTCAGGATCTTCAAGGGATATCACAAAAGTCATGCGGTGTTTTAAGTGATATGGGACCTAAAATTCAATGGGTAGAAAGCTATGTAACAGACGATAAAGTTTATTGCATCTATATTGCACCCGATGAAGCAACTGTCAAAGCACATGCCGAACAAGGCGGGTTTCCAGCCAATCGTATTTCCCAAATTAAAACCATGATTGATCCAACTACGGCAGAAATTTAGTAGACATCAATCGAGAGACTGAATTTGTGCAAGTCAGTGTTATTTAATTGACTAAATGCCTTTAGAGTCTGTTATCTGCGCATTCACTTGCTAATGCGTTTACATTTAAAGTGAAAAAAGAACCCTATGAAACTTGAAACAATAGCGGTACATGGCGGCTATAGCCCTGATCCAACAACTAAAGCAGTAGCGGTGCCTATTTATCAAACCACCTCTTATGCCTTTGATGACACTCAGCATGGCGCTGATCTTTTTGATCTGAAAGTCGCCGGCAATATTTATACACGCATCATGAATCCGACTACTGACGTTCTCGAAAAACGCGTAGCCGAATTGGAAGGCGGGCTTGCAGGTTTGGCATTGGCATCCGGTATGGCGGCAATTACTTATGCCATCATGACCATTGCTGAAGCAGGAGACAATATCATTTCTGCCGCAACCTTATATGGCGGAACCTATAATCTTTTTGCTCATACTCTGCCGCAATACGGTATCAATGTCCGGTTTGCCGATTATCGTGATCCGGCGGCTTTCGAGAAATTGATTGACGACAAAACCAAGGCAATATTTTGTGAGTCAGTTGGTAATCCACTAGGCAATATTACTGATTTTGAAGTTTTGGCTGATATTGCTCATCGTAATGGCATACCTTTAATTGTGGATAATACCGTCCCATCACCTTATTTGTGTAGACCGATTGAGCATGGCGCTGATATTGTCGTGCACTCATTAACAAAATATTTGGGTGGTCATGGTAATAGCATTGGAGGGGTAATTGTTGATAGCGGCAAATTTCCTTGGGCTGAACATAAGACTCGCTTTCGTCGCCTTAACGAGCCAGATGTCTCTTATCATGGTGTGGTTTATACCGAAGCTTTGGGAGCCGCCGCTTATATTGGTCGAGCTCGAGTAGTGCCGTTGCGAAATACCGGTGCGGCCATTTCACCTTTTAACTCGTTTTTAATATTGCAAGGCATTGAAACCTTGGCGTTACGAATGGATAGAATCTGTGAAAATGCAATTAAAGCGGCTCAATTTCTACAAGAACACGAAAAAGTGGCGTGGGTTAATTATGCAGGCTTGGCTGACCATCAAGATAAGCCGCTGGTCGATAAATATATGGGCGGGCGTGCCTCCGGAATTTTAACTTTTGGTTTAAAAGATGGCCGTAAAGCGGGTGAGAATTTCCAAGATGCTTTAAAATTATTTACCCGCCTCGTAAATATTGGTGATGCCAAGTCACTTGCCTGTCATCCTGCATCAACCACACATCGCCAGCTTTCACCAGAAGAGTTAGTCAAGGCAGGCGTGACTGAAGAGATGGTACGCTTGTCCATTGGTATTGAGCATATCGATGATATTCTTGAAGACTTAGAGCAAGCTTTGGCGGTATCTTCTTGATTCAAAGCTATCGTCCCGTTTAGTATAAAAATAATAATTGAAGCTTAAGGTAAATAGATGATTGGACATATTGAGAGTTATGATCCGGAAGACCAAACCGGGATTGTAAAAAGTGAAGAAAATTCTTATACGTTTCATCTGGATGACTGGATTTCGCAAGTACCTCCAGACCAAGGAGATGATGTGAATTTTGAAGTAGAAGGTACGATAGCGCGTAAAATTAATTTAGTAGGTGCTTTTTTGACGCCACCTAAAGCGGTTAAGCGTAAATATGTTGCCGGAGCATTGGCTTTGTTTTTGGGGTTTACAGGAATACATCGATTTTATCTGGGATTTTATTGGCTGGGAATAGCCCAGTTGGCGCTGACCGCTGCAACTGTTGGATATGGTGCTTTGTGGGGTTTCATAGAAGCTATTTTGTTGTTTACAGGTAATATCAATAAAGATGCTAAAGGACGCCCTTTAAAATAGCGTTAAAGTTGGTATATTTGGTCATATAAAACAAAAAAGGCCCTTATGATTTCATAAGAGCCTTTTTTAAACTGAATCGTTAGTGCTTACTTGGGATAAACATTAACAGCAGTTAAGCCTTTTGGACCAGATTCGATGTCAAAAGACACGGTTTGGGCTTCGGTTAACGTTTTAAAACCATCCCCTTGAATCACTGAATGATGAACGAAAACATCTTCGCCACCATCAGAAGGTGCGATAAAACCAAAACCTTTAGTGTTGTTGAACCACTTTACAGTGCCTGTTGCCATTTTGAAAAACTCCTAAAAATAAAAACTTACGGTTAACACAGAACTACAACATTGATAACCGGAACTTCCTCTAGTTCAATATCTTTACTCTGCTGTTGCAAATTGTACTGCTATTTTCGACAGGATGCTATTTATTGAAAGGTTTTGTAAAGTCCATCAAGCACTAATGAGTTTGGACTGATCATGCCGATCACTTTATTGTTTTCAAGAACAGGTGCTCTTACCAAATTATAATTGGCAAAAAGCCGGGAACAATACCGGATATCCATGTCGGGATGTACCGAAATTATGGGTTTGCTCATAATTTCGTAGACGTTTACTCGATCCGGTGCACGATCCTTAGCCAAAACATGTCGAGCAATATCGCCGGAAGTAACCATGCCGTATTCATCATTCTCATTACGTTTATTGACAATAAGAACAGCCGTTTTGAGCGCTTTCATTTTTTTTAAGGCATCGGCTACCGTTGCAATACCGTCAATAGTACCAAAATCGGTTTTCATGACATCCTTGACTCGAATCAGGCTGCTATTTTCTATCATATTTTATCCTCAATTTCATGGGTTAGTTCTTCAACTTGACGCATAACGCCTATAGCATCTTCAACGTCAATCTGAAAAGCAATACCGGTGCCAGGTTGGTTATCAAATTCAGCGACCTTGGCAATTTTTTCCAAGATATGTCGGCTAAGATGCTCCTCAACCAGAAATAATAGAACATCGCGTTGTGTTTCGAGCGTCAAGCCAAAAAAAGTTTTTGATTGAACCAAGCCTTCTCCACGAGCTTGATTGATAACAGTGGCACCTTTAGCGCCGCTTTGGCGGGCTGTATTAAGCACTAGTTCGGTTTTATCTTCTTCGACGAAGGCAATAATT
>SESH01034564.1_pt1 | contig 17966 bp, 9 predicted proteins | sample 3171561 | NCBI WGS metagenome assembly SESH01 (sample SAMN10866947, study PRJNA518727) | freshwater metagenome | biome: subpolar coniferous forest; feature: holomictic lake; material: water; isolation source: holomictic Lake 442 2011 16.5 m and 2014 13 m | place: Canada: near Kenora, Ontario
TTGACTGGGTGCCGTCGCATTTTCCGGGCGACGAACACGGCCTGACCTATTTTGATGGTACGCATCTCTTTGAACATTCCGATCCGCGCCAGGGTTTTCATCCGGAATGGAAAAGCGCCATCTTCAACTACGGGCGCAACGAGGTACGCGCCTTTCTCCTATCCAGCGCACTTTTCTGGCTCGACAAGTACCACATCGATGGCCTGCGCGTGGATGCCGTGGCCTCCATGCTCTATCTCGATTATGGACGCAAAGACGGTGATTGGATCCCCAACCCTCACGGTGGCCGGGAGAATCTCGACGCCATCGTTTTCCTGCGCCAGCTCAACGAGGCCGTCTACCGCGACCACCCCGACACCCTGAGCATCGCCGAGGAATCCACCGCCTGGCCGATGGTGTCGCGCCCCACCTATACCGGCGGCCTCGGTTTCAGCATGAAATGGAACATGGGATGGATGCACGACACACTGAAGTATTTTCAGCAGGATCCGATCTTTCGCAAGTACCACCACGGCCAGCTCACCTTCAGTATCTGGTACGCCTTCACCGAAAACTTTGTCCTGCCCCTGTCTCATGACGAGGTGGTGTATGGCAAGGGGTCACTGATTGGCAAGATGCCAGGCGACGAATGGCGGCAGTTTGCCAACCTGCGCCTGCTGTACGGCTATCTGTGGGCCCATCCTGGCAAGAAACTGCTGTTCATGGGAGGGGAGTTTGGCCAGCGCCGCGAGTGGCAGCATGAGGAAAGCCTGGAGTGGCATGTACTGCAATATCCCAATCATGCCGGGCTCCAGCGCTGGGTTGCCGATCTCAACCGCTGCCTGCGTGCCGAACCGGCGCTGTTTGAGAAGGATTTTGCCGCCAACGGTTTTGAGTGGATCGACTTCCATGACTGGGAGGACAGCACCCTGAGCTTTCTGCGCCACGGCCGACGTCCATCCGATACCGTACTGGTCATCCTCAACTTCACGCCAATACCACGGCATAATTACCGAGTGGGTGTGCCGCAGGGTGGCTTCTGGCAGGAGATCCTCAACAGCGACGCCGGCCTCTACGGCGGCAGCGGCATGGGCAATCTGGGTGGTGTTGAGGCGGCCCCGGTGGCAGCCCACGGCCACTACCATTCCCTCACATTGACCCTGCCGCCCCTGGGAGTCGTCTATTTCCGGCCCGCTCGCGTCACCTGAGGAGACCGCCCATGGATAACCTGAACCCTGCGATGGGCCGCTGTCGAACCGTTATTGAGAATGTCCGTCCAGCGGTTGATGGCGGGCGCTTTCCCATCAAGCGGGTGGTCGGTGAGCCGGTCAGAGTCGAGGCGGATATCTTTTGCGATGGCCACGACGCAATACGCTGCCTGCTACAACACCGCAAGATCTCCGAGTCGGCGTGGCACGAAATCTCGATGCGCCCGCTGGGCAATGATCGCTGGCAGGCGGAATTTCAGGTTACCGAGGTCGGTCGATGCGAATACCGGCTTCTCGCCTGGGTGGATCGCTTTCTGACCTGGCGTCACGACCTGGCCCGGCGTCAGGATGAGGCCGACATCGTTGTGGCGTTATGTGTGGGCGCTGACCTGGTCGATCTTGCGGCCCAGCATTGCCAGGGTGAAGCCACAGTGCGGTTGTCACAATGGGCCACCCGGCTGCGCCACCCGGCCTCCCCATCCGCGGGCCGCGCCATCGGACTGGATCCGGAACTGGCACAATGGATGGCAGCGCATGGTGAACGAGGTTTCGTAACCACCTACGATCACACTCTGGCCATCGTTGTCGACCCGCCACGGGCGCGGTTTTCCGCCTGGTATGAGCTATTCCCCCGCTCCTGCACCGACGGGGACGGCCTTCATGGCACCTTCGCCGATTGCGAAAATCGCCTGCCGGAAATCGCCGGAATGGGCTTTGATGTCCTCTACCTGCCGCCCATTCATCCGATTGGAAGCGCATTTCGCAAAGGCCCGAACAATACCCTCAACGCGGGTTCCAACGATCCTGGCAGCCCCTGGGCAATCGGCGCTAGGGATGGCGGACACCGGGCAGTACATAGCCAGCTTGGCACCCTGGTGGATTTCCGCCGGCTCGTCGAAAAGGCACGCCAGCTCGGCCTTGAAGTGGCGATGGACATCGCCTTCCAGTGCTCGCCCGACCATCCCTATGTCACGGAACATCCGGGCTGGTTTCGCTGGCGTCCCGATGGGACGGTACAGTACGCTGAAAATCCCCCCAAAAAATACCAGGACATCTATCCGTTCGATTTTGAGAGCGAAGACTGGTGGGCCCTGTGGCAGGAACTCAAGGGCATCTTTGAATTCTGGATCGAACAGGGTGTGCGCATCTTCCGCGTTGACAATCCGCATACCAAGCCCTTTCCGCTGTGGGAGTGGCTGATCGGCGAGATCAAGGCGGCACATCCCGAGACGATTTTTTTGGCCGAGGCCTTCACCCGGCCCAGGATCATGCACCGGCTGGCCAAACTTGGCTTCACCCAGTCGTACACCTATTTCACCTGGCGCAATACCCAGCGGGAACTGATTGAGTATTTCACCGAATTGTCGCAAAACGAATCGCGCGAATATTTTCGGCCCAATCTCTGGCCGAATACGCCCGACATCCTTCCCGAGTTCCTACAGTACGGTGGACGACAGGCCTTTTTGCTCCGCGTGGCCCTGGCCGCCACCCTGGGCGCGGCCTACGGCATCTATGGGCCGGCCTACGAACTACTCGAACACGAGGCACTGCGGCCTGGTGGCGACGAGTACCTGAATTCGGAGAAATATCAGGTACGCCACTGGGAACTTGATCGTGCAGACAGCCTAAAAGACTACATTACCCGTTTGAACCGCATCCGCCGTGAAAACCCCGCCCTGCAGTCCGACTGGAACCTGCGGTTTCATCCCGTTGGTAACGATTGTCTGCTGTGCTACAGCAAATCAAGTCCGATGGCGGATGAAGAGACGGACAGCATCGTCGTCGTCGCCAACCTCGATCCGCACCATGTCCAGTCGGGCTGGATTGAATTGCCGCTGGAAGCCCTGGGCGTGGACGCGGGGCGTCCCTATCAGGCCCACGATCTCCTCTCCGGCGCCCGGTTTCTCTGGCAGGGCCCGCGCAATTTCGTCCAACTCGACCCCCAGGCGGCACCGGTTCATATCTTGCGCCTGCGCCGTCGGCTACGCACCGAGCGCGATTTCGACTATTTTCTGTGAAGATGGCGGGAATAAGTAACCTGACTCCATTTTCATTTCTGAAATCGACAATCGGGGGTGGGAGGACGCTCACACCCACCAATCTTAGAAAAATTAGGAGACAACGATGCAGACCTGCACCCTCCATGACTTGGGGAATCATGGCCCACGGATACTAAAAAGTGCCGAGATCGGTGAGTTGACAGTGGTCACCGAGCAGGGTCAGCCGGTATTCGTGGCTGTTCCATTCGACGATCTCGTTTTGAACCGTGGCATCCGTTTCGCCTTGGCGGTACGGTTATTCGAAGAAGAAGCGCTTTCCACGGGTCAGGCGGCTGAGTTTGCCGGGGTCTCCCTGGCGGAATTCATGGAGACCTGCTCCAGCCTTGACGTGCCGGTGGTACGCTACTCCCCGGAGGAATTGGATAAGGAGATGGAGGTCTTGAATGAGTGGCGTCGTCGCTGATACCGGACCACTCATCGCCTTGGCCAAGATTGGATTGCTGGCGCTTCCCTCTCGACTATGCGGCCAAACGATCCTCCCCGAGACGGTTCTTCGTGAGTGCCAGATCCAGGTTCGACGTGCCGATGCACAGATTATCGCTGCCGCGATCGAAGCAGAAACGCTGACCGTCCAGCCAGATGTCGATTGGCCGTTGACCCATGCCAAGCCTGCCATTGATTCTGGCGAATTAGCGGCTCTCTCCCTTGCCCTCCATCTCAAGGTACCACTACTGTTGGACGAATCTCGCGGGCGAAAAGCGGCACGACGTTTTGGAGTTCCACTGATCGGAGTTTGTGGGCTCTTGCTTGCCGCCAAACGGGAGGGGTGGATTGGCGACATCGCCCCGCTGCTCGATGTCCTCCGGCGACAGGGTTACTATATTTCCGACAACTTGTGCGCATCAGTTCTTGTTGCCGCGTGCGAATCTCCATGACCGATGTCCTGCCAAACCTTCCCAGACAGACCAAGCTCCATCGAGTCAAACGCGACTTCGACTATTTTCTGTGAGCCACAAGAGGCACAAACTTAATGGACAAGTCCTTCACCGCCGCCCCGCCATCAATGTCGCATCCAAAAGACGACGCGCTCTGGTACAAGGACGCGATTATCTACGAATTGCACGTCAAGGCTTTTTACGACAGCAACGGCGATGGCATCGGCGATTTCAAAGGCCTGACCGAGAAGCTCGACTATTTGCAGGATCTCGGCGTCAACACGCTTTGGCTCTTGCCTTTCTACCCCTCGCCGATGAAGGACGATGGCTACGACATCTCGGACTACCGCAATATCTACCCGGAGTACGGCAATCGCACCGACGTCCGTCATTTCATCAATGAAGCGCATCGGCGTGGCCTCAAGGTGATTACCGAACTGGTCATCAACCACACCTCCGATCAGCATCCCTGGTTTCAGGCGGCACGGCGCGCGCCGGCCGGCTCGAAGAAACGCGACTTTTATGTCTGGAGCAAGAGCGACAAGAAGTTCCCGGAAACCCGCATCATCTTTACCGATACCGAAAAATCCAACTGGGCCTGGGATGAGGTAGCACAGGCCTACTACTGGCACCGCTTCTTTTCGCACCAACCCGACCTCAATCACAACAACCCGGCGGTGGTCAAGGCGGTCATCCGCCTCATGCGCTTTTGGCTCGACTATGGCGTCGACGGCCTGCGCCTGGATGCGATTCCCTATCTCTGTGTGCGCGAGGGCACCTACAACGAGAACCTGCCCGAGACGCACGCCGTGATCAAACAGATGCGCGCCGTGATTGACGCGCATTACCAAAATCGCATGTTACTGGCCGAGGCCAATCAGTGGCCGGAGGATGTGCGCGAATATTTTGGCGACGGCGACGAATGTCACATGGCCTACCACTTTCCCGTCATGCCGCGCATCTTCATGGCAGTGGCTCAAGAAGATCGCCACCCGATTGTCGACATCATGCGCCAAACCCCGGACATCCCCGAGACCTGTCAGTGGGCGATTTTTCTTCGTAATCATGACGAACTGACGCTGGAGATGGTCACGAGTCGCGAACGCGACTACATGTACCGCATGTACGCCGCCGATCCGCGCATGCGCGTCAATGTTGGCATCCGCCGACGACTGGCACCCTTGATGGAAAACAACCGCGACAAGATCGAGCTGGTGAAGTTCCTGATCATGACCCTGCCCGGCTCGCCCATTCTGTACTACGGCGACGAAATCGGCATGGGCGACAACATCTACCTCGGTGATCGCAACGGTGTGCGCACGCCCATGCAATGGAGCCCGGATCGTAATGCCGGTTTTTCCCGGGCCGATTTTCAGCGCCTGTATTTGCCGCCGGTCATGGATCCGATCTATGGCTACGAGGCGGTGAATGTCGAGGCACAACACCGCAATCCCTCGTCGCTGCTCAACTGGATCAAGCGGCTAATCGCTGTCCGCAAGAATTACAAGGCCTTTGGCCGTGGCAGCCTGACACTGCTTGAGCCCGGCAACCGCAAGATCTTGGCCTACATTCGCGAGTGGCAGGACGAGATCATCCTGTGCGTGGTCAACCTTTCGCGTAACGCCCAGCCGGTAGAACTCGACCTGGCGGTTTTTAGGGGTCGCGTGCCGGTTGAGCTGCTCGGACGCACGGCCTTCCCGCCGATTGGCGAACTGCCCTACCTGCTCACCCTGAAAGGCTACGGTTACTACGGTTTCCGCCTGGCCTCGGATGTCGAAGTGCCGTACTGGCATGAAGAACGGCTGGCGCGGCCAGAACTGCCGGTGTTGGTCATCAAGGCCGGGCCCGGCACCGTGCAGCGCGCCCTGTCCAGCAAGACCCGCGATCAGCTAGAACGTGAGGTACTGGTGCCCTATGTGGCCAGAAAACGCTGGTTTGCGGCCAAGGGCCACGCCATCGAGTTCATCGATCTCGCCGAACAGGGTGAATGGAACACCCCGGAAGGCAGTTGGCTCATAACCCTCATGGAGGTGCGCTGCGCGGGCCTGGCACCGCAAAGCTATTTCCTGCCGATCGCCGTCGCCTGGGAAGACGAGGTGGGCGAGGAAAAGATCCAGGCTCTGGCACCCTGGATCTTGGCCAAGGTGCGGCAGAAGTCACGAGTTGGGGTTCTCTATGGTGCCTTTGGCGACGACCGATTCTGCCGCGCCCTGGCCCAAGGCATTGCCGACAACCTGACGCTGCCCCTGGGGCAGGGCCAAATGGAGTGCCGCCGATCCCGCGCCATGCTGGATCTGACCGATGGCATCCATGATCCGGTTCGTCACCCCGCGCTGGAGCAAAGCAATACCGCCATCTATTTCGGCAACAAGCTCTTTCTCAAGGGCTACCGGCGGTTGCAGCTCGGTACCAATCCCGAAGTCGAGGTCGGTTGCTTTCTGACCGAAAAATCGACCTTCCCGAACATTGTGCCGGTGGCTGGCGCGATTGAATATTGTCGTAGCAACGGGGACACCATGACCCTGGTTTTACTACAAGCCTATGTCGAGAACCAGGGCACCGGCTGGAACTATGTTGTCGACTATATCGAACGCTTCCTCACGGAACATCTGGCCAATCCCGTTCAAACACCGGCCCCTGACGCTGAAAATCCGCACGGCTTCTTCCTCGCCCAGATGGAAACTCTGGGAACGCGCACCGCCGAATTACACCGGGCCTTTGGCAAGACGACCGGCGAGCCCGGCTTTGATCCCGAGCCGATTGAGGATGCCAATCTCGCCGCCTGGGTCGAGCAGGTTCATGACGAAGCAGAGGCGACCTTCAACCAGCTAGAGGACATTCGGGCATCCTGCACGGAAGAGGTGGGCACGGCCTGCGAGCATTTACTGGATCAGCGGCAGGTGTTGCTCAACCGGATTCGCCAGACCTTGCCATCGCACCTGGATGCCGCAAAAACCCGTTATCACGGCGACTACCATCTGGGCCAAGTGTTGCTGGTGCAGAATGATTTCATCATCACCGACTTCGAGGGCGAACCGGCTCGGCCACTGGAAGAACGACGCCTCAAACATTCGCCCTTGCGTGACGTGGCCGGCATGTTGCGCTCGTTCAGTTATGCCGCAGCGGTGGCTGTCAATCACCTAACGATGGAAAGGCCGTCCGATCGCAAGCAGTTTGGCCCCCTGGTTCAGGCCTGGGAAACCGAAACCGAGGCGGCCTTTCTTAAAGGTTACAAGATGGCCATCGAGGACTGCCCGTCCTGGCCAGAAGACCCCACTGCCCGGCGGATGATTGATCTCTTCCAAATCGAAAAGGTTCTTTACGAGCTGCGCTACGAGATGGACAACCGTCCCGGCTGGCTGGTCATCCCGCTTTATGCCCTGTTGCGCAAGCTCGATCATGACTTCAAGGGGGAATCGGCATGAAGAAATCCAGCGCTAAAACCGCATCCGTCCAAAAAATCCCAGGTTCCCAGCGTGGCAAGAAAAACCTGGTCAGCGCGGTTTGGCCAGGCGCGCCCTACCCTCGCGGAGCGACCTGGGATGGAGAAGGTGTCAATTTCGCGATCTTCTCGGAACACGCCGGCAAGGTCGAATTGTGCCTGTTTGATCCCACTGGCCGCCATGAAAGGCAGCGTATTGAATTGCGCGAACAGACCGACCAGATCTGGCACGGCTATCTGCCGGAAGCCCGTCCTGGATGGCTATATGGCTACCGCGTGCATGGCCCTTATCAACCCGATCACGGTCATCGCTTCAATCCCAACAAGCTGCTGATCGAACCTTACGCCAAGGATATCGTCGGCTCCCTGCGTTGGAGCGACGCCCACTTCGGCTATCGTATCGGCCACCCCAACGCGGATATGTCCTTCGACCGGCGCGATAACGCCGCCGGCATGCCCAAGTGCCGCGTGATCGATCCGGCCTTTTCCTGGGGCGATGACCGTTCGCCTCGCGTGCCCTGGCACGACATGGTGATCTACGAGCTGCATGTGCGCGGCTTTACCATGCGCCATCCGGAAGTGCCGCCCCACCTGCGCGGTACTTACGGTGGCATTGCCACGGGCCCGGTGATCGAGTATTTGCAGCGTCTCGGCGTCACCACGGTGGAGCTGATGCCCGTCCATGCCTTCGTCGATGACCGGCACCTGGTCGAGCGGGGGCTGCACAATTACTGGGGCTACAACTCGATTGGCTTCCTCGCGCCGGATCTGCGCTACAGTGCCAGCGGTTTCGTGGGCGAATTCAAAACCATGGTCAAGACGCTCCACTCGGCGGGCATCGAGGTGATTCTCGACGTGGTGTACAACCATACGGCCGAGGGCAACCACCAGGGCCCCACGTTGTCATTTCGCGGCATCGACAACGCCTCTTATTACCGTATGGTGCCGGATAATCCACGTTACTACATGGATTTTACGGGTTGTGGCAATACCCTGAACCTGCGTCATCCACGGGTGCTGCAACTCATTATGGATTCGCTGCGTTATTGGGTATTGGAGATGCACATCGATGGTTTTCGCTTCGATCTGGCCTCGGCCCTGGCGCGCGAACTGCATGATGTGGATCGCCTGGGTTCCTTTTTCGACATCTTGCGCCAGGATCCGGTGCTGTCCCAGGTCAAGCTCATCGCCGAACCCTGGGATCTGGGCGAGGGCGGTTACCAGGTGGGTAATTTCCCTATTGGCTGGGCGGAGTGGAATGACCGCTACCGCGACGCCTTGCGTGCCTACTGGAAGGGCGATGGCGGTTTGATTGGCGAGTTTGCGACGCGCCTCACGGGCTCCAGTGACCTCTACGAACACAGCGGCCGCAAGCCTTACGCCAGCATCAATTTTATTACGGCCCATGACGGTTTTACCCTGCACGATCTGGTCAGCTACAACGGCAAGCATAACGAGTCCAACCAGGAGGACAACCGCGATGGCAACGACAACAACCGGTCGTGGAATTGTGGCGTGGAAGGGCCTACCGAGGAGGCGTCCATCAACAGTCTTCGCGCGCGACAAAAACGCAACCTGCTCGCCAGCTTGCTGTTTTCTCAGGGCGTGCCGATGCTGGTTGCTGGCGACGAAATGGGCCACACTCAGGGCGGCAACAACAATCCCTATTGCCAGGACAACGAGATCAGTTGGCTCAACTGGGAACTGTCGGAGGCCGATCAGGACATGCTTGCCTTTGTACGGCGTGTGATTGGGCTGCGCCATGCCCATCCGGTCTTTCACCGGCGCCATTTTCTCCAAGGGCGCACCATCCGTGGGATAAACAAGGACATCCAATGGTTCAAGCCGGATGGTCTGGAGATGACCAACGAAGAATGGGTTCGCGATTTTGCGCATGCCCTCGGCGTCTATCTCGCTGGCGATGCCCTGGATGAATGTGACCGCCGTGGACGTCCGGTAAGAGATGGCAATTTTCTACTGCTCTTTAATGCCCACCACGAGGAAATCCATTTTCATCTGCCAGCGCCCCATCCTGATGGTAGTTGGCAGGTTACGCTGGATACCTACGACACCACCCGGCAGACAAGATGCTACGCTGGCGGCCAGACCTATCCCCTGCAGGGCCGTTCGCTGGCGCTGCTGGAAGAAATTCCGTCATACGGCTGACATTCGATCATCACCCGGGAATCCATTATGCGAAGACAACACCTCATGCCCTTTGGCACCCAGATCGGAGACGGCGCGACGCTTTTTCGCCTGTGGGCACCGACGGCGAAGCAGGTCGAGATTGAACTGGGCGAGGGTGGGAATTCACGCTGTGAATTACTGGCCCGTCTGGAAGACGGCTGGCACGAAATCCGCGTCGAACAGGCCGGTGCTGGCACGCGCTACCGCTATCGGATCGACGGGGATCTGTGCGTGCCGGATCCGGCTTCCCGCTTTAATCCCGACGATGTGCAGGGTGCTAGCGAAGTGATCGATCCCCGCGCCTTTGCATGGCGCGACGAGGGATGGCGCGGTCGTCCCTGGACGGAGGCTGTGATTTACGAGCTGCATGTCGGCAGTTTTAGTCGCGCAGGCAACTTCGAGGGCGTTTGCGCAAAACTCGACTATCTCGCCGATCTGGGTGTCACCGCCATCGAACTCATGCCGGTCGCGGATTTTCCCGGCACCCGCAATTGGGGTTACGACGGCGTGTTGCCCTTCGCGCCCGATAGCGGCTACGGCCGCCCGGAGGCCCTGAAGCAACTGATTCAGGAAGCCCATGCGCGGGGTCTGATGATGTTTCTCGATGTCGTTTACAACCACTTTGGCCCGGAAGGCAATTACCTGCATGCCTACGCGCCAGACTTTTTCAATCCGCGCCACCCAACCCCCTGGGGCGCGGCAATCAATTTCGACGCACCCGGTTCAGCGGTGGTACGCGATTTTTTCATCCACAACGCGATCTACTGGTTGGAGGAATTTCACTTTGACGGCCTGCGCCTCGACGCCATCCACGCCATTTGCGATGACTCGAGCCCCGACATCATCGAGACCCTGACTCAAGCCGTCCAGGCCGGGCCTGGGCGTGAACGCCAGATTCACCTGATTCTGGAGAACGATAAAAACCAGTCGCGGTATCTCGCACGCGATGACGCGGGGCGTCCGTGTTTTGCCACGGCGCAATGGAACGACGACAGTCATCATGCCCTGCATGTCATCGCCACCGGCGAGCGGGATGGCTACTACGCCGACTACGCCGGCGCGCCTTTGGCACAGTTGGGTCGCTGTCTCGCGGAAGGTTTTGTCTTTCAGGGCAATCCCTCGGCCTTTCGCGATGGCGAAATTCGCGGCGAACCCAGCCGCAGTCTGACACCGGTCGCCTTCGTGAATTTTCTCCAGACCCATGACCAGATTGGCAACCGCGCCTTCGGCGAGCGTCTTTGTCACCTGGCCGAGCCGGTCGTACTGGAGGCCCTCACCGCCATTCTGCTGCTGGCACCTCAGGTGCCAATGCTCTTCATGGGCGAGGAGTTTGGCGCGGCCCAGCCTTTCCCGTTTTTTTGCGACTTTGGGCCGGAACTGGCCGCCGCCGTCACCACCGGGCGGCGCCGCGAATTCGCCCGATTTGCCCGCTTCGCCGATCCCTCCGCCCAGGCCAATATTCCCGATCCCAACGCCGCCGCCACGTTCGAGAGCGGCATACTCGACTGGGATACCATGACGCAGCCCCCTCACGAGCGCTGGTTGGCCTTGCATCGCCGCCTGTTGGCCTTGCGCCGCGACCAGATCGTGCCACGTCTGCACGGCATGGATGGCGGTACGGCACGGTATGAGCAACCCGCTCCCGGCGTGTTGGCCGTCACCTGGTGCCTGGGCGATGGCAGCCGTCTTGCGCTGCTGGCCAATCTGGGGACGACGCTGGCCCAGGTCGCACCGCTCGTGGGGACGCCGGTCTTTACGAGCGAGCATCTGACCGCAGCGGATCTGGCCACGGGACGGTTCCCCCCTGGGTCAGTGGCCTGGCATCTTGACGCTGGTGGCCGGACGTTGATTCCCCGCGCCACCTATCGCTTGCAGTTCAACCAGGATTTCACCCTGACCCAAGCCACCGAACTGGTGCCCTACCTGGCTGCGCTGGGCATCAGTCATTGTTATGCCTCGCCCTATCTCAAGGCCCGGCCGGGCAGCAACCACGGCTATGACGTCGTTGATCACAGTACGATCAACCCCGAGATCGGCAGTTCCGAGGATTTCGAGCGCTTTGTCGCGGCACTGCGCACGCACAGCATGGGCCAACTCCTCGACATCGTGCCCAACCACATGGGTGTGATGGGTGCCGACAATGCCTGGTGGCTCGATGTACTGGAGAATGGACAGGCTTCAGTTTATGCAACCTATTTCGACATCGACTGGGAGCCCCTCAACCCGGCGTTGCGTGGCAAGGTGCTGCTGCCGCTGCTGGGCGATCACTACGGCACGGTACTCGAGCGGGGTGAAATCAAGCTGCACTTCGATCTTGTACGCGGTGAATTCAGCCTTTATTACTACCAGCACCGTCTTCCGGTGGATCCGTCCGAGTATCCGCGTCTCCTCACGCAGGATCTCGCGTCTCTTGTAGCAAAACGGGATGCCCGGCACGAACCGCTTCAGCGGTTGCAAAGCCTGGTGACGGCCTTCGGTCATCTGCCACGACGGAATGATACCGACGCGGACAAGATCGCCGAGCGCCACCGTGACAAGGAAATCTTCAAGCGCCAACTGGCCGAGTTGTGTCAAAGCTCGCCGGAGATGGCTGGTTTTGTAGCGGACACCCTGGTTCTGTTCAATGGCCAGCCAGGTGATGCCGAAAGTTTTGATCGTCTGCACGCACTCATCAAGGCGCAGGCGTACCGGCTCGCTTACTGGCAGGTGGCCTCCGACGAAATCAACTACCGCCGCTTTTTCGACATCAACGATCTGGCGGCGCTACGCATGGAGAACGACGCGGTATTTGAAGACACGCACCGCTTCGTGCTGGATCTGATTGCCCAAGGCAAGGTTCAGGGACTCCGTATCGACCATCCCGACGGCCTTTACGATCCGGGCCGTTATTTTCAACGTCTGCAATCCAGGGCCGGTCAGCCAGGTTGTGAAATACAGCCCCATCTGTATCTGGTGGTTGAAAAGATCATGGCCGATCACGAACAGCTACCTGCCGACTGGCCGATTCACGGGGCGACTGGCTATCGCTTCGCCAATCTGGTCAACAATCTTTTTGTCGATGGCTCCGCTGAAAAAAACATGACACGCCTCTACGAAAATTTTATCGGCGGGCCGGTCAATTTCAACGAACTGGTTTACCAGTCCAAGAAACTGATCATGCGTTCGGCGCTGGCTGGGGAGCTAAACGTCCTGGCCAATCGACTGGCGAGGATTGCCGCCGCCAACCGCCACACCTGCGACTTCACGCTCAACAACCTACGCTCGGCACTGGCAGAGGTGGTCGCCTGTTTTCCCGTTTATCGCAGCTATATCGCCGAAGGACGCCTCTCAACCGACGACCTCCGCCATATCGAATGGGCCGTGGCGGTGGCTAAAAAACGCAGCTCTGCCGTGGATGTCGGCATTTTCGATTTTGTCAGATCTGTGTTGACCCTCCAGATTGTCGAGGGCAAGAGTCAGTCCTACCGTGACCAGGTGTGCGCCTTTGCTATGAAGTTCCAGCAATACACCGCGCCGGTAATGGCCAAGGGTCTGGAGGACACTGCCTTCTATCGCTATCACCGGCTGGTCTCGCTGAACGACGTGGGCGCCGATCCGCGCCGCTTTGGCACTTCTGTCCCGGCCTTTCACGCCGCCACCAGCAAACGCGCCGAGCGCTGGCCGCACAACCTGCTCGCCACCTCGACCCACGACAGCAAGCGTGCCGAGGACACCCGCGCGCGAATCAATGTGCTGTCCGAGATCCCTGCCGCCTGGAGACTGTCCCTGCGACGTTGGTCGCGGTTAAACCGCAGCAAGAAAAGGCTGCTGGACGGCGAACCGGCCCCTTCGCCCAATGACGAATACTTGCTTTATCAAACCCTGATCGGCACCTGGCCGCTCGGCGACATCGACGCGGCAGGACTGGCCGTCTATCGGGATCGAATCGTCCAGTACATGGTCAAGGCGGCTCGCGAGGCCAAGGTTTACACCAGTTGGATCAATGTGAATGCCGATTATGAGGCGGCCCTTGCGGGCTTCGTTCAGGCGGTACTCGCGTCTGGCAACAAAAATCTCTTTCTTGCCGACTTCGCGCCGACGGCTTCACACCTGTCTCGCTTTGGTCTTTACAACAGCCTGTCACAGACGCTCTTGAAACTGGTGTCGCCTGGCGTGCCGGATATTTACCAGGGTTGCGAGTTGTGGCAGTTCCATTTGGTGGATCCCGATAATCGGCATCCGGTTGATTACGCACCGCGACGACAAGCCATTCAGGAACTCGAAGCCCGGTTCGGGGTGTCCCCTGCGGACTGGCCGGAGCGCCTGCGTCCCCTCACGGAATCGATGACGGACGGCCGCGTCAAACTCTACTTGACCTGGAGAGCGCTACAGTTACGTTGCCGCTGGGCCGAATTATTCCAGACAGGTCAATATCTACCGCTGGCAGTTGCTGGCGAGCGCGCAGACCATGTCTGCGCCTTCGCCCGCCGACTGGGCGAACGCACGCTGATCGCCGTGGTACCGCGTTTCACGGCAAAGCTCCTGGGAACCCAAGATGCATCTCTCGCCGATCCCGAGATTTGGCGAGATACCCGTGTCGAATTGCCCGGCATAAGCCATACCTGGCACAATGAACTGACCGGCGAATGCCTGACATCTTCCCCCGAATCCGCCACGATGCCCCTGCCAACCCTCCTGGCACACTTCCCGGTGGCACTGCTGACCTGTGAGGTTGAACCAGAATGAGCCTGATTTCCAAAATAATGTTTACCGAAAGAGTCCCTCTATTTTGGATGGCCATAGGCTGCCTGCTAATTGCCGGTGTGGGCTTTGCCGACTTCATGACCGGCAATGAGCTTTCATTTTCCTTGTTCTATTTGATCCCCGTTGTTCTGGTGGCCTGGATTTTAGGCAGAACCCCCGGTCTTGCCATGAGTGTCATAGCTGCCATTGTCTGGGTTATTGTGGATATCCTGGATGGACCCTATTATTCAAACCCCATGATTCATTACTGGAATGGCGTGGTTCGTCTGGCTTTTTTTGCGACAGTGGCGCTACTGTTGCCGGCATTAAAAGCGCTGGAATACGAAAGACGTATCGCTCGCACCGACTATTTGACGGGTGCCGCCAACCGGCGCCACTTTTTCGAGCAGTTACAAAGCGAGCTAGACCGTTCTCAGCGCTACAAACGTCCCTTGACTCTTGTCTATATCGACCTGGATGGATTCAAATCCGTGAACGACCGATTTGGCCACAGAATTGGGGATAAACTGCTTTGCACGATGGTTGGCCGGGCGAAGAGCCATTTGCGGAAAACCGATCTCTTGGCACGGCTGGGTGGCGACGAGTTCATTCTGCTATTACCAGAAATCGGGGAGGACATAGCGCGCGAGATGGTTCCAAAAATCCAGTCCGAACTGCTGGATGAAATGCAACAGAACGGTTGGCCGGTGACATTTTCCATCGGCACCCTAACCTACCGGGATGGTTCAGTCACCGCCGACACGCTCGTCAAACAAACGGATCATTTGATGTATTCGGTAAAAAACAGCAGCAAGAACGCAATCGCTTACGAGACTTATACAGGCTAAACCGATCCGCATTGAGAGGAATGACGTTGTGAAAATCTTTCAAATTGGCGCGATATTACTGACCCTGTCGGCACTGTTTAGTTTCATCAATACCCGCTATCTGCGCCTGCCATCAACCATCGGTCTCATGCTCATGGCTCTGCTGGCCTCGCTGGGCCTGATCGCCCTGGGTGCCTTGCAACCCGAGGTGAAGACCTGGGCTGCCTGGTTCCTTCACGGCATTGATTTCAATCAAACCCTGCTCCATGGCATGCTCGGCTTTCTGCTGTTTGCCGGTGCGTTGCATGTCAACCTCGAAGACCTGATCAAGCATCGCTGGATCATCGCCACCCTGGCCACGGCCGGTGTTATGGCATCGACCGTCATTATTGGTGTCCTTGGGTGGATAATGCTGGGTGCATTGGGACTCAATCTGTCCCTGATGCACTGCCTGCTGTTTGGTGCGCTGATTTCACCGACCGATCCCATCGCGGTGCTGGGGATTCTCAAGACCCATCAGGTACCCAAAAGCCTGGAAACCAAGATTGCCGGGGAATCGCTGTTTAACGATGGCGTCGGCGTCGTGGTGTTTCTGGTTCTGCTGGAAATTGTGGTGGGGGAGGCGCCCGTCGGTATCAACCATGTCCTCGCATTATTCATGCGAGAAGCCCTGGGCGGCGCGTTGCTTGGATTCGTCCTGGGCTGGCTGGCGTACATCCTGCTCAAGCAAATCAACGCCTACCAAACCGAAATCCTGATCACCCTGGCCCTGGCCACGGGCGGCTACGCCCTGGCGGAAGCGATCCATTGCTCCGCGCCCATTGCTGTTGTGGTCGCGGGACTGTTCATCGGCAACCATGGACGAACCTTTGCCATGTCCAATAAAACCCGCGAACATCTCGACCTGTTCTGGGAACTGGTGGATGAAATCCTCAACGCGGTGCTGTTCGTGCTGATCGGACTGGAAGTCATGGTTCTCAGCTTTGCCAGTCACCAACGGCTAGCCGCCCTGCTGATGATTCCGCTGGTCTTGCTGGCGCGTTTTCTCAGCGTGGGTGCCCCCATCCTGATCCTCCGCCAGTTCCGGACATTGGCCCCGCACGCCACCAAAGTCCTCACCTGGGGCGGTCTGCGCGGTGGCATCTCGGTGGCACTGGCATTGTCCCTTCCCAACGGCCCGGAGCGCGAAACCATCCTGACCATCACCTATGCCGTGGTGGTATTTTCCATTCTAGTTCAGGGCCTGACCATCGGCATCCTGCTCAAAAAGACCTTGCCCGCTATCACGGCCAGGCCTTTTAACGAGGTTGGCCCGGAATGACGCGGCGCGAGCCGGAAGCAACGGATTCCGGCGAGATACTCATCGAGACCTGTACCACACGGGCGCTTCAACTACTACGCGACAACCTGGGGCCATTCGGTTTCCTGGCCGCATCGCCGACCAGCAGCGCCCATAGCCGTGGGTATGACCGGGTGTTTGGCCGGGACGCGGCGATCTGTGCCATTGCTGCGGCCTATTGCGATGATGATGGATTGGCCCAGGGTGCGAAGCGCAGCCTCATTACCCTCGCCCAACATCAGGCGCCCAACGGTCAGATCCCCAAATACGTCGATCCGGCAACGAATGGCGCCGATTTCTGGTATCTCGGCTGTATCGATGCCACACTTTGGTGGCTCATTGCCCTGCATCTCGTCTCCCGCAGGCTGGACGACACCGATCTGGTGCGGCGCCTAGAGGCGGAAACCGCGCGTGCTACCCTCTGGCTGGCCTGCCAGGAACATCAGCAAATCTTCCTGCTGCAACAAAACGAGGCCAGTGACTGGGCGGACATCATGCCGCGTTCGGGTTTCGTGCTTTACACCAACGCCCTCTGGTACTACGTCAAGCGACTCCATCAACTGCCTCAAGCCGAGGAAACGAAGTATCACTTCAACTGTCTATTTGACCCCTTCTCCGGTCATTTGCCCGACTACCGACGTCTGCGCCTGCTCATGCATTTCGTGCGCAACAAGGCAAAAAATCGCGGGATCTACCTCAGCTTCGTGAATCTGGCCGTCTGGGGTGAGGAGGGGGACGTCTTCGGCAACCTTTTGGCAACACTCTTGGGGCTTGCCGACGAACACGGCACGAATCGCATCCTGCGCACGATTGGCAATTTGCAGGCGGATGCCGCCTATCCGGTGCGTGTCACCTGTACGCCGATTGGCCGGGATAATCCGTTCTGGCGCACCTATATGGGCCGGCATCGGCAAAACCTGGAACACCGCTACCACAATGGTGGCATCTGGCCTTTCGTGGGAGGCTTCTGGGTGCTAGCGCTGGCCGCAGCCGGGCGCAGGCTCGAAGCCCAAGCGGAACTCGCGAAACTGGCCCGCGCCAACGCCGTCAATCACTGGCAGTTCAACGAATGGTTCCACGGACAGAACGGCACGCCCGAAGGCATGCCCCGGCAAACCTGGAATGCGGCCATGTTCCTGTTGGCGCGCCAAGGGTTGGATCAGCGAATTTTCTGAGAGAACGCTTGTAAATGATTCTGCATAGGCCCAAACGAATACATCCCAATCAACAGAATATCGGGATGGTGAGCAGGTCTATAAATATTTTGGAACTTTCATCTTGGAAAACATTGCCCACGGTTCCAGGTAATTATTTTTGTAAAGCCACG
>SESH01049362.1_pt1 | contig 17961 bp, 17 predicted proteins | sample 3171561 | NCBI WGS metagenome assembly SESH01 (sample SAMN10866947, study PRJNA518727) | freshwater metagenome | biome: subpolar coniferous forest; feature: holomictic lake; material: water; isolation source: holomictic Lake 442 2011 16.5 m and 2014 13 m | place: Canada: near Kenora, Ontario
AAACAGGCAGACATGATTTCCCTAAAAAAACGCACAGCGGTATCATCCGATAACGGCCCCTGATTTAAACCCATTATTCGCCTTAATACCAATGATTCTCGATCTGGACGATAAAACGTACCTTGCTCACCTTGAGCAATTTTGGTTTTAGCAACCTCCATCGCACAAAGTGCACGTTGATTAATCAATTGCAAAATTTGCTCATCGATTGCATCAATTTTATCTCTTAGTTCAGAAAGGGGCGTGACTGGTAACATGACTGCGACTCTAAATAAGGTTGTTTTATTTAATGGGTACGTTCAAATTCGGCCATGAAATCAATCAAGGTCAGCACCCCGTCTTCCGGCATGGCATTGTAGATACTTGCGCGCATACCACCAACCGTACGGTGTCCTTTAAGTTCATACAAGCCATTCGCTTCTGCTGATGCCAGAAATTGCTTATCCAAACTTTCATCTGCCAAAATAAACGGCACATTCATTCGTGAACGACAGGAAACTTCAACCGGATTGGAATATAAAGTTGACTGATCAATTACTTTATAAAGCCTTGCAGCTTTTGCAATGTTTAACTGCTCAATTGCCTCAACGCCGCCTTGAGCTTTTAGCCACTTAAGTATCAAACCAACCAAATACCAGTTGTAAGTAGCGGGTGTATTTAACATGGATTGGCTTTTTGCTTGCTCAGCATAATCAAAAACAGCAGGGGTTGTTTGACTGGCATAACCAATTAAATCGTCCCTGACGATAACTAATGTTACACCTGCAGGCCCCATATTTTTTTGAGTACCTGCATAGATCAAGCCATACTGACTAACATCAATTTTTCGGGATAAAATATTGGATGACATATCTGATACAAGTGGCAAGCCTTTAGCATCAGGTATTTCAGAAAACTCTACGCCATGAATAGTTTCATTGGAGGTATAGTGAAAGTAAGCAGCCCGCTCATCTAAAAGCCAAGTTGAGGCATCGGGAATACTAGTAAAGTTAGTATCTTCTGAACTTGCACTAACCACCACATCACAATAAGTCTTTGCATCACTAATTGCTTTTTCAGACCAAGCACCTGTATTTAGATAGCAAGCTTTAGACTTACCATTCAATAGATTTTGAGGTATCAATGAAAACTGGGCAGATGCACCGCCTTGCAAAAACAACACCTTATAATTATTAGGAATTGTCATTAAGCTTCTTAAGTCACTTTCCAGCGCATCTGCAATTATGGAAAAATGCTTGCCACGATGACTCATTTCCATAACTGACATACCACTATTCTGCCAGTCTAATAACTCCTGCTGGGCCTTTTCTAAAACCGACTTAGGGAACACTGACGGACCAGCGCTAAAATTATAAACCTTAGGCATAACTTTTCTCTTGATTGAGTAACACTAGTAGTGCCATGGTACGAAATAATACGTAAACGTTTAGTCTTTGTGCTTCAAGATTAGAAATTGGCAAGTGATCGCCTTATTCATCGCCAGTTTCAATTTCACTATCAGCACCCGTTTCTAAATCTGAGTCTACATCTAATTCAAGACCACTATCAACATCAAGCATGCTTTCGTCATCATCGCTTTCATCATCTATACCTGCCAAGCCTTCAATACGATCAACGCCAATGACTTTTTCTTTTTTATCCAGCCTAATGATCGTTACGCCCTGAGTATTTCTTCCAACGATTGAAATACCGTCTACTCGAGTACGAACCAAAGTACCACCATCGGTGATTAACATCAGCTCATCATTATCATTTACCAATACCGCACCAACTACCGAACCATTACGCTCAGAAGTTTGTATCGCAATTAAACCCTGTCCACCACGTTTATGACAGGTAAATTCTTCCAACTTGGTACGCTTTCCATAACCATTTTCAGTAATATTCAACACCGTACCTTCAGTTGAAATAATTAAGGAAATAATTTTTTGCCCTTCCTGTAAGCGCATTCCGCGGACACCAGAGGCTGTTCTGCCCATTGAGCGAACATCCATTTCATTAAAACAGACAGCTTTACCCGTACTGCCAAATAATAAAACATTTTGTTTTCCATCTGTCACTGCAACACCAACCAGTGTATCGCCCTCTCTAAGATCAATAGCAATTTTACCGCTGGCACGCTGGCGCTCAAATTCACTTAACGGTGTCTTTTTAACGGTACCCGCAGACGTCGCCATAAAAATAAATTTATTCTCAGTAAATTCACGAATAGGCAATAAAGCATTAATTTTTTCACCCTGTTCTAGCGGTAATAAATTCACAAAAGGCTTGCCTCTCGCAGCTCGACTAGCAACAGGTAATTGATACACTTTCATCCAATAAACTTTACCTAAAGACGAAAAGCATAAAATGGTATCGTGGGTATTGGCAACAATCAGCTTATCAACATAATCTAGCTCTTTAGTGGCAGTTGCTGATTTACCTCGCCCTCCTCGTCGCTGCGCCTTGTAATCACTTAACGGCTGAGACTTGACATAACCTTCATGGGACATGGTAACTACCATATCTTCTTCGGTAATTAAATCCTGCTCTGACAAATCCAGTTGATTTTGTATGATTTCTGTTCTTCGCAGATCTGAATATTCATCTTTGATAGCAACCAATTCTTCCCTAATGATCTCCATTAAGCGAGTATCACTACCTAAAATATATAAGTACTCGTCAATTTGTTCCAGTAATTGTTTATACTCACTGACTATCTTATCTTGCTCAAGACCTGTTAAGCGATGAAGACGTAAGTCAAGAATAGCCTGAGCCTGAGTTTCAGAAAGTCGATAAATACCTGCGTGAATACCAAATTCTTCAGCCAAATCTTCTGGTCTGGAGCGGCTTGCATCTGCTCTTTCCAATAAAGTAGAAACCAGCCCGGCATCCCAAGTTCTTGCAAGCAAACCAACCTTGGCTTCTTCTCGATTACTGGATGTCTTGATCAACTCAATCATGACATCTATATTTGCTAAAGCAACTGCAAGGCCTTCTAAAACATGCGCTCTTTCACGGGCACGGCGAAGATTATAAATAGTTCTGCGAGTTACAATTTCACGTCTGTGATCAATAAACGCACTAAGGATATCGCGTAAATTCATGCAATGCGGACGGCCATCCAGCAAGGCAACCATGTTAATACCAAAAACTGTCTGAAATTGTGTTTGTTTATACAGATTATTTAAAACAACTTCAGGTACTTCGCCACGACGCAACTCGATAACCATACGCATGCCGTCTTTATCCGACTCATCGCGTAAACCAGAAATACCCTCAAGCTTACCTTCTTTAACCAACTCGGCGATTTTCTCGAGCAATCTTGCTTTGTTGACCTGATAGGGCAATTCAGTTGTTATAATAGCCTGACGACTACTGTCACCTATATTCTCAAAATGACAACGAGCGCGTAAGTAAATCTTTCCTCTGCCAGTTGTATACGCACTATAAATACCTGCCGCACCATTTATAAATGCAGCCGTAGGAAAGTCTGGCCCTGGAATATGAGCCATTAAATCAAAAATGGTAACGTCCGGATTATCGATCATTGCCAAGCAAGCACTGACGACTTCTGTCATATTGTGCGGCGGTATGTTGGTAGCCATACCCACAGCAATACCCGAAGAACCATTTACCAATAAATTCGGCACCCGAGTGGGTAATACTTCTGGTTGTATCTCTGACTCATCATAGTTAGGGATAAAATTAACGGTTTCTTTATCAAGATCAGCCAGCAGTTCGTGAGCTATTTTCGCCATACGTACTTCTGTGTAACGCATAGCGGCAGGTGGATCGCCATCAACTGATCCGAAATTCCCTTGCCCATCAACCAACATATAACGCATTGAAAATGGTTGTGCCATCCGAACCATGGTGTCATACACTGCAGTATCACCATGTGGATGATATTTACCGATGACATCACCGACGATACGAGCTGACTTTTTGTAGGGCTTATTCCAATCGTTTCCTAGCTCACTCATTGCATACAAGACGCGCCGATGAACCGGTTTAAGACCATCTCTGACATCTGGGAGAGCTCGACCAACGATAACGCTCATGGCGTAATCAAGATACGACTGCTTCATCTCATCTTCGAGATTGACAGGAATAATTTCTTTAGCGAAGTTTGACATTGATCCCTATATAAACTGATTACCAATAACACTGCATCGGTATGGTTTTTTGACTAAATATGACCGCAAGTTTTCCGATTCCCTTCGTTTAATGCGAGACCATAACTTTTAATAACATGCAGATTATAGCACACGTCAATAATGAGTCTAAGGTGTTGATACTTTAAAGTTGAGTAAAAATTTCAGCCAAGAAATTTTCCATTAATATCCATGATCGCTTATCTGCTTCAGGCTGATAGACGGTGCCAAAACCAGGATTATTTGCTAGCGGGTTGGTAAAGGCATGCTGAGTATTACCAAAAGTATGTAACTGCCAGTCTGCGCCTGCTTTTGTCATCTCTTTCTCAAAAGCAATGACTTGCTCAACAGGCACCATAGGATCATCATGCCCATGTAACGCTAAAATCTTTGCCTTAATTGGATGGCTATTATCATCTAACGCTCCCAACAAACCATGAAAACTAACCACACCCTTTAAATCAGCACCTGCTCTGGCTAAATCAAGTGAACATAAGCCACCAAAACAAAAACCTATCGCTGCAATTCGACTATCATCAACCCAAGGCATTAGTTTTACAGCGTATAAAGCTGCCATCATACGCTTTTTAATTAACTGCCTATCCTGCATAAAAGGCTGCATGAGCTTTGCGTTTTCTTCAGCATCAGAACCCAAAACGCCTTTACCATACATATCAACTGCAAATCCGACATAACCTAAAGCAGCCAATTTTTTTGCTTTCTCTGCAACAAAATCATCTCTACCCGCCCACGTATGATTTATAAGAACTGCCGGCCTTCGACCTGACAAGGAGTCATCAAAAGCAAAGAAAGCTTCCAACAATACATCACCATCCAAATAACCAACGGTATTTGATATTATCGCCACACTGCCACCCTATAATTTAGATTTTTTCTTGATATGACCTGCCTTATGAAGCATCGATAAAAAACCCTCTGAGGCGATTTCTATCATATCCAATACACCCTCAAAACCATACTCTCCACCATAATAAGGATCAGGCACCTCCCGAATAGTTAGCTGTGGCGCATAATCAAGAAAATAACTTATTTTATTTTTATATTCATCAGGACAAGCATTCATCATAATTTCATAATTATCGGAGTCCATTGCCAACAAGTAATCAAAATCCTCAAAATCACCTATAATCACTTTTCTTGAACGCAGATGATCGAGTTTAATACCTCTTTCCAAAGCTGCGTGTTGTGAACGCAAGTCTGGCGACTCGCCAACATGATAAGCATGAGTCCCTGCAGACTCGATCAAAAAAAACTCTTCAAGCCCTTGTTCTTTAATGAGCTTTTCAAAAACACCTTCAGCGGTCGGAGATCTGCAAATATTCCCCATACAGACAAAAAGAACTTTTATTTTTTCCATACCCAAATTAAGCGAATGGATGCTCAAGAATAATAGTTTCGTCTCTATCCGGCCCTGTTGAAATAATAGTCACCTTCACACCAACCAATTTTTCAAGTCGGGTTATATAAGCTTTGGCATTATTAGGCAACGCCTCATAATCGGTTACACCCGCGGTGTTTTCAGTCCAACCCGGCATTTCTTCAACAATGGCTTCGCATTGCTCATACTGATCAGCACCTAATGGCGCTGTTTCTGTCAGTTTGCCATTCAACTTATAAGCGATACAAATTCCAATTTTTTCCAACCCATCCAGAACATCCAGCTTGGTCAAACAAATACCGCTCAAACTATTTAATTTAGCTGATTTGCGCATAGCAACGGCATCAAACCAACCGGTACGTCGCTTACGCCCAGTAGTGGCGCCAAATTCATGACCCTTTGTTCCCAGATGATCCCCATTGGCATCATGCAATTCAGAAGGAAACGGACCATTACCTACGCGCGTCGAATAAGCTTTGGTTATTCCCAGAACATAATCCAGATCAAGAGGCCCAATACCACTCCCTGTTGCCGCACCACCCGCAGTTGTGCTCGATGAGGTAACATAAGGAAATGTACCATGATCAATATCAAGTAATGCACCTTGCGCACCTTCAAACAGCAAATTTTTTCCCTGTTCTTGATATTTGTATAACTCTTCACTGACATCAATCAACATGGGCTTAATTTGCTCACCCAAGCGTAGCGCTTCATCCAAGGTCTGCTCATAATCGACAGCATCGGTATGGTAATAATTAGTCAGCATAAAATTATGATAATCAACCAACTCTTTAAGTTTTTCAGCAAAACTCTCGGCATTTAGTAAATCACCTGCACGCAAACCTCGTCGCCCTGCCTTATCTTCATAAGCAGGCCCAATACCGCGGCCAGTAGTGCCAATGGCTTTTCCGCCCCGTGCTTTTTCACGTGCCTGATCGATGGCTACATGAACAGGTAAAATCAAAGTACAGGCTTCGCTTATTAACAAACGATTTCTAACAGAAATACCGGCTTTCTCAAGAAACTCAATTTCTTCCATTAATGCATTCGGTGATAAAACCACACCATTACCGATCATACATAGAACATTATCCCTAAGTATACCTGATGGAATAAGATGTAATACTGTCTTTTCCCCATGAATGACTAGCGTATGCCCGGCATTATGGCCTCCCTGAAAACGTATTACCGCCTCAACTTGTTCGGTTAACAGATCAACCAGCTTACCTTTTCCCTCGTCACCCCATTGAGTACCGATAATAACGACATTTTTTCCCATAACTATTCCAGGCTTAAACTAAAGGTCTTACGACCCAGCTTTGATTATCTTGTTCTAAAATAGAAGTGCAACCCAATTCTTTTGCACTTCCGGTTTGCCCTGGCAACTGTTGAACAACAGCTTGTTGCTGAGCGCGTAAATCTCTAATTTTCTGATTTAACTCCATATCTTCAGAGAAAGGTGCAAAAATTAACTCTCTACGTACTATTTGACTAAACTGCCTGACAAGAGATGACAATAATTTTAAATCTGCACTAAAACCGGTTGCCGGGCGCGCACGCCCAAAAACAGCGCCAATGTTATCATAACGCCCGCCCCTAGCAATCTCCCTTCCTACTGAGGGCACAAAAGCGGCAAACACAATACCTGTATGATAATGATAGCCACGCAACTCAGCTAAATCAAAACTAATTGATAGTAAAGGGAAAAGCCCTGCCATCTTTTCAGCAATTGCTTCCAAATCTGCCAGCGCACTTTTAACCTCATTATTAGCTTTAAATAACACTATTCGCGCTTTATCAATCGTATCTTTACCACCATTTAACTCAGGCAATTTTAACAACATTTGCTTAAGATCATTATCAATAGGGTAGCTTTCCATCAACTCCCGAAGCTCAGGTCGCGCTTTACGTTGCAAGACATCAAATAGCTCACTTTCTTGTAACTCTGTCAATCCTGCCTGTTTGGATAACGCCCTATAAATACCAACATGCCCCAAATCCAGATGTATATCTTGCAATCCTGTTATCGCCAACATCTCCAGCATTAAACGTATAACTTCTACATCACTCTCTTTGCCGGGGTGCCCGTAAAGTTCAGCGCCAATTTGCATAGGACTACGTGTTTTTTGAAGCGGATCTCCTCGGGTATGTAAAATAGTGCCCACATAACATAAGCGTGTCGGCCATTCGTGCTTAAGATTATGGGCATCTATTCTCGCTACTTGGGGTGTCATATCAGCTCTTACACCAAGCATTTCTCCACTAACCTGATCGGTTAATTTGAAGGTTTGTAAATCCAGATCGTGACCTGAGCCGGTCAATAGGGAATCTAAAAAATCAATAAAAGGAGGAATGACCAGATCATACCCCCAGCAAGCAAACAACTCCAACAGTTTACTGCGCAAATTTTCCAGATGATTAGCTTCTTCCGGCAAAATCTCCTCTATGCCATCGGGTAAAAGCCAGGAATCTTTTTGTTGCATATTTTTTATGTCCACTCAAACAAAACGCCCCGCAAGCGGAGCGTTTTGATATATCGATAAAAACTCGAGAGAAATCATCCCGATATTTTTATCTGTCATTGTTGGGTAACTTTACACTTGGCAATATAGCCTGCGTCAATGAAGCCGTAACCCGACCTATTTTTGTTTATTAAAATACTGAAAGAAATCAGATGCTGGATCTAAAACCATCATACTTGAACTTGAGAAAGTCTTTTTATAAGCATTCAAACTACGATAAAAAGTAAAGAACTCAACATCTGCACCATAAGCCTTTGCGTAAATTTCTGCCGAAGTTGCATCACCTTCACCACGTACTTTTTCAGCGTCACGAAACGCATTAGCTAGGGTCACTACCCGTTGCCTATCAGCATCGGCACGAATTCTCTCGGCGGCTTCTGCACCTTGCGAGCGAAACTCACGTGCAACACGCTCACGCTCGGCTTCCATTCTACGAAAAACCGACGTACTCACTTCAGGAGGCAAATCAATGCGCATTACTTGAACATCAACAATTTCCATGCCCAAATCAGCTGCAACAGCCTTGGAATTATTGGTTAAAATATCTCGAATTGCACTACGATCGGTTGAAATAAGCTGCTTGATGTTTCGTTTACTAAATTCACTTCTAAAAGCATCTTTAATGATTTGATCCAAGCGTAAGTTAGCTTGATCTATATCACCTGCAACCGTTGTATAAAAGGTCGCTACATTACCAATCCGCCATTTCACAAAAGAATCAACAATAACGTTTTTCTTTTCAGCCGTTAAAAAACGCTCAGGTTTTGCATCCATGGTTTGAATACGCGCATCAAATTTCTTGATGCTATTAAAAATCGGAAACTTAAAATACAGCCCCGGCGTATAATCATTTTTTACTATCTTACCTAATTCAAATTTAATGGCCTTTTCAGTTTGATTAACTGTAAACATACACATAAAGCCAACAAGCAGCAGTGCTACAAAACCTACTAAAATTTTATTCGTATTCATTAGCGTCCCCTTGCATCACGGCTACGATTTGAAGCACGCTCAACGGCTTGCTCCGGAGCAGCAATCTGTTGTGACTGAGATTGAGGTTGATCAGCAGAACCTGATTGTGAGTTCATAGACGGTGCCTGCATTGCAGGTTGATGCTCCATCATTTTATCCAAAGGCAGATACAGTAAATTATTTCCGGCTTTAACATCAACCAAAACCTTACCGGTTTCAGACATTACAGCTTCCATAGATTCAATATATAGACGTTTACGAGTCACATCCGGTGCTTTAACATATTCTGCAAGTAACTTGGAGAAACGATTGGTTTCACCTTGAGCTTGGGCAATTACCTGTTCTTTATAGCCTTCTGCTTCTTGTATTTTTCTAGCGGCAGCACCTCTAGCTTTAGGTACAACATCATTTGAGTACGCTTCTGCTTCATTAATCAAACGCTGTTCATCTTCACGGGCTTTAATAGCATCTTCAAACGAATTTTGAACCTGTTCTGGTGGCTGGGCATCCTGCAAATTAACACTGGTTACCTGAACACCTGAATTGTAACTGTCCATTACATCCTGAATTTCTTTTTTTATCAGGGTCACAATTTCACTTCGACCTTGTGTCAATACAAAGTCCATAGTGCTACTTCCGACCACACCACGCAGCGCACTTTCAGTAACCTGCTTTAAAGTTAAAGCGGGATTAACAACATTAAAAATGAACTGCTTAGCGTCTTTGACCTGATACTGAACTGCAAGTCGGACGTCCACATAATTTTCGTCTTTAGTTAACATCAAAGCTTCTTTAGGAACTGAACCAGTTGCTTGTTCAGAGCCACCGCTCCGATAACCCACTTCGATGTAGCGCTGTTGTTTGACATTGACTATATCAACACGTTCGATAGGTGCGGGCAAATGCCAATTCCATCCGGACTGAGTGGTAGCGATATATTGTCCAAAACGGGTTTCAACACCATGATTACCTTCATCAACGATATAAAAGCCACTTAAGCCCCACAAAACAATCGCACCACCTGCAAGAAAACCAAAGCTTTTAATTGAGTTGACGGGGCCAAAATTTCTAGGCGAACCTTCATTATCACCATTGCCGCCGCCAAAAAACTTACCTAATTTTTCTTGCAACGAACGTATTGCTTCATCTAAATCAGGCGGTCCTTTCTGGTCACCACGACCACTCCAAGGGTCCTTCTTATCGCCACCAGGCTCATTCCACGACATACTTATGCTCCACTATTGGATTACTTGATTAATTATCACGCAAGATATTTGTAATGCTATTCTATCGTAAATATCAATAAAAGTGAAAAACACAGACTTCAAGTTTAAAGACTTACCTACTATAAAATACCGTATTATTTGGTAATTTCTTCAGTTATAACTTCTTTTAACAACCCCAAATACCTAACATCAATTTCAATGACTAACTCATTCGCACCGAAGTCATCAATATGCTCGTCAATTATTTTTGCGCAAGTAAATAATTTAGCCCTAATATGGCCTTGATCAGGCCTTAAATAACAACGTCTTTTAACTTTAGTAACCGAAAACAGTTCTGCCAGAACTTGAAAAAGCAAATCAACACCCTCTCCGGTTTCGGCAGATAACCAAACTCGAATAGGATTTCCACTATCATCACGATCGATATGAGGCTGAATGTTGTCCAGCAAATCAATTTTGTTGAAAATCTCTAACTGCCTGACTTTATCTGCTTCTATATCTTCGAGTACATTATTGACTTGAACAATAATTTCATCCCTGTCATCACTGTAAGCATCAATAACGTGGAGCAATAAATCTGCTTCACTGGCTTCCTGTAAAGTTGACTTGAATGCAGCCACCAGCTCATGTGGCAAATGACGAATAAAACCAACAGTATCTGCAATAACAATCTCACTGTTATTAGGCAACTGACAACTACGTAAAGTCGGATCCAAGGTAGCAAACAATTGATCGGCCGTGTAAATATCAGCCCCTGTAAGCGTATTAAACAAAGTAGACTTACCCGCATTGGTATAACCCACCAATGAAACAGATGAAATTTCAGCTTTTTTTCGCTTACTACGTCCTTGATGCCGCTGTTTATCGACTTTATCCAAACGCTGTTGAATTTGCTTGATACGCAAACTCAATAGTCGCCTATCAGTTTCCAACTGGGTTTCACCCGGCCCCCGAAGACCAATCCCCCCTTTTTGACGCTCCAAATGCGTCCAACCCCTGACCAGCCGGGTTGACAAATGCTTTAATTGCGCCAATTCAACCTGGAGCTTGCCTTCAAAAGACTGTGCACGTTGAGCAAATATATCAAGAATCAAGCCGTTTCTATCAACGACTCTAACTGCCAAAGCGCCTTCAAGATTCCGCTCCTGACTCGGTGCAAGTGGATGATTAAATAAAACAACATCCGCACCATAGGCTTCAACTGCGGCTTTAAGCTCTTCTAGCTTGCCTTTACCAACAAAATATTTTGGATCGGGTCGTTTTCGACTGCCAGTGATGACAAAAACAGGATCAGTTCCGGCAGATTTGGCCAATTCTTTTAATTCTAAAAGATCTTCTTGCCCGGAACGAAAGGTTAGATGAACAAGAACAGCTCGCTCACCTGATTCTGGACGATCAAACAATAAAATACTCCATCAATCGAACCATTAAAATGCTATTTTGCAAATTAAAATCACTCATTCTTCAGTGACTTCGTCTTCACGTAATATTTTAACGGCTTTACTTGGAACAATAGTTGATATTGCATGCTTATAAACCATCTGACTGATAGTGTTTTTTAACATGATTACATACTGATCAAATGAGTCTACTTTTCCTTGCAATTTAATGCCATTAACAAGAAAAATTGATACGGGAGTGTGCTCTTTTCTTAGAGCATTAAGAAAATTATCCTGCAAATTCTGACCTTTTGACATCCGATTTCACCTTATTATTTTTATTGAGCTAAAGACAACTGCAATTACATGTCCATACAAATGAATATCTATTAATTGTATTTGTTTTTATTTTATCAGAGACAGCTTGATTTATGTCTAATTATATTACTGTCATCTTTAGTTTTACAATAAGATAACGATAATCCTCTTCTGCCAACGCATCATTTAATACCAGAAGTGTTTTTTTGAGGCCGGTTTTTTAAGACTGCCTTGTGAACGGTAATTAAAATGCAAAAAGAGAACTTTTGTTGTAATAACAGTGGAGTTCAAGACATCAATTGGAACAAAATCTTGCCCTTCTGATAACTGCCAACCTAAAGCTTCAGTATATCTCTCAATATGCTTTAGACTGCTTAAGCGTTTAAGGATTATCCAGCAATGAATGCTAACCACAACACACAAGCTAACCTTAACAGAAAAAACTAGCGAATTAATCATGCTGGCAACAAAAGCCAACCCATGAATAAAAACTATTAATTTTCTTAAAATCATCGAGGGCTTGATTGATAAAACCAGATTCGTTTTATAGTCATTTTGCATAATTAAAACACTAAAAAAATATTAAAGTAATTAGTTTGACGCTTCCTTTTCACCTCTAAAGGACACTTACTATATAATCCTATTCACTATTAAATCTCTCTACTTTTACCTATGAATCAAATTTGGAAAACCTTTCTCCTCACTCAAAAAGCAACGTTTGAAAGTGATGCTCATATTACTTTTCCTATGATTTCTGATGGTAACGACAAAAAAATCTACCCGATTGAGCATTTGGCAATTTTAAAGATTAGTGGTAATGATGCTGGTAAATTATTACAAGGACAAGTGACTTGTAATATTAACGACATTACAGAATCCAAAAGTAGTCTGGGTGCTTTATGCAACCCCAAAGGGCGTGCCATAAGTACTTTTTTACTGGTCAAAACACCTGACGCCTTTCTTATGGTTCTACCCAAAGAGCTATTGGCAACCATCCAAAAAAGATTGCAGATGTATATTTTAAGATCTGCCGTTACCTTGACAGATTGCACCGAAAAACTCTGTTTACTCGGACTATCGCAAGCTAAAAAGCAAGATGAATCTTTATTTGATACTAGCGAGCAAGAATTTATTACTGTTAATTTTTCTGTAAACGAATGTCGTCACTTAATCATTGCCGAAACTGACAAGGCCATTAATATCTGGTCGGAGTATGTCAATAATCAAGAATTTCTACCGACCAGTTCTGAGCAATGGCGCTATCTGGATATATTGTCAGGCCTGCCTTGGTTGACAACAGAAACCACTGAAGAATTTATCCCACAAATGCTTAATCTGGATCAATTAGGCGGCATCAGTTACAACAAAGGTTGTTATACCGGTCAAGAAATCGTTGCCCGCACTCACTATCTGGGCAAAACCAAAAGAGCTTTATTTCCGGCCGAATGCATTACAACGATCACACCCGCGCCTAACTCAACTATCATTGACATTAGCACCGGCACAGAACAGACCATAGCCAAAGTGCTTCTGGCCCAACAATCACCGATCACAACTGAAAGCAGTCCAAATAACGTCAAAATGCTCATCGTTTTACAACTTGCTGAAAACGACACTTATAAGCTTATACTAAACGACGATAATCGAACTCAAGTTACTTTATTAACACAACCATTATGATGATGAATTCTCAGGCTGTTTTAAAATTTCGTCGCATTGGCATTTTAACTATCTTTGCGGTTTATGTAGTCATTTTAATGGGAGGTATCGTCAGAGCTTCAGGTGCAGGCATGGGTTGTCCTGATTGGCCAACCTGCTTTGGACAATGGATTCCACCTACTGAAGAAGCTCAATTGCCCGCCAATTATCATGAGATTTATGCTCAACGCGGTTATCAGAACACTCAATTTAATCCCGTTAAAACCTGGACTGAATATACCAACCGCTTGGTAGGGGTAAGTATAGGTTTTTTAATTTTCCTGACTGCTTGGTCATCACGCATTTTTCTTAAAGGTGACAAAACCATTTTTTATTTATCACTAAGTAGTTTTTTTCTGGTTGGTTTTCAAGGTTGGTTGGGATCTACCGTCGTTGCCAGTAACCTTAAACCCGTCATGATAACCATACACATGCTATTGGCTTTGGTGATAGTCGCTTTACTGATTTATACCATTGCCCGCTCGCAACGTGATTTTCTTAGTCAAATCAATACCCGCTTGTTACCCAATAAATTTAAAGCGGTTCTAATCGCCGCCATGATAATGACCCTATTACAAATAGGCATGGGAACCCAAGTCAGAGAAGCCGTTGATTTTATTTCACAGACTCATATTGAGCGTCAATACTGGCGCGAAGATTTTCCTGTTATTTTTTATATACACCGATCATTTTCATCCATTATTCTTTTTACCAATACTTGGTTAGTTTGGAAGATTTATCAATCAGTTGATAAACAAACGTTATTATTTCGAACAGGAATAACCCTAATACTATTGGTAGTCACTGCAATTCTGGCCGGCGTCAGCCTTGACAGACTAAACGTACCGGCATTTGTTCAACCTATCCATCTGTTAATGGCCAACCTCATTTTTGGTGCGCAGTTTTTTCTTTATAGTTGCCTAAGTTATGCTGCAACAAACAAGGGTTTTATTAAAAAATCCCATATTGAATAATAATTAACTGGCGAAGGATACAAAGTTTTTCTTCCTGTCCTTCGCACTTAGGCAATTTAATATTGGGCTATTTTAGTTTTTCATCACACCCAACACCAGCGCAATATGCGCTAATTCTGCGACTGAAGATACTTTAAGTTTATTCCTGATTTGTGTTCCGTAATTGGCAATAGTTTTATAGCCCAAGCAAAGCTCATCAGCTATTTTATGAGATGTTAAACCTTTAGCGAGTAACAAAAACACATCAAATTCACGAGGTGACAAAGCGTCAATAATAGCTTTATAAGCTTCATTACTTGTTTCAAATTTATCACTACGCAGCGCATCATCTTTGAGCAAACCTGGCTCAATATAAATCTCTCCCTCTGCTATTTTCTTTATTGCGGCAATCAAAATTTCAGGATGTGCATGTTTGGTAATATACCCTTTTGCACCCGCACTTATGGCTCTATCGATATAAACCTTTTCATCGTGCACACTAAACACCAAAATTTTGGCCTTGCCATCACGATTACAAATACGCCTGATTGTTTCTAAACCACCAATTCCAGGCATCGACAAATCCAGCACCATCAAATCAGCTTGCGTCTCAAAATATAACTGACAAGCCGACTCTCCGCGTTCCGCTTCGCCTATTACCTCAATCGCTTCATCGGTTGCCAATAACATGCGAAAACCGGCACGAACGATAGCATGATCATCTACCAAAATTACTTTTATCTGCTTCGTCATTATTTTAAAGGAATATTTACGATGATAGCCATACCCTGATTTGGTGCCGTCTTAATGGTCATTTCCCCATCCAGACTGTTGATTCTTTCCCGCATACCCAACAAGCCAAAACCTGACTTAATTATTTCAACCGAACAACCTTGACCCTCATCGATCACACTTAACAACAGTGCCCTTTCCGTTTCTGATAAGCTTACAATTTCCAAACAAATGCTTGCTTGCTTTGCTTTTGCATGACGGATAATATTAGTTAAACATTCCTGGATAATTCTAAATACCTGAATGATTATTTTATGCTCAAGAACATCAACTTCATCCGGGCAGTTAAGAGAGATTTTTAATTCCGGATACCGTATGGCCCAGTTATTTAACAAATCCTCTAACGTCGCCTTTAAACCCAACTCACTTAATATCAACGGATGCAACTGATGCATCATAGAACGCACCACCTTCATTAAGTGATCACATACATTAATAATGGCATCGGTACTTTTTTTAATATCGTTGCTTGCAACACTAACAGCAAACCGAGAACGTTCAGCTGTTACAGCCATTACTTTAATTGCGGTCAACGATTGCCCTAGTTCATCATGCAACTCCTGAGAAAGTCTCTCTCTTTCATCTTCTTGTATTTCCAAAGAATGCTGAGTTAATGCCCTGTTTTCCTGCCGACTGGTGTTTAGCTCGCTGGCCATATGATTAATCGCTTTAGCGATACTATCATATTCCTGAATCGAGAAATCAGGCAACTTTTGCTGATATTGGCCCTTTTCAATGATCTTTAGCGCATTAACAATCACGGCAATCGATTGAAGCGCTTTATTGAAAGCCAAATTAACCGCTAAAAAAGTTAACAGCGTTAATAAACCAATCGCGCTAAAAAAACCGATACTCTCCTGCCAAACTTCGGTTATTTCATCTAACGAGTTAGCCTCAATAAGCAGCGTGAGCTGCTTACCACCCAAACGGGTAATTTTATGCTCAGTTTTTAGATGTTGCCCTTCAACCAACTGAATAAACCATCGCGGCGGCTTATCTTCAGTGCTGGACTGTAGATTTTTACTGACCACATTAATGATTTCACCCGAGGGTTCCTTTAGTACAATGCTTAGATGCTTGGTCTGATTAAGTGCATTTAATTGAAGTAACCAGTCGTTTTGATTAAATGGTGCTTGCGAAGCCTTTGAAAAGCCGAAACTTATCAACTGAACTGCCAAATCAACAGATAAATTGATCTCCTTATCGACCGCATTACGTGCATGCCAAATAGCAATCGAACCACCCAAGAGCAACATACAGAATGACGAAAACAAAATGCGTAGGTTGATCTGATAACGCAGACTCATGTGCTTTTAAACATCACCACTGACAGTTTTAAAAAATGACTAAATACCCTGACCCCATAGCCCTGAATAAAACCTTTCACCCAATGCTTTTCTGGCGCGTTCCGCTAATTCGGCCTCTTTAAAATCTTCGTCCAGCACCTCAACATTGGCTTGATATCCCACTGCCAACATTGCCATAGGCATACAATCATCGGGAAGATTAAAAACCTCGCGGGCTTTTTTAGCATCAAAACCACCCATTTGATGCGCAATCAATCCTAACGCAGTGGCCTGAATACAAAGATTAGCGCTTGCCGCTCCTGTGTCATACATTGCCCAACGATTAGCCTGACCATTATGATTAAAGTTTTCCATAGCTACTGCGAGTATCAATAGGGGCGCGTTCTTGGCCCATTGCCTGTTTTTTTCAACCAAGACGTCCAAAGCCGTTTGCCAACTGATTTCATCAGTCGCTTTATTGCACACGACAAAACGCCAAGGCTGATCATTAAAACAAGAAGGCGCCCAACGTGCAGCTTCCAGTAGTGCTAATAAATCTTCATGTTTCACTAACTGATTGGCATCAAATGCTCTGGGACTCCATCTGTCTTGAATAATATCGTGAACTTTTACACTTGTTGTTGCGGGTTTATGATGCATGTTTATTTCCTTTTTAAATATCCATAAATAACATGGGAATGCCGTAAGTTAAGATAAAATAACTAAACGCCAACGTAACACTAACACTCATTTTAGTTTCAAATGCCTGACGCAAAATATAACTGATAATCGCTATGTACCAGCCAACCAATACAACCGCTATAGCGATTGATATTTCTTCGGCACGCTCATTGTGATTCATCACCATATAAAAATACAGCCCCTCGGTTAGGGTAGCCAAGGTCATGATAAAATTTTCACAGATAAAAATAGCAGTAAACATCTGATGAAAATACTGAAATTTTTTAAAAATAAACAAGTACGTAGCAATAGACGAAAATGCCATAATGGTTCGCAAAGTGACTTCCAGCGTTCCATCAGCAGGATCAGCAATCAGGCCTTCAACGATAATACCTGAAATAAGATAAAAAATTACCGCTTTCCACATAAATGCTTTAGAGGGAAATAACTCAACCGGGTTATTTTTAAACCAGCAAAGGGAAAGGTATTTAATTAATAAACTCATGGGGAAGGATGCTCTAACTGAAGTGAATCTTGTAATAGGTTAACGTTTTATGGCTTTATATTATAACGGTTACCGTAACTACTCGCGCCCTCAT
>SESH01029782.1_pt1 | contig 17925 bp, 16 predicted proteins | sample 3171561 | NCBI WGS metagenome assembly SESH01 (sample SAMN10866947, study PRJNA518727) | freshwater metagenome | biome: subpolar coniferous forest; feature: holomictic lake; material: water; isolation source: holomictic Lake 442 2011 16.5 m and 2014 13 m | place: Canada: near Kenora, Ontario
GTAAGCAATAAATCTTGTTATGCAAACTTTTATTGTATCTGTTTACCATTTATTTCATTTCCTGAAGGTTCTATGACAAAAAGTTTGCCATCCTCCCCCTCTACAGCAAGAATCATCCCCTCTGAAAGCTCATCGCGAATTGTTCGTTCAGCAAGATTGGCCACAATCACCACATTTTTGCCAATCATCTCCTCCGGAGTGTAGTACTTTGCAATCCCTGCAAGCACCTGTTTTGTTACCGAGCCAACCTGCAGTTGCAGTTTCAGGAGTTTTGCAGTTTTTTTAACGGTTTCGGCAGCGATAACTTTTGCAACCCTCAGGTCAACTTTGAGAAAATCGTCGAAACTGATCACTGGTTTGAACTCCATACGACTCTGTTCAGCTCCAGCCTCCCGTTTTTCGGCATCAACCAGCAGCGCTGCAATTTTTTCAAGTTCCGGCGCAATAGCACTATTCTCAATTTTTGTAAACAGAATTTCAGATGTCGCCCGAAGCCGATGCCCCTTTTTGAGTACTGGATAAAGAAGCTGGGAAAAAAGAGGTGTGCCGGGGATAACACGATCTTCTATCCGCCCTTCAAAGCCGAGCATGGCATAAATCCGGTTACAGGTTTCAGGAATAACAGGAAAGAGTACAATGGCAAGCGCATGACAGAGATTTAGCGAGATCGCCATTGTTCTTGCCGCTGCCTCCCCGTCAATCTTGATCACCTTCCATGGCTCCGAAACGGTAAGGAAGCGGTTAGCCGCCCTTGCAATCTCCATCCCGAGAGAGGCCGCATCCCGAAAATGAAACTCTTCATAAGCCTCATCAAGCCTGTCAAGGATATGAGGCCAGTCAATTCCCAAAGCAACCCACTCTTCCTGAGTTGAGTCGCAGGGCACCTGGCCATCAAACCGCGCATTGGTAAAATCAACCGATCGCTTGATAAAATTCCCAAGGGTATCGGCCAGCTCTCCGTTAGTTCTGTTCTGAAAGTCCTGCCAACTGAAATCGCTATCCTTGTTTTCTGGATAGTTCATGGCAATACTGTAGCGCAAGGCATCAGCCGGAAATTTTTCAAGAAATTCCCCGAGGTAAACCGCATAGTTTCGCGATTTCGAGAACTTTCTTCCCTCAAAATTCATGAACTCAGAGGCTGGCACATTATCAGCAAGATTGTAGCAACCACTTTGACGTCCTTCGTTCCACGCCATCAGGATTGCCGGAAACATCAGTGTATGAAAGACAACATTATCCTTGCCGATAAAGTGAACAAGGCGACTCCCGGGATCCTGCCAGTATGTTTTCCAGCGATCGCTCTCTCCCTGTTGTTCTGCCCACTCCTTCGTAAAGGAGATATAACCAAGCACCGCATCGAACCAGACATAGAGCACCTTGCCCACGGCATCAGTGCTGTCGAGAGGCACCCTGATTCCCCAGTTGAGATCACGGGTTATCGCCCGGTCTTGCAACCCCTGTTTCAGCCAGGTACGGGTATAGTTGACCACATTTGAGCGCCACTCTTCCTCATGGCTCTTGACATAGCCTTCAAGCTGCTCCTGGAACCGTCCGAGCGGAAAATACCAGTGCATGGTTTCACGAAGTTCCGGTGTAGCGTCAGATAGTTTGCTTTTGGGGTTAATCAGCTCAAGCGGGCTTAAGTGGGTGCCGCACTGTTCGCACTGATCGCCGTTAGCTTCAGGATTGTTGCAGATCGGACAGCTTCCGGTTACATACCGGTCAGAAAGAAAGCGGTTTGCCTTGCGGTCAAAGAAAAGCTTCTCGGTTTTCTGTTGAAAAATGCCCTTTTGCCAAATCTCAAGAAAAAATTCCTGCGCTGTTTTGTGATGCACCTCCGAAGTGGTTCTTCCATAATAATCAAAGGAGATACCACACTTCGAAAAGGAATCAAGGTTCATCCGGTGATAACGATCAACAACGTCACGGGGTGAAACCCCCTCTTTTTCTGCCGTAATGGTAATGGGGACTCCGTGTTCATCCGATCCGCCAATATGGATAACATCCTCGCCCTTGAGCCTTTTATAGCGGACATACATATCTGCAGGAAGATAGACGCCAGCAAGATGGCCAAGATGAACTGGCCCATTGGCATAAGGGAGAGCCGTGGTGACAAGGGTTCTTGTATACTGAGGCATATCCTGAACTTATTATTATTTCACAAAGATGGCATTGAACTTGTCAATCGGAAACCTCCTGGTCTGATCGCTCTTCTGGTAACGAATCAAGACAAGTTTTTTCTCTGCATCAACACTTTCAACAACGGCTTGCCCTTCAGGCGTGGAGAGCTTGCTTCCAATAGAAGGCAAGGCTGACTGAGCTGAAGAATGATTTCGACACCCATTCTCGTGTTTTGAGTAACCAAGGCAGCATTTTGGCCGATTACAGATCCCTGTGATATTAAACGCATGGCTCTCATTACCTGCCGCTTCAGAATATTGTGTTTTTTCTGCAAAAGGATTTGCGTGAATTTTCTGAAGCCAGCTCGAACAACACAAGAGACAACCGCACGGACCAAAAGAGTTTGCCCGTCTGGCCTCCTCCCGTGTCGTGATCTGTACCATCTGGATTCTTGCCTTGAACTCTCCCGCAAGATCACGCACAAGCGCCCTGAAATCAACCCTGTGTGAGGAGGTATAGTAAACTGAGAGCTTTTGTTGATCCATACGCAGCTCAACATCAACCAGCTTCAAATCAAGTTCATGCTTTTTAATTTTGTTCAAACAGGCGTTGCGAATATCCCCCTGACGTTTTTTCAGCTCAATAATTGCCTGGTTATCACTCTCATCAGCCACCCGCAACACAGCAGTACACTCATGTCCATTTTTTTCGAGCCCCTTGAGCTGGAATTTTTTTCGGGCAATCTGGGCCGTCGAATAGACAACACCAAAATCGTAGCCTCCATCCGATTCAATAATAACCTGCTGCCCGATACTGAATGGAATTCCTGTATTATTGAGAAAAAACTCCCGCCTGCAACCCTGCAACTCAACTTCGCAAATATTATCAGTAACCCCGTCAGGAGGGGCCCCGTAAATCGACTCCATCTCACTATGCAACAACCGTGAAAGCAGCAACCTCACTTGCGCATTATTACCCAACAAACAACTGCATATCACATTACTCATAAAGGGGACGTTGTGTATATTGTGTACTTACGACTTCTTTCCGTATAATAAAATCGACAATTTAAAGCTATATATTTTAATCAGTTATTACTTTTCTCACATCGATCAAGACGCACAAATCGACGAAAAGCCTCACTTTTTCTGTTAATGGACGCACTCCCCTCAACAATAGTCACTGCACCATCAAGCACCCTGTGCCGAATTTTCCCGCTGAGCTCATCAAGATGGCTCTCCGTCATCTTCTGCATGTATTCAGTAAGATTACCTGCGCCTGGAAATTCATCACGGGAAACAATAACTGGTTCCCTGAAAGATAAAAAAAGCTCAGGCTTTTGCTCCCCAAGATATTCAATCCGACTGACAACTGAAACAAGATAAACCTGATGTGTTTTTTGAAGCAATCGGGAGACGATGGAAGCTGTCCCATTAAAAAAAACAAGCGGACGCCTGTCAACATGCTCTATCTTTCCCTGGGGAAAAATCCAGAGGGCGTTCTGCCGGTCATTGTCGTCAGCAAGCAGTTCAGCGGCATAATCAAGCGTGGCAGGCAAGCTCCTCGGGCGAGAGGGGTCGAGAGAAAAAGCCCCTATACGGGTAAAAAACTGGTGTTTCTGTAACTGACTGAATTCAATGATGATATGGAGCCTCTGGTGAAAAAACTCTTCTGTGCAGAGTTGGGACCAGAAGCCATCCCACCAGTAGGCGTGATTCGCATAAAAAATCACCGGAATGCGAGCATCCATCTGCTGCACTCCGGACTGCATAAACACCCGAACCGAGTTAAAATACCTTTTGAACTGCCGACGGGAATACCAGCCAAACCACAAGGTATACAGCCAGCTTCGACGCACTTTCAGCATTGGCACCACCTATTTGAATGCTCTCCTGATACGGTCTACCGCCTCTTCAAGTGAGGCTATCGATGCCGCATAAGAGAGACGAAGGTTTTCGGGAGCCCCAAATGCGTCGCCAGGCACTGTTGCAACGTGATGCACCTTCAGAAGATATTCCGCAACATCAGCCGAATCTTTCATAACAACGCCATTGAAAGTTTGACCGAGCACCCCGCTGATGTCGGGAAAAATGTAGAAAGCACCCTGCGGCAAAGCGGTTTTAAATCCGGGTATGCTATTAAGTGCCTGGTACATGTAATCTCTCCTCTTTTCAAATTCGGCACGACGTTCTTCAACAATAGCCTGATCACCGTTCAGTGCTGCAACAGCAGCCTTCTGGGCAATGGCATTGGGATTTGAGGTAGTCTGCGACTGTATCTTGTCGCAGGCATCAATAAGCCATTTCGGTCCGGCAAGGTAGCCTATTCTCCATCCAGTCATGGCGTAAGTTTTCGACACACCGTTACTCACAATGACCCACTCCTTCATGGCCGGAATTCTTGCGGGAGAGAAGGGACGAACACCGCCATAAACAATCATGTCGTACATTTCATCGGAAAGCACAAAAATCCCGCGCCCCTCAATAACCGCCATCAGGCCCCGCACCTCCGCCTCACTGTAAACCGCCCCTGTTGGATTGGAAGGCGAATTCAGTACAAAAATCTTCGTCTTTGAAGTAATGGCGCCCTCAAGCTGAACGGGTGTCATTTTGTAGTCGGTTTCCAGTGTGGTATGAACAATCACCGGTGTACCGCCAGCAAGACGAACCATTTCAGGGAAACTTACCCAATAAGGAGCAGAAATAATCACCTCATCGCCCTCTTCGCATAGCGCAAGAAAAGTGTTTGCCAGAGCCTGCTTGCCACCGTTACTGACGATGATCTGGTTTTCCAAAAACTCCAGACCATTGTCGCGTCGGAACTTTTCAATAATAGCCTTTTTAAGATCCGCAATACCAGTGTTAGCCGTATAGCGGGTGAACCCTGCATTGATAGCATCTATCCCTGCCTGATTGACATGAGCCGGTGTCGGAAAATCAGGTTCCCCTGCTGAAAGGCTGACAATATCCATACCTTCAGATTTCATTTTTCCGGCAAGATTACTGATTCGCATAGTCTGCGACTCCTGCATACTGAGTACCCGGCGGGTAAGATATTTTTCTTCCGGAAGAGCTGTGGTCGGCATATGAATAATGGTTTGTTATAATGTTATATGGTTATATTCATCACGTTTTTTATGCATCATATCAAGAACAGAGGGATGCACAAACTTGCTGACATCACCGCCCAGCATGGCAACCTCTTTGATGATAGATGACGCTACATAGGTATATTTGACATTTGGCATCAGAAAAACTGTAGTCACATCCGGATAAAGTTGGCGGTTAAGAAGAGACATCTGGAACTCATACTCAAAATCCTTCACCTGCCGTACCCCCCTGACAATAGCTCTCGCTCCAACCTGACGGGCATAATCGGCCAGTAATCCTTTGTGGAGTACCTCTACACTAACACCAGGATAGCCGCCGGTTACCTCTTTCGTCATAATCTCCCGTTCCTTAACGGTGAAAAGTGCCTGTTTATGGCAGTTCTCCGCAAGAACAACAATAACCTCCTCAAAAATATTCAGGGCACGTTCGAGAACATCGAGATGTCCGTTCGTGAAGGGATCAAAGGTTCCCGGATAAATAGCTTTCTGCGTCATCGTTTGAAAGGATCAGTGCTGAAAAAAAGTGACACGTGTCATACCATAGTCTTTGTGAAAAGAGTAATACGGTGACAGTGTGAATTCAAATTGGGTACTATGCTCAAAAAGTAACAACCCCTCTTCAGCCAGAAGATTGCCTTCAAAAATTCTCCGAACCAATTGCTCATAATCAGGCCAGGAGTAGGGCGGGTCACAAAAAAGAAGATCGAACTGGCTGCTCGCTCGCCCGATAAATAATGAAACATCTGCATTAACAATCCTCAAACTCCCAAGCCCCCCTATCTGAAGAGCTGTAGCCCTCATGGCTTTCAGGGCATCTGCATGCTGATCGACAAAACAAACTGATCCGGCACCCCTGCTCAGTGCTTCGAAACCAAGAGTGCCAAAACCGGCAAAAAGATCAAGCACCGAAATCCCCTCAAAATCGATCCGTGCCGCAATCGTATCGAAGATTGACTTTTTCACCCTGCTGCTGCAAGGACGAATCGCGAGCGACGATGAACTCACTATTTTCCGTCCTTTGTATTTTCCTGCCAGAATCTGCACGAAGCCGTTTTCAGCCTAAAAATCACCAAACACGGTCTCGCCGAGAATGGCAAGCGCCTTCACCGCATCATCCTTCGACGGGGGTTTTCCGTGCCAGTTGCTGTTGTCCGGCATTGAGCCTTCAAAGAAAGGAACTCCTTTTCCCATAATCGTTTTCGCAAGAATCACGGAAGGTTTGCTTCTGTCAGAAATGGCCTTGAGCTTTTCTACAGTAGTGACAACATCCTCCATATCATTGCCATCGCACTGACAGACATCCCATCCAAAAGAGCGCCACTTGTCTGCAAAGGGCTCAACTCCCATGATAGAGGAGAGTTCGCCATCAATCTGCAGATTGTTATAATCGACTATGCCAATAATCTTGCCAAGCTTGTAATGAGATGCGCTCATCGCCGCTTCCCAAATCTGTCCCTCCTGGCACTCACCATCACCCATCAGGCAGAATATATCGCCCTCCTTCCCATCCATACGAAGCCCGAGCGCAGCGCCAACAGCCGCAGAAAGCCCCTGACCCAGGGATCCTGATGCAATTCTGATACCCGGAAGCTTCGACTCAGAGGTCGGATGACCCTGAAGGTAGGAGTTAAGCTGCCGCAGGGAGTTCAGTTCGTTGAGAGGGAAATATCCCGAACGGGCAAGAACACTGTACCAAACCGGAGAGATATGACCATTGGAAAGAAAGAGCATATCTTCATCAAGATTTTGCCAGAACTGGTGCGGCTTGTGCCGAAGCACCCGGAAGTAGAGCGCGGTAAAAACATCGGCCATGCCGAGCGAACCGCCAGTATGGCCTGAATTAGCCATTGCAAGCATTCGGATAACATCCCGTCGAACCTGACGGGCCATCTCCTTGAGATCATCAATTGCAGAAAGCTGAAGCAGCACGCCATTTTTTGCGGCAGGATAAAGTTTTAACTCTTTTGCCATGATACTATGTCAACAAAATTCTTGTGAATTAAATAAAAATCAGTCCCTCTTCCGCTTTCTTTGCCTGAAAAAGCTCCATACAGAAAAAAAAAGCAGAAGCAAAAAAAAAATTGAAACCGGAATGCTGTACAAGGCCACATAACCACCGATATGCTGCCAGTTACTTCCAAGAAAAAAACCACCATAGAGCAAGAGCGCATTCCAGAAAACAGCACTGGTCAAGGCTGAAAGAAAGACCAAAGGTACCTTCAGGTGCATCAAACCAGCCATAACCGAAATAACCGCCCTTGAACCAAAGAGAAAGCGGTTTCCCAAAACAGCCATATAACCGTGAGCCGCAAATTTTCTGCGAAGCAACTCCATATCGGAGGGCGGAAAAAAACGGTGAACACTTTTTGAGAGCCGGTGCTGCACTGCATTATCGCCTTCAGCATATAACTTTGACCCAAGATTCATGCTCAACAGATAAACGAGCATGAACCCCAAGGTGGAGCCAAGAGAAGCCCAAACCAGAGCTCCAATAAAGGTGATCCCCGTATGATAAATCAGATAGCCGACAAAGGCAACTGGCACATCACCCGGTATCGGCGGTATAACATTTTCAAAAAACGCAATCAAAAAAAGGAAAAGATAGACAGCATAAGGGTCCGCATGCTGCAGCCAGAAAATCGCAGAATCAAGCATTACAACCCGTTAAACTCATTCAGTCAAAATCAAGCACTCTTCTCTGCACCTCACTGTAAGCATCCTCAACACCGCCAAGGTCAAAGCGGAACCGATCTTTGTCCATTTTCTCGTTCGTCTCAAGATCCCAGAAGCGACAGGTGTCGGGGCTTATCTCATCGCCAAGCAAAATCTCACCATTATGGCGACCAAACTCAAGTTTGAAGTCAACAAGCTTCAGTTTTCTTTCCGCAAAAAACTTGCTGAGCACTGCATTAATGGCTTCTGCCCGGTTTTTCAGAATGAAAAGCTCATCAAGAGTGGCAACACCAAGCGCCACGGCATGAGACTCGTTCATCAGCGGATCATCAAGATCGTCATCCTTCAGATAGAACTCGACAATCGGCTTTTCAAGCACTGTGCCCTCCTTAAAGCCGTACCGCTTCACCAGCGAACCAGCGGCAATGTTACGCACCACAACCTCAACCTTGATAATATCGAGATACCGGCACAGCATATCACGATCAGAGAGCTTTTCAACAAGATGGGTCCGGATGCCGTTCGCTTCAAGCAGGGTAAAGAGCTTGCAGGAAATAGCATTGTTCACAACACCCTTCTCGGCAATAGTCCCTTTTTTCTTGTTATTGAACGCCGTGGCATCGTCCTTGAACTCCTGAATTACCAACTCTTTATTTTCCGTCAAAAAAACCTTTTTAGCCTTGCCCTCGTAAAGCTGTCTACTCTTGTTCATGATTAAAAAGCATTTTTATGATTTAATGTCTCTTGCTGGCAACCCACTGTTCTTACGCCGTAAGCTGTCACTCTTCCTGTTGGTCTGAAGCTGCCTGCTGAACCGCCCCGGTAAGCACAATAGTGATCTGATCGTCAGTAAGCCCCTTGTCTTTCAAAAAATTCATAAACCTGAAGACACCAAGATCCGAGAGCATTGCTTTCGGCTGATCGTGTTCACTCAACCCCCTCGTGTGGCTGTACTCTTCAGATGTTTTGATCCAGTCGTCAATAAACTGCTCCGATTTACCGTTTTCAAGAAAAAAACCGGTCACTACCTCTTTAACCTTCTCCCCTCCGGGTTCCGGATGTGCCAGAAAAAGCAGTTGCATCTCTTCAGAAATCCGGGCCAACACAATAACCGCCTCCCTGTCAAGGGTCTCTTCGAGGATATCTTTCGCCCGCCCTTTGACATCACTCTGATGGGTCATAATGCTTTCCGGATCGTTAGAGAAAAAGTATTGAGATAATTAAAAATCCCGATTAAGTTACATAATCATTATGGTAAAGAAAAAAAATTACATAGAAAGAGGTTATGCAAAAGTTACTCTGTTGCTTTTTTCTCCTGCTCAACACCGCATCATGTATTTCCCTTCCAGTCGCCGGACGTCCGAAACAGGAAAAAACTGTACTCTTTATGTGGTGGAACGTTGAAAATCTCTTTGATACCTCCAATGATCCCCAAACCGAGGATGATGATTTCACGCCCGGGGGAAAACTGCAATGGACAGAAAAAAAACTTATCCTCAAACAAATGCGCATCCGCCATCTCCTGACAGCAGTTGAGGCGCATCCCGACTACAGGAAATACCCTGATGTACTCGCATTTGCGGAAGTGGAAAACCATACACTCTTTGATGAAACACTTGCCGGACTCCAGGGTGTCAATTACAAAACAATCTACTACGAGTCGCCCGATCCAAGGGGCATTGATATCGGCCTTGCCTACAACCCGCAAACACTTCGCCCAGAAGCGTCAAAAGCCTACTCAATTCCTCTTGCAGGCAGACGGACAAGAAAAATCATCGTTGCCGGATTTTCTGCCAACGGTAACCCGTTTCACGTTATCCTGAACCACTGGTCTTCGCGCTCCTTTGATACCGGGTGGACTGAACTCAAACGGATTGCTGCCGCAAAAGTAACCCGGCACATTCTCGACAGCCTGCTTGTTGGTAATCCGAAAGCGGATATTGTCGTTATGGGCGACTTCAACGATGAACCAAACAACAACTCGCTGAAGCAGACACTCGGCTCTACATTTGATACAGAGAGTGTCAAGGCAAACAGCAGCACACTGCTCTACAACTGCTGGAGCGGCTACGAGGGAATCGGCAGTTATTTCTACAACAAACGCTGGGAGCAAATCGACCACATCCTCCTGACTGCCGGTATGCTCGACAAGAGCGGACTCTTTGCGCCAAAAGAGGCATTCCGCTGCTTCTATTTTTCCCGCCAACTGGACGACACTGGCACCAAACCTTATCCAACCTATGAAAAGAGAAAATACAAGGGTGGATACTCCGACCACCTTCCATTGCTGCTCAAGGCACAAATGGCACATTAAACCAAAACACGGTTCTGTTTCCTCTTCCGTGCGCCGAACCATTTCATCCCTTCAAACCACAAAACACTTCCAAGACCGGCAGCGAAACAGAGCAAAAGATCACGGGGATGCAGTGCAGAAAATCTGAAAAGAGTAACAAAAAATGGAATATAGAGCACAACACCCAAAAAGAGCAGTGCCCCGACGACCACCGGGAACAAGGCCATATTGGGAACCCGCAGCGTTGCTGCGAAAGTGCGGCTCCATGAACGGTTGGTCAGAATCAGACCAAGATTGGAAATCATCAACGTCGTAAATGTTAACGCACGTACCTCTTGCTCGCTCTCTCCCTTTGAAAGTGCAAACCAGAAAACAGCAAGAACAACCACAAGAACCGTGACGCCCTGCATCAGACTCAGAAAAAGAGTCCTGCGGGTAAATAACGGTTCTCTGGAGTTCCGTGGCGGGCGCATCATGACATCACTCTCCTCCCCCTCAGCTTCAAAAACGATGGAGCAAGCGGGATCAATGATCAGTTGCAGAAATGCAATATGCGCGGGCAGCAAGAGAAGCGGCCACTGAAAAAAGACAGGAAAAAGGGAGATGCCTGCAATAGGAATATGGATTGCGATAATGTAAGCAATGGCTTTGCTGATATTGTCAAAGATCCTGCGACCAAGCTTTATGGCCTGCACAATTGAGGAAAAATCGTCATCAAGCAGCACCAATGAGGCCGATTCACGGGCAACATCCGTTCCTCGTCCGCCCATGGCTATGCCAATATTGGCCGCCTTCAGCGCAGGAGCATCATTCACCCCATCGCCAGTCATGGCAACAATTTCCCCGTTAGCCTTGAGCGCGGTCACCAGACGCAATTTCTGCTCCGGCACAACCCTTGCAAAAATATTCACCTCATTAATTCTCGACTGCAGCTCACTATCGGTCATAGACTGTATTTCAGGGCCAGTAATACAAGCCTCAGCTTTTTTAAGTCCAATCTGCCGTGCAATATTGCGTGCCGTACCCGAATAATCGCCGGTGATCATCACCACACGAATCCCTGCACTGTAACATTCGGCTATTGCTGAGGGCACAGTAGGACGCACAGGGTCAGCCAGCCCAATCAAGCCAAGAAATTCAAAATCAAAATCATGCTGCTCACCCGGCAATAACGGCTGCTGAAAAAATGCCCGTGCCACCCCCAATACCCGCAACCCCTGATCAGCCATTTCAGTAATATGAAGGGATAGCCGAACTCTTTCAGGCTCATCACAATGGCAAAGATCCAGAATTGCTTCAGGCGCACCTTTGGAGGCAATGATATACTCTTCCCTTTCCGATGCTTTCCATACGCGGGAAATTGAAAGCAGCTCTTTGGACAAGGGATATTCATGCACCAGATCCCAATCCTTGTGCAAATGCTCAGTCTCCGTCAGAAAGCTGTCACCTGACTCCTTGATAGCTTTTTCCATCGGATCAAAAGGGTCAAGCTGACTGCCAAGAATACTGAATTCAACAAGTTCATGAAAGCTTTCCGGTATTTCACGCCCTGAAAGTGAAGCAACATCAAGAAGTTCTCCGCCAGCGAAAAGCTTGCTGAGCGTCATGCAATTCATGGTCAGCGTACCGGTCTTGTCAACGCAAAGAACCGTTGCAGAGCCAAGTGTTTCAATGGCTGGCATCCGGCGGGTAAGCACCTGTTTTTTTGAAATGCGCCAGGCACCCATGGCAAGAAAAATGCTCAAAACAACAGGCAGCTCTTCAGGGAGTGTTGCCATCGCAAGAGTAACACCGGCCAGCAATCCATTCAACCAGTCTCCACGTGTCAAGCTGTAGAAGATAATCACCAGAAAACACATTGAGAGTCCGACAAACGCAAGATGACGTACCCATCGCCCAGTCTCCCTCTGCAAAAGCGTCTCTTCTGGCTCAACAGAGAGCAACACCTTGCCAATCTTCCCGATTTCCGTCTCAATGCCAGTGGCAATAACCCGCGCTATCCCCTGCCCCTGAACCACCATGGTGCCCGAATAGATGAAAGGCTGATCATCCCCACCCGGACGAAGCTCTTTTCCCTCCTGCTCATCTTCTGATTTTCGGACTGGCACCGACTCACCAGTCAACAGAGATTCATCTACCGAAAGATTCAGGCACGAAAGAAGCAGTGCATCGGCAGCGACACGATCTCCCTCACTGACAACAAGAATATCCCCCACCACCACCTCACGCCCCGCAATACGCCGTTCTGTGCCCTCCCTGACAACCTGGGCACGAGGGCTCGAAAGATCACGCAAGGCATCCAGTGCATGCTCTGTTTTTCTCTCCTGATAGAGGGTCAACCCCATAACAAAAAAAACAAAACCGAGAAGCATCAGTGCCTCCTGGAGATCGCCAAGCAGCAGATAAACAACCCCGCAGGCAACCAGAAGAAGGAACATCGGTTCACAAACAACGCCAAAGGCAAGAGAAAAAATACCACGCGCCCCTGCTGATGGCAGCTCATTATACCCTTCCACGGCCAACCGTTCTGCCGCTTCGGCCTCTGAAAGACCGGCAAATTGCTCGCTTTTAGTGGGGTTATTCATGAGTGTAATTGATGAGAATATTGACCCTCGGATACTCAGTGGCAATCAGCCGTTGCTGGCTGCAAGATAACAAATCAGAAAAAAATACACGATAATCCTACTGCCTCACTACTACTTGCTGCGACTTGCTGCGCACTTCTACCCCCGGATGCTCCACAGCAAATCGATGCAAGGCAACAAGCTGAACATGCGACAAAAAAGAGCCGGGAACAAGAATGCACCGTTTCGGTTTCGCATAACCAAGCCACGAACCAATCTGCTGCTGCTGTTTGTCGGCAAAGCGGTAGACCCAGAGCACTGCAATATCAGCCTTATAGAGTTCCTCCTCTTTCAGGCGGCTTGTGCCCGACACCATGAGCATTGAACGCCTGCGGCTCCATATTTTGATCACCTTCTCCTCGGGGCGTACAATGACCATGGTGGGCAAAATAAGGGAGGTATCAGCCAGGAGAAGGTGTTTGCGCGCGGGCACCTGCGCAATGAGGGTGTCCGGGGTGTAAAACTGCACTGCGGCTGCAGGAGCACCGAGGCCGTATTCGGCAATCTGCCGGGTAATACGCTTCTGGTCACGAGGCGCCTTGCCTGCATCAATCAACACGGTTTCACTGCCTGAAGAAAAGAGTGTTGCCAGATTTTTTCCGAGATTAACCGTTACCATAGCGGGTGCAACGGGCTGAGGTTGCAGACAAAAGGAGTACCAGAAGAGCATGTTTGCTCCGAGGAGGAGCGTCACCGCAACCTTTCCCCAGGCTTTTCGATTAATAAAAAAAAGTAAAATACCGAGCATTGCATAATAGATCCAGACCTCTGTTGCATCGGGTTTGATGGTGATGGAGGCGAAGGGAACACGGCTGAACCAGAGGGCTGAGTGAAGAGTCAGCTCGGCAAGAAAAAAAGAGCTTGCGGCAAAAAAGGAGGCCGCATAGCCCGACACAAGGTTCACCAGCAGCATGGGTACAAGGGCATACATCAGCAGGGTGGAAAAGAGCACGACCGGGATATTGGCAAGAATACTGATCACAGAAAAAGTGCCAAAATAGTAGGCAATCACGGGCGATACTCCAATAATGGCTGCAAGAGTGATCATGACACTGCTGAGCAAGGCAGTTGCGACGGCCCGCAGAAACCCTCCCCCTTTTTGAGGCGAAGGGACAAAAATGGGATAAATGAGAAATATTGCCAGGACAGCGCCATTGGTCATTAAAAATCCGGGATTCAACAGATCAAGAGGGTCAGAGAGAAGAATAAGAATATCGGCCAGGGCGAGTGAGTTCACGGGCCAGGTTTTCCTGCCGAGCGCCTCTCCCCCTATCAGCACCAGCGCCATAAAGGCGGCCCGTTTGACTGAGGCCGAGTTACCGGTAACGTAACAGTAGACAATCAGGATAAAAACAAAAAGCAGGAAAGAGAGCCACCGCCCGATGGTAGTAATTTTCATTCGCTGGAGAACAATCTGGATAACAAGGGCGAGTAACCCTACATTCATCCCCGATACCGCAAGAATATGGGCGGTACCCGTCATCTTGAAAGCCTCAAAAACCTCCTCCGACATGCTCTCCCGTTCGCCAGTGATCACTCCGGATGAGAGCTTGCGCTCCTGCCCCTCCGGAATCAGCTCTTCAAGGCTCTTCATGATATAATTGTAGGTGGGCTGAACAATAAAGCGCTCAAAGCCATTAAGCCTCGAAGTGCCATCTCTCAGCACCTGCCAGGGTCCAGCGCAGTAGAGTTGTACCGAAATCTGCTTCATGCGCCCGGCCTTGCGGGGGTCATACTCGCCCCTGTTGGAGGCTTCTGCGATAAGATCGAGCTTCCCCTTCACCCGCACCATATCCCCATTCTGAACCCTGGTGCCCGGCTGCCCCCCATTGCGCATGAAAACCTTTGCCCGGTCATGCAATTTCACCGTCCTGCCGTTATCAAAAACCTCCTCAACCTCCATAACCCAGCCAGCGCCCGATTCGGAAAAACTTGGTCGTCCGTCAATACATCCGTAAATCAGCACGTTTTTACCACAAAAAGGCAGGAGCCCGTCACGAGGCGTATAGTCCTGCCGGTAGCTACTGAAGGCGGCAAAGCAGAAGAGAACGAAAAGAGTGTAGCTGATCGCACTGAAAAAGAGTGGGAAGGGAGATCCTGGGCATTTGATCTTTTCATAAAGGAGAGTTGCCAGAAGAACGAAAAGGGCGAAAGCGCACAAGAGCAACCACCTCTCCAGCGGAAGAGAGAAGTTTACACCGGCCAGGATCCCCAAAACAATCACCACAAGCAGACGCACCGCCGGATAGGGTGCCATCGAAAACTGTAGGGGCAGCCGCAGACCCTTTATATTTTTTACGTTAGGCACACCATTGTTTTTGTATATTCTCTTTTTTTATATTCAAGCCTCCAAACGCTAATCTTCACTCTCTGCATGCTTGTCAAAGAAATATTGAGTTCTGCCGCCAAACCTGTCTTCAGTTTCGAGTTCTTTCCTCCGAAAAAAGATGAAGAGTGGGAGACGCTGTTCAAAACCATCGCTGCACTCTCACCACTCAGCCCCTCCTACGTCAGTGTAACTTATGGTGCTGGCGGATCGACCCGTTCAAGAACCCATGACCTGGTAACAAAGATTCAGCAGGAGACGGGGCTGACCGTCGTATCGCACCTTACCTGCATCTGTTCCGACACCGGGGAGACGGGAACCATTCTCCAGAACTATCTGGAAAAAGGCATCAACAACGTCCTTGCCCTTAGAGGCGACAAACCAGCGGGAACAGAGTCCATTGAGGATGCCGTCAAAGATTTTCCTCATGCCATTGATCTTGTCCGCTTCATCAAAACCAACTACCCCTTAATCGGCATCGGTGTCGCAGGATTTCCGGAGGGGCATCCCGAAACTCCGAACAGACTGAAAGAGATCGAGTACCTGAAAGAGAAAGTCGATGCCGGAGCTGACTACATTGTTACTCAGCTCTTTTTCGACAACCGCGACTACTTCGACTTTGTGGAGCGCTGCCTGGTAGCAGGTATTACGGTGCCGATTATTCCGGGAATCATGCCAATCAGCACAAAAAAAGGGATGACAAGAATGTCGGAGCTGGCACTCGGAGCAAGAATTCCCTCGCCTCTCCTGAAAAAAGTACTGGAATCCGAAAGTGATACCGACGTAGCCTCAATCGGCATTGAGTGGGCAACAGCACAGGTTCAGGAGCTGATCGACCATCATATCAAAGGGATTCACTTTTACACCCTGAATATGGCCGATGCAACTCTCAGAATCTTCAAAAACCTGCACCCATAACCTCTCTCACATCTCAGAGCAGCTCGTTCAGGACGAGCTGCTCATAGCTCTCTCGTTTGCGGACAAGTTTCACTTCGCTTCCATTCACCATAACCTCTGCCGGTCGAAGCCTGCCGTTGTAGTTGCTGCTCATAACTGAGGCATAGGCGCCGCACGACATTACCGCAAGCAGCTCACCCTCTTCAACCGCATCAATTTCCCTATGACGGGCAAAAAAATCGCTCGATTCGCATATCGGCCCGACAACATCGGCAACAACAGTTTTGTCATGCCGGGATACAGCCTGAACTTCATGGTGCGATTGATAGAGTGCCGGACGAATCAGCTCAGTCATCCCCGCATCAACCACTAAAAACTCCTTGCCAGCATGGTTGCGCTTCTTGTAAAGAATCTTTGTCAGAAGCACAGATGCATTGGCAACCAGGTAGCGCCCAGGTTCAAAAATTACGGTGACACCGGCGGGTTGGAGCATTGGAACAAGCTTTTCGGCAAACCGTTCAATCGGCGTTGCCGGTTTAAGAGGATCGTAGGTAACCGGAAAGCCGCCACCGATATCAAGGAACTCAACAGCAAATCCCAAAGTTTTCGACAAATTGAAAAGAGCAAGCAGCTTCACCGTCGCTGCTACATAATATTCAGGATCAACAATCTGCGACCCGATGTGCATGTCAAGGCCGACAAGCCGAAGGTTCGGCAACTGACCGTGAAGCGCAAACACCTCCGACAGCTCCGCCTCATCAATGCCGAATTTCTCCTTGCTGCCACCCGTCGTAATGTAGGGATGAGTTTCCGCCGTCACATTCGGATTAATCCGTAACGCTACAGAAGCAATTTTGCCAAGCTCAGCTGCGATTCGGTCAATAGACTGAAGCTCCGAAATCGACTCAGCCTTGAGCATGAACACGCCACACTCAAGAGAATACGTAATTTCTTCTGGTTTTTTACCAACTCCGGCAAAAATAATTTTTTCAGGAGCAACACCAGCCTGCAAAGCCCGGTAGAGCTCTCCACCGGAGTTGACATCGCACCCGCACCCAAGTTCTGCCAACGCCCTGATAACACTCAGATTGAAGTTTGCCTTGACTGAAAAACAGGTAAAATGGGGTAACGCCCGAAAAGCGTGCTCGAAAGCGTTGTAGCTGTCGACAAGGCTTTTTGATGAAGTGACATAGAGAGGAGTACCAAAAGTACCGGCAAGCTCTTCAAGCCTCACCTCTTCACAGTTAAGCCTCTTGTCGGTATAGTGGAAATAGTTACTGTCAAGCACGGTTCCATTACCATTTAAAGGGTTAGAAAGATGGCGAAAAATAGCTTTTCTCCTGTTATGAGAGAAAGAAAAAACCATAAGTTGCAAAATTACCTTATTGAACTTATATTGAAAACTGTTTATAATTTTACACACCTGATCGAAGTTATCATGGCAAAAGGAAAAGAGAATAGAATCGTCATCACCCTTGAATGTACTGAAGCAAAAAAAGAGGGTAAAACCGTTTCAAGATATACGACAACAAAAAACAAGAAAAATACCACAGAACGTCTTATCTTGAAAAAGTATAATCCCAACATGCAGCGACACACTCTGCACAAGGAGATTAAGTAGCTTCTCTGTATCTGGTACAGGCATAGAGCAATGCCCGAATGGCGGAATTGGTAGACGCACGCGTTTCAGGGACGCGCGCCGCAAGGTGTAGGAGTTCGAGTCTCCTTTCGGGCACAAACTAATATATACAAGAGCGAGGTGCAGATAATGATGCTTGAGATCACAGTAGCAGCAGTTGGTTCATCTCAGATCGGGTTTTTTACATACAACACACAGGTATGCACCTCTTCTGAAGACGGTGCTTTTTTTATGTTTTAATAA
>SESH01075849.1_pt1 | contig 17925 bp, 14 predicted proteins | sample 3171561 | NCBI WGS metagenome assembly SESH01 (sample SAMN10866947, study PRJNA518727) | freshwater metagenome | biome: subpolar coniferous forest; feature: holomictic lake; material: water; isolation source: holomictic Lake 442 2011 16.5 m and 2014 13 m | place: Canada: near Kenora, Ontario
CTTCGCCGAGGAGAATAGAGCGCAGGGCCGTCGCGACCTTCAGGCCACCGCCTTGGCCGAAGAGGTATTGGCGGGAGCCGTCGGCGCCTTCCAGGAAACTCATGTTTTCGGCCACGCCGAGGATCGGTACACCGACCTTTTCGAACATCGCCGCGCCGCGGAGCGCGACCGCGACGGCCGCCGTCTGGGGGGTGGTCACGATGATGGCGCCGCTGAGGGCCATCGCTTGGGCAATGGAAAGCTGGGCGTCGCCCGTGCCCGGGGGGAGGTCGATGAGCAGGACGTCCAATTCGCCCCAGCGGACATTGGTAGCGAACTGCGAGATCGTCTTCATGATCATCGGACCGCGCCAGACCACCGGGGCGTCGGCGTCGATGAGGAGTCCCATCGACATGACCTTCACACCAAAGTTCTCGAGCGGGATAAGGGTGTCGCCGTCCAGGAGGGGGCGGCCGTTGACGCCGATCATCAGGGGGACCGAAGGGCCGTAGATATCGCAATCCATCAGGCCGACCTTGCCCGGCCGGCCTTGGTCAGAGAGGGCGCGGGCGAGGGCGCAGGCCAGATTGACGGCGAAAGTGGACTTGCCGACGCCGCCTTTGCCGCTGGCGACGGCGATGATATGCTTCACCTTACCCACGCCCGCATCGGCCGGGAGTTTGGCGGTCGCCGCCGGGGCGCCGGCGGGAGACGGGGTGCCTTTGGGGACTGTCACCGTGATGGCGATCTCGGGGTCCTTGGCCCCAAGGGCCTTCAGGACGGCCTCGATGTCGGCATAGAGTTTCTTCGGGATCTCGGGGTCGCCGCTCGTGACCGCCAGCCCGACGCTGACTTTGCCCTCGAGGGTGACCTCGATGCCCTTGACGAGGCCGAAGGAGACGATGTCGCGGCTGTAGCCCGGGTACCGGATCTGGCCGAGGGCCTTCTGGACTGATTCCTTATCGAGCGACATCAGCGGGATTGAACTCCCTGCCCAACTTAGGTCAAACTGCTAACCTCAAAACAAACCCGCTCGATGCGCTTCCTTTCCCTCCTCGCCGTCTTCCTCGTCTCGCCGCTCTTCGCCGCAGGTAACATCCAGGTCGACACCGAGATCGACGGCCCAATCAGCCGCAAGATCATGCCGGTGGCGGTCGTCTCGGATGACCCGGTGCTGGGCGGTCTCGTCCAATTCGCTCTTTCGACGCACGGCGCGATTCAGATCTCGCCCGGCTCCTCCGTCAAGGTGCGCATTGGTCGCAGCGGACTGGCCGCCGTCGTCGCCTGCGACAGTCCGCTTTGCACTTTCACGACCAATGTCGAAGGCAAGGACGAGCACCAGCTCGCGCTGAGGGTCGCCGACGCCGCGCTCGTGGGCCTCGGTCGTCGCTGGCAGCTCAAGCCTTTGTTCGCCGACACCAAGGTCGCGTTCGTCTCGCGTCGTACCGGTAGTCCGGAAATCTACGTCACCAACCTCGCCCGCTCCAAGACGCTACAGCTGACGAGCTACGGCAGCACCTCCATCGGCCCGCGCTGGTCAGCCGACGGCTCCCGCATCTTCTTCATCTCTTCCTTTCGTATCAATATGCCCGAGATCTTCTCGACCAACGGCATGGGCGAGGTCGCCAAGGTGATCATCAATGTCCGCGGTGCGCTGGGCGCTGCGAGCAGTGGCCCAGACGGCCGCATCGCCTTCGCGTCTTCCAATAAAGGCACCATGGACATCTTTGTCGCCGGTCCGCAGGGACAGGCACCGACGCGCGTGATCAAGGCCCCGACCACGCAGTGGGTGAACACGGATCCTTCGTGGTCTCCCGATGGAACGCGCTTCGCGCTGACCGCCGGTCCGTCCGGCAGCCCAGGTATCACCCTCGCGAGCTCCACCGGTGGTGCCTTGCAGCGGATCTCCACCGGCCATAGTTACAGCACCGAGCCGCGCTGGAACCCCGTCGTCCCTAATCAGCTCATCTTCACCTATCAGGAGGGCGGCACGCTGCGTCTCGGCGTGCTCGATCTCGCGGCGGGTACCGTGACGCCCGTCACGACCAAGAGCCCTGTCTCCATCGCTCATGCCTCGTGGTGCGCCGACGGCCGTCACCTGGTCGCCGCGCAGGGGGATTGGCTGGTCGTGATCGACAGCGTGACCGGTAAGGTAACGCGTCTCACGCCTTCCCAGTTGGGCGACTGTTCCGCACCCGACTGCTGGACGCGCCGCGCGGAGTGACCGGCGTCACTCGACGTACAGTCCTTCGGGGCGCACCGATTCTTCGGGGCTAAGGTACAGGTTGAACTTGGCTAGCTCGGCGGGCGTGATTTTGGCTCCCTTGCTCGTCGCGGCGTAGGTCTTTTCATCGACCAGCGCATAAATCGTGTCCTTGTCCGCGTCGCGGGCCAGCGCGAGGTAGCGCCACTGCGGCGAGTTGCGCGTGAAGACGAAGCGGTGCGTGGCCGTCTGGAGGTTGGCGTAAAAGGGACGTCCACCGGCGATCACTTTATCGGTGACCTTATAGCGTTCGCGGTCGATCAGGAAGGCCTTGGCCATCGGTTCGCTGGCCCATTTTCCCGTGCCGAGGTGCTTGGAGTCCCACGGGAGGAAGACCGTGTCGCCGGCGAGGCGGATGCTGACGATTACCTGACTCAAGGATTCGGCATTGATGCCCGACACGGACGAGATGACGAAGCTCCCGTCGGAATTGACGCGGGCTTCCTGGGCGCCGGAGGTGAGCATCCAGGCCGCCAGTTCGGCGCCTTTGCCCGAATGGAATTCGCTCCAGCGCTGCCGGCGGGCGACGGGGGAGGTGAGGGCGTAGACCTTGGTCTGAAGCTCCTTGAGGCGATCGGAAAAGCCGACCAACTGGCCGCCCCAGACCTTTTGCGCTGAAAGCGTGGCCGCGGCCTGCGCGCGCTGGTCGACGCGATCGATAAAGATCTTCAGTGCGCTCATGCGCATGCCTTGGGCTTCCATGCGGAGGCGCGCCGCCTCGGGGAAGGTGGCGATCGGGAAGGTGCCCATCACTTCGGTGAATAGCTTGGTGAAGCCGGCTTCGTCGAGGGCCGGCACGAGCACCTCTTCGAGGATCTCCGACTGGGCTTTCAGCAGGTCGGCAGTCTTCGCCGGAGGAGCGTCGCGCAAGACGGTGACACGGCAATCGGCATCGAGCTTCAGGCCCCAGGGGGCGATCCGCTTGGCCAGCGGCGAAGTGTCCACCTGGCCGCGCAGCAGGAAGGAAGAGTAGGGGTCGATGCGGAGTCGGCTGGCGATGACGTTGAAGCCGGGCGAGCCGCCGCGGGGCTTCTCGAAGACGGCGCGTTCGCCGCGGGTCTTGAGTTCGGCGAACTGGCTAATCTCGCTGTGGAGTATCTGCAGGCTCAACCGTGCGCTGTTCTCTTCCTTGATGATGGTTCCGCCGCCGTAGGCGAGGATGTCGCCGCCGATACCTCGGGAAAGGCCGAACACGATGCCGACGATGGTCATGATGCCGAGCGCGGCATGCCCGGCCATACGGTGTAGGTTGATTGTCGTGGAGACTTTCTTCTCGTGGTCGGCGAGGGCCAGCATCCCCTGGACTTGCCTGAACGAGTCGACGTTTCCCGGGTCGGCCAAACCGTAGAGTAGGAGTCGACGGCGGATCTCCGGGTCGAGTCGCACGGCCTCGATTTCCTCTTCGGCCTCGTTGGAGACGGGTCTCGTCTGTTTGAGTTTAAGCGTGACGCGAACCTTGAAGTGCTCGGAGAGCGGCACCCAATCCTGCGTTCCCTCGGGCAGGCAGAGCATGTCGGCGGTGAGCGCCCCTTCGGCGATCATCGTCTCGATTTCGGCTTCGGTCAGCGGTCCGCGGGTTTCGTTACCGATTTGGAGTGAGAAGGTGCGCATGCGGGCGTGGTCCATCCCTCTTCGGGTCAATTCCAGTCTGCTTACCATCGATGGTTACGCAAGTCGAATGGGCCCATCGATACCTTTTGCAAATCGTCTCGGAACCCTCTTTGCTAGTCACCGTTCGATGGCTAATCCGGGCATCAATCAATCGCAGAAGCAGGTCCAGGGACTCGTCCTGACGCCGCAGCTTCGCCAGTCGCTTCGCATCCTCCAGGTGCCAGCGGCCGAGCTCCTGCGGGAAATCTCGGAGGAGATGGCCGCCAATCCGTTGCTCGAAGAAATTGAGCCGACTGGGAATGAGAGTCTGGATGCTCCCGTGCCCTCCGAAGAGCCCGAAGAGGACGGCCCGCGCGAACTTTCCCTCGGTGATGACGATTTCGACGCGCTGAAGCGGATGAAGGAGGATTGGGATGAAAGCTATTACGAGGAAATCCGCTCCCAGGGCTATACCCAGGAAGACGAGGAACGGCGTCGCCATATGATGGAGTCGGCCACGGGGGAATCCTCTCTTTCCGAACACCTCGCCGATCAGGCTCGCACGGCCTCCGACGATCCGGCCGTACAGGAAGCGCTGAAACTCCTCATCGCCTCGCTCGACGAGCGCGGCTTCGTCGAGGAAGACCTTTCGACCGTGGCCCTGCGCTCTGGCCAGCCTTATGAGGCGGTCATGACGGCGCATACGTTGCTGATGGCCTTCGATCCGGCCGGCATCGGCGCCCGCGACCTCCGCGAATGCTTCCTCGCCCAGTTGCGTCAGCGCGGCCGGGGCCTTTCGACTGCCACGCGCCTCATCACCGATTGCTGGGAGCCCATGATGGGCCGTCGGCTCGAGGAATGCGCCCGCCTTCTTGACGTTGAACTCGACGACATCCGCGAGGCGTTGACCGAACTCGCCAAGCTCGAGACCGTTCCGGCTCGCCGTTTCGCCCGAGACGACAATCGCGTGGTCACGCCCGACGCCACCGTCGAGTTGGATGAAGACGGCAAGTGGAAGGTCGTCATGGACGACCGTCACGTCCCCCGCCTCCGCCTCGTCCCGGCATATAAGGATATGCTCGCTGGCCAGGCCCTCGGCGACAAGGAGCGGGCCTACATCCTTGAGCGCATGCGGCAGGGTAAGTTCCTCATCGGAGCGATCGAGGAACGCCAGCGCACCATCGAGAAGCTCGCCCACATCATCGTCGAACGTCAGGCTGACTTCTTCGAACACGGCCCTTCCAAACTGCGTCCGCTCACCATGACGGACGTCGCCAAGGAGATGGGCGTGCATGAGACCACCGTCGGTCGCGCTGCGGCCAATAAGTGGATGCTCACGCCGCACGGCCTGCGCGAGTTCCGCTGGTTCTTCACCTCGGGGGTCTCGACCTCCGACGGGGGTACCGTCGCGCAGGAAGGTGTCCAGGAACTGATCGCTGATATCCTTGCTCGGGAGAATCCCGCCGAGCCCTTGGCTGACGAGGCGATCACCGCCGAGCTACGCAAGCGTGGCGTCCAGATCGCTCGCCGCACCGTCGCGAAGTATCGCGAAGCGCTGGGCCAGCCTTCGGCGCATATGCGTCGCAAGCGCCTCTGATCAGCCGAAGCGGCTGAGGACGGAGTCCCAGCCGAAGTTGGCCATATCGGGGAAGACGAACTGCACGCCGGCCGTGAGGCCGTTCGGCAATCGCGCGGGCGCGACGACGAGAGGAAGGCCGGCCAGCGAGGCCGGCGCGTTGAGCGCGAGCAGGCGTCGGCGGTGCGTCGCGTCGGAGTCGGCCTTGCGGACGGCGCCACCGAAAGTGGCGGGCAAGGCGATGAAGTGGTGACGGCGGAAGACCGTACGGAAGGCATCGATCACACGGGCGCGGACCACTTCCGCGGCGCGGATCTCCTCGTAGGTACGGCGTCGACCGATATCGAGGCGTTCCCAGACGATTGGGTCGTAGTCGGCGCGGCGTCGTTCGAGCCACGCGGCGTGCACGCGCGCGGCGGCATGACCGCCAAGCGTGGGATAAGCATCGGCTGCTTCCGTGCAGGCGAGCCGCAACAGCATGGTGGCGGAGACATCTTCCTGTGCGCCGGCCTGCATGGCGACCGCGCGCATGGCGGCCAGGTCGTCCGAGGGGATGCCGAGGCCGAGGTCGCCAGCCCAGAGACCAGCGCCGGCGGGCGGGGCTTCACCGAGCACGGCGGCCGAGACTTGGCGGAGGTCTTTGGCCGAACGGGTGATCCAGCCTTGCGTGTCGTAGCCGGGCGAGAGCGGGAAGATGTCGCCAATCGGCGCGATATCGGGCGAGAGGCGTAGGCCCCAGACGCCGCAGTAGCCGCAGGGCACGCGGATCGAGCCGGCGGTATCGGTCGCGAGCGCAAACGGGACGAGTCCGCGTGCGACGGCGAAGGCTGCGCCAGAGCTGGAGCCGCCCGAGAGCAGTTCCGGGTGTTCCGGATGCGGGCAGTCGCCGAAGTGCGGGTTTTCTCCCGTGAGTCCGAAGGCGAATTCGTTCAGTTGCGTGCGTCCGCATTCGATTGCCCCGGCATCGGCTTCGAAAGCAGCGGGCAGGGAGGACGTCGTGCGGGCCGCGCCGATTTCCTCGGGCAGGAAAGTCGAGCCTGCGTAGGTCGGTTCACCGGCGCGGAAGTAGAGGTCCTTCGTGAGGAAGGGGACGCCGCCGAGCGCGGCTTCACGCAGAGGCCAGGCCGCTTCGAAGCGGCGGGTGAGCGTGGCGACGTCGGGCAGTCCGCAGAGCGCCGCGCGTTGTTCCTCGCCGCCGAGGGCCCCGAGCTTGATGAGGAAAGCTTCCGCCGCCATACGAGGACCGCGCGTGAGGGTGAACTCACGCCAGTCTTCGACGGACTGCGGTAGCAGGCTCACAGCTCCAGGGGAATCCCCGGTTCGGGGTCGTGCACGCGCGTGCCGGGCATCGCGGCGGCGAGGGTTTCCTTCATCCAGGCGCGGGCGGGTGGGTCGCCGTGCGTCAGGACGATGTCCTTCGGTTCGAGGGCCTTCGCGAAGTCGATGAGTTCCTCGCGGTCGGCGTGGCCGCTCAGGTGGAAGCGTTCGACCTTGGCGCGGAGCGTCGAGGTATGGTCGAGGGACTTGAATTTGAATTCACCGCCCGGGTTCATGCCGATGAGCTCGCCGCCCGGGGTCTCGGGGTCGCAGTAGCCGACGAAGAACACCGCGTTCTCCTCGTGGTCGAGCATGTTGGCGGCGACGCGCCAGGCCGGGGTCTTCTCGACGAGCATGCCGCTTGAGAGAAGGTAGATGCCGCGTTCGGGCATGTTCTTGCCTGGCTGTGTGTACTTCCGGGAGAGCGGCAGGATGCCGAGATCGCGGAGGACCTGACGACTGAACTTCACCTGCTTCGTCTTCTTGCTGGCCGCATCGAGGTAATCGCAGAGATCCATGCCGAGGCCCGAACAGAAAATCGGCACGTCGGCCAGGTTGCCTGCGTCCGCGGCTTCTTGCAGCAGCATCAGGATTTCCTGCATACGGCCGAAGGCGAAGGCCGGAAGGAGGACTGAGCCGCCATCATCGCAGATCGCGTTGACGGCTTTGATGAGGCGTTGCTCTTCCTTGCCGCGGTCGAAGCCTGGGACGGTGGTCGTGGCGCCGCGCGTGCACTCCATGACGAGCGTGTCGACCGGCGTGCGCGGGAAGTTGGCGCCGGCGACGGTGCGCTGGGCCTTGAAATGGACGTCGCCCGTGAAGAAGTGCTTCTTCTTGCGGTGTTCGATCAAGCAGCCCACGGCGCCGGCGACGTGGCCCGCGAGGTGGAAGGTGAGGGCGACTTCTTCGCCGCCGCGGCCGATGACGCGCGGGTTGGCGATGGGCACCGCCGCGAGGGCGTGTTCGACGCGTTCGACATCGGTCTCGACGTAGAGAGGGTAGTCCTGGTTGCCGGTCTCCTCTCGCTGGCGCTTCATCACTTGGATGGAATTACTGAGCAGGCGGCGGACGAAGAGGGTGGTGGCGGCCGAAGCGTATACGCGCGAGGACGGGTGCTGCTTCAGGAGCAGCGGCAGCGAGCCTAGGTGATCGAGGTGACAGTGCGTCAGGATCACGCCGTCGACGTTTCCTTGGATCTTGTCGATCTGGGGTAGGGCCTTGCGGCCGTCGAGCTTGGGGTGGAGGCCGCAGTCGATCACCAGCCGCAGGCCGCCGAATTCGGCGAGCATGCAGTTGGCGCCGATTTCACGGCCGGAGTTTAGGTCGGTAAGTCGCATTAGGAAGGGTCGGAGGGAGGGGTCATGGCGAAGAGCGGGATACGCGTGAAGATACGCTCGCCGGATTGGGTGGTGCCGTGAAAGGAGCCTTCGGCCGTCGTCGGCCCGCCGGCGAGGTGGTAGCTATTATAGGAGAACTTCTCGCCCGGGGGCAGGGTCGGGGTCTCCCCGACGATGCCGTCGCCCTCCACGATCTCGACGGTACCGTCCGGGGAGCGAATGATCCATTTCCTGCCCAGGAGCTTCACCGTCTCCTGAGAGAGGTTACTGATGGTCAGGAAGTAGACGAACGCGTGCGGCGTTTCGGGGGGGAAGTTTGCATCCCTATGGTGGACCACCTTGTCGACGGTGACCCTGAGGCCTAGGAGTTCCTTTCCGGTGGGTTGCACGTTGGCCAAGACAAGAGGGGTTAGCCCCGCTACGGAAGCCATAAATCGGCCAATCGTGCGGTATTTGCCCTTCCCGTCTTGCTCCTAGGGCCTGACGACCTTTGATGAAGGTTCGATGCCTGCCTCAGCCGAGCGAAAGCGTAACTTCGGGCGAGTCCCGGGGAGATGGTGGCTCGTTTCCCTCTATCTGGTACTGCTGATTCTTTCCGCGCAGTTCCCGTTCTTCAGTGCCATTGAAAGATTTGCGCCGGGCACGCCGGTCGAGGTGCCGGCTTTCGATTTCGTCGGAGACAAGGTGGTCAAGACCGACCGTAAGATCCCCATCCGGGCTCATCTGCATGGGGTCGACGGTCAGCAGGAGGAAGAGGCGCAGGTCGAACTCCGCCCCCGCTTCCGTAAGACGGTCGTGGTCTATCTCCATCGTATCCCCTGGGATGATCAGGGGAGCCGGCTTTGCGAGGCGATCGCCAAGAATCCGGAGATTTCCGTCATCGAGGCTTTCTTGCCTGGTTTCCATACGTCTTCCGGAGACGTCCCTAGCCATTCGATGGAGTCGAACGCCGAGGTCGTGGCCTCGCTCGTCGAGTACTACCAGCTGAAAGAATATCATGTCATCGGCCAAGGGCTTGGCGGTGTCGCCGCCCTGGAGCTGACCAAGGCCCATCCCGAACGCGTGCGCTCCCTGACGTTGGTTTCTTCGCCCGGAGCCCAAGAGTTCGAGATGATGGGCAACCCCCTTGTCAATAAGTTGGTCTATGGTTTCCATGGAGCCTTCTTCTGGAGCGTCTCCCGCCTGACCCCCAATTTCGGGGCGGCCGACCTGCTTCCTTGGGATCGCGATTACGCCAAGACAGTCTTCGATACCGACCTCACGGATTCAGCTGAAATCCTTCGCCAATGGCGCAAGCCGTTATACCTGGTGCATGGCCAAGATGATTGGGTGACGACGGCGGATGCCGCCCGCTATTCGGCTAAGCTGGCGCCACACGCCCGCCTCGAAATTTTACCGGGCGGGCGGGATGCCGCTTTCACCGACGTGGATGAGACAGCGGCTAAGTTGAACGCCTTCGTGCTCGGCGTGGAACATGCCCCGCCGGCGCTTGCGCCGGTGCAGACGGCGAAAAATCCGCCCATATCCACTGCGGAAGGTGCGCGTTATTGGATCCTGATGGTCATTATCTTCCTGTGCTGCCTCGTGGCCGAGGATCCGACTTGCCTGGCGACGGGCCTGCTCGTGGGCATGGGTATCATCGATTTCTGGTCCGGGGTCGCCGCTTGCACGGTCAGTATCTTCGTCGGCGATGTCGCCCTCTATTCCTTGGGTCGTTTCTTTGGCCGACAGGCGCTGCATCGTGTCCCGCTGAAGTGGCTGATTAAGACGCACCAGCTTGAGCAATGGGCCGGGTGGTTCTCCACGCCGCGCGGCATGTTCGTCGTCGTCAGCTCCCGTTTTGTGCCGGCAAGCCGCGTCCCGACCTTCATCACCGCAGGCATCCTCCGGCTCAAGCCGCTCCGTCTGGGCGTGCTGCTATTCCTGGCGGCACTCGTCTGGACTCCGGTCCTGATGCTCATCGGGCAGAACTGGGGGCCGAAGATCCTGCTTAAGCTCAACGAATACCACCGACTCGCCGGGTGGATTGTGGCGGGCATGCTCGTGTTGCTCTATCTGCTGACGCACTGGTTCGTGCCCGCGCTGACGTGGCGCGGCCGCCGCCAGATCGTCATGAAGGTCCGTGGCTTCCTGCAGCCTTCGCTCTGGCCCGCCGCGGTGCTCTATCTTCCGATCCGACTCGGCATCCTGGTGCTCAGCATCCGTCATCGCCACTTGACCGCTTTCGCTTCGGCTAATCCGGCCTTCGGTCGTATCGGCGGTTTCATCGGTGACTCTAAGTCGCTCCTGATGCGTCCGTTCCAGCGTGATTCCCGCTGTTGTCCGACGCTCGCGCTTGCCCTTGAGGATTCGAAGGACGAACGCGTCAAGGAGGCCGCCGCCTTCGCCGCGTGCCATGGCTTCCCGGTCGTCTTCAAGCCTGAGGTGGCCGAAGACGGCGCCGGACTTCGTTTCGTCCACACGCAGGAGCAGCTGGAGAAACTTGTCCGCGGGGCGAGCGAAGACTTCCTGCTGCAGAAGTTCATCACTGGCTTCGAGTTCGAGGTCGTCTGGCGTCGTAACCCGGGCAAGGACGACGGACGCATCATGGCCATCGTGCAGAAGCGCGATGTCACCGTGCGCGGCGACGGCGAACAGACGCTCGAGGAACTTATCTGGCTCGATGAGGTGGCGGTCTCGCGCGGCGAACTCTTCATCCAGTGTCATTCGCGCGACCTGAACCGCGTCATCCCCGCTGGCCAGAAGATCACCCTCAACCTGACCGGCAGCTACGGCCACGGCGCCCGTTGCTTGCATCGCCACGACCTCATCACCGTCGAACTCGACACCGCGATGACCGCCTTCGCCAAGCGTTTTCCCGGCCTGCATTTTGCCCGCTTCGACCTGCGTGCGCTCACGATTGAGGACCTTAAGGCCGGACGTTTCATGGTGACCGAGGTCGGCGGCTGCTGCCATGTCTCAAGCCTCCTCCGTGACGAATCACTGCGGTTCTCCCGTTCGTATGAAGTCGTCCGCAGCCAGATCCAGGCCTGCATTGAGGCTGGCGCGTATAATCTCTCGCAGAACGTCCGCCCCGTGCCGCTCGATGAGCTCATGGCTCGCTGGAGCCAAGCTCGCGGCCGTCACGACGAATTCGTCGTCAGCGAAGAAATCTGATCAGCCGCGCGCGGTGAACGCGTGGCACAACGCTGCCGCGGCTGCGTCGGATTCGTCGAGCGCGAGCGTATCGCCGAGACGGAGCACCGTCCGGATCATCCGGCCGACCTGTTCCTTGGTGGCGCCGCCATGGCCCGCTACCGCGAGTTTGATGCGCGTGGGGGCGTATTCGCCGACCTTGACGCCGAGGCGGGCGAGCACGCTCAGCGCGGCGCCGCGCGAGGCGCCCATCGCCTGGGCGGTGCGGAAGTTTTGGACGTAGATGGTTTCCTCGATCGAGGCGTGGGTGACGCCGTGCTCGCGGACGAGTTTCTCCACGGCATCGGCGATCCTCCCCATGCATTCATAGGGTTCGAGCTTAGGGCCGAGCTTCAATGTGACGCTGGCGAGGAGGCGCACCGGTTCAGCACGTGCGTCGATGACGGCGAGGCCGGTGCCGCGCAGGGACGGGTCGATACCCAGGATGATCGCTCGGCAACCGCGTCCCGCCGATGACGGAGCGGCCTTCTTGGCGCGGGGCGCCTTGGCCCCCGTCGACGCGACGCCGCTGAGCTTGTCAGTCCAGAGCGAGCGCGAGGATTTCCGGGCCATGGCGCGAGGATGGTTGGTCGCGCCCCGATTTCGACAGCAAAAGCGTCGGCAACGGATTGCCAAGGGGTCTGGCTAGGGTAGGGTGGCTGGATGCGGATCGCGCTCCACCTCGCCTGCCTGATCTGGGCTGCCGTCGGCATGGGCGCGGAGCCCGAGGTCATTCGCCGCGTCGTGCCGGAGATGCCGTCGCTCGAATTGAAGAGCGCGGGGAAGTTAAACCTCAAGGTCGTGCCGGAATGCTCGGCGCTCTGGGCAAGCCCTTCCCGACCCGGAGTGTTCTGGACGTTATCTGATTCAGGGAACAAGCCTGTCATCGTGCCCATTCGCGCGGATGGGAGCTCACCGTCGACGCCGAAAGGCCCTTGGGTCAGCGTGGCGCTCAAGGGGGCCACGAACGTCGACTGGGAAGCCATGACCGGCGATGCTGCGGGCAACATGATCGTCGGCGACGTGGGCAACAACGTCTCCCGGCGCAAACAGTTGGCGCTCTATCTCTTCAAGGAGCCCGCGCCCGGTGCCGCCGAGGTGGCCGAGGTCCGCAAGGTGACCTTTGCCTGGCCGGATCAGACGGCCTTCCCTGATCCCGAGCTTTCGCATGATTGCGAGGCGATGTTCCTGCTGCGCGGAAAGCTCTACCTCCTCACCAAGCACCGCCGCGATACCCTGACGGATCTCTGGCGCGCAGATATCCCGACCGTCGGCGATCACGCCACGCTGACCAAACTCGCGCGCTTCGACGTCGGCGGCATGGTCACCGACGCCTGCCTGTCGCCTGACCTGAAGCATCTCGCCATCCTGACTTATCGTAACGTCTGGGTGTTCGACGTCCCGGCGGTCGGAGAAGATTTCTTCCATGCGCCCACGTTGCATGTGCCCATCGCGCCGCCTTTGCTTTCCTGGCAGGTCGAAGGGTGCTCCTGGATCGACGCTGGCCATCTCCTCCTCGGCTCCGAGCAGGGCGATCTTTTCCGAATCGCGCTGACGGATTTCCGCGAGGCCAAGTGAGTCTCTGAAAATGAGAAGACCGGCGGCCTTGCGGTGCCGGTCTTCTTTGTTCGCTGTCAGGACGCTCAGAGCGACTTGGCGGCGGCGATCACGGCTTCCTTTGTGATGCCGAGTTCCTTCATGACCACGTCGCCTGGAGCGGAGAGACCGAAGGTGTCGGTGCCGATCGCCTTACCGGCGGTACCGACGTAGCGGCCCCACGAGATCGTCACGCCGGCTTCGATGCTGACGCGCTTGGTGCAAGCGGAGGGCAGGACTTCTTCCTGGTAGGCCTTCGGCTGACGCGCAAAGACTTCCATCGAAGGCATCGAGACGACGCGGACGCCCGCGCCGAGTTCTTCGCCGGCTGCGAGGGCGAGCGAGAGTTCGCTGCCGGTACCGATGAGGATGTGGGTGAGGGCTGCGGTTTCCTGACGGAGGACGTAGCCGCCCTTGAGCGTGCCCTGGCGGCGCGTGGCGACCGGGACGGCGTCGAGGGAGGGGACGTTCTGGCGCGAGAGGATCAGGGCGACCGGGCCATTCTTACGGGCGACGGCGTGGGCAAAGGCGGCGGCCGTCTCTTCAGCGTCGCCTGGGCGGACTACGTCGAGGTTCGGGATGCAGCGCAGGGCGCTGACGGTCTCGACCGGCTGGTGGGTCGGGCCGTCTTCGCCGACGCCGACGGAGTCGTGCGTGAAGATGTAGAAGGCCTGCAGCTTCGCAAGGGCCGCGACGCGGATCGACGGGCGAAGGTAGTCGGAGAACGTGAGGAACGTCGCTCCGGAGCCCTTGAAGATGCCGTGGTAGGCCATGCCGTTGAGGATGGCGCCCATCACGTGCTCGCGGATGCCGAAGTAGAGGTTGCGGCCGGCCGGGGTCGCGATGTCGAAGTCGCCGGCGTCCTTGATGTAGTTCTTGGTCGAGCCGTGAAGGTCGGCCGAACCGGAAAGCACGAGAGGTGAAGCCTTGGCGACGGCGTTGATGCAGGCCTCGCCGGAGAGACGGGTGGCGAGGGCGTTCTTGCCGAACTCCGGGATGGCAGCGAGGAGGGACTGGACGTCACCATGGTCGCCTTGCTGTGCCTTGGCGAGGAGGACGGCCTTCTCGGGATTGGCCTTGGACCAGGCGGCGAAGGTCTTCTGCCATTCGGCGTGCGCGGCGGCCTGTTGGGCCTTGCGGGCGTTGAAGTAGGCGCGGGTCTCGGGCGAGACAAAGAACTTCTCTTCGGGCAGGCCGAGGGCCTTGCGGGACGCGTCGACGAATTTCACACCCGCTTCGCCGTGGCCCTTGGAGGTGCCTTGGACTTCGGCGATACCCTTGCCGATGACGGTCTTGCAGATGATCAGCTTCGGCTTGCCGTTCTTGCTGGCGCGAGCCTGCTCGAGGGCTTCGGCGATCGGGGCGAGCTCGTTGCCCTGCTTGATCGTGAAGACTTCCCAGTTGGCGGCTTCGTAGCGCTTGGCGGTGTCCTCGTTCTGCGTCTTGGAAGCCATGGCGTCGAGGGTGACGTCGTTGGAGTCATAGAGCATGATGAGGTTATCGAGGCCGAAGCGTCCGGCGAAGGAAGCGGCTTCCTGCGAGATGCCTTCCTGGAGGCAACCGTCGCCGGCGAGGCCGACCACGATGTGGTCGAAGATCTTATGTTCGGCAGTGTTGAAATGGGCGGCGGCCATCTTGGCGGCGACGGCCATGCCGACGATGTTGCCGGTGCCCTGACCGAGCGGGCCGGTGGTGGCTTCGACGCCGACCGTCTCGCCGAACTCGGGGTGGCCCGGCGTCTTGGAGTGCAGTTTGCGGAAGTTCTTCACTTCTTGGAGCGGGAGGTCGAACCCAGCGAGGTGGATCCAGCTGTACAGGAACATCGAGCCGTGGCCGGCCGAGAGCACGAAGCGGTCGCGGTTGATCCAAGAGGGGGCGGCGGGGTCGTGGCGGAGGAAGTTGCCGTAGAGGACGGAGCCGATTTCCGCAGCGCCGAGCGGCAGGCCGAGGTGGCCCGAATGGCAGGCGGCCACGGCATCCATGGCGAGGCCGCGGGCTTCGGTAGCGGCGCGGGAAAGGTCGGCGGAATTATTGAGCGACATAGTCCTTATGCGTAAGGGATAAAGTGGCGGGGTTTCCAGCCTTGAATGAGTCCTCAAACCCAGCCAAAACGGTCACATGTCCGACAAAGAACTCGAAGAAGGCCTAGCCCTGCGACTCGACTTCGGAAAACTGCGAAAAATCGCTTCCGGACAGGCCGATGTCATTCCGGCCGTCGCCCAGGACGCCCAGACGGGCGAAGTGCTCATCCTCGGTTACGTCAACGAGCTGGCCTTGCAGACCGCCCTTCGCGAAAAGAAGGCCACTTTCTGGAGTACGTCTCGCAATGAACTTTGGATCAAGGGCCTGACTTCCGGCGATTTCCTCGAGCTCCTCGAAGTGCGCGTCAACTGCGAGCAGAACTCGATCCTCTATAAGGTCCGCCCGGCCGGCCAAGGCGCCTGTCACACGAAGGAGAACGGCAAGGCCCGTTCAGGTTGCTACTACCGTCGCCTCAAGGCCGACGGTTCGCTGGAGAAGGCCTGAGCCTCAGCGTCGGCTTAGGGCCTGCAGCACGAGCTCCGTTTCGATATCGAGGCGAACGACAAGTAGCTTCGTGCGGCGCGTGATGCGTTCCGTCCCGGGTCGCGCGGCGAATCCGAGCGCTTCGTAGTCGCCCTGCTTGTCCGTCAGGCGTTTGAGCGCGGCTTCGGCTTCCTCGCCGGTGCGATAGGCGAACGCGATCGTCGCGACGAGAAAGGCGCCGTCTTCGCTTTCGCCGACCGCGATCGTGGCGGTCTCGGCCTGCGCGCCGGCTTCGATGAGCGCACGGCCGAGCCAGCGCCGGCGGGCCGCGGCCTCCAGCAGGCCGGACGCGGGGTCGGCGTGCACGAGCAGGTAGCCATGCGGGACGCCGCGCAACTGCACGCGGGCCAGGCCTGGGATGGTTTTTCCGCCTTCGGGAATTTCCGGGGTGTCCAGACCGAGCTCGGCCGGTTGTCCGGGGATGAAGCCCACGGTCACGCGCCGGGCTGAATTCACGGAGGGGTTCGCCAGCTGGGCGCGTAGGGCGGCCCGTTGTTCTGGCAGGGCGAGTTCGGGCAGGGATTGGAGGACTACGACGGCGGTCCGACGGCCGATGGTTTCAGCAGGAACGATCAGCGCGACTTCGCGGCTCCGCGGATCGATGCGAAGACGGAGGTCGGCAGGATCGAGCCAAAGCCAAGCCAGCCCGCTCGCCATCGCAAGGGAGGCGAGCAGCAGCCACGGACGTCGCATCGGGCCTTATTTGGCGGCCGGAGCGCCGGGAGTCTTCTGGGCTTTCTCGATCACCTTCGCGATTGCCTGCACGGCCTTGTCGGCCGGGTAGTCGAGATCGAGCGTCGCCAGCTTGCCTTCGCCCCCGATGCGGATCTTCTGCACGAGCTCGGAGAGCAGCGCGAGGTTCGCTTTCTCCTCGGCGCTTTTACCGTCGTCATTTGACAACCCGATCATCGCGAACGCCTGTAGTCCTTTGATCTGCTTGCGCATCGTCGAAGCCTTCTCGGCGGTCACGAAGGCCGCGGTGATCGCGAGCTGCAGGTCGGTGGCGTTTTCGCCGAGCACCAGGGAAATGTCTTCCGCGCCCACATCTTCCTTCGCGTTCTGCATCTTCGACGCATCGGCGTACAGGTAGAACCAGCCCTGCTGGGCGGCGGCAAACTTGGAGGCCACCGCGGCGGGAAGCGGGGTGGATTTTTCATTACGGTCAGCGGCGGCGAGGGCGCGTTCGAGGAATTCCTCGCTGGCGACGATCACGAGGCTTGCCGAGTGGGCGACGACGTAGGCGTCCTTCGCGTTGTCCTTGGGTTTTTCGCCCGAGACCTTTTCGATGAACGTGCTCGCTTCCCAAGCCTTGTGCTTGCCGACGGTCTTCGAAGCGATGCCATGCTTCGCCCCAAAGACGTCGATGGTCGCGGGCACGAATTTACCGCGGATGAGCACGACACCGGAAGCGTTCTTCTCGGCGACCTTGCCGTCAGGGCCGGGATAGATGGCGACGACGAGGTCCTGCAGGTCTTTTTGGGAGTCGATGCCCAGCTGTTCGTTGAGCTTGCGGGAGGCCTCGAGGTCCTTCGTCTTCAGGCCGGCGAGCTTCTCGACCGCTTGGCCGACCTTGGAGGCGCGGAAGGCTGCGATGTCGACGCTGACGATCCCGACGGCCCCGGCGGGGAGACTGTCGGTGTTCAGGGCGGCCTGGGCCGAACCGAGGGAGAGCGATAGGAGCAGGGGGGCGAGCAGGAGACGCATGACGGACGAGCATTAAGCCCGCAGGTCGGCAGGGGACAAGCGGATAGCCAGTTATCCCTAGGAATCAGGAGGGGTTTTGACCCATCTTGGCACAAAAAAGGGCGCCGAAAGGCGCCCTTGAGGAGGGTGTTAATCCGAGGATTAGTATCCGCAACGGTCGCCGCCGCCGAAGCCGCGGGAGCGACGTTCGCCGCCGCCGAAGCCGCCACGAGAGCCGCCGCCGCCGCCGCCGAAGCCGCCGCGAGAGCCGCCTCCGCCGCCGCCGAAGCCGCCGCGATCTCCGCCGCCGAAGCCGCCGGAGCGGGGACGGTCGCCACCGAAGCCGCCGGAGCGGGGACGGTCACCACCGAAGGACGGGCGTTCTTCGCGAGGACGAGCGACATTGACCTTCAGGGGACGACCCATGAAATCGATGTTTTCAGTCTTAGCGATCGCATCCTGAGCAGCCTGAGCATTGGCCATGGTCACGAAGGCGAAGCCACGAGGGCGACCCGTGAACTTGTCCATCATGACTTCCACGGACACCACTTCGCCGCCTTGGGAGAAGTGAGCACGGATGTCGGATTCGGTTGCGGCCCAGGGCAAGTTGCCCACGAACAGTTTGTTTTCCATATTATCTTTTGTTTTGCTTGTTTTACCTACACCGCATTGCCCGTTTCCGACTTTCGGATTTCGATTTGCCGTCTTAACGACCGTCAACTCACCGGATTATTGCGGGGTTGTCTCTTACTTTGGTTATTTTCCGAGACAAACCTGACCACCTTAAAGTCAGTTTATCAGGGCTTCGGCAAGTTTATTCACAATAGGGGGGTTCCCTCAGCCCT
>SESH01058479.1_pt1 | contig 17913 bp, 12 predicted proteins | sample 3171561 | NCBI WGS metagenome assembly SESH01 (sample SAMN10866947, study PRJNA518727) | freshwater metagenome | biome: subpolar coniferous forest; feature: holomictic lake; material: water; isolation source: holomictic Lake 442 2011 16.5 m and 2014 13 m | place: Canada: near Kenora, Ontario
TGTGGTTCGACCGGCGCCACGCCCTGCGCGAGGCCGAAGCGGAACTCGCCGGCAGCACCGCCTTCGCCCTCCTGCCCGCCGCCGGCGCCACGCTCGCCGGCTGGCCGGCGCCGGCGGCGCTGGCCCTCGCCGCCCTCGCCCTGGGCCGCAGCCTGCCAACGGTGCTGACGGTCCGCGCCTATCTCCGACTGGGCAAAGGCCAGCCCGCGGACCTCCGGTCCCCGCTGGCGGCGGCGACGGCCGCCGCCGCGCTGACCGGGCTCCTCGCGCAGCACCACCTGGTGCCGGTGGCCGCGGTGGCGGTGAGCGTCCTGCTGGGCCTGCGCACCGGCTGGCTGGTCGGTCCGTTCCGGCCGGCCTGGCCGGCCCGCCAGGTGGGCTTCCTCGAGGCCGGGCTCGGCGTGGTGCAGCTCGGCCTCCTCGCCGCCGCCTACCACCGCTGGTAGAATCCACCGGCGGGGCGCGCGGCGACGGGCCACCACCGCGCCGAACCGGGCGGGACTTTGTTTTGACGTAGGTCAAGGCGCCGCCGCCCCACCTGCGGTACCGTGCGGCCATTCCCCGCCCTACCCCATGAAAACTCCGTCCCGCCCCTCCGCCGCCGGCGCGCTGCTGCTCGGTCTGGCGCTCCTCGCCCCCGCCCTCTGCGCCACCGAGGCTCCGACCGCCACCCAGGGCCTGGTGGCCCAGACCGCCGAGATTCAGGCCCTGCCGGTGGAACAGGCGATCCTGACCGCCGCGCCCCACGTCCCGCCCCCCTTTAAACGCACGTATGCCGCGCGGGTCATCGTTAACCTGGAGGTCCGCGAGGTGGTGAAACGGCTCGCCGACGGGGTCGAGTACACCTTCTGGACCTACGGCGGCAGCGTCCCCGGCTCGTTCATCCGCATCCGCGAGGGCGACGTCGTCGAGTTTCACCTCAACAACCACCCTTCCTCCAAGCTGCCGCACAACATCGACCTGCACGCCGTCACCGGCCCGGGCGGCGGGGCGGCCTCGACGTTCACCGCGCCCGGCCACAGCTCGCAGTTCACCTTCCAGGCCCTGAATCCCGGGCTCTATGTCTACCATTGCGCCACCGCCCCGGTGCCGATGCACATCGGCAACGGGATGTACGGCCTCATCCTCGTCGATCCGAAGGAGGGCCTGCCGCCCGTCGACCGGGAATACTACGTCATGCAGGGCGAGTTCTACACCACCGGCAAATACGGCGAGGAAGGGCTGCAGTCCTTCGACATGGCCAAGGCCATCGACGAGCGCCCGCCCTACATTGTGTTCAATGGCGCGGTGGGCTCGCTCGTCGGCGACCAAGCCCTCACGGCCAAGGTCGGCGAGCGCGTCCGCATCTACTTCGGGGTCGGCGGCCCGAACGTCACCTCGTCCTTCCACATCATCGGCGAGATTTTCGACCGGGTCTATCCCGAGGCCGGCCTCAGCCTGCCGAACCGCAACGTGCAGACCACCCTGGTGCCCTCCGGCGGCGCGACCGTCGTCGAGTTCAAGGTGGACGTCCCCGGCACGTTCATCTTGGTGGACCATGCGCTGACCCGGGCGTTCAACAAGGGCGCGCTGGGCATGCTCAAGGTCTCCGGGCCGGAAAACCGCGTCATCTATTCCGGCAAGGAGATCGATGCGGTCTACCTCGGGGCGCAGGCCGAGGAGGGCTCCGATTCCTCGAAGCGCGAGGCCAGCCTGAAGAACCGCATCGCCGACGAGATCAAGTCCAACCCCACCATCGCCGGCCTGACCAAGGAAATGCAGGTCGAGAAGGGCAAGCAGGTCTACATGGGCCTCTGCTTCGCCTGCCACCAGCCCGACGGCAAGGGCCTGCCCGGCGCCTTCCCGCCGCTCGCCGGCTCCGACTTCCTGCAGGCCGACCGCGAGCGCGCGGTCCGCATCGTGCTCAAGGGCCTCACCGGGCCCGTCACCGTCAACGGCCAGACCCTCAACAGCGTGATGCCACCGCAGGAGGCCGTCCTGACCGACGCCCAGATCGCCGACGTGCTCACCTTCGTCTACAACACCTGGGGCAACCGAGGGGAGGCATTCAGCACCGCCCAGGTCAAGGCCATCCGCGGCGCGATCCACTGAGCGCGGAAGCGCGAGTGGAACAACCCGCAAGCCCTCCTGACCATGCCCCACCGGTTGCGCGCCAGGGCGTTGTGGGGATGGCGGCTCGGCTGCGCGATCCTGCTGGGAACCCGCGTGGCCACGGCCACGGACGTGGTTCCGGCGGTGCCGATGGTCCGGATCCCGGCCGGGGTCTACGTCCCGCTCACGCGCACCGCGAAGGATCCGGCGGCGGTCGCGGTCGCGGCCTTCCTGCTGGACGAGCGTCCGGTGACCAACGCGGAGTTCCTCGCGTTTGTCACCGCCCGGCCCAACTGGCGGCGCACCCAGGTCAGCCCGCTGTTCGCCGACGCGTCCTATTTGGAAAACTGGACCGACGAGCTCGCGCCCGGGCCCCGCGCGCCGCTGGCCGCCCCGGTCGTCCGCGTCTCCTGGTTCGCCGCGCGCGCCTATGCCCACTGGGTCGGCAAACGCCTGCCGGCGACCGCGGAATGGGAGCTCGCCGCCGGCGCCGGCTACACCGGCCCTGACGGGCGCAACGATGCCCAGCTGAACCACGACCTCTACGCCTGGCTCGCGCGCCCCGTGCCGGCCCTGCTGGCCGCCGCGGGCGGCGGCCGGCCCAATTTCCACGGCGCCCGCGACCTCCACGGCCTCGTGTGGGAATGGGTCGACGACTTCAACACCGCCATGGTCACCGGGGAGTCCCGCGCCGACAACGGGCTCGAGCGCGACCTCTTCTGCGGCGCCGGCGCGGCCGGGGCCCAGGACACCGGCAACTATGCCGCCTTCATGCGGCTGGCCCTCCGCTCGTCGCTCCAGGCCAACAACACCACCACCGCGCTCGGCTTCCGCTGCGCGCGGGACCTGCCCGCCCCCCCGCTGCCATGAAACTCATCCTCCCGGGCCGGCTCGCCGCCCTGATCGCGCTCACGGTTGGCGCCGCCCCCGCCGCGGCCGCCGCGCCGCGCGCCTGCTGCGCGCCCCAGGAAACCTCGGCCTTCAGCCGGAACTCGATCTACCAGCTCGACGCCCGCTTCACGGACGACGCGGGCCGGCCCTTCGCGCTCGGCGCCCTCCGCGGCCGGCCCGTCGTGCTCAGCCTGTTCTTCACTTCCTGCGGCTATGCCTGTCCGCTGCTCGTCACCGACATGCAGGCGCTCCGGGAGCGGCTCCCCGCCGCCGTGCGCGCGCAGGCCCGGTTTGTGCTGGTATCCTTCGACGTCGCGCGCGACACGCCCAGCGCGCTCGCCCGCTACCGCGCCCAGCGCCAGTTGGACGGGCAGTGGATCCTGCTGCACGGCGACAACGAGGCCGTGCGGGAACTGGCCGCGCTGCTGGGGGTGAAGTACCAGCAGGAGGCGGACGGCGCCTTCTCGCATTCCAATCTGCTGACCTGTCTCAATCCGGAGGGGGCCGTCAGCCACCAGCGCCGCGGGCTCCGCGGCGGGCTCGACGCCGCGGCGGCCGCCCTAGCGGCCGCCGGGCCGTGAGCGCCGGGTCCTCCGCCCCGGGCCCGTCAGCCATCCCACGACCTTCGCCGCGGGGGAGGGGCGACCAGCGCGGGGATCCGGATCCCGGCGCGCGGGCCGGCTCAGATTTCCACGGCAGGGGGCAGATCGAGGGTGACGTGCAGCCCGCGCCCGGCGGGGCCGGGCTGCAGGATGAGTCGGCCGCCGGCGATTTCGGCCACGGAGCGGGCGATGGCCAGCCCGAGCCCCAGGCCCTGCTGCTCGCGCCGCTCCCGCCCGAACTGCACAAACGGCCCGATCTGGGCGCACTGCTCGGTCGTCAGGCCTGGGCCCTGGTCGATGATCTCAATGCGGTAGCCCTGCGGATAGGCGGTCCCGGTGACCGCCACGGCCTGACCCGGCTTTGAAAAGCGGAAGGCGTTGCCGACCAGTTCCGCGATGGTCGCGAGGAGGTGCGATTCCGAGACGGGCACCGCGCCGGGCGCGCACTGCACCGTCAGGTCCGGGTAGCGCTGCTCCTCCTCCGCGGCGCGGGCGGCCCCGGCCGTGATCGCGGCGGGCGCATCGCAGTAAAACAGGTTGGTCCGCGGGGTCACGCCCTTCAGCCGCTCCAGCTCGTAGTGGAGGATGAGTTTCCGCGAGAGCGTCTGCTGCCGTTCGGCGCCGCCCCGGATCAGCCGGAGCAGATCCCGGAGCTCCCCCGGCTGGATGCGGTCGGCCTCCTCCTCGATCATCTCGAGGCCGCCCAGCACGCCGACCAGCGGCGTCAGCAGCTCGTGCGACCAGTTGGCGCTCACCGCCAGGCGGTGGTCGTTGAGCAGGTGCTCGATCCGCTCGCGGATCGGCTGCTGCCGGAGGACGCGCGCGGCGATGGCCTCGAGGATCTCGCGCTCGGAAAAGGGCTTGGTGATGTAGTCGTCGGCGCCGAGGGCCATGCCCCGGCGCTGGTCGTCGCGGTCCGCCCGGGCGGTGAGGAAGATGAAGGGCACCTCGCGGCTGGCGGGGAGCTGCTGGATGGCGGCGATGACCTCGTAGCCGTCCATGCCGGGCATGGCGATGTCGCACAGGATGAGGTCGGGGCTCTGGGCGGCGAGCTGGACGCCGGCCACGCCGTCGGCGGCGGCCATGACCGTGTGCCCGTTGATTTCCAGCATGTCCTGGAGGGTCTGGCGGATGCCGGGCTCGTCCTCGATGATCAGGATTTTCATGACGCGATGAAGGGGGAGTGGGTATGGGGGCGGGGGCCGGTGGGCAGTTCGAACCAGAAGCGCGCGCCGGCGCCGGGGGCGCTCTCGACGCCGACCTTGCCGCCGAGTTTCTCGACGATCCGGCGGACGATTGAGAGGCCCAGGCCGTGGCCGCTGGCCCGCACGGTCGAGATGCGGGTGAAGGGGACGAACATCTTTTTCTGGGCGTCCGCATCCAGGCCGGGGCCGTTGTCCTGCACCCAGAAGCGCGCGTGGCGCCCGTCGTCGCTGGCGGCCCCGCCGAGCGTGATCACCGGCGCGGCGCCGCCGTACTTCGCGGCGTTGCTGATGAAGTTGGCCCAGACCTCGATGATCCAGGGGGCGTGGCCGACGGCGGCAGGCCAGGAGGCGGGCTGCTCGATCCGGACCGACTGGCGCTGGAGAATGCTTTCCAAACGGTCCAAAGCCTCCGCAACGACCACGGCCATGTCAAGGGACTGGGGCACGATGGCCTGGCGGCGGACGCCGGCGAGGACGAGGAGCTCGTCGATGATGCTGCTGAAGCGGACGGCGCCGTGGATGGCGCCGGCGAGCTGCGTGCGCAGCGCGGCATCGTCGCCCTTGCCGATCCCGTGGCCCAGCAGCTCCAGCCGCATGTTGAGCGTGCTGAGCGGGTTCTTGAGGTCGTGCGCCACGGTGTGGGCGAAGGCGTCGAGCTCGTCGAGCAGCTCCTTCTTCTCCAGCCGGGCGGTGATCGAGCGGATGACCTCGTCCTCGGTGAAGGGCTTGGAGATGTAGTCGGCGGCGCCCAGCTCCATGCCGCGGCGGGTGGCGGCGCGATCGACCTTGGCGGAGATCACGATCACCGGGACGGAGCGCAGGGCCTCGTCCTGGCGCAGGGCCACCAGCAGCTCGAACCCCGTCATGCCGGGCATCTCGATGTCGGTGATGATGAGCGACGGGATCTCGCGCCGGGCGGCCGCCAGGCCCTCGATCCCGTTGGCCGCGGCCACGGTGAGAAAGCCGTTCAGCTCGAGCGTGTCCGCCAAGGTCTGGCGGAGGGGCGCGTCGTCCTCGATGATCAGGATGGTGCTCTTGTTGGGCTGGCTCATGCGGCGGGGGCGGGCGGGGCGGGCAGATCGAGGAGGAAGCAGCTGCCGCCCCCGGGGACGGCGCGGACGGTGATGGTGCCGCCGAGCAGCTGGGTCATGTTCCGGACGATGCTGAGCCCGAGGCCGGTGCCCTGGATCGTGCCGACGTTGGAAGCCCGCTCGAAGGGCTCGAAGATCCGCTCGCAGTCGGCGGGCGGGATCCCGATGCCCTGGTCCTCCACCGCCAGCTGCACCCGCGTCACGCCCACATCGAGCCGCACGGTGACCCGCGTGCCGGCGGGGGAGTACCGCACGGCGTTGGAGAGGAGGTTGGAGAGGATGTGGTGGAGCAGGTTCGAGTCGGTGACAAACCCGTCCCCCTCGCCGGTGGGGAGGAACTCGAAGCGGTGCGAGTCCCGGTCCCCCAGCCGGATTTCCTCGATCAGGTTGCGCACGAACGGCCGGAGGGGGACCGTGCTGAGCTTCAGCTTGACCCGCTGTTCCTCCAGCCGGTTCAGCAGCAGGATCTCGTCCAGCATCGCGGTCATGTGGCGCAGCGAGGAGTTGATGCGGGCCAGCAGTTCCTGGCGCTTGGCGGGCGGGATGCGGTCGAAGTGGTTGCTGAGCAGCTCGGCGGAACCCATGGCGGCCGACATGGGGGTGCGGAACTCGTGGGAGGTGACGGAGATGAAGTGGGACTTCATCACCGAGATCTCATGCTCCTTCACGAGCATGGCTGCGGTCTCCGCCTGCTGGCGCTTGCGCAGGCTGATGTCCTCGAAGATGTAGAACCGCCCGTAGTACTCGTCCGTGGCACTGCGAATCTGCGTCGTGAAGCGGCGGATGGTGCGGTTGCCGGTGAAGGCGATCTCGTCCTCGAGGATGATGCGGTTGTCGACCTCCTGCAGGGGGGCGCAGGAGGCGGCAAACGTCGGCACGTCGGCCAGCACCGGCAGGCAGGCGGGGATGATGTCGTTGTTCTTCAGCTCGCCGCGCCGCATGCGTTCGGCCAGGTGCTCGATGCCCCAGATCTCGCAGAAGCGCTGGTTGAAGTGCAGGATGGAATCGGTGCGGTTGTCGACCACCAGGAAGGCGAGCGGCGAGGCCTGCGACATCAGCTGCAGCAGCGTCTGGTTCCAGCTCAGCGCGGCCGTGGCCTGCCGTTCCGCGGTGATGTCCCAGCTCGTGCCGATCATGCGCCCGGGGCGGCCCGCGGCATCCCGCTGCACCAGCGCCATGGCCCGGATGTGGTGGATGCTGCCATCCGCCCAGACCACGCGGAAGCTGGTGGCGAAATCCTTCTCCCCCCGCAGGGCCGCCTGGATGGCGGCGTCGGCTGAGGCCCAGTCCTCCGGGTGGATTCCCGCCTGCCAGGCCTCGTAGGCCCCGTTGAACCGCTCGGGCGTGGTGCCATAGAGGCGGAACATCTGCTCGTCCCAGACCAGCCGGTTGGCGGCCACATCGAAGTCCCAGATGCCCACGCCGCCGGCATGCGTCGCCAGGTAGAGGCGCTCGCTCGAGGTCTTGAGGGCGGCCTCCATCTGCTTGAGCCCGGTGATGTCGTTCATCACGGTCAGGAAAAACTGCTGGCCCTGGTTCCGGATGATTTCGCCCGAGAAGAGGCCGGCGAGGATCATCCCGTCCTTGCGCCGGACCTCGAGCTCGACGTTGGTAATGCGCCCCGCCACGGCCAGCTGTTCGGCGATCGCCTGGTGGCGCTCGGGCTGCGAGAACAGGCTGAGCTCGTCGGCGGATTTGCCGAGGACTTCGTCCGAGGTGTAGCCGAGCGTCTTGAGGAAGGCGTCGTTGGCGTCGGAGAAATGCCGGCTGGCCAGGTCCGAGAGCGCCATCGGGGAGGGGTTGTTGCGGAACAGGCGCTCGAACAGCTGGTGCGCCTCCTGCTCGGCGCTCAGATTCTTGGAGATCCCGAAGATGCAGTCCGCGCCGTTCCACCGGCCGAACCAGACGCGGGTGCTCACCGGCACGAGGCTGCGGTCCTTGCGGATCAGCGGCAGGGGACAGCTTTCCCGCTGGCCCCGGAACATCGCGGCAAAGATCAGCTCGGCCTCCTGCCGCCGGTCCGGGGGATGCACGTCCAGCACGTGCATGGTGGTGAGCTCCTCCGGGGTGTAGCCGAGGGTCCGCGTGACGGCCGTGTTGGTGAACATCAGCGTCCCATCGGGCTTGCCGACAAAGATCATGTCCGTGATGGACTCGAAGAAGGTGCTGAAATTGGCGAGGCTCTCCTTCAGCGCCTGCTCGTCCCGGCGGCGGGCGGTGATGTCGCGGAACGTCCAGATTCTCCCGTAGTGTTTCCCGTCCTTGCCCACGACCGGCGCCGAGTACCGGTCCAGCACCATCCCGCTCTTGAGCTCGAACTCATCATGGCTGATCGCGTCGGGCTGGGCGTAGAGCGCGTGCACCTTCTCCAGGAACGCCTCGGGATGCTTGGTCAGGCCGACCACATGCCCGAGCAGCAGGGTGTCGTCGGCCTTCGCCAGAATTTCCGGGGGCACCTGGAAGAGCTCGACGAGCCGCTGGTTGACCAGGCTGATGCGCTGGTCCCCGTCGATCACCAGGATCCCGTCGATCGACGCGTTGGTCTGCGCCTCGAGCACGGCGGTCTTGGCCTGCAGCGCCAGCTCGGCCTGCCAGCGTGCGGTGATGTCGGTGTCGGAGCCGCGGTAGCCCCGGAAGGTGCCGTCGGGGGTGCAGTAGGCGCTGCCGGTGGTGGAAATCCAGAGCAGTTGACCCGCCTTGTGCTGGGCGGCGTTGACCAGATTGAGGAACGGCTCCCGGCGTCCGATCGCCGCCAGCGAGGACGCCTTGAACGCCTCCCGGCCGGCCGCGGGATGCAGGTCGTAGAAGTGCATCCGGCCCACCAGTTCGTCCGGCTGGTAGCCCAGCACGGTGGCCGCCGCCTCGCTGACGTAGGTGAAGCGGCCGAGCGGATCCACCTCCCAGATCATGGTCGCGCTCTGCTTGGCCAGCTGGGAGAAGCGGGCCTCGCTCTCCACCAGCGCCTGCTGCAGCTGCTTGCGATTGGTCTCGTCCTGCTTGATGCCCACGTAATGGGTGACGCGCCCCTCCTGGTCCCGCAGGGGCGACATGGCCACGGTTTCCCAGTAGAGCTCGCCGCTCTTCTTCCGGTTGTGGAATTCACCGGTCCAGCTGCGGCCCGTCGTGAGGGCCTGCCACATTTCGCGATAGACCGCGCGGTTGGTCAGGCCCGACTGCAGGAAGCGCGGGTTCCGGCCCAGCACCTCGGCCCGGGAGTAGCCGGAGATCCGGGTGAACTCGGCGTTCACATACTCAATGGCCCCCGCGAGGTCGGTGATGATGATCGCGGTGTTGGCCTGTTCCAGCACCCAGTTCGCCCGGTGGAGGTCGGACTCCGCCTGCTTGAGCTCGGTGAGGTCGTGGATGACCGCGGTGAAATACCGCGACTCCCCCACCCGCCACTCCGAGAGGGAAAGGGTCAGCGGAAACTCCCGGTCCCCCTTGCGCCGGCCTTCCATCGCCACGACCTTGCCGTCGCTCTTGCGCCGGCCCTTCAGTTCCAGGACTCGCCCCGGGGCGTGGCGTTCGCTGCCCGACTGCACCCGCGCCAAGCTCGCCAGGTAGCGCTCGTGGTAGCGCTCCGGCAGCAGCCGGATGAACGGCTGGCCGAGGATCTCGCTTTCCAGGTGGCCGAACAGCCGGGCGGCGCCGGGGTTCCAATCCATGACCTGGCCCGCGCCGTCGACGCTGATGATGGCGTCGTCGATGGACTGCACCATCGTGGCAAAGCGCAGCTCGCGTTCCTGCAGCACGGCCTCGACCCGCTTGCGGTCGGTGACGTCGCGGCCGCCGACCCGGACGCCCAGCGCCTGGCCGTCCCCGCCCAGAATCGGCTGCCAGGACATGCTCAGCCAGAGCTTCGCCCCGTTTTTCTGGACGCACCGGAACTCGACGTTGTCACCCCGGCTGCCGCGCAAGGCATCCTGCAGGGTGGCGCTGAACAGGGCGCGGTCTTCCGGCGCGATGATCACCGCGATGAAGTCCGGCATGGCCAGAATTTCCGCCGGGGTGTGGCCGATGATGCGTTCCACCCCGGGGTTCACCCAGAGGATTTTGCCGTCGAGGCCGAACCAGGTTTCCCAGCCGACCGTGTAGTCGGCGATGGCGCGAAACTTCTCCTGGCTGGCCCGCAGGTCCTTGGTCAGCCGCCCGGCGATCTGCTGCGCCTTGAACTGAATGCTGAACAGGGAGTAGACCAATCCGGACAACAGCAGGCTGAGGCTGACGCCGCCGAACCACACAAACCAAACCATGCCGTGGCCGACCCTGGGCTGCGCGCCGCTGTTGCGGACAAACCGCAGAGTCCAGGGCTGGCCCGCCACCACCAACCGCCGCTGCGAGACCCAGGGCCCGACGGGCGCCGGAGCGCGCTGGGTCAGGGAACTGGCGTGGAGCAGGGCCGAGGGCGCCGCCTGCTCCCCGTCGAAGACCTCGAGGCTGATGCCCTGTTTGTCCTCCAGCATCTGCCCGCCCATGATGCCGGACATGAGGTCATCCATCCGGAAGGGGCTGTAGACCCAGCCCAGCAGGGCCGTACTCCGCTGGGCGGTCGTCTCGTGGGGCAGGCCCTGGCGGTACACCGGCAGGTACATCAGCGTGCCCGCCTGCACATTCTGGTTGTTCTCCTGCACCAGGGTGACCTTGCCCGAAAGGGCGGCCTCGTTCCGGTCCCGCGCCCGCTCCATCGCCGCCCGGCGCACCGGCTCCGACAGCATGTCATAGCCGAAGGCCCGCAGATTCCGGTTCGTGAAAGGTTCCAGATAGATGATGGAGGTGTAGACCTCGCGCTCACCCGCGGGGCGCACCTGATAGGTGGGAAAGCCCTCGGCACGGATGGCCTGGAGGTGCGACGCCAGTTGCTCGCGGGGAATCAGCAGCGTGAAGCCGACGCCCTGGATGCCGGGGAAGGACTGGTCGATCTTCTGCAGCTCGATGTAGCGGTGCCATTCCTGACGGGTGACGCCCTGGGCGCTTTCGAAAAACGCCGCCGCGCTGCGCAGGATCGTTTCGTGGGCCTTGAGGCGATAATGGATATTGGCCTGAACTTCGCTGCAGGCAAAATCGAAGTCCTGCTGCTCAATCTCTTCCTGGAGCAACTTGGCATACCGGGCCCGCAGGCCGGTGGCGAGCAACCCCACCAGCAGCAGACCTGCCGTCCACCACAACCGGCGGCGGGCCAGACTTTCGGCCAATTTCGTGGCCTCTGGCTCAGTCGGGTTCATGAAAAATCGCGTGGGTGAAGGAAAAGGGCAACAGGCTCATGCCATGATGGAAGCATCACTGGTGTTGCGTGGAGTCTCCCTCTCTCTTGCTCCCTGTGCCAGCTATTATTAGCCAAGCCGCCTGTCGCCCCGACCGCCCTGGTGGAACCGTCGTTCCGGCTCGTCGCGGCGACCTTGCCAGCCCAAGCTCCCGGATCGGTGCCAGAATGAAAGCATGACCTGCGTCAAGGCACCGGCCGCCGCCCGCTGGCATGATGCCGGCCACTCCACCGTCCGATGTTGCCCGTATCTTTCAAACTCTGCGATGTCCGGCCCCAGCTGGCCCGCGGCGAGGAGCCGTTGCCGCTCATCCGCGCCTGGGTGGACGCGCTGACCCCGGGTCACGGCGTGACGATAGTCGCCCCGTTCCTCCCCGCCCCGCTCATCGAACTCCTGAAGAGCGAGGGGTTCAAGTCCACCATGGAACGACGCCCGGACGGCGCGTGGGCCGTCAATTTCTGGCGGGAGGAAGTCGGGGCCTCCCCCCGCCGCGCCCGCCCGTGACTCTCGTTCGCCGCGACCCCGGGATCCCGCCCGGCAGGCCGCAAGCCGCCTCCTTTCCCCCATGAAAAAAAATACCCTACTCTCTCCCGCGGACGCCGGCACCTGCTCGCTCCTGGCGCCCGTCGAGAACGTCGCCCACGGCATTGTCAGCCGGGCGGTGCTGACCACGCCGGCGCTGCGCCTCACCCTGTTTCACTTTGCCGCCGGCCAGGAGCTGTCGGAGCACACCAGCAAGGCCCGCGCGCTGGTGCAGGTGCTCAGCGGCACCTGCCGGTTCTCCGTCGGCGCAACGGTGCACACCCTCCAGCCCGGCGACCTGCTGCACCTGCCCCCCGGGGCCCCACACGCCGTGACGGCCGCCGTGCCGTTCTCGATGCTACTGACGCAGGTCACAGAACCCGCGACATGAAACAACTCCACGCCGCCGCCGCAGGCGTCACGGCCCCAGCCCTTGGCCGCGACCCGGCGTCGATGAGCGCGCCCCTGCTGCAAAGCCTGCAGGCCATGCGTCCCAAGATCCGCGCCCGCTGGGAGGCGCTGCTGCGAATTGAGCGGCTGCACACCCCTCTGGCCAATCCCGACACGCTGGTGTTCATGTTCGACCTCACCTTGGACGAAGTGCTGGCCGCGTTGCCCGGGCGGGCGGTGCACAGCCCGGGGCCCCGGCCCACCTGCCGCAACCACCACAATCCGATGCGGGACTATTTTCCCGCGCTGGAGCAGGCGTTGCTGGAGGCCCTCATCCTCGCGCAGGCCGCGGAACCCGTGCCGAAATCCCGCCCCCACTCGGAGACGGTGGCCGAGCGCGTCGCGGCGGTCACCGAACTGTGCTTTACCCTGCGCCTAATTGCCCGGCGGGAAACGGCCGCCTTTGACCAGATGTGCCGGCAACCCACCCGCCCACGCCAGCCGCGGGCCGGAGCTCCGACCCGGCGCCGGGCGCCTCACGGTTCGAACTGAAACCCGCCGCCGGCCTCGAGGGTCAGCACCGTTGCCCGTCCCGGCCGGGCGTTGACCACCGTCGCCCATTCCTGGCGGGCCGCCTGGACCGCGGGGTGCGTGGCAACGCTAACGGAGACCTGGTGCCGGCCCGGGGTGAGCGGCACCCGCAGTTCCCCAACGGAAAAACCGTCGGACTTGAATCCCTTGGCCGGGAAGACGTGCTGCGTCGTCCGGCCGTCCACCGCGATCCACACGGTGACCGGAGCCCGGGCCCGCTGCGCCGGCTGCGCGGTGCGCATGTGCACGGGGCGCTGGTCGTGGGCCGGATCCGGCAGGGCCGCCGCCGCGCCGGAAATCCAGTCGCCGTAGGCCCGGAAGGAGAAGACGAACTCGGCCGCTGCCGGCGTGGGGTTATGGAAAGGCGCGGCGCTGACCCAGAGGAGCCCGGCCAGGCCGAGGGCGGTCAGCAGCAGCCCGGCAAGCCAGGGCCCGGCCCAGATCCGGCGGCCCGCAACCGAGGCCGGTGGCCCGGCCCGCAACCCGGCCGCGGCGGCCGTCAGAAGCCACGGACGGAGCGGATCGAAATTCACCAGCGCGACCTTGCGCGGATCCGCCCGGTTGGGGCGAAACACGGGCTCGCGGACCCCGCTCAGCCGCGCCGTCAGCCAGAGGCCGCCCTCCTTGCAATACGCCTCGCTGGAGCCGCAGCCCACCACCAGCACGGCGGCCGCACCCTTGCTGATGAGCCGCTCCACCAGCTTGGGCTCCACCCAGCCCGCACAGGGAATCGGCCGCACCTCGTAGCCCGGCAGCCGCGCCCGCCACGCATCGGCGGCAAACTGCTCCCAGCCCCCGTCCGCCTGCGCGCAGACCAGCGCCAGCGCCGGCGGCGAGCCCCCGGCGACGGCGGCCACGACGAAGCCCTCCCACTCCCGCGTGACCTGCAGCGCATCGAACCAGGCCAGGCCGATGCCCTGCGTGTCACACGCCCCGGCACACACACCGCAGCCGATGCAGCGCGCCGGGTCGATCTGCGCCTGCGCCGGGAAGGGCCGGCCGTCCGTGCGCGGCACCATCGTGATCGCGGCGAAGGGACAGTCGTGCGAGCACAGCGTGCACGCAAAGCAGCGGGCGAGATTGACGGTCGCCTGATAAGCCGGGCGCGGCCGGCGCCGGGCGAGCCACCACGGCACGGTCATCAGCCCGGCCGCCGCCAGCAGCGCCGCCAGCCAGACGCCTCCGCCCGAGAGCCGGGTGGTGACCGCCAGCGGCCAGAGGAACCACCAGTCCATGGTGAGTCGGTCGGGCTGCACCGCCATCTGGGCCATCCCGGCATTGGCCGCGGGATACACCCAGGCGGCCACCCCCACCGCCGCGATGAGCCAGGCGCTGAGCCGCCAGTCGGGCAGCAGTTGCGACCGGCTCAAGCGCGCGAGGTGCAGGCACAGGCCCCCGGCGATCCCCAGCGGCAGCACCAAGTGCAGGAAAAACACCACGAAGAACAGGAGCGACGGCACGGTGCGGTCCGAGGCGAACAGCCGCAGCATCGGCTCGCCGAAAATCGGCAGCACATCCACCGCCTTCATCGTGTCGCGGGCCAGCAGCTGGGCGCGCACATCCCACACCAGCCAGTAGCCCGTCCACCCGATGAACCCCACGAGGCCGAGCAGCGCGAGGCCGCTCACCCAGGCCAGCCACCGGGCCTCCGCAAACTTGCGCGCCAGCAACGTGCGCCCGGCGTGCGCCAGGATCAACAGCATGAGCAGGTCGGAGGAGTAACGGTGCACGCTGCGCACCATCCCGCCGGGGGAGCGCGGCCCCAGGTCGGCCAGCGAGTGCCACGCCCGCTGCACGCTCGCCGCATACCAGACGAGCATCAGCACGCCGGACAGCGTGGCCAGCAGCAGCAGGGCGTTGACCGCAGGCCCGAGTTGCGCCAGCGGGTTCAGCTCCCGCGGCAGCCAGCGCTCCAGCAGGGTGTCGAGCCGCGTGGCCAGCGCGTCCCCCGCGGCCAGGAGCCGGGCGGCCCGCACGGGCGGCGGCGGCGCCGCGGTGCCGGCCGACCACCCGCGCCCGGCCGGCCGCTCCCCGCCCTCCCCGTCAGGCGGCGGGGGCATGGGATTCGCGGAGGAGCGCGCGCAGCCCCGTGCGGAGCCACGCCCGGTGGCGCGGATCCAGCGTGAAGCGGTAGGCAATGTGGCCCGAGGCGTCGACGAGGAGGAAGAGGTTGGCGTGGTCGATGACGCCGGTCTGCGGGTTGCGCGTGGCGGAAAACTGCAGGCGCGTGAGCACGTCGTGCATCGCGGCCGGTGCCCGGCCGTTGACGTAACGGAACTCGGGATGGGTCAGGCCCCGCGCGGCCGCCACCCGGCTCATCAGCTCCGCCGTCTCGTATTCGGGGTTGAGCGAGAGCGCGACCACGCTCAGCCCGGCGCGCTCCGTCGCCGGGAGCTCGGCGAGGAGCTGGTTGATCTCCCGAAATATCTCCGGGCAGGCGGTGGTGCACGCCGCGTAGACCCCGGTGACGAGCACCACCCGGCCGCGCAGGTCGGCGAACTGGAAGGAGCCGCCCTGCTGGTCCACCAGCGGCGTGTCGGGCAGCGCCAGCCGGACCCGGATGCGCTCGCCCGGGAAGGGGGGCACCAGCAGGGCGCGGACGGCATCCGTCCGGGCGTAATACACCAAGCCCCCGGCACCGCCGGCGATCACCGCGAGCGCCGCGGCGGCCGCCCGGGCGTGGGCCCGCCAGGTCCGGGGCGAGCCCAGCTGGAGGAATGCTGCCCGCCAGAGCAGCGCGGCCACCCCCACCACGAAGAGGGGCTCGGCCATCATCACCGAGACGGCCAGCCAGGAGAGGCCGCCGGTGCGCGGGTCACCGCGGTAGCACCAGAGCTGGAAGTCCCGCACAAAGTCGCCGAGCCAGCCGCCCGCCGTCGGCCCGAAGATCGTCACCGCGAGGAATCCCTCGTAGCCGGCGAGCGCCGTGAGCAGGAAAACGAGCAGCCCCGGACCGGTGAGAAAACGGGCGGGCGCCCCGCCCCCGGCCCCAGAGGGGGCCGGGGGTGAGACCCCGCGGGACCCGCGCGGCCGGGAGCACGGATCCGGGGTGGACATAGCGGGGCGGCGCCGGGGCTCAGCGCACCGGCCAAACGTCGGCGAGCGCCTTCCAGTTCGCGAAATAATAGACCGCAAAGCACGCGAGGAAGGTGAGGGTGAGGACGATCGTGCCCTTGGTGGCGTAGTGGTCGTTGGCGAGCGAGCCCGGCTGGCTGCCGGCCAGCGCCGGCGGGGTGCCCCAGTCCGCCATGGCCCGGCCCTCGATCTTCGGCCCGAAGAACAGCGTGCCCACGCACAGCAGGGCAAAGAGCAGCAGGCCGGTGAAGGCGAGGATGCCGCCGATACCCAGCACGCCGAGCCAGAGGTGCGCCGCGGGGCCGTAGACGCCCTGGGCGTCAATGTCCCAACTGCGGCGGGGCACGCCCATCGTGCCGGCAAACGACATCCCAAAGGCGAGCAGCACGATGCCAAAACCGAACAGCCACGGCTGCACCCGGGCGACGCCCCGGCAGATGAAGTCGCGCTGGAAAATCAGCGGGATCACATAGTAGGCGAGGGCCATGAAGGCCAGCGTGGTGCCGCCGACCACGGTGACATGAAAGTGCCCGGGGATGCGCAGCGTGTTGTGGGCGATGATATTGATCTGCTGCGTGCCGAGGGTGACGCCGGTGATGCCGCCGAGGAAGCCGAAGATCACGAGCGAGAGGGCGGTGCCGGAGAAGGCCGGGTTTTTCCACGGCAGGGCGGTGACCCAACCGAAGATACCGCGGGTGTAGCCCTTCTCCCGCATGGCGAGCTCGACGCCCGCCGGCACGGTAAAGCCGTGCACCATCGAGGCCAGCACCGCCAGGTACATCGCGTAGGAGGTGTTCCAGATCTTCCACGCGGCGCCCACGCCCGGGTCCACCAGCAGGTGATGCGCCGAGGCGAGGTTGATGAACAGGACGTACAGCACAAACGCGGTGCGGCACACCGCCTCGTTGATCGGGCGGGCCCCGACGGTGATGTGCGAGAGCAGATACCAGACCGCCACCATCGCACAGACGTTGACCTGCTGCGACTGGTGCCCGAGGCCCCACCAGATCAGGCGGTACCACGCCGGATCCGGCTGGGCGGTCCAGCCCATCGCGTAGGTGAAAGTCGGGATCATCACCACCGCGCCGTGCAGCAGCGTGACCACCGCGATGATCGCCGCGGCCAGCGCGCCAAAAGTCACGATCGGCAGCGAGCCCTCGTAGGCCCGGTCGCGCTTGGCCACGTAGAGCGTGGCGAAGAAATTGAACACCCCGATCAGCGTCCCCACCGCGACCAGAATGATGCCGAGGTAGAACAGCGGATGCGCCAACAGCGGCAGGTAGGACGTCATCATCACGTCGGCCTGGCCGGCGAGGATGATGTAGTCGACCATGACGGCGCCGGTGAGCATCATCCCGAACGAGGCCCAGGCGATCTTGCGCGAAAAGAGCCGCGCGTTGAGCGGGGTGGTGCACGTGAAGGTGAGGATGGCGACCTCGAAGAACAGGATCCACAGGATCAGCATGTTGATGCCGTGGAACGTCAGGACGCGGTAGAACCAGTCCACCGGCAGCAGATGCACCGTCTGCCAGCGGGTCAGCGCCAGCAGCAGGGCGGCCACGCCGCCGAGCAGGAGGAAGACGATGCCGCAGACGGCGTTGAGCTTGATGAAGCGCTGGGCGTCGAGGCAGACGCTCAGGCCCGTGGTGCCGCACACGCGCCCAGGGGTTCCGGGGGCGGCGAGGGAGTGGGAGGGTTGGGACATGGGGAGAGGCGGTTATTCGACGAAGATCTTGCCGGTCATGGCGTGGTGGCCGGCGCCACAAAACTCGTTGCACACAATGGTGAACTCACCCTTGGAGGTCGGGGTGAGGGTCAGCACGTGATCGTAGCCGGGCAGCACCTGGAAATTCATGTTCAAGGGCTGCAGCGAGAAGCCATGCTGCAGGTCCAGCGACGAGAGGTGCAGGCGGTAGGTCTCGCCCTGGCGCAGGCGCAGCGCGGGGTACCACTGCCACATGCGGCCCATCAGGTAGGCGTCGCCGCCCGCCGGGGGCTCGGCGATCGGCAGTTCCTGCATCAGCGCGTTCGCGATCGGGTTCTTGAACGTGCCCACGCGGTTGGACGCGACGAATTTTTCCGTGCGCGCCAGAAAGTCCACGGGACGAACCGTGTAGGCCTCGCCCGTGCTGTTCTGTTTGCCGCGAAAATGCCAGTACGGCATCATCAGCGACATCACGAAGCACCAGAGGAT
>SESH01017767.1_pt1 | contig 17896 bp, 13 predicted proteins | sample 3171561 | NCBI WGS metagenome assembly SESH01 (sample SAMN10866947, study PRJNA518727) | freshwater metagenome | biome: subpolar coniferous forest; feature: holomictic lake; material: water; isolation source: holomictic Lake 442 2011 16.5 m and 2014 13 m | place: Canada: near Kenora, Ontario
GCGGCGGACGTGTTGGTAATTTGGATTAGTTTAACCTGACATAAGTTGAACTGAATGGTTAGTACTAAGGGAGGGAAGCCATGCCGAACCGACGGATACAGGAAGTCCTTCGCAATCAACGTCTGCTGCACCTCGCACCGGACGTTTCAGTTCGCGAAGCCGCGCGCCAGATGTCGGCACGGCGTGTTGCCGCCGTGCTTGTAACTGAGGGCGCGGGCGAAGATAAACTCGATGGTATTTTTACCGAGCGTGATTTGCTCGAGCGTGTGGTCGTTCCCGGTCTTGACCCCGACACCACAACTCTGGCAAAAGTGATGACGTCTGCTCCGGCGACCGTGTCACCCGGCAGTACCGTTGGCGAAGCGCTCGCGATCATGGATGCCAAGGGGGTTCGGCATTTGCCGGTAACGGTTGAGGGCCGGGCGCTCGGAGTCATCTCAATGCGCGACTTCGTCGCCGATGAAGTTGCCGTGCTCGACTGGCAACACGAAATGGAACGTCAGTACGCGGAAAACATGAGATAGGCTACGTCGCATCGCCCCGGTTGACCTGGGGTTTTCTAGTCAGGTCTTTTACACTGGGGCGGCAAGGTGGTTTTGAAGGGAGAGGGAGCGCATCCTCTCCCTTTTCGTCGCGGGGCGCTGTAGACATATCATCCTGCCCCGGTGCCGTTCATGTATCGACAACGAATCGGACATGGTGTAAAGCTGCGTCGGTCTGGCGCTCCGACCCCATGCGATGATGGCAGGTGGGATGTATTGGTCTGATTTCTTTGGGAGTGACAGTCGGATGGTATTGGCTGAAGGTTCGGGTCTATATGATCCCAGGAATGAGCATGACTCGTGTGGTGTAGGTTTTGTTGCCCACATCAAGGGCGAAAAGAGCCACAAAATAGTCGACCAGGGCCTGGAAATCCTGCTCAATCTCGATCACCGCGGCGCGGTTGGTGCCGAACCGCTGGAGAGCGACGGCGCTGGTATATTGTTGCAAATTCCAGATGCCTTCTATCGCCAGGAAATGGCTAAGGACGGAATTAAGCTGCCAATGGTGGGCGACTATGGCGTTGGCATGGTATTCTTGCCGCGCTCTCGGCGCGGTCGCCATGTATGCAAACTGTGGGTCGAGCAGTTTGTCGCCGAGGAGGGTCAGACCGTACTCGGCTGGCGCAATGTGCCGGTAGACAACCGGGGTCTTGGCAAGACCGTCAAGGCGGTAGAGCCGGTGGTGCGCCAGATATTCATCGGCCGTAATCCTAAGGCCCCCTCCACCGCCATCGACGAGGACACCTTCGAGCGCAAGCTTTTCGTCATCCGTAAATTGGTCGGCAATAAGGCGCTAGCAACTAAGGCCGATGCCGTTGAGGGCATCCGAGATTTCTACATCCCGTCGATGTCGGCCCGAACCGTGGTTTACAAGGGCATGTTGCTGGCCCGACAGGTCCGTGAGTATTACCTCGACCTTCAGGACGAACGGGTGATTTCGGCCCTGGCGCTGGTCCACCAACGCTTTTCAACCAACACATTCCCATCTTGGCGGCTCGCCCACCCTTACCGGATGATTTGCCACAACGGCGAAATCAACACCGTGCGTGGCAACGTTAACTGGATGGCGGCGCGCAAGGAATCGACTAAGTCAAAGTTGCTTGGTAATGACCTCGACAAGCTTTGGCCGCTGATCCCCGAGGGTCAGAGCGACACCGCATGTTTCGACAACGCGCTGGAGCTGCTGGTTGCCGCTGGCTATACTATGGCTCACGCCATGATGATGTTGATTCCTGAGGCATGGGACCGCAACCCATTGATGGATGAGAACCGCCGCGCTTTTTATCAATATCATGCCGGCCTGATGGAACCGTGGGACGGCCCAGCCGCGATTTGTTTTACCGATGGTCGCCAGATTGGCGCTACCCTCGACCGTAATGGCCTGCGCCCGGCCCGTTATCTGGTAACCGACGATAATCTGGTGGTAATGGCTTCCGAGACAGGGGTGCTGCCGGATATCCTGGAGAGTTCCGTTACGAAACGCTGGCGCCTGCAACCGGGCAAAATGTTCTTGGTCGATATGCAGGAAGGACGAATCATCGACGACGCCGAGTTGAAGGACAGCTTGGCCACTGCTCGCCCCTATCGTAAGTGGCTTGATCGCACCGAATTCGTGCTGGAGAAACTGCCCGCCCGACCAATGGCGCTGCAGGCGGCTGGTCCCGAAATGGCGAGCCCCGAAATGGCAAGCCTGCTCGACCGCCAGCAGGCGTTCGGCTATACTCAGGAGGATGTAAGTCTGATCCTGGACCAGATGGCGATAAATGGTGAGGAACCGACCGGCTCCATGGGTACCGACACGCCGCTTTCGGTGCTGTCGCTGAAGTCGAAACTGCTCTTTACCTATTTCAAGCAATGCTTCGCCCAGGTCACCAACCCGCCGATTGATCCGATTCGTGAGGAACTGGTCATGTCGCTGGTTACGCTGATCGGCCCGCGGCCAAATTTGCTGGCGATTGAACTGGTCGAACCTAACTTGCGGCTCAAGGCGCTGCAACCGATTCTCACCAATGAGGACCTCGCTAAGATTCGCGATATTACCGAACACGTCAAGAGTTTCAAGACGACCACCCTGCACATCACCTACCCGGCGTCCGACGGTGCAGAGGGCATGGGGCCGGCGGTTGATAGGCTATGCAAGGAGGCGGAGGATGCGGTCAGGAGCGGTCAGAACATCCTGGTGCTGTCAGACCGCAAAATTTCAGACCGGAACATCGCCATTCCGGCGCTGCTGGCCACTGCCGCTGTGCATCACCATCTTATCCGCGAGGGCCTGCGGACTTCGACAGGTTTGGTGGTCGAAACCGGCGAGGCGCGTGAAATTCACCATTTTGCGCTACTGGCCGGGTACGGAGCCGAGGCGATCAATCCCTACCTCGCCTTTGAAACCCTGGCCGATCGCCAGGGCCGACTCGGCCTTGATCTCGACAAGCTGCGCAAAAACTATATCAAGGCTTTGGGCAAGGGCTTGCTCAAAGTTATGTCCAAAATGGGCATCTCGACGTACCAATCCTATTGTGGCGCGCAAATATTCGATGCTATCGGGCTGGCCACTGCTTTCGTTGACCGCTATTTCACCGGCACCGCGACGACTGTTGAGGGTATAGGTCTGGCCGAGGTTGCGGAAGAGACAGTACGCCGTCATAAATTGGCGTTCGGCGATGCACCGATCTACCGTAATTCCCTTGATGTCGGTGGCCAGTATGGCTACCGGATACGCGGCGAGGAACACGTTTGGAACCCCGAGACCATTTCAAAGCTTCAACACGCGGTTCGCGCCAATGATTCCGGTAGCTACCAGGACTTTGCCGTCGCGGTAAACGAGCAGAGCGAGCGGCTGTTAACCTTGCGCGGTTTGATGGTTCTTAAAAAGGCTGAACGGGCGGTACCGCTTGATCAGGTCGAGCCGGCCTCCGAGATCGTTAAGCGCTTTGCCACCGGTGCCATGTCGTTCGGTTCAATCTCCAAGGAGGCGCACCAGAATTTAGCCATCGCCATGAATCGGATCGGTGCCAAGTCGAATACTGGCGAAGGTGGTGAGGAGCCGGAACGCTTCAAGCCCATGACCAACGGCGATTCAATGCGTTCGGCAATCAAGCAGGTAGCCTCGGGTCGTTTCGGCGTCACTGCCGAGTATCTGGTCAACGCCGACGACATCCAAATCAAGATGGCCCAGGGTGCCAAACCCGGCGAGGGCGGCCAGTTGCCTGGTCACAAGGTGGCGATTCCTATTGCCAAGGTCCGCCATTCGACCCCTGGTGTGACCTTGATCAGCCCACCGCCCCACCACGACATTTATTCGATTGAGGACTTGGCTCAACTAATTCACGACCTTAAGAACGTCAATCCTCGGGCGCGGATCAGCGTGAAGTTGGTAGCAGAAGTGGGCGTCGGCACCGTTGCAGCAGGCGTCGCCAAGGCTAAGGCCGACCATGTCACTATATCCGGATATGAAGGTGGGACCGGCGCCAGTCCGATGAGTTCAATCACCCATGCCGGCAGTCCGTGGGAAATCGGCTTGGCCGAGACGCATCAGACTCTGGTTCGCAACCGTCTGCGTGGCCGCATAGTGGTTCAGGTCGATGGCGGCTTACGCACCGGCCGTGACGTGATAGTAGGCGCGCTGTTGGGAGCCGATGAGTTCGGTTTCGCTACTGCGCCGTTGATTGCGCAGGGTTGTATCATGATGCGCAAGTGCCATCTCAATACTTGTCCGGTTGGCATCGCTACCCAAAATCCCGTGCTGCGTCGCCGCTTCGCCGGTCAGCCAGAGCATGTTATAAATTACTTCTTTTTTGTCGCCGAGGAAGTGCGGCAACTGATGGCCGAAATGGGGTTTACCAAAATTGATGACATGATCGGCCGCAAGGACCGTCTCGACATGCACCCGGCCCTAGATCACTGGAAGGCCAAGGGGCTGGACTTTTCGCGGCTATTGCATATGCCGGAGGCGGGGACAGGGGTGGCCATTTACCATTGCGAGAACCAGGATCACGAACTCGACAATCTTGACGCCCGCTTCCTGATTCCCCAGGCCAAGCCTGCGCTTGAGGAGAGAAAGCCGGTTCAGATCGAGATGGAGGTTCGCAACATCCACCGCACCTTTGGCGCCATGCTCTCGGGCCGGGTGGCGGAGCGCTATGGCCATGCCGGCTTGCCTGAAGACACCATCGCGATCAGGGCTAGCGGCACTGGCGGCCAGAGCTTTGGTGCCTTTCTGGCCCGTGGCGTCAGCATTGATCTTACCGGTACCGCCAACGACTATGTCGGCAAGGGCCTTTCGGGCGGGCGCATCGCTATCCACTTCGCCGACGAGTCCAAGATTATTGCGATGGAAAACATCCTGATCGGCAACACCGTGCTTTATGGTGCAATCAGTGGTGAATGCTACTTTAGTGGCGTGGCTGGCGAGCGCTTCGCGGTGCGTAACTCTGGCGCGCTGGCGGTGGTGGAGGGTGTCGGTGATCATGGTTGTGAATACATGACCGGCGGTTGCGTCGTCGTTTTGGGTCAGACCGGACGTAACTTCGCGGCAGGGATGAGCGGTGGCATAGCCTATGTTCTTGATGAGAATGGCGACTTCAACCAGCGCTGCAACACTGCGATGGTTGAGTTGGAGAAGGTCTTGCCCGGAGATACCGCACCAAAATGGGCTAGCAGTGATGGCGACGTAGTGTATCAGTTGATGAGCGATCCTGTAAGCCATGACGCTGCCCGCATTAGAGTGCTGATCGAGCGTCATCTGCACTACACCAACAGCCGGCGCGCGAGTCAAATTCTTGCCAACTGGTCGAATTTACTGCCAAAATTCGTGAAAATTATGCCGATTGATTATCGCCGCGCCCTTATGGACCTGCAAGCCCAGGCCGCCGCCACAATTAGCGCTGGGGAGGCGGTCCATGGGTAAGCCAACCGGGTTTCTGGAATTCAGTCGCAAAAACCGCAGCTTGGCCCCGGTGGACGAGCGGACCGGGCACTATCGCGAGTTCGTAGAGTCGCTGTCCGACCAGACCATGAGCGAGCAGGGTTCCCGCTGCATGTCCTGCGGCATTCCCTTTTGCCACAATGGCTGTCCAGTCAATAACCTAATCCCAGATTGGAACGATCATGTCTATCGCAATAATTGGCGCGAGGCACTGCTGACCCTGCACTCAACCAACAACTTTCCCGAGTTCACCGGCCGCATCTGCCCCGCTCCTTGCGAGGCTGCCTGTACGCTCAATATCAATGACGACGCTGTAACTATCAAATCGATCGAGTGCGCCATCGTTGATCGTGGCTGGGAGGAAGGCTGGATTTTGCCCGAACCAGCCAAAATTCGTACCGGCAAGAGTGTGGCGGTGGTTGGTTCCGGCCCGGCCGGCTTGGCTGCGGCTCAGCAATTGGCCCGTGCTGGCCATGACGTCACCGTGTTTGAAAAATCTGACCGGGTCGGCGGTCTGCTGCGCTATGGTATTCCTGATTTTAAACTCGACAAGTCATTGATTGGACGCAGGGCCGCGCAGATGGCCTTGGAAGGCGTGACCTTCCGCACCGGCGTCCATGTCGGCAAGGATTTGACCGCCCGAGAGTTGTTGAATAACTTTGACGCTGTGGTGTTGGCCGGAGGTTCCGAGCATCCGCGTGATCTGCTAGTGCCCGGTCGGTCACTACTGGGCGTTCATTTCGCCAATGAATTCCTGACTCAGCAGAACCGCAGCAACGCTGGCGACACTATCTCCCCCGAGGCGAGCATTTCCGCGCGGGGCAAGCATGTGGTGGTAATCGGTGGCGGCGATACCGGCTCTGACTGCATCGGCACTTCGATTCGCCAAGGCGCCTTGTCGGTCACTCAGCTGGAAATCCTCCCGAAACCGCCGGAAAATGAGGATCGACTCCTGACTTGGCCGCGCTGGCCCAATAAGTTGCGCACCTCGACCTCGCAAGATGAAGGTTGTCTTCGCGAGTGGGCAGTGGCGACCAAACGGTTATCTGCCAATAGTGTTGGATGTGTTGAGCTGGGAGGTGCGAGCGGCGTCGGGAACTTGCACGGTATCCGCCTGGATTGGAGCCAGGGCCGGCCGGTGGAGATCGACGGCACCGAGTTTGCCATCAAGGCTGACCTTGTTTTGCTGGCCATGGGCTTTGTTCACCCGGTGCATGACGGCATTATTACCGAGCTTGGTGTCACCCTTGATCGCTGCGGCAACGTTGCTGCCGACACTAACGACTACAAAACCTCACTGGATAAAGTGTTCGTGGCCGGGGATATGCGTCGCGGCCAGTCTCTAGTGGTTTGGGCGATTCGCGAAGGGCGTCAGGCCGCCCATGCAGTCGATGAATACTTGATGGGCAGCACTTTGTTGCCGCGCTGACGCCACGCAGAAGCTCTGCCCTCCTCTCGCCGTGTTCGGCTGTGAGGGGGGCGTTTTTTGGTCAAATTTTCGGTTGTGATTAGGCGTCTGGCTGGAGCGGGTGAAGGGAATCGAACCCTCGTCGTAAGCTTGGAAGGCTTCTGCTCTACCATTGAGCTACACCCGCAGCCGGCAATTATGCCCCGGACGCTTGAAAGACCTATAGCACCCTTGACGGCCACTGGCAAGGGCGGCGTTAGATACGGGCGGTGTTAGATACGGGTAGAGTTGACGGAATCCCGGCACAGGTCGGGCAACTCGTCGGAGAATGGCCAGGCTGCGGCGCGGTGCCACAAACCACCAATGGTAACGCCGCCGATACTACCCACGACAACGCTCGCGCGCAGGCCCTGAAGCGGCCCGACGCCCAAGGGTGCGACTAGGCCAGCGATGCTGCCGGCCATCGCCCCGGCCACCCGCATCAGCCAGTTGCCAGCGATTATTTCTTCACCATAGCGCATCTGGTCGTAAATTTCATCAGCGTCTCGGTGCATCCGGCCCGACATTTCAGTTAGGCTGTCCCTGATCATGGTATCGATCTGTTTGATGGTGCGCAAACCGGAGATTGCGGAGGCGCCGCCCGTCGCCAGCGAGACCAACACACCCGCCGGAACCCCCCAATAGGCCCCACTCAAACCAACTATACTGCCGAACGACATGATCAGCCAGAGGTCGTGCATCGAGCCGACCCCTCTGAACGAATCTATTACTTCGCCCCTTGTGGGACAGCTGGCCACCGGGCTTGCCCAAGCTGAGCGCCCCGGCATAATTATTATTATCGCGGCCAATCCCAGGATCATCAAGTGGCGCATCGTAGCTCCCGACTGAGCGGCGCCGCTTTCAATCGCCAGCGGCTAACCATGATAGATTGTGGCCGCCATCTGGCCCGGATTCAAGACCACATTTTACGGCTTCATGCCTTGCGTGCCGACCAATGGTCGCGAAAGCTGTTGACCGGGTTGAAGCCCTGGGAAATTTTGGCTTGCTCACCCATCTGGCGCGAGCCGTAGGCAGTCTTGCCGTCACCCCTGGTCTCGTCGGGAATCTTGAGTGCTGCCAATGCTAACATGGTGTAGCTCGAGAGCGGCGAGGAGTTGAGTGCTGCAATCGGGTTCTTGCCAGCGGCAATATTGGAAATCATCAGGTCCAGCGGACTGCCCGATCTGTCACTGCCCGATCTGTCACTGCCATAACTGCCAGATTTAGCCGATGCGACTATATCGCTGGATGACTCGCTGAACTTCTTGGCAAAGCGGTCGTAAACCTGAGCCAACGACTTGGGTTGGCCGCTGGCGCGGTCATAGAATACGGCGGTGTTGGACCCTGCCGCCTCAGGCATCACGTCGCGGGCGGCGCGGTTGGGGCTTTCGTGCATGGCCGTAAGAAAGCGTGTGGCCCCCCCTGCCCCCAGGAAATGAGCGAGATATAACTCGGTCGAGCCTATGGTGCCGCCTAGTTTCGTTTCCAAATATGCCTTATTGTCACGTGTTAGCTCGGCGGCCAGCTCCGCCGAGATTTTCGGGTCCTTGCGCAGGTCGAGAATCTGTCGGCGAAGCTCCGGGCTTGCCACCGAATAACCGCCGTCGTCACGTTTCTGGATGGCGTTGGCAAACTGTTGCAACCCGTGTTCGGCACCATGCGCCTTCATTGCTGCAAGCCAAGTGCCGTCGATGAATTGGTAAAGCCCGGTTGCACTGCTGGTGGAGGCCTTGAGATCGGTGCGAAACCCGCTTTCAACGGCAGCTTTTTCCATGAGGTAGGTAAAATCTACCCCGGTGTCTTGACTAGCCTGCATAATCGCGTTGGTGACATTGCTTGGCCCGTGCGGGACGGTATTATTTGACATCTTGTTAGCGGATGCCGCTTGGGAGGATGCCGAAATGCTCATGGTCGTTTCCTCGAATTCGATTACCCGTCTTTCATCTGGATATCGACGATTAGTCGGGAATAAAGCAAGGATGATGCCAGTTTCGGTGTTGGGCTGCTCGCATGAACCATTCGCTGGGAACCAAGCGGACGCCGGGCAATGTGCGCCATGTTCAAAGCTATATGATTTTATGTCGGCATCTAATATAATGCCGCAGGCGAACTAAATGGATGCCATATGCATTTCGTGGTGCCCGGAACCATTGGCGTCTTGGGCTTTGCGAAGCAAAATTATTTTGGCGATGAATACATGAGCGCCTTGTCGCCGCCCTTCCAACGGATATGAGAACCGCAAATGACCAATATTACCGGGCAAATGGGTCTCGGTTGGCTTGGTTCGCTGGTGCAGGTGTTGCCGATGGTACCGTTAGAGCTGCACGACCTTGCCGGCGATGCATCCCTGGTGATTATTGCATCTGGTAACACCCATGCCATACATACCGTCCATACTATTAACGATGCCGCATGCAGGTTGTTTGGTTGCGCCGCCGCCGATGTGATCGGCCAGCCCCTGACGCTGTTGCTGCCGGACTGGAGCGAAAAGTCCCTGACCATCAGGGGCGCTTGTTTGAACGGATGTCGTCATGGCGGCGAGGTGTTCCCGGTGGCGGTTGCCCTTGGCCTGATGGCCAAGACCGAGCCTGGTCGCTATGTCCTCATTGTTCACGACATTACTGATAGTAATGCCATGGCAGAGCGTAATCAGCGCCTGTTGACAATCATCGAAGAATGCAACGATGAGATATTTATTGTTGACCCCGGCAGTTGGCGCTTTCGCATGGTCAACCGGCGAGCGCGCGAGAACCTTGGTCATCAAAGCGGCGACTTTAGCGGGCTTTCCCTGCTTGATATTAATCTTGGCCTTAGTGCGGCCCGCCTTGATGATGTGTATTGCAGCTTGCGCGAACGCACCATGTCTGAGTGGTCATTCCAGAGTTCCCACATCCGCAAGAACGGTTCGACCTACGAAGTCGATTTCAGAATGCATCTAATCGGGGCTGGGCTTGAACCGCATGTGGTCATTATTACCCGTGACACATCTGCAACCACATTGGCCGAGTCCATTCATCAGCGACAAGCTTTTTATGATCCGATAACGACCTTGCCCAACCGGAGGCTTTTTCTCGATCGTTTACAACGGGCGCTGTCTAACCACGTCGAGGACAGTGCATCCGAAGGCGGTGCAGTGCTGATGGTGAGCATTGACAATATCGACTTTGTCAGTGACGGCCTGGGTCCGGCTGCCGCCGACCAATTGATGCGTGAGATGGCCTTGCGACTTTCAGGTGCCGTGCGTGCCCGTGACACCGTCGCTCGCCTGGGTGAAATCGAGTTCGCGGTGCTGTCCATCCATTTCGAGCATGATCAGGACGCCGGCTCACTGGCCGAACGTATCCTGGTTGAATTGCGCCGGCCGATCATGCTCGGGTCATATCAAGTAGTGGTGCCTGCGGTGATTGGCATCGCCAGTTTCCCCCATGACGGCAACGATACCGAAACCTTGCTCCGCAACGCCGCTGCAGCCCTCCAGGGCGCGCGGGAAGACGCAGTTATAAATTATCGTTTCTTCACCAGCTCACTTAATTTGCTGGTGAAAAATCGTATGGCCATCAACAGCGGTTTGTCGAGGGCCTTGGAACACCGAGAGTTTTCGCTTGTTTATCAACCCAAGGTTGATATTGCGTCATGGGAGGTTTTGGGGGTTGAAGCTCTGCTGCGCTGGCGCAACTTAGACCTAGGGACGGTGTCGCCTGATATCTTTGTGCCGGTGCTTGAGCGTACTGGCCTGATTTCAGAAGTCGGTAGCTGGGTGCTGGAAACGGCCTGCCGTCAACGCCGGCTGCTTAAGGACGCCGGCTTCCCAAATGTGCGGATGGCGATCAATCTTTCGGTCCGTCAGCTCCGTCACGAGTTCCTTGGCACGCTGGTCGCGGTGCTGGCCAATTCCGGCTTGACTGCCAGTGACATCGAACTGGAGATCACTGAAAGCGTTATCGTCAAGGACGGCCAAGCCGCAGTGGGTCTGCTGCGCGAGATCGCCGCTATGGGCATCCACCTGTCGATGGACGACTTTGGCTGTGGTTATTCGTCGTTGAGCCACCTTCGACGATTGCCGTTGGAAACCATTAAGATCGACCGCTCGTTTATCGAGGAGGTCGCTTCCGTTAGTGCCGATGCCGAGATCGTCAAGGCGATCATCAGCATGGGCCACGCCCTGCGCCTGCGCGTTGTCGCCGAAGGGGTTGAAACCGTACAACAGCTGGCAGCTCTTCGTCACATGGGCTGCGACGAAATCCAGGGCTACCTTTTTAGTCCCCCCGTATCAGCTGATGAGTTGCTGTCTTTGTTGGCGAATGCCAACACCGCCGGCAACTTTGTTGTGATGTGACGGGGAATCAGTCCAGCTGCGCCACCACCGCCTTGAGATATGCCGACTCGGGTAATAGCGGGTGGATCGGGTGGTCTGGTCCAGCGCCTGCTTGACGGATAATACGGCCCTGGCGTTGGGCGTCACATAAGCCCCCTGCCACCAAATCGCTGAAGGTACCGGGGTCGATGTTGTGGCTGCACGAGGAGACCAGCAGCATCCCGCCGCGCGCCGTGATCCGCGCCGCCATCCTGGTGAGTTTGCGATAGGCACGGCTGGCTGCGGCCACATCCTTTTTGGCGCGGGCGAAAGGCGGCGGATCGGCGATGACCACGTCGAAACGCTCGCTGGCATCGGCAAGGCGTTGCAGTTCGGCGAAGACATCGGCGCGGCGGAACTGGCAGCGGCCGACGACGCCATTGACTTCGGCGGCGTGAATGGCATGAAGCAGCGCGCTTTCCGAACTGTCGATCGCCTCGACTCGTTCTGCCCCATTGCAGGCGGCCTGAACCGCGAAACCTCCATGATAGGTGTAAAGATCAAGGACGCGGGCGCCTCCGCACAGCCGCGCGATGAACGCCCGGTTGTCGCGCTGGTCGAAAAACCAGCCAGTTTTCTGTCCGGCCAGCGGGTCGGCGAAGAAGGTCACACCATTTTCTTCCAAGGCCACCGGACCGTCGAGGGCGCCCTTCATCAGTAGTGTCTCAACCGCCAGCCCTTCCAACGCCCGCATAGGGCTATCGTTGCGCAAGACCACCGCTCGCGGTGCTAGCACGGTGTCAATTGCCGCAGCCAACCCGGGCAATAAACGATCCATGCCTGCGACATTGGCCTGGACCACCACCACATCACCGAATCGGTCGATCACTACTCCGGGCAAGCCGTCGGCTTCGGCATGAATCAACCGGTAAAAGGGGCGATCGTAAAGCCGGCTCCGCAAGGCTATGGCCCGACGCAGGTGCTTGGCGAAAAAATTGCTGTCGATCGGAGTGCCCCCCTCCAGCGACAGTCGACGCGCGGCGATTAGCGAATGTGGGTTAAAAATGGCGATGCCCAGGCAGGTGCTGCCGTCAGGAGCGATCAATCGCACGATTTCACCGGGCGACAGCGCCGCAGCCGCCGAATTCATCTGAATTTCGTTAGAATAGACCCAAGGGTGCCCAAGCCGCAGCCGCTTGTCGCGACTTGGCAGGATGTGGATGTCGGGGCGCGGGCCATCTTCGTTGGCGAGCATGATCGGGGAGGCGTCTGGATGGTCTATCATTCCTGCGCATCATAGCGTCATTGATGCGCTCCGGCAAAAGTTCTTTGACATCCGGCGCGCCTAAGAGGAGAAACTTAGGCCCGTCCAACTCTCGATTACGGTGCAGCGTCCCTTGTCCACTGGAATCATCGACTTGGCCAGCAGTGACTTGGCCCGGGCCGTGCTGGTGATCAAGCTCGGCGCGCTGGGCGACATAGTGCAGAGCATGGACGCCTTCCATGCCATTCGCGCTCACCACCAAGGTGAACGCCTGATTCTGTTGACGACGCCACCTTTCGCCCAATTTGGCCGCGCGATGCCTTGGTTTGAAGCGGTATGGATCGACACTAGGCCCAAGGCTTGGCAGTTTTGGACCTGGTTAGCGCTGATCCGGCGATTGCGAGCCGAGCCTTTGCGTCGCGTTTACGATCTACAGTGCAACCAGCGTACGCGCCTTTATTTCCGTTTGCTGACCTCCCGCCGGCCTGAATGGTCGGGAGAAGTTCGTGGTTGTTCCCATCCTCGGCCGCCCTTTCTCGGCATGATTGGTCACAACCATAGCCGTCTCCTAGAGCATGTTCGCTCGGCCGGGATACCTACAAATGGCGTGGCCGAACTGGGCTGGCTTGATGCCGATGTGTGTCGGTTCGGCCTGCCGCAGCGGTTTGCCTTAATGGTGCCCGGTTGCTCGCCGCACCGGATTTATAAGCGCTGGCCTGCCGCCTATTATGCCGATCTTGCCATGCGGCTGGAGCATCAGGGCGTCGCATCGGTGGTGATTGGAACGCAAGCCGACCGCAAATCTGTCGCCGAGCTTTGCGCCATGGCACCTAATGTGATCAACCTTTGCGGTAACACCAATCTGCTGGAGGTCGCCGGCATTGCTCGCGCCGCGCTGGGTGCCGTTGGCAACGATACTGGGCCTGTGTTCATTACTGCCGCCGTGGGGACGCCAACCTTAATGCTGATGTCACGCCACACCATCGCCGAGCGCATGGCTCCTCTGGGGCCTTCGGTTGCTTGGATACAACGCGAATGCCTTGGCGACCTGACGGTCAACGAAGTCGAGGCGGCGCTGATGCTGCTATTGCCGCCGCAGCCAGTTCGGAGCGGGGAGCCGACATGACCCGTATCGGGCGCTACGTCTTCTGCAACCTGTTTGTCACCATGCTGTTTGCTACCATCGCCGTGACCATGACGATTTGGGTCACTCAATCGCTCAAGCTGCTCGACATGGTGATCAACGCCGGGGCACCGTTTGCGGTCTTCGTCTGGATGATGGCGCTGACGGTGCCTACCTTCATCGGCGTGATCATGCCCATTGCACTGGTCGGCGCCCTGCTGTTTTCATATAATAAAATGCTTATGGACAGCGAATTGGTGGCCATGCGAGCCATAGGTTTGGGGCCGTGGCGGCTGGCGGCCCCGGCCTTGGTGCTTGGTGTCATCGTCGTTGTTGCGGTTTATTTTCTTAACACCTACGCCAGCCCCTATGCCAACCGTGAATTGGTTCGCCTACAATACGCCGTGCGCCACGAATTCGCGACGGTGCTGATTCGCGAGGGCTCTTTTAACGAGATCACCCCCGGCCTAACCGTCTATCTGCGCAAGCGCCAGGAGAACGGGGAGATGCAGGGGTTGCTGGTTCACGATACTCGCCAGCCAGGAAAGGATATCACGGTCATGGCTCAGCGTGGCGCTATGATTGATTCCGCCGGGGGGATCAAGGTAATCATGATCGACGGCCTGCGTCAGGAGGTTGAGAGTAAGACCAGCAACCTGTCGGAACTGTATTTCGACCGCTATCTGGTCGACTTCCAGGTGGCCGAGGAATTGCCTACCGACCGCCAGCCCGACCCGCGCGAGCGGCCGATGAGCGACCTGATAGACCCGCCGCCTGAAATTCTCGATAATGTTTACATGCTGAACCAGTTTAAGGCAGAGCTGCACATGCGTCTGTCTTCGCCTTTGCTGACCATTGCCTTCACGATGATTGCGCTGGTGGCCTTGCTTTGTGGCGACTATAATCGACGCGGTCAGGGCGTGCGGATCGCGGCAGCCGCAGTGCTCGTCATTTTGCTGCAAAGCGCGTCGCTGGGGCTAACTAGCCTCGCTGGCAAGATGCCGCTGGCTATTCCACTGATGTACCTGCTTTATCTGGCGCCGATGGTGCCGTGTTCCTGGCTAATGTCACGGCGATAGCTTGGAATGCTGTTATTTGTCCCACCCTTTTACCGATAACCTTCCCCATAAAGTTTTGAACGAGGATACCAATGATTGCTAGCGCACACGGTTCTTCTCCTGTCGGGCATGAGCGCATGGCCAATGCCGTGCGGATGCTTGCCGTAGACGCCGTCGAAAAGGCTAAGTCCGGTCATCCCGGTATGCCGATGGGTATGGCCGACGTCGCCACCGTGCTGTTTTCGCGCTTTCTCAAGTTCGATGCCGGAGCACCGGGCTGGGCCGACCGCGACCGCTTCGTGCTGTCGGCCGGTCATGGCTCAATGCTGCTTTACGCCGTCGGCTACCTCGCCGGCTTCCCCGACCTTGATATCGACCAGATCCGCAATTTCCGCCAGCTCGGCAGCAAGACTCCGGGTCACCCCGAGGTTGGCCACCCTATAATTGCCGACATAACCACCGGGCCGCTGGGCCAGGGTCTGGCCACGGCGGTCGGTATGGCAATTGCCGAGCGTATGCTGGCCGCACGCTATGGCCAGGACATTGTCGACCATTACACCTATGTCATTGCTGGTGACGGTTGCTTGATGGAAGGCATTAGCCACGAGGCAATCTCGATGGCCGGACACCTGCGGTTGGGTAAGCTGATTCTGTTGTGGGACGACAACCGTATCAGCATTGATGGGGCCACGGACCTCACGGTTTCGGATGACCAGCGGCTGCGCTTCCAGGCTTGTGGCTGGAATACACTTGAGGTGGACGGCCACGACGGCGAGGCTATCGCCCGAACCATCGACGCCGCCCGCGCCAGCGACCGTCCGACCATGATCGCCTGCCGCACCACCATCGGCTATGGCGCCCCGACTAAGGCCGGCAGCGAAAAGACTCACGGTGCGCCGCTGGGCGCAACCGAGATCGAGGGAATGCGCAAGGCCCTCAACTGGCCCTATGCGCCGTTTGAAATTCCGCTTGAGATACTGTCAGTCTGGCGAGCTGCTGGGGCCCGTGGCGCACCCGCCCGCACCGCCTGGGAAGCCCGCTTGGCCGCCCTTGATCCGGCCAAGCGCGCCGAGTTCGACCGCGTCGTTTCCGGCCGGTTGCCTGCTGCCCTGCCAGCCACGGTCAACGCATTCAAGCGCGCGGTCACCGAATCCAAGCCCACTGACGCCGCCCGCAAGTCGTCCCAGAACGTGCTTGACGCCCTGGCTTTGGTCATGCCGGAGTTGCTCGGGGGCTCGGCCGATCTCACCCATTCCAACCTAACCATCGCCAAAAGCATGAAGGCGGTGAACGCCGCCGACTTCTCCGGCAACTACCTTCATTACGGTGTCCGCGAGTTTGGAATGGCGGCGGTGATGAACGGCATTACCTTGCACGGCGGGTTCATTCCCTATGGCGGCACCTTTATGGTGTTTTCAGACTACATGCGTAACGCCATTCGTCTTTCGGCGTTGATGGAACTGCGGGCCATCTACGTGTTGACCCATGATTCGATCGGCGTCGGCGAGGATGGACCGACTCACCAGCCGGTCGAGCATTTGGCCTCGCTGCGCGCCATGCCAAACCTGCTGGTGTTGCGGCCTTGTGATGGCGTGGAGACCATGGAGTGCTGGTCGCTCGCCCTGGAGAATGCCCGGGGGCCAAGTGCGCTCGCCCTGTCGCGCCAAGCCCTGCCGACGGTTCGAACCTGCCACAGCGAAGATAACCTGTCGGCTCGCGGTGCCTATGTCCTGGCCGAGGCGGTGGCTACGCCGCGCCGTGTCACCTTGCTAGCCACCGGCTCTGAAGTCACCCTGGCTCTAACTGCCCGAGACCGGCTTGAGGCCGATGGTGTTGGTACGGCTGTGGTGTCCATGCCGTGTTGGGAGCTGTTCGACCGCCAGCCGGTCGATTATCGGGCATCGGTGTTGGGGGTTGGTACCGTCCGTGTCGCCATCGAGGCGGCTGGCGGCTTTGGTTGGGAACGCTATATTGGCGAGGGCGGTGCCTTTATTGGTATGCCCGGCTTCGGCATCTCGGCACCCCCTGAACAGGTCTACGCCCATTTCGGCATTACACCGGAAGCGGTGGTCAAGGCAGCTATGGAGCGCTTGAACTAGGCTGAACGAACGGAGTCGCCCATGTCTTCCCGCCTCTACAACACGGATTTCTTCACATGGTCACACAAGCAGGCCTTGTTGTTGAGGACTGGTCAATTGTCGAAGATCGACGCCGACCTTCTTGCGGAGGAAATCGAGGACATGGGCAACGAAATCCGCAACGCCTGCTTCTCGTTTATTACCCACATCCTGGAGCACTTGCTGAAGCTCAACTATTCATCCGGCACGGCTACGAATAAACATTGGCGACGAGAAATTATCAACTTCCGTGTTGAACTTGACCGCCGCCTGACTAAATCGATTGAACATCAAATCGATCTATCAAAGCTCTATCGCCAAGCGGTCAGGCTGGCGATGGCCAAGCTTGATAAACCAGGCTTCGCCAAACGGCTTCCCGAAAATTGTCCGTGGACGCTGGAGCAGGTACGCGACGAAGACTATTGGCCGGAACATGAAACATGAGCGAAATTCAAATGAGCATTATAAAAATAGCCCCATCCATTCTTTCCGCCGATTTTGCCCGGCTCGGTGATGAAACTCGCGCTATTGATGTGGCGGGGGCGGACTTTATTCACGTCGATGTGATGGATGGTCATTTCGTGCCCAACATCACTATCGGCCCGGCGGTGGTCAAGGCGCTTCGTCGCCACACCGCCAAGCCGTTTGACGTTCACTTGATGATCGACCCGGTTGACGCCTACCTGGAAGCCTTCGCCAATGCCGGCAGTGATATTATCACGGTCCATGTTGAGGCGGGATATCACATCGACCGCACGCTACAGGTGATTCGCGGGCTGGGCAGGAAGGCCGGCGTCGCACTTAACCCAGGGACTCCGCCGGAAGCGGTGGCCTATCTGCTCGACCGAGTCGACCTGATTTTGGTGATGTCGGTCAATCCCGGCTTCGGCGGACAAAGCTTCATTCCTTCCCAGCTTGAGAAGTTGCGCCGCCTGAAGGCGATGATCGGTGATCGCCCGATTGAACTGGAGGTTGATGGCGGCGTCACCATCGCGCTTGCCGGAGCGGTCGCGGCGGCCGGTGCCACCGCGATGGTTGCGGGTAACGCCGTATTTGCCACCGGTAACTATGAGGCCGCGATTACTGCCCTGCGCAGCAACGCCGAGGCCGCTATCGCTATAACTTAA
>SESH01039291.1_pt1 | contig 17894 bp, 7 predicted proteins | sample 3171561 | NCBI WGS metagenome assembly SESH01 (sample SAMN10866947, study PRJNA518727) | freshwater metagenome | biome: subpolar coniferous forest; feature: holomictic lake; material: water; isolation source: holomictic Lake 442 2011 16.5 m and 2014 13 m | place: Canada: near Kenora, Ontario
GGTTGCCCCGCACAGCGTCCCAGCGCGCGGTCGACAGCTATGCCGGAACCGTTTATATTTCCGTGCATGCGTTACGCCATTGTCACAGACATCCACGCCAATTTGCAGGCGTGGGAGGCGGTGTTGCGGGACATCGCCAGCAACCGCGTGGATGGTATCGTTTGCCTGGGGGATGTCGTCGGCTACGGCCCCAATCCGGCAGAGGTGCTGAAATCCGTGCATCGCCATGTCGATGCGCTGGTGCTGGGCAATCACGACGCGGCACTGTGTGGCCATCTGACGCCGGAACTGTTCAACGATCGCGCCCGTGATATCCTGCTCTGGACCCGGTCGGTGCTGGCGCCGCACGCCACGGATTTCATTGCCGACTGGCCCCTGGTATTGATTGGCGAGGGGTTTCGCTGTGCCCATGGCGATTTTGCCGTGCCCGGCGCCTTTAATTACGTATTTGAGGCGGGCGAAGCCCTCCCGTCCTGGCAGGCCACGAGCGAGCCGCTGCTGTTCGTGGGACACACCCACATGCCGGGAATCTTCGTGATCGGCGCCAGCGGCACACCGCATTTCCTGGATCCCCAGGACTTTGTCGTCGAGCCCGGCAAGCGCTATTTGGTCAGCGTTTGCTCTGTCGGATTTCCGCGTGACGCCGATCCGCGCGCCGGCTACTGCATCTATGACACCGGCGATCAGTCCGTGGTCTGGCGGCGCATTCCGTTTGACATTGATGCCTATCGGCGCGCCCTGGCCGCGGCCGGACTGCCCGGCCTGGCGGACAGCTTTATGGAGCGTGATCCGCTCTCTTCGCTTTGTCCGATTCGCGCGCAACTCGACTTCTCGCCTGCCACACGCGTCGAGATGCAAACACAACATGCCGTGGCGGAACAGGATCTGGCGCGCGCACTGCGCCGCCGGGTTGCCCGCTGGAAGTTGCTGGCCGGCCTGCTGCTGCTGCTGGCCCTGCTGTTGGGCGGCACGTTTCTGTGGCACACGGATCCGCCGCTGAATCTGGGACTGACTGTACCGGCGGATGCCCTGGCGCCTCGCCGCGTCAGCGCGGCTGTGCCTGCGCCCGATGGTCAGATGGAAAACCTCCTGGCCGCCATCCCCGCGGTTGCCACAGGCGCAGAAATCTCCGGCTGGCGTTACCTTTTGGCAGACCGCACCCGGCAGTCCATGGCGGTGTCCAATGCCTGTCTGCAGATTATCAGCTCAAGTCCTGACGGGCGCATCCGTCTGGAGTCTGCACCGGTTGATCTTGCCGGGTCCGATATTCGGCGCGTCTGCCTGTCCGGTCGTGTTCGCACCAGCGCGCAATTTTCCGGCACCCTTGAGCTGGTGGCGGACCTGGTCTGCGAGAACGCCGAGGGGAATAGCACGTCGCACGCACGCCGGGAAGTCAAGGGCTTCCGGTTCTCCCGCGCCGGCTGGACCCACACGCAAAAGACCTTCGACCTGCTCAAGGACACCCGCTATGTCACGCTGGCCATGGAAGGCATGTTTACCGGCTCGGTGGAAGTCGCGGAAATCTCTCTGACACCCGTTGTCAAACGCTAGAAACCTATCGATGGTCACACAACGGGATTCCTGCTTGAATCTGTTTGCGATGTAACAGTTGCAGCCATTCTCACACTTCTAGAAGTGTGAGAATGGCAGAAGAACGATGGTTCACCCGTAATGGGTCAGTTATGTGATGTCGGCGGTAAACCGCGTAGCACTGGTATCACTCGCGGCGCGTCCAGCGGCCGCGCCCTACCTTGCTTTCGACGCGCCCAGGTAGGGCGGGGCCGCCGGACCCGCCGCCCGCCGCCATCACATAACTGACCCATTACGTTCACCCGACAAATCAACTTGGAATGACATGCCGTTTTCGCTATTATCTTTGCCTTTCGGAGCGGATAGGACGTTCCTGCCGCCCACGTACGTAACAGGAGTTCATGGTATGGCTAAGATCAACTTTGGCGGCACAGTCGAAACCGTTGTCACGCGCAAGGAATTTTCCCTCAAGCGGGCGCAGAAGGCACTCAAGAACGAAGTCGTGGCCATCATCGGCTATGGCGTTCAGGGTCCTGCACAGGCGCTCAACATGAAGGATAATGGCATCAAGGTCATCATCGGCCAGTCCAAGGCTTTCCCCCGCGACTGGGACCGTGCGGTCAAAGACGGCTGGGTGCCCGGCAAGACGCTTTTTGATATTGAAGAGGCTGTCGAGCGCGGCACCATCATTCAGATGCTCGTGGCTGACGCGGCCATGAAGGCGGTCTGGAAGATCGTCGCACCCCGCCTGACCGCCGGCAAGGCCATCTACTTCTCGCATGGCTTCGGCTACGTCTACAACCAGCTCACCACCGTGAAGCCGCCTGCAGACGTGGATGTGATCCTGGTCGCCCCCAAGGGCTCCGGCACTTCCGTGCGCCGCAACTTCCTCTCTGGCGTCGGCATCAACTCCAGCTTCGCCGTGGCGCAGGACGCCACCGGCCGCGCGCTGGAACGCGTCCTGGCTGTCGGCATCGGCATCGGCTCCGGCTATCTCTTCCCCACTACGTTCGAGCATGAAGTCACGAGCGATCTCGTGGGCGAGCGCGGCGTGCTCATGGGCGCCCTGGCCGGCATCATGGAAGCCCAGTACGACGTGCTGCGCGCCAACGGACACTCCCCGAGCGAATCCTTCAATGAGACCGTTGAGGAGCTGACCCAGAGCTTGATCCGCCTCGTGGATGAGAACGGCATGGACTGGATGTACTGCAACTGCTCCGCCACGGCCCAGCGCGGCGCCCTGGACTGGAAGCCCAAGTTCAAGAAGGCCACCCTGCCGGTCTTCAAGGCACTCTACCAGGCTGTGAAAAGCCAGAAGGAAGCCCGCCGTGTCATGACGTCCTGCGGCGGCCAGGATTACAAGCTGCAGCTTGATAAGGAACTGCGCGTGATCCGCGATTCCGAGATGTGGACCGCTGGCGCGGCCGTGCGTTCGCTGCGCCCCAACGAGAAGGCCCGCGCCAATGCCGGTTGCGCGACTGGCGTCAAGGGTCGCCAGGGGAACTAGCAGCTTGTCGGGAATGGCACTTGGTCGGCACGAATCATCTGCCGACTAAGCTACTAGTTTTTTGGAAACCGCAGAATGTCGAACAAGGAACTCCGAATGTCGAATTTCGCATACGGCGATTTGTAGATTGTATTTTTTGCCGCTGTGATCGTTCTACATTCGGAGTTCCTTGTTCGATATTCTGCGGTTTCGTTCAATAGGAGCATCCCTCTGCTAACGGGAGATCCCCAATGGTCATCGGCCTGGCGCATGTCTGCTTCCTCGTCTCGGACCTTGACCGCGCGCTGGAGTTCTATCGCGACAAGCTGGGATTCCGTGTCGCGTTCGAGTTTCGCCGCGAGGACGGCACGCGCTTCGGGGTCTACCTGAAGACCGGCCCGCGCACGTTCATCGAGCTATTCACCGCCGAACTGGCCCCGCGCGCGGAGAAGCAGAGCTACGCCCACATCTGTCTGGAAGTGGACGATGTCGCCCGCACCGTGACCGAATTGCGCGCCAAGGGACTGGAACTCACCGAGCCGTTTCTGGCCTGTGACCAGTCCTGGCAGGCGTGGCTCTCCGACCCGGATGGCAACCGCATCGAACTGCACGGCTACACGCCCGCCAGCTGGCAGGCGCCGCACCTCGGAACCTGACGGGAGTAGCCGAGGATTTCTCCATCGCGTTCTGCCGTCAGGTTCCGAGTCCTGCCCCTTCGGCTCAAGACAAGCCTTGCATACGGGCCAATCTGACGCGCTTCCCATCGGGCGGCTGCGCCGCCGGTACAGCGGGACCTACGGGACCGCTGTTTGGTTGGCAGGAGACGCATTGGATCAGCGGGTGCGCAGCCCCCGCTGTACTGCGCGGGACCACCTGGATGGATCACGAGCGGGAGGTATGAACGAACCGCGCCGATGCTGACGACACTTCCGCGTGCCAGACGAGTGCTTTTTCTGCGACTGCGTTGCTTCACCGTCTAACTGCTTAGTCCCACCCTCCTTAGTCGGTTACGCCCCTGATGTGCGCGCTTTCCTCATATGCAGGTCGAAGCGGCGCTGCAGACCGAGCACGTAAACCGGCGACCCGGTTCAGGCGGGCGCAGAGGGTGGCGAATGTGTGGTGGGTAGGCATGTGGTGGTGTGGCGCTATTTTCTGTTTTGATGCCTGCCCCTTATTCGTCTCGAATGAGAAATGTCCAATGTCGAGATACGGTCCGTCTGGCGCGCAAGATAACCGGTGCCCCAGCACCAATGTAGAGAAACTGTGATCATGATGGGAACGGTTATTTGTGTCCGTGCCCAAGCCGCGTGCAACCTTACCGACCGCGCCAGTCCCATATCGCCCCCCCTTCTGGCAATAGATCATCGTATGTGTCGCCGTGGTTGGATTGCCGTCTCAATCCGATTGGCCCAGTATCCAGGCCTGCGTTTGCAATGCGAGATCGCGATGATCCAGATGTGGTCCTGGTGGTGAAGGTAGACCAATATGTAAGGGAAACGCCGCGTCAGATATCGACAGGTACCATCGGGTCGCACAGGCCATCGCCCCGGAAACTCGCGGACGGTCTCAATGGAGGCTTCCACCTCGGCTTCAAAGTCAAGCCCAAGTCCAGGACTTCTTGCCTCGTAATACGCCACGGCCTCCCACAACTCGACCTCTGCCTCGCGCAGAATTGTCGTGCCGTTCATCGGTACTTGGCCTTGATGTCAGCGAAAACAGCATCCGCAGGACGTCCCGTTGCCTTGCCCTCGCGCACCATTGCAACCCGTCTTTGGATTTCCTGTTCCTGTTCGGCCCCAAGGTCCAAATCGGCGGTATCGTCGAGACTCAGTATCAGGTCGTGCGCCAGACTTGCGCGTTCACTCACGGAAAGTCCCAGCACTTCACTCCGAATCTGGTCAACCGTTACACTCATAGTGGGAGGGTAGCATTTGCTTGACCCTGCATCAACACCTATTCTGGCCATTCTCCGGCGGTTCTGCTATGTTTCCCCAATGAATGTGACGCTCCACACCAGTTCCTGCGGATCCATACCCCTTGTGTCTAAAAAGCGATTTCTTATCGCGTATTATGCGTAATCGCGGCGGGGCCGCCGGATCCGCCGTCGAATCAGGAGATGGCGGGCTGGTTCCAGCGCGGGGCGGGGTGCAAGGGGTGTGGAGGGGCAAGTAACAGGACTATGGCAAGCGGCGGGTCCGGCCATTCGACTTCGCTCATGGGACGCCGGCCCCGCCCTACCTGGCGCGTCGAATGAAAGGTAGCATTCATGCCCTGAGCTTGCCGAAGGGGGCGCGTCCGCCGGCCTGTCCGCCGTAGATCGAGAAGGCGGGACGCGCCGCGATCATTACAAACAAGTTGTTTGAACAGGAGGCAACAGAGCAAACGGAGTCAACGCTATTCTCTCCTTTGGTTCTTTGGCTCTGTGCGCTGACTATCCTGGCGCTGGTGCTGACTGTTGTGGTTCGTTGCTGGCCAGCCAAGGAGGTGCCGCTGCCTGCTCGTCTGCCGGTGCCACGCCCGCGGATAGCGGGCGGGAAGGGCCCCGGCTGACGCACGCCCCACACGCGCCACGCTCCCTCCACGCGACACCCGACACGCGCCACGCCCGCGACACGCCACTCTACTCGCCCAACTGCTCTTTCTAGGCTCACTGCACTTCGATCTCGAAACTCTCACTGTGGCTGTTGAACTCGGGGGCGTACAGGCACTGGATGCTGGCGATGCCGCTCGGGTACTGGCCCTTGAGCTGCACGCGGACGCTGTACTCGAATACGTATACGCCCTTCGGCAGGTATTGGATGAAGAAGTGGCTCGCGGTATCGCGCGTGCTTTCGTAATACGACAGGCCGTCCTGATACTTGGTCTGACTCAACACGTTTACCGGCTCTGTGCCGCTGCCGCGCTGGTCCTTGAGATGGACGTATTCCATGTCGCGGTCCGCCCGCAGCTCGATCCGGCACACCAGCTCGTCGCCCACGGCCACCGGCCCCTTCACCGGTTCCAGCACCGGCCCCGTCTTGGTTGTCACCTTGCGGTAGATAGTCTTCTTTAGCTTGAGCGGCGTGCCGTCGTAAGACGTAACCTTGTCGATATTCTCCAGGTACTGCCAGTGCACGCTTCCCCAACTGACGCCCGCATCGGTTTTCTTGACCTCGATCTTGCCCATCTCGGGCTTGATCTCGCCGCGCACGAACTTCTGCTCGTAGTACCCGGTGCCGGCTTCGACTTTCGCCGGCGTGATCGTCGAGCCGCCCAGGCTGACCTCCACCAGCGCGTCGCTGCCCAGCAGGTTTGTCCCGCGCAGCAACAGGCCGTACACGGCATCTGCCGTGGCCTTGGTGGTCTTCCAGTCCTGCGTTTGCTTCTGTTTCAGCAGCCACACCTTGCAGTCCTCCACCGCCTGCGCGTCGCCCATGACCTCGTCAAACGCTTCGATCATCAGGGCCTGCGTCTCGATCGGCGCCCGATACCACCACCAGCTCAGTTCGGTGTCGCGCCAGAACATCCCCAGCTCCTCGTTGCTTACGCTGTGTTCCTTGATGGACTGCATGATGGCGGCCGGCGTCTTGACATCGCCGAAGCGCTTGAGGCCAATGGCCAGATGCCCCTGCGATTGCCGCCAGTCGAGATGCAGCCAGTATTGCTTTCCCTGTCTCAGCCAGTAGTCCAGCGCATCCTGGTGCTGCTTGGCGATGGGCCGGTCCTTAAGGAAGAAACTGCGTCCGTACAGGTAGAACGCCACTGTGGGACTCAAATGGTTTTCCCTCTTGCTGCCGTCCTTGAGGATCGCGCGGTATTGCTGATCCATCCAGGAGTCCAGCGCGTCCAGCGACTTGAGGGCCGGCGACATGTCCACATTCTCCACGCCAAGATGCCGCATCCGGCCGTAGCCGGCGGTGATGTAGAGCGTGATGTACGGGTCGCCTTGAGCTCCTGGCTCCGACACATCGTTATCTGCCACGACCCGCTTGCCGATACGGCGACGCATCGCCACATTGATACCTTCCTCGACCCACTTTTCGACACGGCGACGCGTCGAAACATCTTCGTACCCTTGAATTGTCGGAAACCATGGCCACCATCCGCTTTGGAGCTGCATCTGGCCGAGTTGTTCGCACGCCCGTTTCGTTTCGGCGTCAAGCCGGGCGGCATCGAACAGCAGTCCGACGTGACGCCGCGTCTGGCTTTCGCCCCGCGACTCGCGCCACCACGGTGTCTCCTCGATCAGCACCGATTGAAGGTCCTGGTTCTTCTCCAGTGGACTATCCGGCGTCGGCGTGTTTGCCCATTGGTCGAAGATTCCCCGGATCTTCGGGTCGGCGTTGGCAATGAACCCGGCCAGGGCGTTGGCGTAGAGCCGGTTGAACACGGCTTCGCTGCTCTCGTACGGGTACTCCATCAGGTACGGCAGCGCCATCACCGCGTACCACGCCGGCTGGCTGACCATCTGCACCGTCAGGATCTCGTTCCTCAGCGTCTGCGACTGCCCGGACTGCTTCAGCCGGGTGAACTCGAACTGCTTCGTCTGCGCCCCGCGGATCGGCAGCGGCAGCGACTCGATCATCGCCACCCGCCTTGAGAGTACCGGCAGATAGCCTTCCTCTCCGTCGCTCAGTCGGTCCGTCGCGCCGACGACCTTGTACGTCAGGAACTCGCAGCCGTCGGGGATCGCGATCTTCCACGCGAACGACTTGGATTCCTTCGACGGAATGTCGAACGAGTATTCTGAATTCTGAATTCCGAGTTCTGAATTCTTCTCCTTCAGCGTCCACGCATCCGCGAAACTCAGCCGCACCGTGCCGCTATGCCGCGCGGCCGACTGGTTGCTCACCTTGACCGTGAATTCGACGACATCGCCCTCGCGTACAAACCGTGGCGGGTTAGGCTCAACCATCAACTCCTTGGCAGTGACAACCTTGTCCTGCAGAAAACCGCTCCGCAGCTCGCGGTCGTGGGCAAAGCCCATGAACTTCCACTCCGTCAGCGCCTCCGGCATAGTGAATTGCATCCGCACGACGCCATTCGAGTCGCGCATCAAATGCGGCAGGAAGAACACCGTTTCGTTGAGCTTCTTGCGTACCGGCAGTTTATCCAGATCGCTTTTGAACTCCGGCGTACCCGATCCTTTAGGCACACGGTACGCATCAAAACCTCCAAAACCGAGATATTCGGCCACTCTCTTGAAGAACCGTTTTGCCTTCCACGAATGTTCGCATCCACAGGGGTGTCCCGGGATTTCGGCTGGGTAGTGCCGATAGATCGGTCTCGCGAATCGGTAATCCCGCGACCAGCGCCTCACAAAGGGCTCGAAATCCGCCGCACCGTTTCCAAATATCCCATTGTATCGGCAGTACTCGCGACGGAATACGTCGAACCCCTGTATCCAATGATGCGGCATGTACTGATCGAGCGAGGCGTCGTAGAGCGTGGCCACCATCTCGGCCGCGGCGGGAAGGATTGGCGGATTGGTGGGTTGGACGGCTGAAAGTGTGGGGGCTACATTCTTCCGGTCTTCCATCCTTCCTTTTTCCGCCCCGCTGACCACCGCCGTCCATGTTTCTTGCTGGCCGGGGTCGAGCTTGGAGGTGAAATGCTCCCATTTCACCGCAAGCTTCTTGTTCGACCATGGCACATCAACCACCCGATCATACTGATAGACTCGGTTTTCGCGGACGTACGTGGCGCGGATCGTGAACCCGCCGCGCATCTCCTCGGTAACCGCCTGTTTGATGAGTTCCTGTGTCCGGTCTGCGCCTGTCCAGAAGGCCTGGAGCAGCTTACCCCCGTGCGTCACCTCCACATACGCCCGCCCCGTGTCGTAGCCGGTGCCCCAAAGTGCGGTGAAGGTCCCGCCCGGTTCGATTGACCACGCGGGAGCGGTGAGAGAGCAAGCCACCTTGACCGGGTATTTCACGCCATCGGGATCCACGACCTGCACTGTCCGGTATGCGGTCACCGCCTTGCCGAAACGGTCCCTGGTTTCCACTGCCGCGCGATAGACGCCGGCCTTGAGTGGCGTCTCGATCTTTGCCTGGCCGGCTGCGTCGGTGGTGAACGCCCGCTCAGCGACGACCTCCGCCAACTCCCACGAATCCGGTTTGGCCGGGTCACCCTTCGGTTCGTCGCCGCGGGCGAGCGCCGCCAACTGGTCCTGAATGATCCACGCTTCGGACAGCGTCGCTCTCTGGGCAAGTTCGGGCTGTTTGAGCGCATGGATCTTGAGCGTCCCCTCCACGGCCTGATGTTCGCCGTCCAACGACGTCACGCCGACCGTCCATTCGACCGGTTTGCTCGGTGTCTGCCACTCGTCGGCGTCGATCGTGGCGGCAAGCGCGGTGTAGCCGATCTGCACGCTCCGACTCTGGCTGCGCGTTTCTCCGGCGTCATCCGTGACGTCGGCGCTGACTCTGAATGTGAATATCGGTTCGGTCTTCTCCGGCAGCGCGCGATCCGGCAGAGCCCTGAAGGTAATGGCAAAGGTTCCGTCGTCACCGGTGGTGGTCACGCCGTAGGTGAATTCCTGAATACCACACTGCGCCCCCCACGGGCGCCAGCTTGGAAACCGAACTTCGCGCCACACGCGCCATTGGATCTTGGCACCTCCGACTGGCGCACCCGTGTAGGCCGTCACCTTGCCTGGCACGGTGACCTCTTCGCCGAGCTTACCGGCCTCCGGGGGCCTCGCCAGCGCGACCCGGAATTTCGCCCGCTTGTATTCTTCGACATTGAAATTGGCCTCACCGCTTGGCCCGTTCGCAACCTGTAGCGACATCTCGCCGGTCATGGCACCTGCCGGAGCGGCGAAAGTGCCGGAGAACGATCCGTAGTCATTCGCCTGGTGCTGTTGGCGGGAGATCTCCCGGCCGACGGGATCACGCAAGACCACGGTCACCGGCTGCCCGGCCAGGGCGGCATATTCACTCTTCTCCTTATCCGTCCGATAGCAGATCCCCTTGTACTGGATGGCCTGGCCCGGCCGGTAGAGCGAACGGTCGGTGAAGAACACGGTGTTGGATGACGGAGTTGGCGCCACGGGGCGCTCCAGGAAGATTGTGCGGTCACAGGTGATGGCCTGGTCCCCGCTCTGCGCTAACAGATGCAACTCACGAGCATCACACGCCAAGCTGAACATGCCGTCCTTGTCCGTCTTCGTTGTTGGCCCTGCGGCGAGCTTGTCGTCATCGAGGCGCTTCCAGGAACGCACGGTCGCACCCGCCACGGGCTCGCCGGTCAGCGCCTTGAGCACAAAGCCGTCGAGCGCGCCGTCGTCGTACGAAGAACCGTTACGCAGGCGTTCGCCGGGTCGAACGATCAGCGCCAGTTCGCTTACCCATACAAAAGTGGCGTAGAACGGGTTGTTCGCTTTGCCGAACTTCGGGTCGTGGCTGGCAAGAATGAAGTAGAATCCAGGTTTTAAGTTCTGCGGCACAGCGACCGTTTCCGTGCGCGCCCGGAAGTCGGCTGTGGCTGGCAAATCGGTCTTCCATTCGGCCGCAGGCCGCCGGGAGAGCAGCTTGGCAATAAAGCGGCGGCTCCACTGGCCGCTGTAGATCATCAGCCCGGGATTCTGCCTGATGAACTCTTCGTAGTCGTACCGCACGGCCCGGAAGTTCATTTGGTTCAGATTCTTGTAGTGGACCGAGATGACCGGCCACGGTTTCGTCCATACCCGATCGGTCTTGAGGTTGACCTCCTTGGCCTCAATCTCCTGAACCAGTTTGTGGCACATCACCCCGCCGTTGCTCTGCGGGTAGGCTTCCGCGCCGCGCTTGGCCAGCTTGCGCGCTTCAGCCAGCTCGTTTTCGCGCTGCAACACACTGGCCCAGGCAAACAACGCCAACGCTGAGATCTCGTGGTTGGCCCACTCGTCCGAGAACCGTTTGAGCGCGGCCTTGTACTTGTCGTTCAGCTCCGGGCCGGCGGCATGGTTCTTGCCGAATTCGAGCCGCCAGAGATCGGCGTCAATGAACGCCGTCTTGTTCGTATCAGACCGGTGGAAGGCGAGTAGGTTCTGGTAAAGCCGGATCGCCTTGAGCTTCCGCGAGTCGGTGTCTGTGGTCGCAGGCTGCCACTTCAAGAATTCGGCGACGGGCGCGAAGACCGGACTGTCGGCGGCTATTTCAAACTTGGCTTTTTCCGTGGCCGCGTCCCGCGCGTCAGTCTGATAGAAATTCAGCGCGTCAAAAGCGAGAAAATCGAACAGCGTCGGCCGGTAGGTGTCCGGCAAGCTGCCTGCATGAAACAGGGCACTGTATTGCTCGATCCGTATGGCCTTCAGACCGGCTTCATTGGTAAGAGCCGCGGTGAAATGCCGGTCGACCTCGGCCAGGAGGCGCGGTAAATCCCACGTGGTGAAATCTTCGCCTGGCGCCTTGGCGGTCCGGGTTCTGTCATGGAACCGCCACCCGTTCTCCTGTGTATACTGCCAGTACCAGCGGGCCAGCACAGTCTCCATGATTGGCTGCATCGCAACCGGAGCGTTGGTCATCGCGCCCTGGAGACGCATGATCTTTTCCGACGTGCTGCGATGCTCGATTTTTGCCTCCAAGGCGATCTGCAGGCAAATGGCTCTTGTCGCCTCGGGATAGTTCTTGTCCTGCAGGGCCTGGGTGGCGATGGGGGTCAGCCGTGCGATGGTGGCCCGGGTCAACCCGCGTTCGCACGCTTCATAGCCCATATCCCAGCACAGGATCGCTGCGGTGGTGACCACCGCCAGGCTGGCGACGACCATGGCGATGGTCTTGCGTTTGCTTTTGAACATGGCGTCAGTTCCTGCGCGGCATCCGGTCATAGGGCGGTGGGCTCCGGTTCATGGCATCGCCGGCGCTGACAAGCGATCCACGTGACTTTGCTTTCATTCCCTGATTCCCGAACCCCAAATGAAAACGTTACAGGAAAATCGCACGATTAGGAATCATTGATCGTTATGCGAAAAGATTGTACGTCCAATCGGTTTGCGCGAGGTTAAGACGTTTCTACGTCACCTCGCGCCAGTATGCCTTTAAAAATCTACCATCGTTTGCCATGCCGCGCCATGGTAATCCCGGGCCAGCAGTTCTCATTATGACGCAAGAGCGCCAACCTCACGCGCCACGCTGCCCGGCAGGTACGACCAAGGTATAATAGTCATCCTTGGCGCCGTTCGCTCATACTAGGCCGCAGTTCACATTAGTGCATGCTATAGATTCCGATCTGTCACACGGCCTACAAAACTACAAGGGGGGGATTGCATATGGTTGACAATGCACACAGCGCACAGCGGGCCCATTTGACGATGCTGCGCCTGGCGGTGATCGAACGCATCAATTCCGGCCACAACTTCCCGGTGTTCCCTTCCACCATCAATAAGCTCAACACCATGATGCAATCCCCCGATTGCGGGATTGGCGAGATCGCCGATCTGATCGCCATCGACCCTGGCTTGGCAGGCGGGTGCCTACGACTGGCGAACTCGGCCGCTTTTGCCGGCTCCGAACGGATTGCGAACCTCCGGATCGCCGCCATGCGCCTGGGCGTCCGGGAGATTCGCCGGATGATCTGCTCCATTGTCATTGTTGGCTCTGTTTCCCATATGAAGGTGGTGAAGATTGACTGGAAGAAATACTGGCTACACAGCGTACTCACCGCCCGTCTGGCCGAACGACTGACGGCGGCGTATCAGGATGTTACCGGCATGGAATATCTCGCCGGCCTGATACACGACATTGGCAAGCTGATGCTGGAGCACCATTTCCCGCGGCAGTTCGAATCCGTAATCCTGGAATTGAACAGGAAGTCCGACCTGATCGAACTGGAAATGCGCATGCTGGGCATCAGCCATGCCGAGGTTTGCGCCCTGGTTGCCGAGCGCTGGAATCTGGATCAGGGCATTGTGCAGGCCGTGCGCACGCACCACATTCCCGAGAAAGCCACGCTCCAATCGCTCGGTTCGTCACCCGGCCAACAAATCCGGACTACGTGCCTGGCCCTGGCGAACCGGCTGGCCAACCAGGTTTCGGCGAATTGTGACCGGAACGAACAAAACAGCGAGATCGATCTGGCATCGATGCCCGAATGGGTCCATCTGCAGCACTTCTCCCCGCGGCATGAGCTCGAGCTGAATCTCGACGAAGAGCTCGCCAAGGCTGAAGAGACGCTGCAAACCCTGCCCATCCGGTAAGCGCCCTAGGAACCTGTCGGACTTAGGCCCTGGATTACTCTGGTGCCTTCTGCCGACAGGTTCCTGGCAGCCTGTCGGACTTAGCCTTCTGAGAGTACAAACCGTCTGCCGATCAGGCTGCTAGAACCGCAGAATGTCGAACAAGGAACGCTGATTGTTGACGTTTGCCTGTGTCCACGCCATTGGTTGTCACCGCACGCCAAATTCGCCAGCCGGCCGCAGCGTCGCCGCATTCGTCCCCAGCCGGCTGGCCAGTTGCGCGTCGAGCCAGGATCGCACATATGCCGACAAATTGGTGTTTGCGCGCACGTGCCGATAGATCGCATCGGCTGCGTTGGTTTGTCCGTGGTCTTGAAGCCAACAGGCTCGCATGATTTGGATCTGGTAATTATCCGGACATTCAGATGCCAACCGCGCGGTGGTTCGGTCCGTCTCCATACTGCAGCTTCGGGCCATATCTGCCAATTCAGCCAGACTCATGGGTTCAACCTTAGTCGCCAACCGGATGGAGACAATCATCGCCACGAGACCGGCGCACAGAATGACGACAACCATTCGCCGGGCAACCGTGTTTCGCCAACAAGGACAGAGTTGATGAAGTCCGCGGAGACAATAAATAGCACTATGGACGGAATAGGCAGCGATCAGCGGAAACGAGATACAAACAACATATTGATAAAAATGGTAATGCTCTGCCCCCCGAGAAATTTCCGACAGATCGCTTGGTGGTTCCGCTTTGCTGAAAACAATGAGAATCCCGAATGTGAGCGATACACCTACGACAACTGACGCGAGAAAGGTTGCCATACGATTCCGCACTTCAGGAGCGCCGGACGAACCTTTCATCAAGACAGACGCGATCAAATACATGGACGCAAGTATCTGAAAAGACAAGGCAAACGCAAAGAACATGTACTGCTGCCAAAAAACAGTTACCGGGCTTTCATTGATCGGCCACGAATTTGAAATCCAGGCTCTATGATAGAATAGATGAGGAATAATGATCCAAACCATCGCCAGGCTGACTAAAAACAGGACACCAAACAGCAACTTCCAGAATACGGCGACGGCGCGGTGAAAAAAAGTGTTCATCCTCTCACTCCACCTCGATCTCCACCACATTCGCGCCCTTGCGCAGCAATGCGGTGAAATCTTGCGCAGCCACGCGCACGCCGCCGATGCGATAGGGGTTGGGATCGCGGCGGTTCAGGGGGAGGTCGCGGCCGTTGACGCACACCTGCCGCACGCCGCTGCCGCGTTCGCCCACGCGATAGCGGAATTCGATGGGATGGCCGTCGCGCACAAGCTGGACGGTCAGTCCGTCTAACGCGCGCGGCAGCACGGGGTCGAGCACGAGGTCGCCAAAGGAGTCGCGGATTCCTAGCAGACTGCAGATCACGCGATGAATGTAGAGTCCCGGCCCGCTGGAATAGATGCGCCAGCCGCCCTTGACCTCCACGGCGCCGCGACGGAGGTCGTCGAAGTGCGCCGCCGCCGCATAGCGGTCCGCAAAGGCGCCGTCGGAGCTGCTAAAGAAGGCGTTGGCTTGCCGTGGCGCCGCGTTGGCCACGCGCTCCCGGAGCTGCACGGGCGTGACGCGGCCAAGCATCTCCCACAGTTCTTCGGCATGTCCCAGCTTGGCCAGCGCCTCGACATAGCGCAGATGCGCATGCGTGTACATCAGCCCGATCTCGCGGCCGAAGTTTGCGGCGGTCTCCGCGCGCTTGAACCAGCGCTCCACGCCGCCGCAGTATGGCACCGGATCGCTCATCAGCCGCACACCGTCCGGAAAGAGTAGGTGGTTGCGAATCAAGGCCAGGTGCTGTTCGGCCTGCTCCGGCGTGAGCAGCTCCGCCAGCATGGCGCGTGTCATGGGGAGCAGACGGTAGCGGATGCCGGTGACGCGATCCTGCGGATGCAGCAGCGGTCGCGGTGCGCCGTCGCCGAACACCAGGAAACCGGCCAGGACGTTGTCCGGCAGCAGCAGGCGCTGAAAATCCGCCTGTATCGCCGGGAGCAGCGCGGCCAGCCGGGCGGTTTCTGCTGGGAGTCCGGCGCGCTGGCAGACTGCGTGCAATGAGCGAAACGTGTGATAGGCCAGCCCGACGGTCCAGGCGCTGGTCATGTTGGCGCGCAAGGACGGATCAGCCGGCTGCAGGGTGTCGTCCCAGTCGCCGTCACCATAGTTGACGAGCGAGGTGCCGGGAATGCACCGCGCGGCATGCACATCCACCACGCGCAGGGCATGTGCCAGCAGGGTGTCGTGGCAGGTGGTTGAGGTGAACGTTTTGGGGTTTGTGTACGGCACTTCTTCTGCGAGGAAGGCAAAGTCGGCGGTGGCTTCGATGTAATCGCACAGCGCCTTGACCGGCCAGAACGGCACGTCGCCATGCGCGTGTTGGCTCTGGATAAACCGAAATGGATCGAACATGAACCACTGCGGCCAGCAGCCGGAATCCGCGTATTGCTGGGCAAAGACCTGTTTCAGCGCCTGTCGCACGGCGGCAAACTGGCGCGTGGCCAGGAGCCATTCCACCGGACCCTGGCAGACATCACGAACGCCCCAGGCTGCGCCGCCGTACTGTTCGAGTCCGCGCGGCGCCGTAAAATGCGTGCAGGCATTGTGCGCAAACCACGGCAGGATCTCGGCGACGTGTGCGGCAGCCGGATGGCACAGTTGCGGCAGTCCGGTGGTGAGCAGATGCTTTGTGTGGTGATTGCGGCGCTGCGCAGGTTGATTGGTCAACAGTCCTTCGATCCGCACGACGAATTCCTGGACGGGCTTGCTCTGTAGCACGGCATACGGCGCGGCGCGCGATTGACTGTCTGCAAACAGCAGTTCGTCGCCGCCGCAGGCGTGTACATCGGCGGGAGACGCGGAGATCACGAAGTGCAGCGCAGGGCACTTTTCGCCCAGCAGCGTCTTTGGATCGGGCGCACATGTGATACGCGCGGCAGCAGGATCCACGTCCATGGAGAAGGCCTGGTCCATTTCGCGGTCGCCCAGGACCAGCAGATGCGAGACTAGAAACTCGCAGGGCGCACCGGACAACACGCGCAGGGTTAGCGAAACGTTGGGCGATTGGGCGTTCATCACGGTGCGCGCTTCGATGCAGGTGTCGCCCAGGCAATAGAGCCAGCGTGCCTGGTTCAGGCCGATCTCAAAGGCTGAAGGAATGCCCAGTCGTTGCCAGGCGGGGCAGGGGGAGGGGGGGACGGGTGCGGGGGATGTGGCCGGCGGGCTCGTAGCGCCAGCCCTACTGGATGACGGCGGGGTGGAGGGACGGATAAAAACGCGCTGGCCGCTGGAGGACATGACGTCGAGCGGGTTGCGCACCACGCTCAACAGGCGGGCCAGGTTGGTGTTGCCGAGATAGACCTGTGCGTTGAATATGCCGCAGGCATAGACGGTGCTTCCTAGCGCTTCGGTCGCCATGCCGAGCGTCTGACCGCTGCGCAGCAGATGTCCATGCGGGCGGTCTACCAGCAGTTCCTTGCGCCGCGAGACCACGTGCTGCGCATCGCCCAGAAAGAAGGATAGCCGGTTTCCGTCCGCATCCCGTTCGATCTGCCGGTGTGCGCCGGGAAACATTTCGATCCAGTCGCGTTCCGTGAGCTCGTCACCCGCAAGTGGCGGCGAAAAGAACAGCGAGTTGTTCCCGGTAGGGACGGCTTTACGCCGTCCATCTGCCGTGGCGTCTGGTGGACGGCGTAAAGCCGTCCCTACCGTTTCGACTGGAAGATCCAGCGAGGACGCGATGGCTTCGAGGTCTGCTGCGCTCGAGGCGGCGGCATGGTCCGGTTGATACACGGCGAAGAAGGTCGTCTCCCAGGTGCCACCCGGCGGCAGGGTCACGGGTGCGGTTTGCAGGGCGGTATAGGCAAACTCATATTGCAGGCGCTGGCTGGGTAGCCGGTCCTGCGGATACGCCAGGGGTTCGCCGGTCAGGCGGTGGGAGCGTCCGAAGAACTGATAGCCGTCAGTCGCAAACGCCACGCTGCCGGTCAGGCATCCCCCCGCCAGCCACGGATGTGTGTTGGCAGTCTGGGGCATGTTTTGACGAGCCAGCAGCACGGTTCCCCAGCGTGGATGCGGTACCGGGCAGTGGTCGATATATTGCGAGATATACGCTTCATTGCCGCGTACGCCAGCCTCATCGGCCAGCCCGAGGTCCTGTCCGTGCAGCAGATCGAAGGTGCGCGCTTGCGGAGCCAGGTTGCGGATTAGCACCTGCCACGTCCAGCTAGCTTGTGCGGGGTGCAGCGTCAGGAGCACGGTATGCTCCCAGTCTGCGGTATTTCCGGTCCAGCAAACCTGACGCGCGGTTAGTTGCGAGAACACGGCTGCTGGACCGGTCAGGTTTGCAATGTGAAATGGATCGGTGTTGCGTGCCCGCAAAACCAGCCGGTGCATGCCGCATTCGGCGGGTGTGGGGATGACCTGGTTAAGCAGCGTCGCCCCATGCCGGAGCGCGAAAATTTCCCCGTCCGGTCGCAACTGGATGCGCAAGCCGGATGGGTTCGTGAGCTCGAGAAGGGGGTAATCGGCGGAAGATGGTACTTGGCGTGTCATGATGGATAATCGAGACCCGTTGTGAGCAGCGTGAGACCCGATTGTTTTTAACAGAAGAAGGGCGAATGGGTCAATGGCGGGCATGGTCTTTTCCTGAAGCTTCACAATTGTCCAACCGCCAAGACACCAAGGTCGCCAAGACCAAC
>SESH01014742.1_pt1 | contig 17888 bp, 17 predicted proteins | sample 3171561 | NCBI WGS metagenome assembly SESH01 (sample SAMN10866947, study PRJNA518727) | freshwater metagenome | biome: subpolar coniferous forest; feature: holomictic lake; material: water; isolation source: holomictic Lake 442 2011 16.5 m and 2014 13 m | place: Canada: near Kenora, Ontario
CGGCTTCACCCCTTCGGAGGTCGCCTCCGTCAATCCCGGGGTTGACTCGAGCAAGCTGAAGGTCGGCCAGAAGATCAAGCTGCCGGCGAAGAAGTAATCCTGCCTCGCTTCCCTCTCTTGGCCTCCTCGCCCTCGCGGCCGGGAGGCTTTTTTTTGCCCCATGCCTTTGCCCAAGACCGGTCCCGCCCGCTGGGAAAAACTCTCGCACACGACCCTCGCGCAGACCCGGGTGTTTGACCTCCACTCCACCCGCTACCGCCATCCCGTCCGGAAAACCGAGCGCGACTTCATCGTGGCCCACCCGCCTGACTGGGTGAACGTCGTGGCGCTCACCCCCGACCACCGGATCGTGCTGGTGCGCCAGTTTCGTTTCGGCATCAACGCCTTTTCCCTCGAAATCCCCGGCGGGGTGATGCACCCCGGCGAAGACCCGGTGGCCGCCGGCCTGCGCGAGCTGCGCGAGGAGACCGGCTTTGCCGGCGCGCCCGCCCGGCTGCTGGGCGGCGTGCATCCGAACCCGGCCATCCAGAGCAACCGCTGCCATTTTGTGCTGGTGGAGCAGGCCGTGGTCACGACAGCGATGGAGTGGGATGCGGACGAGGAGATCGAGGTCCTGACGCGGCCGGTGGCGGAGGTGCTGGCGCTGGCCCACGACGGGGCCATCACCCACGGGCTGGTGCTCGACGCGCTGCTGTTCTTCGAGCGCCACTGGCGGACGCTGCCACCCGGGCCGGCCGCCCCCTGAGCGGTCGCGCGCGGCCCCCGGCGTTTGACTTCACCGGGTCGCCCGCTTACCTGCACGCTCTTCCCTTCGCCCATGTCCGAGCCCCTGTTTGCCAACGCCCGCGAAACCCTGGGTCCCCCGTCCGGGGACCGGGTGCCGGCGTTGCTCGAAGGGGAGATCCGGAAGATCTATGCGCGCAGCCCGCTGTACGCCCAGCGGTTCCCGCTGCATCCGGATATCCTGCGCTGGTCGTGCTACCAGGAGATCCCGGCGCTCTCCAAGCAGGAGATCATCGCGCGCGGGCACCAGGCGTTTTTCGCCGACTACGCCGAGGTGGACCGCGGGCTGCTGACCAAGCGCTTCGAGTACGAAAGCACGGGCGGCACGACCCAGTCGCCGATGACGGTGATCATGGAGGAAGGCTGGTGGGACCGGCAGACGGAGCGGGCCTACCGGGCCTCGCCCATTCTCCGCGAGTTCGTCGGCCGGCCGTACCGCAAGTGCGTCCTGGCCCCGGTGGGCTGCTCGAGCAACCTCTGTCCCTACGAGGACCATCCGTTCCCGCACCGGTACTTCAACGGCACCGTCTACCTGAACCTGTCGAGCGACCCCTTCTCGTTCCCCGAGGCGGAGTGGGACCGCATCGTGCTGGAGCTGCAGGCCACGAAGCCCGAGGTGATTGAGGGCGAGCCTATCTACCTTTCGCTGCTGGCCCGGGCCGTGCAGCGGCGCGGCGTGAAGGTGCCGAGCATCCGGGCGGTCATCCTCACCTACGGCAAGGCGAGCACCCAGCACGGCCGGCGCATCGCCGCGGCGTTTCCCGCGCCGCAGGTGGACCTCTACGGCTCGACCGAGGCGGGCTACCTGTTCGTCGGGGAGGCCTTCCGGGACAACTGCCAGGCGATCGAGGCCAACGCGTTCATCGAGCTCGTGCCCTGGCGGGCCGAGCTGCCCGGGGTGTTCCAGCTCCACGTCACCACCCGCGACCGCGAGGCGATGCCGCTGCTGCGCTACCACGCGGGGGACGTCGTGCAGCAATTTCCCACCGGCTTCCGCCTGCTCGGGCGCGAGGGCAACCTGTATTTCCGCCCCGACGGCTCGCTGGTGTCGCCGACCGACATCGACGCGGCGCTGCCGGAGGGTTTCGCTTGCTGGCACTACTCGCTGGTCCAGACCGCCGCCCAGCGCTGGGACTTCCACTACGTCGCCGACGAGCTGATGGCCCACGGCGAGCTCGAGGCGGCCCTCGCCCGCATGCTCGGCCCCGGCGTGCGCGTGAACGCGTTCCGCCGCCGGGTCATCGCGCCGGCCGCCAGCGGCAAGTTCGCCCTGCTCAAGCCGCTCAGCCGCTGAGCCGGCCACCGGGGCTGCCTCCGCCCGCGGACGCGAACCGCCCGGTGACGACTGCTTCTCCTGGGGGTTAGAATCGCTAATAAGCCGGGAGGGCTGGATTAGGACCCGCCGATAAACTTTACATCTCCCCGGGGCTACCTGACGGTCTCGCAACCCGTTACCCCCCAATCTTCGTGTTTCCGTGATGAATTCCGCCGGTCGTTTTCTCTGTTCTTCCATTGGCCGGAAAATCCTCATGGCGGTCACCGGGGTCGTCCTGATCGGCTTCATCGTCGGGCACCTCGTGGGCAACCTGCAGATTTTCCAGGAGCCCGACCACATCAACGGCTACGGCGCCTTCCTGCACGGCCTCGGGCCGCTGCTCTGGGTGGCCCGGATCGGCGTGCTGGTGGCGGTGGGGGTGCACCTCTGGGCCGCGACTTCGCTGACGCTGGAGAACCAGCGTGCGCGCGGGGCCGACTACGGCTGCAAGCACACCATCCAGGCGACCGCGGCGTCGCGCACCATGCGGGCGACCGGCTACATCGTGCTGGCCTTCCTCGTCTATCACCTCGCGCACTTCACCCTGGGCGCCGCGCAGTCCGCGACGTTCAAGGAAAACCTGCCCCGCTACACGATGCAGGGGGACTACCGCATCGCCGGTTTTCTCGTGATCAAGGCGGGCACCGCGGAGGTCCCCGACGTCTACAACATGGTGATCCGGGGCTTCCAGCATCCCGTGGTCTCGGCGTGCTACATTTTCGCGGTGGGGCTGCTGAGCTTCCACCTGCTGCACGGCATTGACAGCCTGTTCCAGACGCTGGGCTGCCGCTCGGCCCGCTGGTCCGCCGCCCTCCGCAAGGTCGCGCTGGTTTTCTGCCTCGGGTATTTCCTCGCCAATCTCGCCATCCCCGGGGCGGTGCTGCTGGGCAAACTGCAGGTGCAGCCGCCGATGTGCGTCGCCGTCCCGCGCTAGACTATTCCGCCATGGCCAAACTCGACTCCAAGGTTCCCTCCGGCCCGCTCGCCGACAAGTGGCGCAAGCACAAGGCCGAGATCAAGCTCGTCAACCCGGCCAACAAGCGGAAATACGAGGTCATCGTGGTCGGGGCCGGCCTCGCCGGCGCCTCGGCCGCCGCCACCCTCGCCGAGCTCGGCTACAAGGTTAAAAACTTCGTCTTCCACGACAGCCCGCGCCGGGCGCATTCCATCGCCGCCCAGGGCGGCATCAACGCCGCCAAGAACTACCAGAACGACGGCGACTCGGTCTACCGGCTGTTCTACGATACCCTCAAGGGCGGCGACTACCGCTCCCGCGAGGCGAACGTCCACCGGCTCGCCGAGGTCTCCGTCAACATCATCGACCAGTGCGTGGCCCAGGGCGTGCCCTTCGCCCGGGAATACGGCGGCCTGCTGGCCAACCGCTCCTTCGGCGGCGCCCAGGTGAGCCGCACCTTCTACGCCCGCGGCCAGACCGGCCAGCAGCTCCTCCTCGGCGCCTATTCCGCCCTCTCGCGCATGGTCGGCGCCGGCGCGATCGAGCTCCACGCCAACAGCGAGATGCTCGACCTCGTCATCGTCGACGGCCAGGCCAAGGGCATCATCGTCCGCGACCTGATCACCGGCGAGCTCAGCCGCCATGCGGCCGATGCCGTGATCCTGGCGACCGGCGGCTACGGCAACGTCTTCAATCTCTCCACCTACGCCCGGGGTTCCAACGTCACCGCCATCTGGCGCGCCTACAAGCGGGGCGCCTGCATGGCCAACCCGTGCTACACCCAGATCCACCCGACCTGCATCCCCGTCTCCGGCGACTACCAGTCCAAGCTCACGCTCATGTCCGAGTCGCTGCGCAACGACGGCCGCATCTGGGTGCCGAAGCGGAAGGAGGACCGGCTCAAGCCGCCCGGCGCCATCGCCGAGGCCGACCGCGACTACTACCTCGAGCGCATCTACCCGAGCTTCGGCAACCTCTGCCCGCGGGATGTCGCCTCCCGCGCGGCCAAGCGCGTCTGCGACGAGGGTCGCGGCGTGGGCGAGACCGGCCTCGGCGTGTATCTCGACTTTGCCGACGCCATCAAGCGGCTCGGCGAGGCCGGCGTGCGCGAGCGCTACGCCAACCTCTTCGACATCTACCACGAGATCACCGCCGAGAGCGCCTACCAGGTGCCGATGCGCATCTACCCGGCCGTCCACTACACCATGGGCGGCCTGTGGGTGGACTATAACCTGATGTCCAACGTCCCCGGCCTCTTCGTGCTGGGCGAGGCCAACTTCTCCGACCACGGCGCCAACCGCCTCGGCGCCTCCGCCCTCATGCAGGGCCTGGCCGACGGCTACTTTGTCATCCCCTACACGATCGGCGACTACCTCGCGGGCCAGACCCCCGGCTCGCGCCCGTCGACCGACGCGCCAGAGTTCCAGGCGGCCGAGGACCACATCCGCGGCCAGACGACCCGCCTGCTGGGGATCAAGGGCCGCGAGCCCGTCAGCCATTTCCACAAGCGCCTGGGCAAGATCATGTGGGAGCACTGCGGCATGGCGCGCACCCAGGCCGGGCTGGAGGAGGCGCTGCGCCTCATCCCCTCCCTGCGCGAGGAATTCTGGGCCAACGTCAACGTCCCCGGCTCCGCCGCCACCCTCAACCAGGCCCTGGAACAGGCCGGCCGGGTGGGGGACTTCCTCGAGTTCGGCGAGCTGCTCTGCCTCGATGCGCTCAAGCGCGAGGAAAGCTGCGGCGGCCACTTCCGCGACGAGTACCAGTTCCCGGACGGCGAGTGCCGGCGCGACGACGCCCGCTACGGGCATGTGGCCGCCTGGGAGTACCAGGGCGCCGGCCAGGCCCCCCTGCGCAACATCGAGCCGCTCAACTACGAGTTCGTGAAGATGAGCGTCCGCAACTACAAGTGATGCCCGTCCTCGCGCCGCTTCCCCGGCCCGCCTGAATTCCGCCCCGCCCGACTCCCTTTCCCCTCCCCATGGTTGCCGCCAACACTGCCAAGACCCTCAGCGTCACCCTCCGCGTCTGGCGCCAGGCCAGCCCGGCGGCCCCGGGCCGCTTCGTCGACTACCCCGCCGCGAACGTGAGCACCAACATGTCGTTCCTCGAGCTGATCGACGTGATCAACGACCGGCTCACCGTCCAGGGCGAGGAGCCGATCGCGTTCGCCCACGACTGCCGCGAGGGCATCTGCGGCACCTGCTCGTGCACCATCAACGGCAAGGCCCACGGGCCGGGCCACGGCATCGCGACCTGCCAGACCTATCTGCGGAGCTTCAAGGACGGCGACATCATCGTGGTCGAGCCCTTCCGCGCCCGCGCCTTCCCGCTGGTGAAGGACCTGGTGGTCGACCGCGCGGCGTTCGACCAGATCATCCAGGCCGGCGGCTTCGTCAGCGTGCGCACCGGCGCCGCGCCGGATGCCAACGCCATCCCCGTGCCCAAGGCCGCGGCGGATCTCGCCATGGATGCCGCCGCCTGCATCGGCTGCGGCGCCTGCGTCGCCGCCTGCAAGAACGCCTCGGCCATGCTCTTCGTGGCCGCCAAGGTTTCCCAGCTGGGGCTGCTCCCGCAGGGCCAGCCGGAACGGGACCAGCGCGTGCTCGCGATGGTGGCCAAGATGGACGCCCTGGGTTTCGGCAGCTGCACCAACCAGTACGAGTGCAGCGCCGCCTGTCCGAAGGCGATCAGCCACGACTTCATCGCCCGCCTGAACCGCGACTACCTGCAGGCGAGCGTGCGCGCCGCCTTCCAGCCCGTCTCGGCCAGCACCGGCGGCGGCGCCGGCTGAGGGCGCGGCGGAAGGCCGTCCGCGTTTGGCTGCAACTTTTCGGCGGTCGGGGTGTTTTCGGGGCAACAACCAATTGCCTCACATGAAAAACCTTCCCTTCTTCGCCTCCCTGGCCGCGCTCGCCGCGTTTGCATTCAGCTCCACGCCCGCCGTCGCCGGCTCGCTTTTCTTCGGTCTCAGCCTCGCGGCCATTTTTTCCGCGGACTACCTGCGGGTGATCAAACCCCTGGCCCCCCAGGCCGACTTGGTCGCCTTTACCCGCGAGGCGCCGTCGCTGCCGACTTGCGCCCGGGCGGCTTGATCCCCGTCAGGCGCTGACTGGAGGGCGGTCCCTGCTTCCCGCGGGGACCGCCTTGCCGTTTTCCCGGCCGGCCGGGCCGCTCAGCGGGCCCAGGCGGGCAGGTGGCTCAGGTCGACCGTCCCCTCGGCGCTGCTCTTGACCGTCACCTCGTCCTCGCCGTTGGTGGCGGTGAGCACGGTGTCCAGGCGGTACCTGGCCCCGGATGCGCCCGCCGCGGCCAGCACCTGCCGCACGAGGGCCGGGTTTTCCAGGACCAGGGGGAGGTCCCGGGTGATCGTGGTGAGCGGCGGCAGCCCGAGCGGGGTGTGGCTGACGGCGCGGCCGAGGTAGCTGCCGTTGCAGTACAGCTTGTGGGCGGAGCCGGAAAAACCGAAGGCGTTGAGGCTCTCGCTGGTGAAGCGCAGGGTCGCCACGAGCTGGGCCTCCTTGGTCGCGGGCGTGCCGGCCTTCAGGTCAACCAGGGTCACGGTGATGCTGTCGGGTTTGCCGACCGAGCTGCAGCCGGCCAGCAGGACGCTCAGGCCGAGCACGAGAAGGGCGAGGGTGGAGTGGGTTTTTTTCATGCGTTGCGCGGTACAGGGATGGCACGCCCGGCCCGAACTGCAACCCTCGGCTGGCGCCGCCGGCCGGTCAAAACACGGTCAGGGCCCGGGCGCTCTCCAGCGCGATCCACGCGCCGGCCGCGGCGAGCAGGGCCACCAGCCCCCGGCGCACCCACCGGCGGCCGCGCAGGACGGCGTCGTGAAAATCGGTGTCCAGCGCCCGGCGGTTGTTCTGGGCCAGGAAGCTCGCGAACCGCGGGTTGCGGCACAGGCTGCGCGCCTCCGGCCCGCGCCGCCACCGCCGGACCGGCCACCGGAAATAATGCTGGAGGGTGCGCCACACGGTGGACATTGCGGAAATTTGAGGTGGTTTTTTCAAGGGGAAACTCGCTAGCGTCTGCCTTTCCCGACCTTTTTACCCGCCTTCCATGCACCACTTTCACTACACCGGCCAGGACCTCCATTGCGAATCCGTCGACCTGGCCGCCGTGGCCCGCCTCTACGGCACGCCCACCTACGTCTACAGCGCGGCGACCATGGCGGACAACTTCCACCGCCTGCAGCACAACCTCGCCGGGCTCGACCTGCAGGTCTGCTATGCGATGAAGGCCTGCTCCAGCCTCGCGGTCCTGCGGCACTTCGCCAACCTCGGGGCGGGGTTCGACCTCGTGAGCGGCGGGGAGCTCCGCCGGGTGATCGCGGCCGGCGCCCAGGTCCGGACCAGCGTCTTCGCCGGGGTCGGCAAGACCGAGGCGGAGATCAAGCTGGCGCTGGAAAACGGCATCTACGCCTTCCATGTCGAGAGCGAGCCCGAGCTGGCCCGCATCAACCACGTGGCCGGCCAGCTGGGGGTGAAGGCGCCCATCGCCATCCGGATCAACCCGGACGTCGACGCCCACACCCACGCCAAGATCACCACCGGCAAGAGCGACAACAAGTTCGGCATCCCGCTCGCCCACGCCGCCGCCGCCTACGAGGCCGCCGCCAAGCTGAAGAACCTCCAGATCCGCGGCGTGCAGATGCACATCGGCTCGCAGCTCACCGAAATCGGGCCGTTCGTTGAGGCGGTGCGCAAGGTGACCCCCTTCGTCACCGAGCTGAAGGCGAACTACGGCATCGAGTACTTCTCCATCGGCGGCGGCATGGGCATCGTCTACCGCGACGCCCTGGCCAGCGGCCAGGCCGCATGGTGGGACGCCCAGCCCGCGGCGCAGCGCCCGCTCACCCCCGAGACCTACGGCGCGGCGCTCACGCCGCTGCTCGCCCCCCTCGGGCTGAAGATCCTGCTCGAGCACGGCCGCTTCATGGTCGGCAACGCCGGCGTGCTCCTCGCCCGCGTCGAGCACCTCAAGCGCGGCGCCGGCAAGAACTTCCTGATCGTCGATGCGGCGATGAACGACCTGGTCCGGCCCGCCATGTATGACTCCCACCACGAGATCGTGCCGGTGCACCGCGACAGCTCGCGCCGCGCGCTGGTGGCGGACATCGTCGGGCCGATCTGCGAGAGCGGCGACTGCTTCGCGAAGGACCGGCAGATCCAGAGCGTGGGCGAGGGCGAGCTGGTCGCGTTCATGAGCGCCGGCGCCTACGGCCACGTGATGGCCAGCCGCTACAACACCCGCGGCCTGCCCGCCGAGGTGATGGTGAACGGCAGCGCCTTCGAGCTCGTCAACGCCCGCGAAACCTTCGAGCACATGATCGCCGGCGAGAAAATCCCGGCGTTCCTCCGGTAGACCCTCCGCCGCCGCCGGGTCGGCATTGACCCGTCGGCCGCGCCGGTCATGCTGCCCGCCATGCTCCTGGCGACGCTCCCTTCCTCCCCCGCCCACGGACGCCGGATCGGCTCGCCATGAAATTCGCGGTCATCGGCGCGGGTGCCTGGGGCACGGCCTTTGCGATCCACCTGGCTCGCGCCGGCCAGGCGGTGACGCTGGTCCCGCGCCGCGCCGAGCAGGCGCAGGCGCTGGGCACGGCGCGCGAGAACGCCGAGTACCTGCCGGGCGTGCCGCTGCCCCCCGGGCTGCAGGTCACCGCCGACCTCGCCGCCGCCCTGGCCGGCACCGAGGTCGTGCTGCTCGCCTGCCCCTCCCAGGCGCTGCGGGACACGAGCGCGCGGGTGCGCGACCAGCTGGGCGCGGCCCAGCCGCGGCTGGTGCTCAGTTTGGCCAAGGGGCTGGAACTCGGCACGCACCTGCGGGCCTCGCAGGTGATTGCGGCGCTGCTGCCGGGCCGGGCCGCCGGCTCGCTGACCGGGCCGACCAACGCGGCCGAGGTCGCGCGCGGCCAGCCCGCGGCGATGGTGCTGGCGGCGCCCCCCGCCACGCCCGCGGCCGAGTTGGCCGAGGTGCAGGCGGCCCTGAGCGGCGCGACGCTGCGCGTGTACACGAGCGACGACCTCCCGGGCGTCGAATTCGGCGGGAGCATGAAGAACATCTACGCCATCGCCGCGGGATGCTGCGACGGCCTGAAGCTCGGCGACAACGCCCGGGCGGCGCTGCTGACGCGGGCCCTGGCCGAGATGGTGCGGGTCGGCACCGCGCTTGGCGCCCGGCCGGAGACTTTCTACGGCCTGAGCGGGTTTGGCGACCTGGTGGCGACGTGCCACGGGGCCTGGAGCCGCAACCGCGAGTTCGGCCTCGAACTCGGCGCGGGCAAGAGCGTCGCCGCCCTGATGGCGCACCGGAAAACCGTCGTCGAGGGCTACAAGACGACGCAGTCCTTCCACGGCCTCTGCCTCGAGCGCAAGATCGACGCCCCCATCCTCCGCGAGGTGCACGGCCTCCTCTTCGAAAACCAGACCCCGGCCCGGGCGATCCACGCGCTGATGACGCGCAGCCTCAAGCGGGAGACGGGCGCCGGCCGGTAGGCGGCCCGCCGGGACGCCGCACCGTAGGTCTTGCGCCGTGGGCGCAGGCCCTTTGAGTGCCCGGACCCCATGAGCCCCCACGCCGCCGCTGCCGCGCTTGACCGTAAGCACAAACTGGTCGTTTTCGCCTCCTCCCTCGGCACGGTCTTCGAGTGGTACGACTTCTACATCTACGGCACGCTCGCGGCCTTCTTCGGCCAGCTGTTCTTCCCGCCCGGCAATGAGACCGCGGGGTTTCTCTCCAGCCTCGCGCTCTTCGGCGTGGGTTTTTCCGTGCGGCCGTTCGGGGCGCTGGTCTTCGGCCGCATCGGCGACCTGATCGGGCGAAAATACACCTTCCTCGTCACGATCGTGGTGATGGGCCTGGCCACCGCGCTGGTCGGCGTGCTGCCGACCTACGCGTCGATCGGCTTCTGGGCGCCGGTGATCCTCGTCGTGCTCCGGATCGCCCAGGGCCTCGCGCTCGGCGGGGAATACGGCGGCGCGGCCACCTACGTCGCGGAGCACGCCCCGCCCGGCCGCCGCGGCCTGTTCACCAGCTGGATCCAGCTCACGGCCACCCTGGGCTTCTTCCTCTCCCTCGCGGTCATCTACCTCACCCGGCACGCCATGACGGCCGCCAGCTTCAGCGCGTGGGGCTGGCGCGTGCCGTTCCTCGTCTCGGTGCTGCTCCTCGCCGTCTCGGTCGTCATCCGCCTCAAGCTCGAGGAGTCGCCGGTGTTCGCCGAGATGAAGGCGCAGGGCCGGACCTCGAAGGCGCCGCTCACCGAGAGCTTCGCCCGCTGGGGCAACGCCCAGCTCGTGCTCAAGGCGCTGTTCGGCGCGACGGCGGGGCAGGGGGTCGTGTGGTACGCCGGCCAGTTTTACGCGCTCTATTTCCTCAGCAGCACGCTGAAGCTCGACTACGAGCAGACCTACCTGCTGGTCGGCGTGGCGCTGCTGCTCGGCGCGCCGTTCCTCGTCGTGTTCGGGTGGCTGTCCGACCGCTGGGGCCGCAAGCACATCATGCTCCTGGGCTGCCTGCTGGCGGTGTGCACCTACCAGCCGATCTTCCGGGCCCTCACCCGCGCGGCCAACCCCGCCCTCGCCGCCGCCATGACCCAGACCCCCGTCGTGCTCCGCACCGTCGAGTACCACGGCACGCTGGTCCTGACGCTGGAGGCGCTGCAGGACGCCGCGGGCAAGATCGTGGGCCTGAAGCGCGCCCCGACCCCGACCGATCAGGCGCGGGCGTTTCTGAACCGCCGCGGCATCCCGTTCACCCTGGCCCCGGCGGCGGGGTCGCCGCTGCAGCTGAGCGTCGGGCTGGTGGCCGTGCCGGGCTTCGACGCCGCCGCCTACGAGGCGGCCCTCGCCCCGGTGGGCTACCCGGCGACGGCCGACCCCGCCCGCATCCACCGCGTCCGGGTCGTCGCGCTGCTCGTGCTGCTGATGATCTACGTCGCGATGGTCTACGGGCCGATCGCGGCCTTCCTCGTCGAGCTGTTTCCCACCCGCATCCGGTACACCTCGATGTCGCTGCCCTACCACATCGGCAACGGCTGGTTCGGCGGCTTCCTGCCGCTCATCGCCGCGAGCATCGTGGTGTACACCGGCGACATTTACGCCGGGCTCTGGTATCCCATCGGCGTCGCGGCCATGTCCTTCATCGTGGGCCTGCTGCTGCTGCCGGAAACCAAGGACCATGACATCAACCACTAGCCGGCCCGCCCGGTGCCGGGCCTGGCTCGGGTGCGGCGCCCTGCTCTTCGCCTGGGTGGTCGCCCGGGCCGCCGCCCCCGCCGCGCCCCTCCTCGACCTCGGCCCGGTCCCGGCGGCCGATCCCGCCTGGGCGCGGACGACCGAGCGCCAGCTGGCGCAGTTCCGGCAGGCCGCGGGCTGGACTCTCCTCGTGCGGTGCAGCGCCCGGTCCCCCGCGCCGGAGGAGGACCGCGTGCCCGGCGCCTACATGCAGGCGCTGGCCACCCGGCTGGGCGTGGCCGAGCAAGGCGTGCTCGCCGTCTATTTTGACGACGAGGCCGAATGGCGGCTTTGGATCGGCACCCAGCGCGCGCCGGCCTTTGTCGGCCAGCCGGGCACGGCGGAGGAGTTCACGCGGAGCGGCGCCCTGCACCGGGCGAAGGAGGCCTTCCTCGCCACCGTGCAGGCGGCGGCCGAGTCCGCCGCGGCGGCGCGGTTGAAAACCGCGCCCGCGGGCCGCGGACCCCCGCCGGGCTGGCGCCGCCAGGACCAGGCCGACGCCCTGATCGCGGGCCTGATCGCCCGGCTGGGCGCGCCCTGACCGCCGGGCCGTCCGGAAAGAATCGCGGCGGCCGGGCTTGCCTGCGGCAAAATGAGCCGGCGTAATGCCCCATCCCGGGAATCGTCCCACCCCCTTATCCCATGACCCTGTTCGGCCTGCACTGGATTGATTCGACCATCCTCATTGCCTACGTGATCACGGTGCTGGTGATCGGCCAGGCCCATTCCGGGGGCATGAAGGGGGAGAACGACTTCTTTCTCGGCGGCCGCTCCCTCGGCAAGTGGTTCCAGTTTTTCCTCAGCTTCGGCAACATGACCGACCCGGGCCAGGCCACCACCACGGCCAGCTCGGTCTACCGGCAGGGCGCTGGCGGCGCCTGGCTCGCGCTGATCACGCTCTTCCTCACCCCGTACTACTGGTTCACCAACGTCTGGTTCCGCCGCGTGCGCCTCACCACGATGGCCGACCTGTTCCAGGACCGCTTCGGCCGGCGCTTCCTCGCCACGCTCTACGCGATCAGCACCATCCTCATGGCCGTGGTCAGCATCGCCGGCGGCAACGTCGTCGCCCTGAAGACGCTCCAGCCGATGATGGTCAAGCCGGTGGCCGCCTACACCGCCGCCGACCACGAGAAGGTGAACAACTTCAAGGAGTTCTCCCAGCTGCGCCACGAGCGGCTGGCAGCCACCCTGCCCGCGGCCAAGGCGGCGCGCTACGAGGTGCTCCAGGGCTATTACGTCCGCGGCGAACTCCAGCCCTATGTCTCCTACCTGACCCCGGTGCCGTTCTACCTCGTCTCCTCCCTGCTGGTCGCCGTGTTCGTCATGCTCGGCGGACTCAAGGCCTCCGCCGTGGTCGACGCCGTCCAGGCCGTGCTCGTGATCGTGATTTCGCTCGTGCTCATCCCGTTCGGCCTCGCCCGGATCGGCGGCCTCACCGGCCTGCACGCCAAGGTCCCCGAGGTGATGTTCAACGTGTTCGGCGGCGGCCACGCCAGCGAGTACACCTGGTTCTCCATCGCCGCCCTCCTCCTCGTCCAGCTCGTCGGCATCGTCGGCTCGCAGGCCAGCATGACCATCGCCGGCTCGGCCCAGAACGAGTACGCGGCGCGCATCGGCGCGGTCACCGGCGGGTTCAGCAAGCGGTTCGTCACCATCGCCTGGTGCTTCTGCGGCCTGATCGCGATCGCCCTGTTCGGCCCCAACCTGTCCGATCCCGACCAGACCTGGGGCCTGCTGACGCGCGAGCTGCTGCCGGTCGGCCTGATCGGCGTGATGATCGTCGGCATCCTCGGCGGGAAACTTGCGCTCCTCGGCGCGGGCTCCGTCGTGCTCGCCGGCCTGGTGGTCAAGAACCTCTACGAGCCGGTGTTCCCGGGAAAGTCCGAGCGGCATTACATGGTGGTCGCCCGCCTGACCGTGCCGGTGATGCTCGCGCTCGGCATCGGCATCGGCCTCTACCTCAACAGCGTCGTGGCCCTGCTGAAGTTCGCCATCGTGCTGCTGGTGGTCTGGGGCGTGCCCATCACGCTGATCTTCCTCTGGCGCCGGCTGACGGAGATCGCGGTGCGCGTGCAGGTGGTGGCCACCCTGCTCTTCATCGCCGTCATCCCCTGGCTCGTGCCGTCGATCCCCGCCCTCGCGCGCTCCGCGACGCTGACCGCCATGACGCAGGAGCGGAGCGTGACGCGCACCCGCCCGGCCAGCGCGGCCGACGTGGCCGCCGGCTCGGCCCGGGCGGTGGGGGAGACGCTGACCCGGACCCAGGTCATCGAGCCGGTCTCGGTGTTTTTCGAGGAAGGGGTGGTCCGCACCAACCCCCACGACCTGAACTCGCCCAAGACCGGCGTCGGCCTGTTCCGGGTCGAGGTCTACCTGCTCTCCCTGTTCGGGGTGGAGGTCACGCGCTTCTCGCCGGCGGGGCTGATGACCACCCGCTACCTGGTGGATGCGACGCTGCCGGTGATCCTGCTGGTCGTGGTCAGCCTGCTCACCCCGCCGACCGACCCGACCCGGGTGGCCCGGTTCTACGTGCGGCTGAAGACGCCGGTCGCGGCGACGCTGGCGCAGGATGTGCTCGACGTGGAGCAGAGCTACGCCCAGCCCGACCGCTTCGACCACCGCAAGCTCTGGCCGAAATCGAACTGGGAGCTGACCAAGTGGGACCGGCAGGACACGCTGGGCTTCCTCGGCTGCTGCGGGCTGGTCGGGTTCATCCTGGTCTTCTTCAAGGCGGTGCTGACCATCGGGGGCTGAGCGGGCCGCGGATTTTCCGGTCTGGCCAGGGGCCGCCGGGCCTTCCACCCTGCGGCATGATCCATCCGGGGCTGGTTTCGATCACCTTTCGCGCGCTGACCCCCGCGCAGATCGTCGCCCTGGTCCGCCAGGCCGGCCTGCGGGGCATTGAATGGGGCGGCGACATCCATGTGCCGCACGGCGATCTCGCCCGGGCGCGGGAAACACGGGCGCTCACCCTCGGGGCCGGGCTCGCCGTGGCCGCCTACGGCAGCTACTATCGCGCCGGCCACAGCGAGGCGGCGGGCCTGCCCTTTGCGTCCGTGCTGGACAGCGCGGTCGAGCTGGGCGCGCCGATCGTGCGGGTCTGGGCGGGAGGCGCCGGGTCGGACGCGGCTTCGCCGGCGCAGCGGGCGCCGGTGGTGGACGACCTGCGGCGGATCGCGGCCCTGGCGGCCGGGGCCCGCGTGGCCGTGGCGCTGGAGTTTCATGCCGGCACCCTCGCCGACACGGCGGCGGCCACCCGCCGGCTGCTCGACGAGGTGGCCCACCCGAACCTGTGCACCTACTGGCAGCCGCCGCTGGTCCGCGCCACCGCCGACTGCCTCGCCGACCTGCGGCAGCTGCAGTCGCGGCTCGCGCACGTGCACGTCTTTCACTGGCTTCCGGCGACCACCGACCGGCTCCCGCTGGCGGACGGCGCGGACCGCTGGCGCGAGTTTCTCGCCCTCGCCGCCGCGACGCCCGGGGACCGCTATGCGATGCTGGAGTACGTCCCGCAGGACTCCCCCGCGCATTTCCTGCGCGACGCCGCCACGCTGCGGTCCTGGCTCGCGGCGGACCCGGCCGCCTGACGCCGGGGCCGGTCAGGCCCGCGCGGGCGCCCCCCGGCTCCGCTGGATGGTGATGAGGGCGACGGCGGCCACGATGACGACGGCGGCCGCCAGCGTGCGCCCGGTCACGGCCTCGTCGAGCAGCAGCCAGCCGAGGAAGACGGCGACGACGGGGTTGACGTAGGCGTAGGTGGACACCCGGGCCGGCGTGCTGTGCTTGAGCAGGTAGACGTAGGCGGGAAAGGCGACCAGCGACCCGGCCACGACCAGGTAGCTCCACGCGCCGACCGCCCGGGGCGTCAGGGCCGCCAGGTGCAGGCGGCCGGCCTCGCCGCACCCCAGCCCGAGGCCCAGCAGGAGCGCGCCACCGAGCAGCATCTGCAGGGCCGCGGCGGTCAGCGGCGCGGCGGGCTCCCGGTGGTAGCGCGAGTAGAGCGAGCCGCCGGACCAGGCCAGGCAGGCGAGGATCAGCCCGGCGCAGCGGAGCAGGTCGAGCGGGGCGCGGCCCGGCAGGTCGCCGCCGATCAGCAGCCCGAGCCCGCCAAAGCCGAGGGCGAGACCCAGGAGGGTCGGCCCGGTCGGCCGGGCGCCCGCGGGCAGCAGCCAGTCGAGCAGCACCATGCAGAGCGGGCTGATGGAAATGATCAGCGTGGTGATGCCGGAGGGAATGACCTGCTCCGCCCACACGACGAGACCGTTGCCGCCTAGCAGGAGCAGCGCGCCGACGATGGCGTTGTGCCGCCACTGGCGCCACGTCGCCCGGGCCCGGCCCTGCCAGGCCAGCCAGGCGTAGAGCACCGCGCCGGCGACCACGAAGCGGGCGCCCGCCATCAGGAAGGGCGGGAGCGTTTCGACCGCCACGCGGATGGCGAGGTAGGTGCTGCCCCAGATGAGGTAGATCGCCGTAAAGGCGAGGACCAGGGCGAGGCGGGAGGGGGTGGTCGGGGAGGTTGCAGTCACAGGGCGCGCGCGGGGCGCACTCCGCATACCGGATGGGGACGGGACGGCAAGGGCGGTGTTGCGCGCGGCGGCCGGGGCGGCGCCAGCGGTCCCGGGCCGGCGTATAATCTTGAAACCCCTTCGCCCGGGCGTTCAGTCATGAGCTCGTGGCCACCCGGGTTGTCATCATCGAGGACGAGGCGGTTTACCGCCACATGCTGAGCATGGCGCTGAGCCGCATGCGCGGGCTGGCGGTGGTGGGCGAGTTTGCCGACGGCAAGGAGGGGCTCGACTATTGCCTGAAGGAAAAACCCTCCCTGCTGGTGCTGGACCTGTTCCTGCCCGGGATGCACGGGCTCGACATCGTGCGCGAGGTCCGCGCCCGGCTGCCGGAGACCCGGATCCTCGTGCTGACCGGCCACCCGGACAGCGACCTGCCGGCCCGGCTCATGACGCTGGGCGTGCACGGGTTCGTGGACAAGAGCGAGCCGATCAACTACGTGATGCAGGCGCTCGAGGCCGTGATGGGCGGGGGCATGTTTTTCGCGACCAACGTCCCGCCCAAGTTCACCCCCGCCCAGGCCCAGGAGGCCGGCAGCCTGCCGCCGCCGCCGCCGGCGCCCGCCAAGCCGGCCGCGCCGGCTCCGGTGCCCTCGCTCGAGGCGGTCAAAATCCTTTCCAGCCGCGAGCTCGAGGTGGTCCAGCTCGTGGCCGACGGGCTTTCCTCGAAGGAGATCGCCTCCCGGCTCGACCTGAGCGTGCGCACGGTCGAGAAGCACCGCGCCAACATCATGGAGAAAATCGGGGTCCGCGAGGTGGCGAGCCTCGTGCGCTGGTGCGTGCAGGCCGGCTTGGTGAAAAGCTAGCGCGCCGGGCGCGCGCCGCCGGGCCGGTTCAGGCGCCGACCTGCCGGACAAAGGCCCGCATGGCGCCGGCGATCCGGTCGAATTCCGCAATCGTGGCGGCGAGATCGTCGGCGGTCACTTCCCCCGCGGGCAGCGTCAGCCGCGCCTCCAGCTCCGCCATGCGGCCCGAGAGCACGCTGGCCCCCACGATGTGCGCGCTGCTCTTCAGGCTGTGCGCGGCCCGCCGCCGCTGCTCCCGGTCCCCGGAGCTCAGCTCGCCCAGCACGGTCGGGAAATTGCCCAGGAACATGTCCACCAGCTCGCGCGCCGACTCTTCGCCCAACGACGAGCTCAGCTCCGCGATGGCGCTGTTGGGAGGGGGCACGCTGCTCATGGGGGAGGACGCTACGGCAGGCGCCGGCGGAAGTGCAATCTCTCCCGCAAGCTTTGGCGCGGGTCCCCCGGGCTAGAACCGGCGGTCGAGGGCGAGCCGGATCCAGCCGACCCCGTCCCCGCTGAGCCGGTAGTGGCGGTCCGGATAATCGAAGCGCCGGAGGATGGTGACGCCGGCGCTGAGCTCGAGCCCGAGGCCGCCGGCGAAGGTGGCGGTCAGGCCGCCGCCCACGCGCACCTCGGTCAGGCCGAGATAGGTGTTCGCCAGCCGGGCGATGCCGGGGGCGGGGACGCCGAGACTGTCCGTGATCCGGTAGTTGCCGCCGACCACGCTCAGGCCGGCCTGCCAGGCGAGGCCGGGATCGACGCGGTAGGTCACGCCCGTGCGCGGAAACCCGACCTCCAGCTCCCAGGCGGGGGCCAGCTGCCAGCGGACGCCGGCCGCCGGCAGGACGGGCTGGTCGTTGAAGGCATTGGCGCTGAGGCCGAAAACCCAGGTCAGCCCGGGCCGGGGGGTGTAAAAGGCGGCGAGAAAAAGCGGGGCGTTGAAGCTGTCGCCGTCGAGCTGCTGGAAGTCCCCGTAGAAGCCGGGCCGGAGGAACGCGCCCCAGGCCCAGGCGGGCGTCCAGGAGCCCTGCAGCCCGAGGGCCAGCGAGACCTCCTGCACCGAGCCGGGCAGGGCCGTGCCGGCGGCCGCGTCGAGCGTGGTGCGCTCGTAGGCGAGCCCGGCGGTGCCGCGCAGGCCGGCGCCGAGCGGCAGTCGGCCGGCGGTGCTGAAGGTGAAGCGGGTGAGGGCGACGTCGCCCGCGGCCTGGTCGCCGCGGGTGAGCCCGCCCGACGCGGAGG
>SESH01008103.1_pt1 | contig 17873 bp, 20 predicted proteins | sample 3171561 | NCBI WGS metagenome assembly SESH01 (sample SAMN10866947, study PRJNA518727) | freshwater metagenome | biome: subpolar coniferous forest; feature: holomictic lake; material: water; isolation source: holomictic Lake 442 2011 16.5 m and 2014 13 m | place: Canada: near Kenora, Ontario
GCAAGGCCAACCCCAAGCTGGTGGACGAAATCGTGCGCCGGCAGCTCGGCTAGTGGCCGCCGCGCGCCGGCAACGCTAACCGGCGAATTGCTGCAGAAAAGCGCGCACGTTGGCCGGCACGACCGGGGCCAGGTTGGGCAGGATCCAGCGAAACAACTGGTGAATCTCTTCATGCAGCCCACCCGAGGTTTCAAAAACCGGGTTGCTCACACTGGCCGGCGCCGCGCCATTCGGGGCGATCGATCCGGATTCCAGCTGGCCCGTCTGCAGGCTCCCTTGGCAGAAGAAGTCGCTCATCCGGAACTCGAAACTGTGCGGGGTTGTTCCGCTGCCCAAGGCCGTCGATACCGTCAGCTGGGAGTCTGATTCGCCGATGAATATTTGTTTGCGGAAACCGGGTTCATTCCGGGCCGAATGATCCTCGGCCATCGGCTGGAGTGATTGACCGATGACCACGGGCTGCAGCAATTGCATGTACGCCTTCTGGGACTGGAACTCGCTGAATTTCAGGCTGAGGCCGCAGTAAACGCCCTTGTCGTTGGGCTGCAGGTGGGCCACGCGGGCGTCGATCTCCAGTCGGTGCTGACCCAGGTCGAGGTCCAGCCGCACCATTTGGCCGGGATCCAGGGCGAGGTCCTGGCTGAGCATCAAGCCGACCCCGTTGCCGGACATATCCTGCAGCTTGGCCGGACAAGCTCGTCCGGCAATAAGGAGGTTCGCCCGCAAGGGGAAGCCGGTGCCGGGCATATATCGCCGGTTGAGCCGTTTCTCCATCTGCTCCACCTTGGCCTTTTCAAAATTAAAGATTCGGCGAAAAATCAGCACGGCAAAGGGCTAGCCGCAGCGGTGGGAAATTACAAGCCTGCTCGCCCTTGCACTTGCCGGATTCCCGGCCATCTTTACCGACATGAATTCTCCGACCGGTCCCTCCCTCTCACGGCGTGAAGCGTTGAAAATCATCACCACGGGCGCGGCGGTGGCCGGCCTGGGTCTCAGCCGGTTGCGGGCCGAAACCGCCGCGCCGGCCGCGCCGGCCTTGGGCTGGGAACTGCCCAAGCTGGCCTTTGGCTACGATGCCTTGGAGCCGCACCTCGACGCCCGGACGATGGAGATTCACCACACCAAGCATCATCAGGCTTACATCACGAACGCCAGGAAACTGCTCGATGGCCACGCCGACCTGCTCGCGCGCGGACCCGAGGCGCTGGTCCGGGATTTGGCCAGCCTGCCCGCGGCCCTCCAGACGGGTCTGCGCAACAATGCCGGCGGCCACGTGAACCATGCGTTTTTCTGGAAAATACTCGCACCGGCGGCCGGCGGGATGCCGGTTGGCACCGTGGCCGGGGCGCTCACCCGGGGCTTTGGTTCCGTCGAGGAATTCAAGCAGCAGTTTGCGGCGGCGGCCATGAAACGATTCGGCAGTGGCTGGGCTTGGCTGAGCGCCAAGCCCGATGGCAGCCTGCTCATTCACTCCACCGCCAATCAGGACTCCCCGCTCAGCGACGGCCTGACGCCCTTGCTCGGTCTCGATGTGTGGGAACACGCCTACTACCTGCACTACCAAAACCGCCGGGCCGACTACGTCACGGCCTTCTGGCAGGTCGTCAATTGGGGCCAGGTGGAGGCGAACTACGCCGCCGTCCTGAAGTCTTGAAGAATTGACCCCGAGGACACTGAGCTAGGAATGGGTTCACGGAGGTATCGCTCTGTGTCCACCGTGATCCTCAGTGAACGCTGTGCCCAAATCCCCCAAATCCTTCGACGAGATCGGCCTGCCGGCCGCCCGTCACCACCTGTTCCTGTGCGCCGGGCCCAACTGTTGCGCCGAAGCACAGGGGCGCAAGACCTGGGAGCGGCTCAAGGCTTCACTCCAGGAGCGGCCGTTGCCGGCGCTGCGGACCAAGGCGGCATGTCTGCGAATCTGCGCCGGGGGCCCGTGGCTGGTGGTCTATCCCGAGGGGATTTGGTACGGGCAAGTCACGCCGGAACGATTCGAGCGCATCCGGCGTGAACACATTGAAGGCGGGGTGCCTGTGGCGGAGTGGATCGGGGCCGTTCACCCCCTCAACCCGGCAACATCGCCGGGGCCGGACTGCGCCGACTAAGCGCGGGCACCGGGCCTTCCCGTTCGAGTAGGACGGTTATTCCGATGGAATCGAGCTGCGGGATTGCGGGCCGGAGCCGGCTGTGCTAAGTATGCCTCAAGAACTTAATGCAAGACTTGGAATTCACTGAAATCGTCGGACTCATCTGCAAGGAGGACGCTCGTTTTGATCGCAAGGCCTATGCCTTTGTGCGGCAGGCCCTGGACCAAACCGTCAAGGAACTGAAACGCAAAAGCCCGGAACGCACGGGCAAGTCCCAGCATGTGACCGGGAGTGAGCTGCTGGAGGGGATCCGATCCTATGCCCTCGACCAATACGGTCCCCTGACCAAGACCGTGCTGAACAACTGGGGCATCGTCCGCTGCGCCGACTTCGGTGATATCGTTTTCAATCTGATTGAGTATAATGTCTTCAGCAAAACCGAGAACGATCGTAGGGAGGACTTCGGCAATCTCTATGACTTTGATGAGGCGTTTGTGAAACCCTTCACCCCGGGCACGCCGCGCCGCGCCCGCGGCACGCTCGGCTCAGCGTAAGATGGCTTTCATCAGTCATCCCCTGGTCGAATCACGTCATTCTGAGCGCAGCGAAGTTCAGCCAGCAGGCTGGTTTGACATCCACGGCCGCGGTCGTGGCGCCACAGACGGAGAAGGGGATCCTGTGCTGCCCCCCGGAATGCCCTTCATCTTAATCCACGCCGTTTCCTTCCTTTTTCATGCCCAAGAAACCATCCACCCGTCTCCACGACCTGGCCCTGCTGGAACAACTCTGGCGCGAGCCGGTTGATCGCTATACGCTCCCCAACGGTCTCACCGTACTGCTGAAGCCCGATTCGGCCTCGCCCGTCAGCTCGGTGCAGGTTTGGGTGAAAACCGGCAGCATTCATGAGGGTGGGGCGCTCGGCGCGGGCTTGTCGCACTATCTGGAACATATGCTGTTCAAGGGCACCAGCCGCCGTGCCGGCCGCGAAATCTCCGCCACAGTCCAGGCGCATGGGGGCGCCATCAACGCCTACACCACCTTTGATCGCACGGTGTACTACATCGACTTGCCGGCCGAGCACACCGCCGTGGCCCTCGACCTGCTGGCCGACCTCGTGCTCCATTCGACCCTGCCCGCCGAGGAGGTGGCCAAGGAAAAGGAGGTCATTCTCCGTGAAATTGACATGTGCCTCGATGATCCCGACCAACGGCTCTCGCAGGCCCTGTTCGAGACGGCCTTCCGCACCCATCCCTACCGGCAGCCGATCATCGGCCACCGCGAGGTGTTCGCCGCCTGCAGTCGCGATGACCTGGTGGCCTACTACCGCGCCCGGTATGTGCCCAACAACCTGGTGCTGGTGATCGCGGGCGATTTCGACCCGGGCGCCACGCGAGCAGCCATCGTGGAGCATTTCGGCCCCGCCCCCCGAGCGCGGCTGGCCCCCGTGCTCGTGCCCGATGAATCCGTGCAGCTGTCCCGTCGCGACCAGCATCTGTACGAGGACGTGCAGGTGGCCCGCGCGGGCCTCGGCTGGCAGATTCCCGGGCTGACCCATCCCGATACCCCGGCGCTCGACATGCTCGCCCTGGCCCTGGGTCATGGGGAAAGCTCGCTCCTCTGGCAGCGCATTCGGGAGAAATCGCGTTTGGTGCACACGATCGATGCCATGGCGTGGAGCCCCGGCACCAGCGGACTGTTTTATATCTCCTTTCTGGCCGATTCCGACAAGCGGGTGGCGGCTGAGCAGGCTATCCTGCGCGAACTTGAGCGGATCACCGCGCAGGGCATCAGCGCGGCGGCCCTGGCCAAGGCCGTGCGGCAGGTCGTGACCTCCGAGGTGAACATGCGCAAGACCATGTCCGGCCAGGCCTCGCGCCTTGGCGCCGGCGAGGTGGTGGTGGGCGATATCAACTATACCCGGACCTATTTCGCCCGCCTGTTCGCCCTGACGCCGGCCAAAATTCGCCAGGCGATGCGCACGTACCTGGTGCCGGAGAAATTGACCGTGGTTTCGTCAAATCCAGCGGGTGCAGCCGGGACGATCGCGACCCGGCGCCCGGGCGCGGGCGGGCGCCCCCTCGATTTCGAGGAACTCATTTTGCCCAACGGGGCCCGGCTGCTCCTGCAACCGAACCGGCAGCTGCCCAATTTGCACCTGCGGCTGGCCTTTGCGGGCGGGCCAATGTTCGAGCCGGCGGACAAGCGCGGACTCACCTCCTTGCTGGCCACCCTGCTGGCGAAGGACACCAAGCGGCGCACGGCGGAGGAGGTGGCCCGCGCCATTGAGGCGGTCGGCGGTTCGTTTCATGAATTTTCGGGAAACAACAGCTTCGGCGTGGCGGCGGAAGTGTTGCCCGGGGACACGGAGCTGGCCCTGCAACTGATCGCGGACGCCGTGCTGCAGCCGGCCTTCAAGGCGGCCACGCTCGCCATCGAGCGGGATTCCGCCCTGGCGGCCCTGCAGGAGAGCCTCGACGATGTGGTCACTGTCGGGCGGAAAAAAATGCGGGAGAAGTTTTTTGGCCCCCATCCCTTCGCCATCGAGAGCGGCGGGGATCAGGCGGGCCTGCAGGCGATCACCCCCGCGGACCTGCGCGCGCTGCACGGCCGGCTGCTGGTGGCGGGCAACGCGGTCCTGGCGGTTGCCGGTGACTTTGACCCCAAGCATCTCGGGCCGCGGTTGAAAAAATTCCTGGCCCAGCTGCCCGCGGGCCGGGCGCCCCAGGTGCGGGCCCGCGTGGCCGGCACGGCGGGCGACTACAGCGAAACTCAGCCGCGCCAGCAGGCCATCGTCTTTCAGGCGTTTCCCGGGCCGGGTTTGCTGGCGCCGGACTATCCCGTGAGCGAGGTGGCCGATGAGCTGTTCAGCGGCATGTCCTCGCATCTCTTCGAACGGGTGCGGGAAGAGAAGAGTCTGGCCTACTTCGTCCGATCCAATCGCATCGTCGGCCTCGAGACCGCCTTGTTTTATTTTTACGCGGGCACCAGCCCGCAACGCTACGCGGAGGTCATCGCCGAGCTGGACCTCGAGATTACCCGCGTGCAGCAGGGCGGGGTGACCGCCGAGGAACTGCAGCGCTGCCAGGTGCGCCTGAAGGCGGGCCGGCGCATGAGCCTGCAGACCAACTCCGCCCGTGCGATGCAGGCGTCCCTCAACGCGATCTATGGCCTGCCGGTGAACGACGGGCCGATCTATGAGGCGCGGATCGACGCGGTCACCCTCGACGACCTGCGGCGTTTTGCGCTCCAGTATTTTCAGCGGGCCCAGCGCGTGCAGCTCGTAGTGAAACCCTGAGGCCCGGCCGACCTGAATTTAGGCGAAGGCGGCCTCTTGGCGGTCCGCCGGTTAGCGGCTAAACTGGGGGCGTTATGAAATCAAAATTCATCCCCACCCTACTCGTGCCGGGTCTGCTGACACTGGCACTCGCATTGGCCGCAACTCCTGCCTCGGCCCAGGAAAACACCACCAAGAAAGACAAGGCGCCGAGCCAGGCCGATTTGAGAAAATACGACGCCAATGATGACGGCCGGCTGGATGAGGCCGAGACGGCCCAGAAGAAGGCCGACGCGAAAGCCAAGCGCGACGCGCGGAAGGCGCAGGAGCTGGCCAAGTACGACGCGGACCATGACGGAAAGCTCAGCCCGGAGGAAAAGGCGAAGGAAAAGTCGGAGAAGCAAGCCGCCAAGGAAGCCAGAAAGGCGGCGAAGGAGTCGGGCGGAAATTAATGCCCGGCCGCGGGCCAGGCCAGAACCCCGGGTCACCCCCGGGGTTATTTTTTGTCCGAGAAGCCGCCGCTCCACTTGAGCTTGGCGCGCATGACCTCAAAGTGGGAATAATCCCGCCGTTGGGCGAGCTTCAGCGCGAGCGGCGAGACGGAGATCTCGATCGGCGAACCTTCGGTGATGACGGAGTTGCGCTGGCCATCCATGGCGACCAGCAGGCGGGAATCATCGCTGCGGTTGAAGACCGAGAGCTTGACGTCGTCGCGAAAAATAATGGTGCGATTGCTCAGCGTGTGGGGGCAGATCGGGGTCATCGCGATCACGCCGGCCGCCGGATGAATGATGGGGCCGCCGGCCGCGAGGTTGTAGGCCGTGGAACCGGTGGGGGTGGAAAAAATGACGCCGTCGCAGTAGTAGTCCGTCACCAGCCGGCCGTCGGCGAAAACCTCCAGCCGCACGAGGCGGGAGTTGGTGTCATTCTTGATCAGGACGTCATTCAGCGCAATGTCCCGGTGCCGCGGGCCGGTCTTGCAGTCCAGGAGTGCGCGGCGCGCGATGTGATATTCGCCGCCGAGCAGCACGGCAAAGTGCCCGCGGGCCTCGTCGGCGGAGAACGTGGTCAGGAATCCCAGGCCGCCCTGGTTGACCCCGATGATCGGGATGCCTTCCCGCGCGGCGCCGCGCACGGTGCCGAGCAGTGTGCCGTCGCCGCCGATCACGCAGCAGGCATCGCAGTCCTTGAAATAGCCCCGCGGCAGCCGGCGATCCCCGGAGAGCTTGAGTTTCCGCACGCCATTTTGCCGGGCGATTTCCATCAGCTCCTCGGCCAATTGCGCGGCGCCCGGTTTTTCCGAGTTGAACACAAAGGCGAGTTTGCGAAAGGGGGGCATGTTGTTGCGCCGCTGATTACGCGGATAATTGCGGATATTGGAATAGCAATCTAGCCGCGGACCTTCCCCCGATCCGCCGCGGCGACCTTCGTCAGCCCGAGCAGGAACTCCCGATTGCCGTCGGTCCCGTGGACGGGACATTCCATCTCGCCCAGAACCTGGGCGCCGCGCAGTTCCTGCAAGGCAAACTGGCGCACCTCGGCGAGCACCCGCTGGCGCACGCCGTCGTCCCGGATGATGCCCTGGCCCTTGTCGACCTCGGCCTTGCCGGCCTCGAATTGGGGCTTCACCAAGGCGACCAGCGATCCACCCGGACGGAGGAAGGGCCAGACGGCGGGGAGCACGCTCTTGAGGGAGATGAAGGCCAGGTCCATCACGACGGCGTCGTATTCCGCTCGCGGCAGGTCCCCGGGTTGCAGGTGGCGGGCGTTGGTTTTTTCCAGATTGGTGACCCGCTGGTCCCGCTTGATCTTCTCGTGGAGCTGGCCGAAGCCGACATCCACGCAGGTGACCGTGCCGGCCCCGGCCTGCAGGGCGCAATCCGTGAATCCGCCCGTTGAGGCCCCGACGTCGAGCACGTTCAGGCCGGCCAGGTCGAGGGGATATCGTTCGAGAAAGGCGGCGAGCTTCTCCCCGCCGCGGCTGACGAAGCGCGCCGGTTGATCGATGCTGAGCTCGAAATTCTTGGGGTACTCTTTGCCCGGTTTGTCGAGTCGCTCCGTGCCGTGGCGCACGCGGCCGGTCATGATGAGCGCTTTCGCCTGCGCGCGGGTGGGGGCCAGGCCGCGGACGACCAGCAGTTCATCGAGTCGGGAGCGGGCGGTCATGGCCTCAGTGTAGCTTTTGCCGGGCGGGCGACCAGCATGTAGTGCGCCCGCCGATTTCCGCCCGGAGCAAGGGCTGTTTGGTTCGCGGACAACGCCCGCCGTCTTCCCAGCGGTGCCAAAAGAGCCACGATCGGGGAATATGGTGGTTCAAGTCGGGCGGCAGGTAGGGGCCCCGGCCGGCAATGGTGTCCAGGGCGAGGCGGCAAACCTGGCGGCAGGTGCGGTGCAAGGTCCGGACCTCGGCCGGCGAGAGCGACCCCGCCAGCCGTTGCGGGTGGAGGGCGGCGCGCCAGAGCACTTCGTCCGCCATCCAGTTGCCGATCCCGGGGAAGCGCTCCTGCATCAGCAGGACGGCCTTGATCGGCGCGCGGCCGCGGCGCTGCAAAAAGGCGCCGACCGCCTCCACGGTGAAGGCTGGGGACAGGATGGCCGGGGCAATGCGGGTCCACCACGCCGGGGGCTTCGGACCGGTGGCGAACAACACTCCGCCGAACATGCGCGGGTCGTTGAAGACAAGTTGGCGCTTTGCCTGCACCAGGATGAAATGGTCGTGCTTGGCCGGCCCATACGACGACGGCTCGACGCGCAGTTCGCCGCTCATGCCGAGGTGGAGGCCAAGCCACCCCGTCTCCGTCCGGGGCCGGCCCGGGCCACGGAAGCGGAAGAGCATCTGCTTGGCGGCGGTGGCGGAGTCGATCAAGCGCGCCCCGGTGAGGAATTTTTTCAGCAACGCGGTGCTGGCGCCGCGAAAGATCTTTTTGCCCTCATGCAACCGCACGGCCTCCACCTTTGCGCCGTGCCCAACGCTCCAGCGCTTGCGGAAAAATTCAACTTCGGCGAGTTCAGGCATGGATAGTATTGAGCGTTATCGATGGAAGGGACAACTGGAACAAAACGGGTAGGGCGAATCCTCCGGATGAGCCGCAGGTTGGAACGGCTCATCCGGAGGATTCGCCCTACCTGCTATTCCGTCAGTACTGTAAGATATCATCACTCGGCGGATGTTTGAACCGGCTGGAGGGTCCGCGTCCCGGCGGACCGCGGCTCGCAGGGACGCGAGCCCTCCATCGGATTCACCGGATTTCCCAGTTGTAAGGGTGTTTGGAGAGCGGTTTTGAGCCGGTGGCGGTGACTTGCACGACGTCCTCCCAGCGGCAGCCGCCCAGCCCGGGGTAATAGAGCCCGGGCTCGACCGTCATGACCGATCCCTGCTTCAGCGGATAAGCAATCGTGGGCGACATGCGGCCCGGGTCGTGCACCGCCAGCCCAAGCCCGTGGCCGGTGCCGTGGAAAAAACCGACGGAGCCGTTCTGGCCTTGCTTGGTCTCGTAGCCGGTGGCGGCGAAATAATCGGTGACGGCCTGGTGGACCAGGCGTCCATCGACGCCGGCGCGGATGACCTTGGTCGCACGTTTTTGGGCCTCGCGGACGGTGGCAACGAGCCGGCATTGCGCCTCGGAGGCCCGGCCCTTCAGGTAGGTGCGCGTCATGTCGCCGAAATAACCGGTCTTCACGACGCGGGGGAAAATATCGATGATGATGAGTTCGTGCGGCCGCAGCGGGCCGGAGCCACGCTCGTGCGGGTCGCACGCCTGGTTGCCCCCGGCGACAATGGTGTCCTGGGGATTGCCCCCTCGTTCATGGATGGCGGTTTCGATGCCAAAGCGCAGTCGCTCCGAGGTCAGGGGCTTGCCCTGATAAATCAGGGTGCGGCCATTGATCTGGGAAGTCCGGAGGATGGCTTCCGCCGCCCGGTAGCCGACCGTGCACAGGCGGTTGCCTTCGCGGATGCAGGCGGCCTCCCAGTCGGTCTTGATTTCGCGTTCGGGAAACATCAGCCCGTCCGCCAACTCCAGCTTCAGGCCCAGCGTGGTGAGTTTGACGTAGAGGGCGGCGGGAAACTCATCCGGCACGCGAAAGTATCGCAGCCGATATTCACCGGCGAGGGTGGCGATGATTTCCGCCACGCCGGCCTTGGGCCCGTACAGCTCCTGGGCGCGCTGCAACCAGGCTTCCCGGGGGAGGATCACATCGAAGGCGCTGGTCCGCTTGACCCGGCCGAATTCCAGCGCGCTCTGCACCGTGATTTTTTTCCCGCCGGCCGCGAAGGCGATGAAGGGGTCGTGGACCGCGACGCGGCCGAAATAAAGCATGTCAGCGCTGGTGTGCGTGTCGGCGAAAAGGAGGGGGGCGGGGGCGGGTTTCTTCATCGCAGAGTAGGGTTGAGTTGTTCCTAGCGGGCATTAGCTAGGAATCACACCAAAACGCAAAAAATGTTTTCCCACGCCCGATTTTCCCGTGCCCTGCTCGTGGCGACCGCCTTGCTGCTGACAGCCTGCGGCGGTTCCGAGGCGGCGAAGAACGCGGAGCCCAAGACGGTGGACGACCGGTTTCCCATCAAGATCGGGGACCGTGTCGTGCAGCTGCAGATCGCCGCCTTGCCGGTGGAAATGGAAAAGGGACTGATGTTCCGGCAGACGATGGGGGCCGACGAAGGCATGCTGTTCGTCTTTCCCCGCAGCCAGCAGATGGGGTTTTGGATGCGGAACACCACGCTGCCGCTCGACATCGGCTACATTGAGGCGGCGGGCGAGCTGAAGGAGATCTACCCGATGTATCCCCTCGACGAGCGCCCGGTGCCCTCGCGCAGCCGGCTGATCCAGTATTGCCTCGAGATGAATCAGGGCTGGTACAAGAAAAATGGCGTCAAGCCGGGCGCGATGCTCGACCTGTCCGCCGTGGCGGCGGCGCTGAAGGCCCGCGGCCTCCGCCCGGAGGCCTACGGGTTGCGCTGAGCCTATTCCAGCTTCTTCCGCCGGTCCACCTTCTCCATTTTAAATTCGTCCTTGGGCAGGACGTTGTCGGTGACCACGACGGCGACGGGTAGCTTGGTTTTCACCCACAGCTCGGACTCCTTGAAATATTTGGCGCTGCCGCTTTCGAGGGCCTCGCCGACCGACTTCACCGGCAGCATCCGGCCGCGCTTGGAGGCGTTGAAATCATAGGCGCCCTTGAAGATGCGGTCGGTCGTCGAGTAGGGGCTGGCATCCTCCGGGATCTGCACGACCCAGCCGGTGAGCTCCTTCTTCGGCAGCTTGCCCTCCATGTCGGAAAGCAGGACGACGAATTGTTTCTTGGGTGCCGGGGGCTTGATGTCCTCGTCGGCGTTCGGCTGCGTGACAAAATTGAGCTCCTCGACGATCTCCCGGAGCAGGGAAGGATCGATTTTGTGCTTTTTGAGGATCTCAGCGACTTGATTGATTTCGATTTTGGCCATGGGAAATGAGGCGGGGGTACACGGATTACACGTCTGGAGGCCGATGAGAAGGAGAAAGGGTGGTTTTTTAATGTGGAACTCAGGAAGACCGGAATGACTCCACCGACCGGGCTGGACTTCCTGATTTCCTGAGTTCCACATTGGGTCTCATGGGTCAAAACCTCGACGAACTCTTCGATGTGGTGGATGAGCACGACCGGGTGACCGGGCAGGCTCCACGATGCGAGGTGCATGCCCGGGGCTGGCGGCATCGGGCGGTTCACCTCCTGGTCAGAAACCGGGCCGGGGCCTTCTTCCTCCAGCAGCGCTCGATGCAGAAGGACCTGTTTCCCGGGAGGTGGGATTCATCCGCCGCCGGCCATGTCGGCGCGGGCGAGGACTATGACGGCACGGCGGTGCGCGAACTCGCCGAAGAGTTGGGTTGCCGGCCGCAACGCCCGCCCCAACCGCTGTTCAAGATCGAGGCCCGGGAGGAGACCGGTCAGGAATTCGTGTGGGTTTATCTCGTGGAGGCGGAAGGGCCGTTTACCTTGCAAGCGGATGAAATCGAAGGCGGGGACTGGTTCAGTGTGGCGGAGATCGACCGGTGGCTGGTCGAGCGTCCGCAGGTGCTAGCCCCGGCCTTTGTCTACCTGTGGCCGCGGGCCCGCGCCCAGTTGGGCGGGTGAGAGTTCCCCTTCAGCGCGGACGCTGACTCAGGATAAACTCAAACTGCTTCTGGGAAAAAAGGCGGCGGGGCACCCGGCGCTCGGCTTCCGCGATGAGCTTGTCCCAATCGGCATCGGTGGGCGGCTGCGTAAAGGGCTCCCAGGACGAGTTGTGGCCGTATTTCTTGGTCCAGGTGATGTTTTTGCCGAAGACATCGACGCACACCTGGTGCTTCTTGCCTTCCTCGTCTTTTTGCCACCAGCCGAATTCCATGCGGCCAGCATGGGGTCGAGTCGCCGGACCGCAAGCTGCTTGAATGAATCGTCTATTCAACCGGCGCGGCCCGATCCAATACAGGAAAACCCAACGGGGCCTGATTCAGTCGCGGGACAACTCGCCGGCACGTTTGGCCCCGGCGAGCACGGCTTCCCGCAGCGCGTCGCAAAAATGGTTTCTGGCCAGGACCTGCAGGCCGGCGTGGGTGGTCCCATTCGGGGACACGACCTGATCGCGCAGGACTTCCGGTTCCAGGCCGGTGTGGGCGAGGAGCTTCGCGGCGCCGAGCACGGTTTCGAGGGCGAGTTTTTGCGCGGTATCACGCGGCAACCCCGCCGCCACGCCACCATCACGGAGCGCGGCCACAAATTCGAAAAGGAACGCCGGGCCGCTGCCGCTCACGACGGTGACGGCGTCCATATGGGATTCGTCGAGTTCGAGGTGCGAGCCGAGCGCGCCGAGCAGTTTTTCGACGAGGGCCCGGTCGGCCTCGGCCAGGGGCCGGAGCGAGCAGTAGGGCGTGATGGCCGCACCGATGGCCGCCGGGGTATTCGGCAGGGTGCGCACGATGTTGCGGGCCTGGGGAAAAGTCTGGGCCAGGCGGGCGAGCGGCTTGCCGGCCAGCACCGAGAGGACCAGTTTTCCGGCCGTCAATTCGGCCAGCCGGGGGTCGGCGCCGGCCAGGGACTGCGGCTTGAAGGCAACGACCACGGTATCAGCCGGGGCCAGCAGGCGGGCGAGATCGGGCTCGAACGTGATGCCGGTGGCGGCAGCGAGCTTTTGCGCTGAACCACCGGTTTTGCTGGTGCAGGCCAGGCTGCCAGATTCATAGGCCCGCTTCGCGAGCAGGCCGCGGACAATGGCTGAAGCAAGGTTGCCGGCGCCAAGGAATGCGAGTGCAGGGGAAGGCATGGAAATATGCTGGCGGCATCGTCCGGCCAACCAGACCCGGCCGATCAGCTTTTCGTTTTCCGGTCGAGGGGATGGCAGATGGTTGCAATCGTGCCCCCACCGGGTCGGTCGCTCAGGGAAACGTCACCCCCCAGATTGCGGATCGAGTGGCGGGCGACCGTCAGCCCCATGCCGACCCCCACCGTGTGCTTGGTGCTGGTGAAAGGTTCAAAGCAGTGATCGCGAATCTCGGGATCAACGCCGCGCCCGCGGTCCTCGATGTGCACCAGGGCGGAGCGTCCTTCATTGGGCTTGTCGATGATTTCGGCACGGATGTTGATCGGCCGCTTGTCATCCGGCTCATCGTGATAGCTTTCCCAGGCATTGATCAAAAGCTTGGCCAGGCTGTCCTCGAACACCTCAACATTGGTATCGATCAGCGCTTCGCCGGCGGTGTTCTCCACCGTGATGGGCTGGTCGATCTTATACTCGATCTGGTAGCGGCGGATGCCGCTGTCGATCATCCGGGAGAGGCTGGCGCGGATAAGCGGCGGCTTGTTCTTCACGACGAGGCCGGTGAGTTGCTTGATGATGGAGACGATGCGATTGACCGCATCCTCAAGATGCTGGGCATTTTTTCGCACCAGCTCGGGTTTCTCGTGATAGGCCTTGATCAGGTCCACGTAGCCGATGACCACCCCGAGCAGATTATTCAGGTTGTGCGCAATGCCCTGGGTGACGGCGCCGATGGTGGCGGAGCGGCGGGATTCGCCCAGTCGGCGCTGCAGGTCCACCAGCTCACGGTTGATGGTGACGAAGCGCAGCTGGGTCTGGACGCGGGCCAGGGTCTCGTCCAAATCAATGGGCTTGGTGATATAATCCACCGCCCCGACCCCGAGGCCCTCGATCTTGCCTTCCTTGGACGTGCGGGCGGTGATGAAGATGATCGGGATGGACTTCGTGTCCGCCTCGGATTGCAGCCGCTGGCATACCTCAATGCCATCCATCTCGGGCATCATGACATCGAGCAGAATGAGGTCGGGCTTGTCCGCCTTCACGAGTTCGAGCGCCTCGCGCCCGGAGTATGAAGTGGCCACCGTCATGCCTTCCCGCTCCAATTTGCGCTTCAGCAATTGGACGTTAATTGGCTGGTCGTCGACGACGAGAATCTTGGGTGCGGCCATGGGATCAACTTACAGGGAAATCTGTTTTTACAGGGGCTGGCAAGTGTCACTTATCGGGAGGTCATCAATTTATCCTGAACCAAGGCAATGTTTTGCCGGCGTGCTTTCACCGTATTTTTCATCAAGAGAGCGACCGTCATGGGCCCGACGCCACCGGGAACGGGGGTAATTTTGCTGCACAAGGGTGCTACCGAGGGGAAGTGCACGTCGCCGGTCAGGCGGTAACCGCTTTTCTTGGTGGGGTCGGCGACGCGGTTGATGCCAACGTCGATGACCACGGCACCGGGCTTGACCATATCTGCGGTTACGAACTCGGGTTTCCCGATGGCGGCAACCAGCACATCTGCCAGCCGGGTCAGCGCCGGCAGATTGGCGGTCTGGGAATGGCAGACGGTAACGGTGGCGTTAGCCCAGGGTTTGCGCTGCAGGGCCAGCAGGGCCGCCGGTTTGCCCACAATCAGGCTCCGGCCCAGAATCACCACGTGTTTGCCCGTGAGGGATACGCCGGAGCGCTGGAGCAGTTCCATGATCCCGGCGGGGGTGCAGGCGACGAAGCCTGACTCATCCTCCTGCGCGAGCTTGCCCAGATTCAGGGTGTGGAATCCATCGACGTCCTTGTGGGCGGCGATGCGGCGGAAAACTGCGACTTCATTGAAGTGCTTGGGCAGGGGCGACTGGACGAGGATGCCGTCCACGGTGGGATCGGCGTTGAGTTGGTCGACGATGGCAAAAAGCTCATCCTGGGATATCGTGACAGCGGGAAAAATGAGCCGGCTCTCAATGCCGATCTCCGCGCAGGTCTTCTGCTTCTTGGTGACATAGGAGACCGAGGCGGGGTCATCACCGACGCGGACCAGGGCGATGCACGGCGGGCGGCCCGGGGAGGCGGCAACCTCGGTCTTGAGTTCGGCGATGATATCCGCGGCGATCCGGTTGCCGTCGATGAGTTCCATGGTGTGGGAATTGCTGGCCGGCAGGAGTTGCAGAAGAGAGCCCGGCCTCACTTCAACTGCATGGCTTCGGCGACGATGACGAGATCCTTGCCGTCCACAGTGTTTCGCACCGTGCCGGTGATGGTGATGTCGCGATCGAGAAAAACCTCGATTTTGTCATTCAGCAGGAGGCGCTTCGTGTCGACATAGGCGAAACGGCGCCCGGATGAGTCCGTGACCTGGTAATCGTAAAGGGGGTTGGGATTCAGGAGGGCGCGCTTGGCCAGGACGAGCTTGCCGGCAAAAAGGCGGGGCATGGCGGCGGTATCGCCGGTGAGGGTTACCGGGCGACCCACGGTGCTAACCGGCATGACGGGCAGCGCGGGCGTGGCGGCGAGGGGTGCCGCCTTGGATTCGGCCGGGGTGTTGGCGGTGTCGCCGACGGCAATGAACCCCTGGATTTTCTTCTCGAGTTTGATTTGGACAAAATCGCCTTGCGCCAGGCCAATGACGTCAGATTTGTCGCCATGCTGCGCGACGGTGAGCACGGGGGCCGTTTTGCTGGGGGTGGTGTAAACGTTTGCGCCCTCGTTGACCTCAAGGCTCTTGGAAATATCGCGACGCTGCACATAAGCCTCAAAGGTCCCGCCCACCTCGATGCGCTTCCAGCCCGCTGGCGCCTCGCCGATGACATTGACCGTGGTGCCGGCCTTGAGGCGGGCGATCACGGGGGCCTGGGGATCCGTTTGGATGAAGACGGCGGTGTCGGTTGCCAGGGTCTCGGCACCCATCAGGGCAGTGCAGAGGACGAAAGCGGCGGAGGCGCCGAGGTGGTGCAGCACACGGAGGAGGGATGGGTTAGTTTTCATCGTGAGTGGAGGGCGTCATCTCGCGGTAATGAGCCACCGGGACGACGAAGAGGGATTGGATTTCTTTGCTAGAAAGTTGTTTCACGCCGCGCAAAGGAATTCCTTTCAGCCGCAGGGACCCGATCTGGTAGCGCCGGAGGCGGCGGACTTGAAACCCCAGGGCGGTGAAGAGCTGCCGGATTTCGCGTTTCTTCCCATGATGCATGTGCACGTCCAGTTCGGTGGAGCTGCGACTGGTGTCGGGATTGACCAGATTGGCGCGTTCGACCTTGAGGTGTTCCCCCTCGATGACGACCCCGCGCAGGAGTTGGCGGAGCCGGCCGGCGGGGAAGGGTTCCTCCAGTGAAACGTAATAGCGTTTCACCACCAGGTTGGACGGATGCATGAGCTTGTTGGCGAGATCGCCATCGGAGGTGAGGATGACCAGGCCTTCGCTATCCTTGTCCAGGCGGCCGGCGCAAAACAGCCGCAGCCGCGCCCACTCGCGCGGGAGGAGGTCAAAGATCGTCTGCTCGGCATGGGGGTCGCTGTTGCTGCAAACCACCCCGCGGGGCTTGTGCATGACGAGGGCCAGCTTCGGCTGGGCCTGGGCGCGGATCGCCTTGCCGCGGACGGTCACCTTGTCGGTGCCCGGTTCAACCTTCTGGCCCAGTTCGGCCTTCTGGCCGTTGACATAAACCTCGCCCGCCACGATCGCCAGCTCCGCCGCCCGGCGGGAGCAGAGGCCGGACTCGGCGATAAACTTTTGGATGCGGACTAGTTCCATGGAAGCGGGCTGAATGGCACGAGCGACGGGAGGGCGCAACGAGATTCAATATGGCTTAAATGGGCCGCTTCTGCCACGGTAGCCACATCGCCCTCACCTTCACCATGAACGTTTCCACCCCGCCCTTCAGCGCCTACACCAAAGACAATCCGCTTCCCGCCACTTTGCAGGAAAACCGGGTGCTGAACAAGGATGGCTCGAGCAAGGACACCCGGCACCTGGTCATCAACATTGCGGGCAGCGGCCTGACTTATTCTGTGGGGGATTCCTTGGGTGTTTATGCCTCCAATCGTCCGCAGATAGTGGAGGAAATCATCGCCCTGCTCGGGGCCACGGGCAACGAGCCGGTGATGCCGCCGCGATTTTCCGCGCCGATCAGCCTGCGGGAGGCTCTGACCACCAAGCTCTCGCTGGCCAGTCCGACCAAAAGAGCCCTCGAGACCTTTGCCGCCAAGACCACCCAGCCGAAAGAGCAGGCCACGCTCGCGGAATTGCTGGCACCGGGCCCGGGCGCCGATGCCTTGCGGGAGACCTTTCTCGGTCAGCGAGAATTCATCGACCTGCTGGAGGAGTTTCCCGGGGCGAAATTGTCGCCGCAGGAATTGGTGGATCTCATGCGCCGCCTGATGCCCCGGCTGTATTCGATCGCCTCGTCCCCCAAGCTCCATCCTCGGGAAGTGCACCTGACCGTGGCCCCGGTGCGCTACGAATCCAACGGCCGCCGGCGCTACGGCGTGTGCTCCACCTTTTTGGCGGACCGCGCCACCCGTCGGAAAACCCCCATTCCGGTCTTTGTGGCCGAGTCACATTTCGGCCTGCCGACGGATCTGAGCCGGGATATCATCATGGTCGGGCCGGGCACCGGCATCGCCCCCTTCCGGGCTTTTGTGCAGGAACGCATCGCCACCGGTGCGACCGGCCGCAACTGGCTTTTTTTTGGCGATCAGCATCAGGCCACGGATTATCTCTATGGGGATGAATGGAAGCGCTTCCTGGCCGAAGGCAAGATGGCGCGTGTCGACCTGGCCTTCTCGCGGGACCAGCCGCAAAAAATCTACGTCCAGGACCGCATCCGGGAGAACGCCGCCGAACTCTGGGCGTGGCTCAAGGGCGGGGCCCACTTCTATGTTTGCGGTGATGCCCACCGCATGGCCAAGGATGTCGACGCCGCCTTGCACCAGGTGGTCGGCGAGCAGGGCGGGCTGGACACCGAGCAGGCGGCGGCCTTCGTGAAGCAGCTCAAGAAGGACCAGCGTTACCAGCGTGACGTGTATTGACAAAAGGAGGGGGAGTGCGGCTGTATGCTGCCTTTCCCCATGAGTCTGACTTTCAAGAACAGGATCGCACTCGTAACCGGCGCGGGCCGGGGTATTGGCAAGGCCATCGCTGACTTGCTCGCCCAGCAAGGCGTGACCGTGATTTGCGTGAGCAAGTCCGCGGACAGCTGTGGCGCCACGGCCGCCGCAATTGTCGCGGCCGGGGGCAAGGCCAAGGCGCTGGCCG
>SESH01094335.1_pt1 | contig 17810 bp, 13 predicted proteins | sample 3171561 | NCBI WGS metagenome assembly SESH01 (sample SAMN10866947, study PRJNA518727) | freshwater metagenome | biome: subpolar coniferous forest; feature: holomictic lake; material: water; isolation source: holomictic Lake 442 2011 16.5 m and 2014 13 m | place: Canada: near Kenora, Ontario
TATAAACGGGGAGGCAGGCTGTGCCGGTGCGCTGGTATTCTGTTACAATCTGCCGGATGCGAGCAATGGACAGGTGCGATATCCGCAATAATTAATCGTGTTGTTGCCCATTTTCAATAAATTCAATTGCTTGTAAATTGGCTTTGGCTTTCTCATTGACCAGCATCCCATTTAAATTATTTCTAAGGAACACAGTATGCCAAGCGTAGAAACCGTGAGCGCGTTAGAACGTCGCCTGAACGCAACTATTCCCCAACAAGCATTGCGCACTCAGGTGGCCAATCGCTTGAAGCACATCGGTCGTACGGCGAAACTTGCCGGCTTCCGTCCAGGTAAGATTCCGGCAAAAGTGCTCGAACAGCATTACGGTATGGAAGCGCGCCAGGAAGCGCTCGGACACGCTTTACAGCAGTCGTTTGCAGAAACCGTTGAAGCGCAAAAACTGCGCGTCGCAGGCGATCCTGAATTCACCGTCAAAACCAGTGACTGGAATGCGGAAGAGATCGAATACAGCGCAACCTTTGAGGTTTATCCGGATGTTGTGTTGGGTGATGTGGCGGCCGAATCGGTTGAACGCGCAACGTACGAACTGAGTCAGGCTGATGTGGATAACACCATCGCAACCCTGCGTAAACAGCGCGCGACGTTCGCGGTCGTTGATCGTGCAGCGGCCAGCGATGACAAGGTTGTCATTGATTTCGTCGGCACTCTGGATGGCGTTGTGTTTCAAGGCGGTGAAGCGAAGGAATATCCGGTTGAATTAGGTTCAGGACGTATGCTGCCTGAATTTGAAGCTGCGATCGCGGGAATGAAAGTCGGCGAGACGAAGTCTTTCGATATGACGTTCCCGGAAAATTACCACGGCAAGGATGTCGCAGGTAAGCTGGTTACTTTCGCCATCACGCTGGGTAGCGTTGAAGGTCGCGTATTGCCGGAAGTGAACGCTGAATTCGCGATGTCGGTCGGCATCGTAGATGGTGATGTCGCAAAGTTGGCTGACGAAATTCGCAGCAATCTGGATCGCGAAGTGACGCGCCGTCTGAAGGGACGCAATAAGGATGCAGCGATGGATGTGCTGGTCAAAGTTGCCCAGTTTGAGTTGCCGATTGCACTTGTGCAATGGGAATCGCAGCGTTTGATGGAACAAACCGTGCAGGACATGGAAAAGCGCGGCATGGCCATGAAGGGCATGCAACTGCCGGCTGAATTATTCAAAGAACGTGCTGAAAAGCGCGTGAAACTGGGGCTGATTCTGGCGGATCTGGTTGAGAAATTCGATCTCAAAGCGCAGCCTGAAAAAGTGCGTGTGCTAGTTGAAGATTATGCACAGAGTTTTGAGCATCCTGAAGAAGTCGTGCGCTGGTACTATGCAGATCCTGCGCGCTTCCAGGAAATTGAAAATCTGGTGTTGGAAGAAAACGTGGTTGAGTGGGTCTTGTCCCGCGCCAAGGTTGCTGACAAAGCGATTGCGTTCGCTGAATTGATGGGGAACTAAGATGTTTAACCTGGAACCGCAAAATATCGGCATGATTCCGATGGTTGTTGAAACCAGCGGGCGCGGTGAACGGGCCTATGATATTTACTCTCGCCTGCTCAAGGAACGCGTTGTGTTCTTGGTGGGTGAAGTGAACGATCACAGTGCGAATCTGATCGTGGCACAGATGTTGTTTTTGGAATCTGAAAATCCTGACAAGGATATTCATTTTTATATCAACTCCCCTGGCGGTTCAGTAACAGCCGGTATGGCGATTTACGACACCATGCAGTTCATTAAGCCTGCTGTGAGCACTTTGTGTATCGGTCAGGCGGCCAGCATGGGCGCATTTTTGTTGACCGCCGGCGAAAAGGGCAAGCGTTTCGCTTTGCCGAATTCGCGCGTCATGATCCATCAGCCTTTAGGTGGCTTTCGCGGTCAGGCGTCCGATATTGAAATTCATGCCCGCGAAATATTGTATTTGAAGCAAAAGCTGAATCAAATGCTGGCCGGTCACACAGGGCAGACGGTAGAGGCGATTGAGCGCGACACCGATCGCGACAACTTCCTCAGCGCGGCTGATGCGGTCGCTTACGGTCTGGTAGATCAAGTGCTGGAAAAGCGCGTTTAACGATAACGAAGGTTGGTAAAGATGGCTATCGATAAAAAGACAGGCGAAAAGTTGTTGTATTGTTCTTTTTGCGGCAAGAGTCAGCATGAAGTAAAAAAGCTGATTGCAGGACCTTCTGTGTTTGTGTGCGATGAGTGCATTACCTTGTGCAATGACATCATGCGCGAAGAGATTCAAGGCGAGGCGGCTAAAGGTGATAAGACCGAACTGCCGGTGCCGAAGGATATTTGCGCAACGCTTGATGAATACGTGATCGGTCAGGAGCGCGCTAAGCGTATTTTGTCGGTTGCGGTATACAACCATTACAAACGGCTCAAGTGCAATACCGACGACGGTGTGGAACTGGCCAAGAGCAATATTTTGCTGGTCGGCCCCACAGGTTCCGGTAAAACGCTGCTGGCTCAAACGCTCGCACGTATGCTGGATGTGCCGTTCGTGATGGCGGATGCAACGACGCTCACGGAAGCCGGTTACGTCGGCGAGGACGTTGAGAATATCATTCAGAAGCTGTTGCAGGCCTGTGACTACAACGTTGAAAAGGCACAGCGCGGCATCATTTACGTGGATGAAATCGACAAGATTTCCAGAAAATCGGACAATCCGTCGATTACCCGAGATGTATCCGGTGAAGGCGTGCAGCAGGCGTTGTTGAAACTGATCGAGGGCACCAAAGCCTCGATTCCACCGCAAGGCGGGCGCAAGCATCCGAATACCGAGTTCTTGCAAGTCGATACGACAAATATCCTGTTTATTTGCGGTGGCGCATTTGACGGGCTTGAAAAGGTGATACGCAGTCGTTCATCTAAAGCCAGTATCGGTTTCGGGGCGACCATCCGTTCGGTGGATGAGCGCAAGACTGGCGAGACTTTGAGGGATGTGGAGCCGGAAGATCTGGTGAAATTCGGTCTGATTCCTGAATTTGTCGGCCGTTTGCCTGTTATTGCCACGCTCGAAGAGTTGGATGAGGCGGCGATGAAACAGATACTCACTGAACCTAAGAATGCACTGACCAAACAGTATAAAAAATTGTTTGAGATGGAAGGCGTTGAACTTGAGTTCCGTGAAGATGCGTTGCTTGCCATCGCCAAAAAGGCCTTGGCACGCAAGACGGGGGCACGCGGTTTGCGCTCGATTCTGGAGCAGGCGTTGCTGGACGTGATGTTTGACCTTCCTTCAATGGATAATGTCAGCAAAGTTGTGCTGGATAATTCCGGCGTGGAGGGTGAAATTAAGCCCATCATTGTTTACGCTGATACACCGATCGCGGCATAAACGATCATTTTGTTGTGCCCGTAAACTCAAAAAACCGGTTTTTCCCGGTTTTTTGAGTTTAACTTGTCCCCATAGGGATTGTATTCGCGTAAGCTATCCCCATTTAGCAATCCTGACAACGAATAGGTAATTGCCATGTCTGCACAAGATACCTCGATTGAACTCTACCCGCTATTGCCGCTACGAGATGTAGTGGTGTTTCCGCACATGGTCATCCCGCTGTTTGTCGGGCGCGCCAAGTCGATTAAAGCGCTGGAACTGGCCATGGAAGCCGGCCGCGCGATTGTGCTGGTTGCGCAGAAAGCGGCGTCAAAAGACGATCCGGGCACCGACGATCTGTTTTCGATAGGTAGCATGGCCAATGTGTTGCAAATGCTCAAGCTCCCCGATGGTACTGTCAAAGTGCTGGTAGAAGGCACACAGCGTGTAAATGTGCTGCGAGTGGATGATGTTGACAGCCATTTTGTCGCGGAAGTTGAAATCCTGCACTCCATCGAAGGGGAGGGGAGTGAGACTGAGGCGATGCGTCGCGCACTGATCGGTCAGTTCGAACAGTTCGTCAAACTGAACAAAAAAATTCCCCCTGAAATTCTGTCCTCCTTAGCTGGCATAGATGATGCCGGGCGTCTGGCCGACATTATTGCCGCTCATTTGCCACTCAAGCTCGAACAAAAGCAGGAAGTGCTGGAAATTGAAGTTGTTAGAGCACGTCTTGAACATCTGCTGGGCTTGCTCGAAGGTGAAATCGACATCCTTCAAGTTGAAAAGCGTATCCGTGGTCGCGTCAAACGCCAGATGGAGAAAAGCCAGCGCGAGTACTACCTGAACGAGCAGGTCAAGGCCATCCAGAAGGAATTGGGCGAAGAAGAAGATGGTGCCGATTTTGAAGGGCTGGACAAGAAGATTAAGGCGGCCAGCATGCCTAAAGAGGCGCGCGTTAAAGCTGAAGCTGAATTGAAGAAATTGCGCATGATGTCACCGATGTCAGCGGAAGCGACCGTGGTGCGTAACTATATCGATGTCTTGCTAGGCTTGCCCTGGAAGAAGAAGACCAAGATCAGTGCGGATCTCAAACAGGCAGAAGTGGTGCTCGAAGAAGATCACTATGGTCTGGATAAAGTTAAAGAGCGTATTTTGGAATATCTGGCTGTGCAGCAGCGTGTCGACAAACTCAAAGCACCGATCTTGTGTCTGGTCGGGCCGCCGGGCGTGGGTAAGACTTCGCTGGGTCAGTCCATCGCGCGCGCCACGAATCGTAAGTTCGTGCGCATGTCGCTGGGCGGCGTACGCGATGAGTCCGAGATTCGCGGTCACCGGCGTACTTATATCGGTTCGATGCCGGGTAAAATCTTGCAGAATATGAGCAAGGTTGCTGTGAAAAATCCGTTATTTTTGCTCGATGAAGTCGATAAGATGGGGCAGGATATGCGGGGAGATCCGTCGGCCGCGTTGCTCGAAGTGCTCGATCCCGAACAAAACAGCACCTTCGTTGATCATTATGTCGAGGTGGAATACGATCTGTCCGATGTCATGTTCGTGGCGACCGCGAACACCTTGAATATCCCCGATGCCTTGCTCGATCGTATGGAGATCATACACGTCTCAAGCTACATGGAAGACGAGAAGATCAACATTGCGCTCCGTTATCTGGTGCCTAAGGCGATCAAGAATAACGGTCTGAAGCCTGATGAAATCAGCATCGCAGAAACAGCCTTGCGCGATATCGTGCGTTATTACGTTCGTGAAGCGGGTGTGCGCGGTTTGGAACGTGAGATTTCCAAGATATGTCGCAAAGTGGTCAAGGCGTTGCTGCTCAAAACACGCGACAGCAAAGTCACGGTCAACTCGCGCAATCTGGATAAGTATCTGGGCGTGCGCCGTTATTCCTATGGTGTGGCTGAAAAACATAATCAGGTGGGGCAGGTGACGGGGCTTGCCTGGACGGAAGTTGGCGGCGAGTTGCTGACGATAGAAACCGTGGTGCTGCCGGGCAAAGGCAAGACGACGACGACCGGTAAGCTGGGTGAGGTCATGCAAGAATCGATACAGGCGGCATTGAGTGTGGTGCGTAGCCGCACCAAGCGCTTGGGGATTGATGATGATTTCTATCAGAAGACGGATTTGCATATCCATTTGCCCGAAGGCGCGATCCCCAAGGATGGGCCGAGTGCAGGCGTCGGGATGTGTACCGCCATGGTGTCGGCCCTTACAGGTATTCCTGTGAGAGCGGACGTTGCAATGACTGGTGAAATCACGCTGCGCGGTGAGGTTTTGCCGATCGGTGGTTTGAAAGAAAAGTTGATTGCCGCTCAGCGAGGCGGCATCAAGATCGTGTTGATTCCTGAAGAAAACGTCAAGGATCTGGCCGAAATTTCTGATAATGTAAAAAATAAGCTCGATATTCATCCTGTCAAATGGATCGAGCAGGTGCTGGACATGGCGTTAGAGCGCAAGCCCGTCCCGCGCGAGGATGTCGTGCCGGTCGTTGATTTGGTGGCGGAAACGGTGTTGGTAAAACCTGTAGTCGCAACTAAGCATTGATTTTTATCCGTTGTTGCACGTAACAGCTTGACCTGTGTGTGGCGGGTTTGCTATAAAGCGCAACTTAAGTGGCTGTCTAATTTTAACGATCATAAAAGGGGACTTACGTGAACAAATCTGACCTGGTTGATGCAATTGCAATCTCTGCTGATATTTCAAAGGCTGCCGCAGGGCGTGCGCTTGATGGCGCGCTCAACGCGATCAAGGCGGCATTGAAAAAGGGTGAAGAGGTCAGTTTGGTCGGTTTTGGTGCCTTTGCGGTGAGTGAGCGCGCAGGTCGTGTGGGGCGTAATCCTCAAACTGGCGCGGCAATTTCCATCAAGGCGGCGAAAGTTCCTAAATTTCGTGCTGGTAAAGGTTTGAAAGATGCTGTAAACTAGCATTCTTTGACGGGTGCTTAGCTCAGCTGGTAGAGCACCGCCCTTACAAGGCGATTGTCGGCGGTTCGAACCCGTCAGCACCCACCAATTAGTAGGATGTAGTTAGTGACAAGCTGTACAAGTTTTGGAGTGGTAGTTCAGTTGGTTAGAATACCGGCCTGTCACGCCGGGGGTCGCGAGTTCGAGTCTCGTCCACTCCGCCAAATTAAGGCGAACGTAAAGTTCGCCTTTTTTCATATCTGTCGTTCTTAAAATTCACCTGAGGTTGCTATGTTTGATTTTGTTCATGAAAAAAGAAGGTTTGTGCAAATCGTCCTGTTATTGATCATTTTGCCATTTGCATTCTTTGGTGTGGATTCATACCGTCATTCAGGTGATACCGATGCGCCGGCGACGGTGAACGGAGAAAAGATTACCAAGCAGGAATTCGATACGGCCATGCGCCAGCAGCAGGATAAGATGCGTCAGGTGCTGGGAGCGAATTTCGATCCTGCCATGTTTGAAAAAGCAGAGATGAAGAGCGCGATTCTGGATAATCTGGTGGCGCAGCGTTTGCTGCTAGAACGCGCTAAGGCCGCTGGTCTGACGGTGACTGACGAGCAGATTGCACAGGTCATCGGCGGGATTGATGCGTTCAAAGACGGCGGAAAATTCGACAAGGCGCGCTACACCAGCGCATTGGCAGCGCAAAACATGACGCCTGCAATATTCGAGTCGCGCGTTAAAGATGAATTGACCGGTCAGCAGTTGCGCGACGCATATACCCAGAATGGCTATGTATCGAACACCGTTGCGGATAACATCATTGCAATTAATGAACAGCAGCGCATGGTGAGCATCGCGCAAATTTCTTTGCGCTCATTTATGGCTCAGGCCAAAGTGGATGATGCGGCGATCAAGACTTATTTTGAGAGCAATCAAAAAGAGTTTCAGATGCCGGAGCAGGTTAAAGTCGAATACGTTAAATTTTCGATCGCTGATCTGATGGCGAAAGCGGATGTTAAAAGTGAGGATGTGCGTAAATATTACGACGAGCATCAGTCAGAATTTGCCAGTCCAGAACAGCGTCAGGCAGCGCATATTCTGTTAGTGGTTGCTGCCACCGCGCCTCAGGCTGAGCAAGATGCGGTCAAAGCACGGGCTGAAAAATTATTGGTACAGGTGAAACAAGAGCCCGGTAAATTCGCCGAACTGGCACGCCAGAATTCTCAGGATCCGGGGTCGGCTGTCAACGGCGGTGATTTGGGTGTGTTCGGTCGCGGCATGATGGTTAAACCGTTTGATGACGCTGTGTTCTCACTGAAGGCCGGTGAAATCAGCGGGTTGGTTAAATCTGATTTCGGCTATCACATCATCAAATTAACGGGGATCAAGGCATCCCATGCCACGCCGTTCAATGAAGTGCAGGCGGGGATTTCTGGCAAGCTGCATCAGCAAAAGGCCGCAGACGCGTTTGCGGAGTTGGCAGAGAAGTTCAGCAATACAGTCTATGAGCAAAGCGATACGTTAAAGCCTGCGGCAGCGCTGGCGGGTGTCAAGGTTGAGTCTAGCCCTTGGCTGACTAAGGGTGTGGCGGCAGAAGAAATCTGGACGGCTAAGATGTTGCAGGCGATCTTTAGTGATGACGTGATCAAGAATCATCGCAATACGGCGGCGGTCGAAGTTGCCGGCAGTACGTTGGTCGCTGCGCGCATGCTTGAACACAAGCCGGCGGCGGTTCGTGCGCTGGCTGAGGTGGCCGATTCGATCAAGCAGAAATTATTACTGAAAATAGCACTGGACAGCGCTGTAAAACAAGGTACAATGCTGCTCGGTCAATTGCAGCAGGGTGGTAAACCTGCTCTGGAATGGTCGGTTACACAGGCTGTTACTCATGGACAACATGGCGCGCTCGATGCTGCAATGGTGCGAAAGTTGTTCCAGGCGGATGGCAATAAGCTACCTCAGTATGTTGGGGCAGAAACACCTAATAATGGTTTTACCATCGTTCGTATTGATGCTGTAAAGCAGGGTGATAAACCTGACGATGTTAAGCGTAGCCGTTATGCGCAGCAGTTGCGTCAGATGACCGGTGATGAGCTGTTTCAGGCCTACCTTGCCGATGCGAAGAAAGATGCAAAGATTAAGTTGAAGTTGCCGGAGGCGGCAGCTGAAACAGAAAAGCCTTAGTGCTTTTGTAGTAGATACGGGTGCTTAGCTCAGCTGGTAGAGCACCGCCCTTACAAGGCGATTGTCGGCGGTTCGAACCCGTCAGCACCCACCAGTATGTAGTATGTGACAAGTAGTACTTAGTTTGTAGTATTGGAGTGGTAGTTCAGTTGGTTAGAATACCGGCCTGTCACGCCGGGGGTCGCGAGTTCGAGTCTCGTCCACTCCGCCAACATTAAAAGGCCGCTGAGCAATCAGCGGCTTTTTTCATTTGCTTCGATGAAGGCGATCCATCACTGAAGCGCTTAATTACTGCGCAGATGCTCAGCGCAGAATGATTTCTGGCACCAATGAGGTTGTGGTGATGGTGAAGTCGCCGATGATTTTCTGCCAGTCATTGCCGTGATGGCTTCCTATATAGTCGAGAAACGATGCGTCAGGATCGTTTAGCAGGATGGCGATTGCGCAGCCGTCGATATTGTCCTGAAGTTTCATCAGCACATCATACTTCGTGCTGCTTGCCAGAATATCATCGGCGACAACCGGTGCCGCGTCAAAAAATACGCGGGGAATCTCCTGACGCAGGCTGACAGTAAAATCTGACGCAATGGCAGTCTTCACTTCAGCAAAGGTACGGAAATTTGAAAAATACCCGCAGGGTTGAATTTCAAAAAACTGTTGAACGGGTGGCATTTTTTCCTGTTCGAAGGCCAATTCGAAGGCTGTCTCAATTTCTGCCCGGTCGCCGCCCTTTTGGCGTATCTGGATAATGAGTGCTTCGGTAATACCGGCAAAACCGTTTGCCTGGAAATGTTGAACGATGCGTTCGGCTGCACCATCAGCCTGCAGCGCGGGGATCTTTTTCATGGTTACTCGCTTTCGGGAAATATCGTAGTTTACCCAAACGGGATAAGGTATGCACCGGCTCTTTGTGCAGGTGCAGCGCATTCATCACTTGACGACAAAATGCCGGATGAGTTCTACTCGCTATCCTGTATAAAATGGTACTTCCAACGGTGCAAAGCAATATTATTCAAATCTATCTGACTCATCCACTAGGCTTGTTCGCGTTGTTTGTGGCGGCTAGTTTTATGATGATTTGGCGTCTGCACGCGATGGAGAGCAAGGGCTTTGAAGGCACGGTGCTGGGCACGCTCATCATGCCTTACTGCTCAGGCTTCGCGAATCTGGTGTTCGCCTATGTGATGAGTCAATCGGCCGGCAATGGCGGCTTAGTTATCGAAAACTGTCTGGTCAACAATGCCACCAACCTCACCTTGATCCTCGGACTTTCCGCGCTGTTCGGGTCTGCTGCAGTGGCAAAAAAAAGCAGTTCAAAACAGCATGCTGAATTTTTTCGCATCAACCGGTTGAATTTGCTGTTTACCCTGATCGCCTTATTTTTGTTTACCGGCACGCTGTGGGCGCTGGCCCGTGATGGCGTGCTCGATTTTTATGACGGTCTGGTCTTGATTGCGCTTTTCCTGTTCTGGCAGATTTTGCACGTCTTTGAAGTGCTCAAAGATAAAATTCGCAAGAAACAGGCGTTTCACTGGTCGATTGCAATCGATGTACTCCTGCTCGCCGCCAGCGCCTATTGCATCTATTTTGCAGTCGATCATCTGGTGGCATGGGTGAGTCACACAGAAAGCCCGCTGTTCAGTTTTGCCAGGCTAGGGTGGTTTAGCGGCTTATTGATGGTGGTGCCCAATGCGTTTATTGCATTGTATTACACGCAGATCAACCGGCAGGACATCGTCTTGAGTTCGCAAATTGGCGATGGACATATCTGCATTCCTATGTGTATCGGCCTGTTTTCAGTGTTCAACACCATCCACGTGCCCGGCTTCATGTCGATGGGGCTGTATGTCATCCTGAGCGCTGGCGCAATCCATTTCCTGTCGATTGCGATCTTAGGGCGCATCCCCCGCCCGTTGGGCATCGCATTGATCGGCGGTTATGCCTATTTCCTGTACGCGGGGCTCATTTCGTAATGCCGCATTCACTAAGCGTTAGCCTATTGCGGCCCTCCGCTTTGGATTGATATAACGCCGCGTCGGCCAGCGACAAGATCGCCTTGCTATTTGCAACCGGCTGACCGTGCAGGGGGGCTATGCCAAACGACATGGTCACCTGTAACCATTCCCCGCTCAGCGCATGACCCGTCGGGCCGATTTTTATAAATTGATGTCCGGCTATGGTGAGTCGCAAGCGCTCGACGATCGCTAACACCTGATTGATGTCGGTATCTTCGTAAATCAGTAAAAACTCTTCGCCACCATAGCGACCCACTACATCCAGATGCTTGCGTATCGCCGCATTAAAGAGCGCGCCCACTTCCTGCAGCACGGAGTCTCCCTGAATGTGGCCGTGTAAGTCATTAATTTTCTTGAAAAAATCAATGTCTGCCAGTATCACCGCACCGGAGGCGTCGGGTTTTCGCATCTGGCGTTGGACGGCTTTTTCCAGTTCTTCCCGGATGGTGCGGCTATTCATCAGGCCTGTTAAACCGTCATAACTCGCCAGTTTTTCAAACTGGGTTTTCATCAGCACGGCGCTCAACATGTTGCACATGATTTCGCACATTCGAACTTCATGTGCTTCGATGTCGGATTCATCTCCGACAAAGTCCCCTGCCAGCAAATAGCCGTGGCCTAAGTTTTCAGGAAGATAAATTGCGCCCACCATATCGCACCCCCAGCCGGGAATGTTGATGGCTGAGACGTTTTTATGTTTGAAGGCCATCACTTCATTGGTAAATTCTTTCGGCGGATTGTCGATGTTCAGGCAGAGCTTCGTGCCTTCGAGCAAATCGGGCCGGATGTGATCTGGATTGCAAACTGTGATGACTTCTAAAAGCAGATCGTTTTCAATCACATTGGTGATTTTGTACAGCACGCCGATATGAAATCCCAGCGCCTTGTTGATGATGTGCAGTGGCTTCTCAAAATAACTGCGATCCAGATGAGGAACAGAGGTTAGGTGATAACTTAACTCACCCAATTGATCCAGAAGATATTCCGCTGAATTGACAACTTTACTCATACTCAAATTCCTTAAAATAGCCTCAAATAGGCTGCTGTAGCGCGCTGACGCCCCTTAGTTCACCTTCTGGTGAAACAGGTGGCAGCTGTCGCAACCGCTGGTTACTTTTCCCTTCGCCGGACGGCTGCCGGTATGGCACTCGCGGCATTTTGCAATCGCAGGCATCGCGATGTCTTCGCTAAGCTTCGAATTTACCTTGTCATGGCAATCCGTGCACTTCATCGTTCCGTGTTTGGCATGATTAAACGACGCACCGGGCTGCCAGTCACGATTGATGCGCACGGGGGTGATTTTCCAGGGAGCTTCAGTGTCGCCGCTCGGCTTGATTTCATGACATTCGCCGCATTCTAGCCGGTCCTTTTTAGAAATGGGGCGGGTTCTGAACAGGGTTGCTGCTGCATTTTTATCAGCCAGATCGTTCGCGCACGCCAGCGTCGACTGCGTATCGTTACTATTCTGGCACGCGGTCCTGTTCTCAGGTAAAACCAGATAGTTGATATAAAATTCGCGTAACCTGTCCATGACGGCATGTTCTGAACCGTGCGGGGCCAACCCTTCTACCGGATCTGTGAAGTCAAGCGCATGGCAACCTGATTGCTGGCAGGTGCTTTTCATCGTCATTGCCGCAAAATGACGACCGGACTCTTCCAGTTTGTGGCAATCCTGACAGCGCATCACGGTATCGCCCTGCGGGGTCGAGACGCCGTCCTTCGCCAGATGAACCTGATGAGAATATTTCAATCCGGAGTTTTCGACCAATCCGGTTTTGTCATCCTGACGGAGGCGGATTAAGGTATCTCCCTTGAATAAGGCCACTCGAAAGGGTGGATGACCTGTCGCAAAATCGCTGACGTTGCCAAGTTCGGTGTCGGCAAGCGTCTGCTTGATCTCTGCATGGCAGCTCACACACTTCGATGAGTCATGCAGCAGCAGGCGCTCGGCGCCTTTGTGGTCGATATGGCAATTGGTACAACGCATCGTATGGAAGGTTTTATCCTGCAACGCTTCCTTTGCAAGGTGTCGTCCCACCTGTTTGTGACACGTGGTACAGGTTTCATCGGAAATAGCAGTGAACGGCTTTTGATGGCAGGACGAGCATTGCGCATCCAGCATGCTGTGTCCGCCGGCGAGCGACCCCGGGCGCCATGCACCCGTTAAGGTAAGGGGGAGACTGGCCTGCCACTTGTCTAATGCGCCCGAAAAGTGTGGCAGCATCGGTAAAAACAGGAACAAAAACAAGATGCCTGCTGCAAGGTTAAAGCCAAACTTTCGCTTGCTCAAACCCAGGGCTGCGACAGTGAGCGGTGTGTTTGATTTTGACGCATCGGTCTGGTTGAGCGGATGAATCAGCTCGATGGATAAAATCAGGTCGTACCCGGCAGCTAACGGTTCGACGATCAGTAGATAGGGGCCGATTTCGATCTGCATTCCGGGTGTCAGTGCTGCGTGCTGCGCGATATACCCATTGATTTTTAGCGTGACATTTTTCTCGCCGTTTATGAACAACGCGCCGTTTTCCGATCTGACGATCGAAGCATGCAACTGGCTGACGCGGTGGTCGAGCAGATGGATTTTGCATGCCGCACCACGGCCAATTTCGATCGTCGCGCCTGAAATGAGGCTGTCCTTGCAAACAGGCAGTCCCTGCGGGTTGCGCGAGACATGAATTAACAGGCAGGAAATCATTCTGGTTACCAGTAAAAAAAGATAGAGACGATGTGTGCTGTTAAGGCGGCCAGCAGGGCAATCCCTAACGGGGCATGCAGGTAGAGCCAGCATTCCATGCGTGCTTTGAGCATAACTTCTGTTCTTGCCCGCAAGACCATTTTTTCTTTCCGTAATAGCAGGGAGTAAAGGTCCCGCATGATTTTTGGCTGCTCATCCTGATTGTATTTCTCGCTCAAGATGCGCAATTGTTCGACGCCGACGCTTGTCGGGCAATTAAATTGCTTGCCGCTCAACTGTTGAAGCAGCGAGCCGCCTATCCGTGTTTCATTACGTACTTTTAAAATCAGGGAATTGATTTCATCGGGTAATCCCAGCGCGCGTGCACCGGCTAATTCATCCAGTTCGCTAATTTTTAACAGCAGATTTTCCAAAGTGTCCTCTCCCATGTTGAGAGTAATCAATCGGGGATAATTCAGGTACACGCTTAACCCGTAAAAGCCGCTGGTGATGACGAGTAGCATCAGCGCATAGGCTAGGGTATGTACATTCAGGCCGAAATGAAATCCGGTGTGCAAAGTGACCAGTACGATAAGCGATGCACCCAGATAGACATGCGCGGAGAGCCATTCCTGAAGTGTGGCGCTGTTCATTCCGCGTGATTTCGTATGGGGCTTGCGGCGTTCATGGCTTGCGTGTTCTGATTGCCGGCGGGCATCGCGTCTGTTCGGCGCACCCGTGATGCGTCGTTTGGTCACGCCGTACCACATCAAGAGGAGCATGATCAATGTGGAGAGCGTGCCTAAGGTGTAGCCCAGCCACGTGCCGCCGTATGATTCACCACCGGCAGGCTTGATCAGCGCATAGGCGGCTATCGCCAGCAGTATCAATGCACTGGTGGCTTTCAGATAGCGAAATTTTTTGTATTTGAGCAGCGTAGCACCTTGCATCTTGTTCATTCTTGACTCCGTGTCTGTGCAGGCGATCTACTTGACATATTCCATGAAATTTTCCGGGCTGACGCGAAATGCAGCACCCGTTGGACAGGCACGTACGCAGACGGGGCCGCCGATGATGTCCTTACACATATCGCATTTGACGGCGACTTTGGGTAATTCAGGCGCATCCCTTGCGGCAGGTTTGGCCGTCGGATTGATGCCCAGCATGACCTGCCAGATACTGCGTTTTTGATAATCTTGTTTGACTGCCATCTGAATCACGCCGTAGGGGCAATTGGTCTGACAGTTGCCGCAGCCGATGCAATTGTCGCTGATGAAAACCTCGCCGTTGACCGAACGGTGTATCGCGTCCGGCGGGCAGTCCTTCATGCAATGCGGATGCTCACAGTGTCGGCAGGACGTGGGAACGTGAATTTGCGCAAAGGTTGAACCCGCTTCCCGGTCGAGGCGCGAGGTGCCGTCATGCGCATCGGCACAGGATGTTTCGCAGTTATTGCAGCGTATGCAGCGCGCATAGTCGATCAAAAGCACATCGGTCGCTTCACCGACGCCCTGACCCATCAAGAAATTGATCAGTTCACTCGATTCGCTCGACAGTGCGTGTTCATCGGAGCGCACATGTTCCAGATAACGACTGTCGACTTTACGGCGCATCGACGTGTTTCTACCCAAGACTTCCGCGACACGCACGGCTTCCAATAAAACAACTTCGGTCGGGGACGCCGCACGCACGGTTGCAGAACGCGGCAGATTTGAGACCAGCGCCATTTCTCCGACATAATTTCCCGCTGAAACATAGGCTAACACGACCTCTTTTCCCGCGACGATGCGTGACACGGTGACCGAGCCGCGCCGTATCATGTACAGCCCGTCCGCCTTGTCTCCCTCGTTAAACAGCACATCTCCCACCGCATAGCGTTTGGGTTGCGCACCCTGTACCAGATAGTCCAGCTCGCTCTCAGGAAGCGAGGTATCGATGCAGCTCTTTACAGCGCGTTTGAGAGAGACTTCGTCGAGTTTGCGCTGAACTCCGGCTGCAGAATAGAGCAGTTTGAGCATCGAGCGGCGCGGCGTTTCGACCAGTACGCAGTCTTCGCTGGCGACGACGGTGCCTGAGCGGCGGCGGCCCGATAGCAGTCCCATCTCACCAAAAAATTTGCCAGCTTCAAGCCCAAATACAGCTTCATTGCCGTTCTGATCTTCTGTTTGCACCGCAACACGGCCTTCCAAAATTGAAAAGAAGCTGTTGCTGTAATCGTTGCGGCTGAAAATAATGTCGCCGCGTGCAGGGATGCGCACACTGCTGTCGAGCATGAATTCGCGCAATTGCAAGGTGGTGAGCGGGGCGAGCAGGGGTTGATTGATACGCAGCAGCGCGATTCCCTCGCTCACCGAGTGGATGTTTGGGACGCCGGCAAATTTCTGTTTTAGTAGCGCTTCATCGGCCGGTTCGACCTGATTGCCCAGAATGTATTCGATGACCTCGTAGCCTTGATTCATTGCCTGCTTGATGAGCGGGTAACCTGCCAGCGCGCCGACGATATATAAACCCGGCAGGTTCGATTCATATTGTTCGGTCAGTTGCGGCACAGACGTCGAGTCGCTGTTCGGGAAGGTGACGCCGAAACTCTCCACCAGCTGGCGCGGGGGTTTTGCACCCAGACGTGCGATGACCCGGTGACAATCGATCTGCTCATGGCCTTCGGGCGTTTGTGCGAAATAACTCAGGTTGAAATGACCCGTAGACGATGCTTCAATGCGCTCGGTGAGGGTGCTGACCCGGGTTTCGATTTTCCCCTGCGAGACGGCCGCCATCAGTTGATCAAAATTGGCCTCTTTGCAGTTGCTGAATTCTTCCTGACGGTTGATCAAGATTACGCGGTTTTGAGCGGACAGTGCCAGTGCATTTTCTACGCCGGCATCACCGCCGCCCACCACCACGATGGTCTCATCGCAAAACACATCAGGATCGTCCAGATGGTATTGCACCTCGGGCAGGTCTTCGCCGGGCACAGCCAGCTTGCGAATGTTGCCCTGCACACCGATGGCCAGTACGACAAATTCGGCGCTGACAGATACGCCCGATGCCAGTGTGATTTCAAAGGCGCCCGCACGGCCTGTGATGGCGGTCACGGTTGCGCCGACACGGAAATTGACCCCGAGCCTGCCCAGTTCCTCACTCCATGTATCCAGAATGTGTTCGCGTATGCCGGCACCGAAGCTGATTGAACTCCTCAGCGGCAGCACGGCGGGTTCCGCCATGACCGACTTGCCTCTTTGAAAGTGGTAAATGGTATTGGCCAGTTGCGGTGCGGCTTCGAGGAGCAGATGGCGGGTGCCATGCTCCGCTGCGCGGGCAGCAGCTGACAGGCCGCCGGGCCCGGATCCTATGATCACTATTTTGAACTTTTCACTTGTCATTGGGGCTATGCTCAAAATCGGTCAGTGGGCGCTTATTTGGGATTCCTTATTTTACACAGCAGGCTGCGGCCTTTGCTATCAGTTCGGAGCATAACACTGCTCAGTTGCTTTGGCGGCGATTTTATAAGTCTCATCGCTCAGCCGTTCAAACCCTAGATTTCGCCGGTCACGATGGATTCCGCCTCGGAATAGAGCGTGTTCAGACTCGCATCGTTAAGTTCCAGTATCCGCTGGCAGACATCTCCTAGCTTGTCCCATTCATTTGTCATGCTAAGACCGAGCTGATTTTGCACGATGTGCTCTGCCAGTTGTGCGGTAGCAATCAGTCTGCGGCTGAGCAAGGGCAATTGGGAACTGAGCGATTCTAACGCCACGAGGTCATGGTGATTGCGTATTGCCAGACAAATCTCTTCGGGTAACCACCAGCTTTGTGCCAGTATGCAGCCGATCATCGCGTGGTTGGTTGATAAGCCGCTATTTTCGATCTCGGTAAAACTTTGCTCGGTGCTTGAATTAGCCTCAATCAGTATTTTTTCATATTGCGGGAAGCGTCCGAGCAAAACCGGAATTCCGCAGTCGCGGAACAGGCCGAAGGTGTAGGTATCTTCTGAGCGCAGGCCGCGAATATTCAAATATTGTGCCAGCCAGCCTGACAAATGTGCAACGCGGGCAGAGGCGTCCCAGAAACGCTCCATATTTGGCACGTTGGGAAACGCTTTGCGCAGGATGATGCCCGCTACCGCGCGACTGGCAGGTTTGAGTCCCAGTACGGTGAGCGCTTCATTGACGGATCGCACGCGCTGACGCAAGCCAAAGTAGGGGGAGTTGGCCGTTTTGATCAGGCCTGCTGATAAGCCGACATCGCTGCCGATAATGCTGGCCAGTCGATTGAAGTCTGGTTCGTCCTGCCGTGCTTCGTTCATGAAGCGATCCAGGATCAGCGGGCAGGGGGGGATGCCAATGTCGAGTATGGAGCGCTCAATCAGATTGTCGACGGCAGAGGGCGGGGCGGTATCTTGCATGGTTTGTTTCATTGTGCGTTCCTATTCTGAAGCCAGTGTAGCAACGCATCTTCTGGCATCGGTTTTGCGTAGAAAAATCCCTGAATGGCATCGACTCCCGCATCGAGCAGCGCATCGATTTCTTTTTGGTGTTCACACCCTTCGGCAACCACCGTCATGCCCAATTCGTGGCCCAATTGCGTCATTGCACGAACCACGGCAAGCGCGCGCAGATCTTCAGGCAGCACGGTCACGAAAGCGCGATCGAGTTTG
>SESH01008983.1_pt1 | contig 17806 bp, 9 predicted proteins | sample 3171561 | NCBI WGS metagenome assembly SESH01 (sample SAMN10866947, study PRJNA518727) | freshwater metagenome | biome: subpolar coniferous forest; feature: holomictic lake; material: water; isolation source: holomictic Lake 442 2011 16.5 m and 2014 13 m | place: Canada: near Kenora, Ontario
AGGTCGGTGACGGGGTTGGAGTAGTCGACGACACCGAAGTCGAAGGCGAAGCTGTCGCCGGCGCACTCGAGGACGAAGCTGCCCTTGTCCTCGTGCTGGTGGTCGCCGCCGGCCTTGTTGCCCATGAGGAGGAGCTTGACGAGCTCGGGCCCGAGGCGGCGCACGGAGCACATCAGGCCGGTGTCGGCCATCTCGAGGAAGGGGCTGAGGGCGGGGCCGGCGGCGGGGACCTCGCGGGCGAGCCGCAGGGCGAGCAGGAAGGGGGCGGCGCCGGCGCGGGCGAGCTGCTTGCGCAGGATGGTGACCCAGTGGGACTGGGGGAGCAGCCAGGCGAGCATGGCGACGCCCTCGCCGACGGCGATGACGGCGTCGCCGGTGAGGATCATGTCCTGGCCGTCGTCGGTGGAGCAGAGCATTTCGGCGAGCCGGCCGGTGCGGAGGAGGGCGGGGGAGACCAGCTCGCGCGGGTCGCGGCCCCGGCCGCGGGCGTAGAGCTGGGCGCCGAGCAGCGCCTGCCGGGCGGTCCAGGTGAAGTACATCGCCCCCTCGAGGTAGCCGCCGTCGGGCAGCAGGGCGTGGCGGATGTTTTCAGCGAGGTTGTCCCAGGCCAGGTCGGTGTGCGGGGCCACGCGCGAAGTCGCGGGGAAGGGATAGGGCTCGTGGCTGACCGGCATGGTGCGCTCGAGCACGAGCAGGGCGTAGATCCGGGCGGGCGAGATCCAGGCCATCTGGTTGGTGTGGTACATGTACTCCCACCACCAGGAGGCGTGGCACATGGCGCCGTGCGCCTCGGTCGCCAGCCGGCGCAGGATCAGCTGGCGGCCCAGCGGGGTGAACCACTCGCCGCACAGGTCGAGGATCACGGCGCAGTCCCACGCGCCGATGGACTGGACGAAGCCGCGCTGGTCCCAGACGGTGCCGCGCATGTGGGCGAAGAAGATGTCCTCCCAGTGCTCGCAGTGGACGAGGCTGAGGGCGAAGCGGGCGGCGAGCCGGCAGAGGGCCTTGTCCTGCCAGAGCACGCCGGCCTGCGCGGCGTTGGAGCCGTGGAGCGAGAGCATCTTGCCGATGTCGCGCTCGCGGCGGAAGACATTGGCGCTCCAGAAATTCAGGTTCTCCCCGATCATGGACTCGGGGCGCTGGCCGCGGGCGCGCTCGGCGACGGCGCGCAGCTCGCGGGTGACGGGCGAGTCGGCGAACTCGGTCCGCACGTCGGCGAGCTCGGCCGCGGTGATCAGGAGGCCGAAGGCGGGCTGGAAGGTGGGCTCGAACTCCGGGGGCTGGAGGTACTGGTCCCACTGCTCGTCGTAGCCGCTCCACTGGGCGAGGTGGCGCGAGAGCAGGGCGGTGTGCTGCAAACCGATCCAGAGCAGCCAGCCGGAGCCGGCCCGGTGGTGGGGCGTGCGCACCTCGATGGTCAGGGCGGTGATCTGCCGGGCGCCGGCGAGCTCGACCCACTCCTCGCGCCGGGTGGCGCCGGCGGGGGCGCTGGTGCGCGTCCGCGGGCCGGCGTCGGTCGCCGCGATGATGGTCATCACCGCCTCCTCGGGGAGGTTGAAGCAGACCAGCAGGCGGTCGTAGTCCGCGCAGGGCACCGGCGTGGCGTAGGTGCGCTGCATGCGCTGCACCAGGCCGTCGGGCGCGGGCCGCGTCCACTGGAACACGACGAAGGCCCAGCCCCGCGTCTGGCTGATGCCGGTGGCGCCCGGGGCGTCGATCGTCCACTGCGGCAGCTCGCTGCGCTGGGCGTCGAAGAACGGCTCGAAGATCGCCTCCGCGCAATTGATGGTCGTGAGTTTCATGCGGTCCATGAGGCGAAGCGGGTGCGCGGACGCATGGCAATCCCGTAACCGCCGGCGTCATCCTAGGTGTAGGCGGTCTGTGGTCCTACAGATAGGTTCGGCGCGGAATTGCCCTCCGGTCCGGGGCGGGCAGGCTCGCGGCTGATCCCCGCGGCCCGCGCCGGGCCGAACTCGAAACCATGCACCCGCTCCCATCTCCGGTGACGTGCCTCGGCTGGCTGGCGGCCGTCGGGCTGGCCGTGGCGGGTCCGCCAGCCGCGATGCCGCTGGCCGAGCTGGAGCCGGTGACGCAGTGGCAGGCCTCGGGGGCGCTGGCGCTCAACCGCAGCGTTGGCTGCACGCCGCTGCAGATTGGCGATCGCGCCTTTGCCGGCGGGCTGGGCACGCACGCGGGCAGCGAGGTAGTCTACCAACTGGGACCGGGCCTTGAGCGGTTCGAGGCGTGGGTGGGAGTGGATGCCGGGCGGCGCGCGTCGCGCGTCGCGAGCGTGGTCTTCCAGGTGGTGGCCGACGGCCGCATGGTTTTTGACAGCGGGGTGATGCGCGGCGGCACGCCGGCGCGGCCGGTGAGCGTGCCGCTGGCGGGCGTGCGCGAGCTGCGGCTGGTGGTCACCGATGCCGGCGACGGGACCCAGGATGACTACGCCGACTGGGCCGAAGCCCGGTTGACGGGGCCGGGGGCGATCCGGCCGCCGCCGGTCCAGTGGCCGGCGCGCCACTCGGTGGAGGCCCCCGGGCTGACCCTGGCGCTGTCGGAGCGCGGCGAGATTGTCGGGGCGACGATCGGCGGCCGGGCGGTGGCGCGGGCGGTGCGGGGCGGCACCGCGCTGGGGTCCTGCCGGGAGGACGGACCGGTGGCGGTCCGGTCGCTCCCCGGCGGCGGCGTGGAATTTACGCGGCAGGTCGTGCGGGCGGGCACCGGGCAGCGCGCGCGGGTCGGCGAGCGCTTCCGGCCGACGGCCGACAGCATCCGCTGGGAGATCGAGGTGCAGAGCGCGGACGCGCCGTGGAGCACGGGGATCAAGACCTGGCTGGACTGGCCGGAGACGGGCGAGCCGCTCCGGTATTGGACGGTGTGGGATGACCCCGAGCAGCGCCACGACCTCTGGCGCGATCCGCTGGTGCCGCAGCCCCTGGCCACGCGGCGCCTGTGGTACGGCGCGGCGCCGTGGAACGGGGAGGAGCGCGCCGGCGGCACCTACAACCTGGCGGCGCGGTTCTCGGTGCCGCTGCTGACGGTGCTGGAGCCGGGTCAGGACCTCGGTCTCAGCCTGGTCCTGTCGCCGGAGGACACGCTGCGCGAGATCGCGCTCGATACGCAGGCCGGCGGGCGCGTGGCGTTCACGCGGAGCGCGCACCGGCTGGGGGAGGGGCGGGGGGTCCGGTTCGCGATGGATTTGGTGCCGAGCGCGGGGGACTGGCGCGGCGGGCTGGGGTGGATGACGCGGCGGTACGCGGCGTATTTTGATCCGCCGCTGCCGGCGGTGGAACGGCTCGCGGGGCTGGGCGGCTATTCGGACTGGGCCGGCGAGCTGGATGCCGGACGGCTGCGGCAAATGGGCTTCACCGTGAACTGGGCGGCGAGCTTCGATTTCCCCTACATGGGCATGTTCCTGCCCCCGGTCGGGGCGGACGTGCCCTACCGCCGGATTGTGAAGGACGACTGGATCACCCTCACCGGCATGCGGGCGGCGGCGCGGCGCTGGCGCCAGCGCGGGTTTGCGCAGCTGAATTATTTCAACGTGACGGAGTTTGGGGCGGGACCGGCCACCCCGGCGGGCGTGGATCCCGCGCTGGGGCCGGCGGACCAGTGGCGGAACGGGACCAACGCGCTGTTCAACCTCGTGCCCGACGGCGTGCTCCGGGTGCGCACGGGGGAAACCTTTCCCTCCTGGCAAGGGAGTATCGTGATGGACTGTGGCGGCCCGAAGTACCGCGACTTCCTGCTCGACCAGGCCCGGCGGCACGTGGCCGAGCTGCCGGACAGTGCGGGCATCTGCATTGACCGGCTGGACTGGCTGCGGGTCTACAACTTCCAGGCCGACGACGGGGTCAGCTGGCTGCAGGGCCGGCCGTGCCGGTCGCTGTATGCCTCGTGGGCGGAGCTGATGGCGGCGCTGGGCCCGATTTTTCACCAGCAGGGAAAGTTCATCTTCAACAACCTGCTGGTGAACCGCACCGAGCTGATGCGGTACGCGGATGCGGTCTATCACGAGCATGGGGACTGGCCGTGGGAAGTGAACGCGGCGGCGCTGCAGTCCGTGCGCAAGCCCTGTCTGGTCTGGACGCACGGGGAAAAGGATCTGGCGCCCGATCCCGACGCCTATTTTCAGCGGCACCTGCACCTGGGCGTTTTTCCGACGGCCCCGGTGCCGGGCAACGACCACGCGATTGCTCCGTCGCCGGCGATCGACCGCTGGTATGCCGACTATGGTCCGCTGTTCGTGGCGCTGCGCGGGAAGCAGTGGGTGCTGACGCCGCACGCCGTGGAAGTGGCGGGAGCGGCGGCGAAGGCGAATGTGTTTGCCGTGCCCGGCGGCTATGTGGTGCCGGTGACCTTTGGCGGCGCGGCGGTCCGCGTGGAACTGCAGGTGCGCCTGCCCGTTCCGGCGGGGACGGTCCTTTCGGCGGCGGTGCTGCATCCGGGCAGCGACCAACTGCAGCCGGTGGTGTGCACCCGCGGCGCTGACGGCTGGCAGATCGGGGTTCCGCTCCACCGGGGCTGTGCGCTGGTGCGGATCACGGTGGAAACGCCGCGCGCGGCGGTGCCGGGCGGCGGCGGCTGATGCGGCTCGAGGCAGTCCAGTCCGCGCTTGATCCGGGCGGGATTCAGGCCGGCCCCGCGCCGCTGGGGTGTTCTGGGCGGGCGGACACGGATTAGCTAACTTTAGCCAACCTGAGACGGTTGGCGGGACAGATCGGTCCTATTATCTTTCCGGGTGTATGAAGACCGAACCCCGGGGATTTTCGATGGTGGAGATCATGATTGTTCTCACGCTGATCGCAATGTTGGCGTCGTTGGCGTTGCCGGCACTGGGACGGGTGCGCGCCTCGGCGCAAGACAAGGCCGTGCTCAATAACGCGCGTCAACTGGCGACGGCGGCCGACCAATATTTTCTGGAGTACGGTGTCACGGTGGCGCGCTTCACGGACCTGGTTGGCCCGGGGTGTTACATTCGGAATCTTCCCTCCTCCTCGCACGAAATCTACCCCGCCACCTATGTGCAGGGCACGCCGATCATCGTGACGGAGATTGGCGGGGTCCGCACGCTGCAGTACGGGCAGTGAGGGGACCGCGATGAAGGGGCACTTATTCGAGCCCGCCGGGTCGGCGGCGGTGGGCGACATCAGCAAGCTGCGCAAACTCACCGCGTCGTCGCTGGATAACTTCCAGCTCGATTTCGCATTTTACTGCTCGGTGATAGCGGTCGTGTTCGGGGCGCATCTGCTGCCCGCAATCTCCAGTTCGATGGATCTGGATGTGGAGATCCTCGCCCCGGTCCTGCAGTTCGCCCTGGTGCTGCCGCTGGGGATCATTGCCTCCCAGGTGGAACGTTCGCGCGGTCGGAGTTCCCGCAACCTGACCCAGACGCGACTCGTCTGGGGAAGCACGCTGGTCTTGAGCGGAGTCAGCCTGGGGGCGCTGGTCCTGGACCGGCTGACCCATAGCCTTGGGGTTCCGGTGGACGATTATTTCGGGAGTTTTCCGACCTTTATCTCGGCCTTCACGGTGAATCTGGCCTACGGGTTCATCTTCGCCTATCGGATCTGGCGGTACTGACCGCCGGGGCATGAGGCCCGACCGGCGGAGAAAATGACCGAGTGGGTCGCGCCAGGCGCGCGAGCGGATGCGGCCGGACGGCGACCGCACCAGGCGGTGGATTCATGCGGCGGCAGTCGACCAAACGGCAGGGCTGGATTCAGGTGTAAATAGAGCACCTGCGATGCCTAAAAGTAGCTAGGGTTAAAACCCTAGTATTTGGCAAAACGTGTACTACCCATTGCCCGTGAAGTTGCTATTATTAGCTAACAGATGACTGAAAATAGCCAAACTCCTGTGCGTGTCGCCATTGTCGAGGATCACCGGGTGATTCGCGAAGTCCTGGCCGAGGCCTTGGGTGCGCTGGACTGGATACTCGTGGTCGGCCAGGCCTCCACGGGGATGCAGGCCATCGAGCTCTGCGAGGCGGGAGGTTATGACGTGGTGCTGCTCGATGCGATGCTGCCGGACATGAACGGTCTCGATTGCGTGCAGAAGATTCGCCGCGGGGAGCCCAAGACCAAGTTCCTGATCCTCACCGGCAACACGAGCCCGGTCCTGATCAGCCGCGCCCTGGAACTGGGGGTGCAGGGCTACATCGAGAAATCACTGGGTTTCGACGATCTGGTGGCGGCGGTGAAAGCCATTGCCACGGGCCGGACCTATTATGGCCCGACGGTCCGCCAGACGCTGCAGTCGCTGGTCAAGACGCCCACGCCGCCGAGCGCGAACTCGCGTCTCACGGGCCGGGAGCACTCCGTTCTGGCGGGCGTGGCGGCGGGCAAGAGCTCGAAGGAAATCGCCGCGGACCTGGGCTTGAGTTTTTTCACCGTCAACAACCACCGCCGCCGCATCAAGAACAAGACCGGGCTGCGCTCCACGTCGGATCTCACGCTGCATGCGCTGAGCCTGGGCTTGGTGGGAGACCAGGCGATGCCGGCCGATTTGCCCGAAGACGAGGCCGTGGCATCCTAGAGACGTGCCGGCCGCCGCGGTGGCGAGGCCGCCGCAGACTGAGTGTGAGGGGGCGGCTTTACCCTCGGGCCCCTGCCATTCCGGAGGTAATGCCCGGCACCGTTCCCCTGAGACCCGCGCCCGAGTTTGATTCCCGCGGCGCCGGCGGTGCGCGCTGGACAATTATGCGGCCGCCCCAAACCTAGGCGGACGCTCCCACGCCCATGCTGATCAACCGAAAATTCGTGCTGGTGTCGTTGCTGGTCCTGCTGGTGGCGGGCCTGGGCGGCTACACCCTGCTCATCAATCCGGACAATCCCTTCACCCGGCTGTTTCAGCGCAAGATCTCGGACGTGACGACCCGCATCGTGGTTGGGCCGTACCCGGTGGAGCGGGATTTTCGGCTGCTGGCGGCCAACCGCGTCACGCTCATCGTCTCGCTGCTCGATCCGGCGATTCCCTACGAGAAGACGCTGCTGGAAAAGGAGGGCCGGCTGGCCCTCCAGTACGGGATGCGCCTGAAGAATTTTCCCATGAGCAGTATACTGGGGCGGAAGTTCGGGGGGTACTACGAAGGCAGCGCGGCGAAGGCCGCGGCGGCGATCGCCGGGACGTCGGACAAGGTCTATGTGCACTGCTATCTGGGGCTGCACCGGATTCAGGCGGTGCGGGACCTGCTGGACGCCCGCGGGGTGGCGTCGGGGACCTACAATGTCCGCCGGGCGGAGCGCGACAAGGTGCGGCTGGTCTTGGACGGGGCGGAGGCGGCCTACAACGGCAAGCGCTACGAGGAGGCGCTGGCGCGGCTGGCGCAGGTGAGCGCGGCGGCGCTGCCGCCCGAGGGCCGGCTGCTGCAGGCGTGGAGCCACTATCAGCTGGGGCAGTTGAGCGCGGCGGCCGGGCAGTTTGCGGCGGAGCGGCAGGCGACGCCGGGCGCGGTGGCGCCGGTGGTGGGGTCGGGGTATTGCGCGCTGCGGGCTGGCCGGCTGGACGCGGCGGAGCAGGACTTCACGGCGGCGATCCGGCGGGACCCGAGCCATGCCGATGCGCTGGGCGGCCTGGGGCTGGTGCAGTACCGGGCCGGCCGCCGGGCCGAGGCGATCCGGTCGCTCGAGGCCGCGCTGCAGCAGGCGCCGAACAACCAGGAATTTCGCGACGTGCTGGAGCAGGCCCGCCGCCCGCTGGCGAAGTAACGGCGGCGCGGCCCGGGTCCGGCGCCGGGCTCAGGCGGGGGGCCGGTGGAAGCCGGTGCGGATCATCTCGCCCCAGTGCTTCTGCCCGCGGATGAACTGCCAGGTCCCCTCGATGCGCCAGAGCAGGTTGAGCTGGCGGTAGCCGAAGTTCTCGGCGATGGCGGCGAGGGCGAGGGCGAGCATGTCGCGCTTGCGGGTGGTCTTGAAGAGGGCCAGTTCGCCGAGCACGAGGGCGATCATGCTGAGGAAGATGCCATACAGCACCACCACGGCGAAGAAAGCCGCGAGGAGTTCGAAGTCGAGGAGGCCGGCGGCCCAGCAGAGGGGGAGCAGGGTCAGGCCGGCGAGGTCGAGCACGGGTCCGACCACGTCGAAGAGCACGAACAGGGGCAGGCTGAGCAGGCCGATGCGGCCGTAGCGCGGCCGGAGGAGCATGCCGCGGTGCAGCCACAGCACCTCGCACAGGCCGCGCTGCCAGCGGGTGCGCTGCCGGCGCAGCTGGGCGAGGGTTTCCGGCGCCTCGGTCCAGCACACCGGATCGGGGATGAAGAGAATGTGGTAGGGCTGGCCGGCGTCGCAGAATTTCCGGTGGATCTTGACGATCAGCTCCATGTCCTCGCCGACCGTGCCGTGCGAGTAGCCGCCGACCTGCAGGACGGCGCTGCGCTTGAAGAGGCCGAACGCGCCCGAGATGATGGAGACGGAGCCCAGCCGGCTGAAGGCGAGGCGGGCGATGAGGAAGGCGCGGAGGTATTCGACGATCTGGATCAGCGGCACGAGCCGGTGGGGCGTGCCCTCCCGGACGATCAGGCCGCTGCGCACCTCGCAGCCGTTGGCGATGCGGATGGTGCCGCCGACGGCGAGGAGGGAGCCCGGCTGCTCCACGAACGGCCGCACGGCCTTCAGGAGGGCGTGGTGGTCGAGCAGGGAGTCGGCGTCGACGCCGCAGACCAGCGGGTGGCGGGCATGGTTCAGCGCGGCGTTGAGCGCGTCCGACTTGCCGCCGTTCTCCTTGTCGATGAAGAGCAGGTTCGGGAAGTCGCGCTGCCGGTAGATGCCGCGGATGGGCTGGCAGGGCGCGACCGGCGGGCGTTGCAGCTCGCTGCGCTCGAGCCGGAAGGCGGCGATGACGGCGGCCGCGGTGCCGTCGGTCGAGCCGTCGTTGACCACGATGATCTCGAAGCGCGGGTAGCGCAGGGTGAGGAGGGACCGGATGTTTTCGACCACCGTGCGCTCCTCGTTGTAGGCGGGGACGAGCAGGGAGATGCCGGGGATGGATTTGGCGCCGAGCAGCCAGCCCTCCTCCGTGTGGCGGTCCCGGCGCTGGGCCGAGCGCAGCTCGAAGAAGGCCAGGATGGTGTGGAGGGAATAGAGCAGGTACTGCAGGGCGGTGAAGCCCAGCATGAACCAGCCCAGCGCGGTCACGCTGGCGGAAACCGAGGAAATCAGGAGCTCACGATCCATGGGTGTCCTCCCGTTCCCGCTCGCGCAGGACCTGCCGGCCGACGTCCGCGTCGCCGGCCGGCTGGCTGTGGTCCGCGAGCAGCTGCCGGCCCTCGCGTCCGTGGTCGTAGAGGGCGTTGGCCGCGGCAAAGCGCACGCCCCAGTTCGCCTCCGCCAGCAGCGCCAACAGCGGCGGCAGCACGTCCGGGCCGCCCAAGGCGGCCGCGCACTGGCAGGCGGCCTGCCGGACGGTGACGCTGGAGTCCCGGAGCCCGTCGCCCACGAGCTCTCCCACCTGCGGGTCGCCCAGCTCGCGCAGGGCGACCCAGGCGGCGGCCCGCACCCGCTCCGAGCCGGTCCGGGCCAGCGCGGCGAGCGCGGCGAAGGCGGCGTGCACCTGGTTGCGCCCGAGCGCGATCGCGAGCATCCGCTTCCACTCGTCGGGCAGGGACGTGCCGAGCAGTTGCACCGCCTCGGGGTGGAGGCTGGCCGGCAGGCGGGCGAAGATGTCCGACAGCACCAGCGGCGGGTCGTGCGGCAGGAAGTCGAGGTCGGCCAGCAGCCCGCTCAGCGAGGCAATCTGGTCCCGCTGCAGCAAGGCGCGGGCGGCGGTGAGCTGGACGCCCAGGTCGCGATCCTGGAGCGCGTGTTGCAGGGCGGCGAGGGCGGCGGGGGTTTCGTCGTAGCTGAGAAAACCGGCGGCCGCCTGGCGCACCGCGGGATCGGACGAGCCCAGCTCCTGCAGGGCGGCCTGGAGGAAGCCCTCCCGCCGCATCAGGTCCACCAGCTTCGTCTGGTCGGCGCCCTTGATCTGGTTGAGCGTGTTCTCGAACACCCGCCGCAGGAGGGGCTGCTGCCAGGCCGGCAGCCCGGTCAGGGTCCCCGCCGCCCGGGCGGGCCCGGTGATCTCGGCCAGCACGAGCTGGATGAGCGACTCCTCGGCGGTCGCGTCCCGGGCATCCCGCCGCAGGTGGCGGGTGCGGACGACGAAGCAGCCCAGCCACAGGACGACGGAGCCGGCGGCGAGCCAGCCGCAGAGCCGGATGACCCCGTCGAGCAGGACCAGATCAAAATCTGGTGACCAGGCCGACATGGAGGGTGTTGCGGGCGGGATTGCCGGGGGTCCACTCGTGGGAGAGGTCGAGCCGGAGGGCGAGGGACGGGGAAAATTCCCGGTAGATTCCGGCGAAGACGCTGCGGTTGCGCAGTTCCTGGGTGAAGTCGAAGACGGTCGAGGAGAGGGACTCCTTGGTGTCGGAGTAGCCGAGGTCCCAGCGCCACTGCACGAAGGCGTCGCCATCGAGCCGCAGCTGCCAGCCGCGGGTCCAGTGCTGGTTGAGGTTGCGGCTGACCAGGCCGCGGGCGGTCACGGACACGTGGTGGGTGGTGTACTGCGTGACGCCGAGCCAGAGGGAGTGGGCGGTGCCGGGCGTGTAGGTGGCGGCGCGGTAGTCGAGCAGGAGGACGGTGGGCGGAAAGAGGGCGGTGCCGTTGCGGACCCGCCATTCGGCGCCCGCCGCGAGCATGTGTCGGGCGAAAAAATCCGCCGCGGGAGTCGCGCTGGTGCGGGCGTAGGCGAAGAGCGTGTCGGTCACCCGGCGGTCGATCCCCAGGCTGTATTGCTGGTCGACCAGGTCAAAGCGCCGCGCCCAGGCGGCGTTGAGCGAGATCCCGGTTTTTTTGTCCACGGAATAGCGCAGGGCGGCGTCCCAGCCCGTCCAGTCGCTGCGCGTCGAGTGGCCCGAGAAGGTGGAGTGCTCCCAGCCGACATCCAGCCGCCAGCGGCCGGCCCATTTGATGGAGTCGAGCCGCTGCTGGATGCGCGCCGAGCCGGGGTCGGTCTGCTGCGCGAGCTGGTAGAAATGACGGGCGTCGTCATAGATCTCCTGCAGCTTGTGGACGTCGCCGCTGCCGAGGAGCGCGTCGGTGTTGGCGGGGGCGACCGCAAGGATCTGGGCGAAGGTCTCCTCCGCCGCGTCGTACCGCTTCTGCCACATGAGCACGCGGCCGAGCAGGTTGAGCGCGACGAGGTTGGAGGGCTGTTCGGCCACCAGGGCGCGGACCACCTGTTCGCTGTGGCCGAGGCTGCTGGACCAGGCGAGCACGGTGGCGTAGGCCAGGCGCAGGTCGGTGTCGGCGGGGGCGAGGGCGAGGGCGCGCTCGAGGGTGGGGATGGCCTCGCCGTAGTGGCCGACCCAGCCCTGCAGGATGCCGAGGAGATTGAGCGCATCGAGGTTGTGCGGGTACTTGGCAACCAAGGCGCGGAAGACCTCCTCGGCGCGCTCGAACTGGCCGGACGAGGCGAGCACCCGGCCGTAGGCGAAGCGCAGGTCGGAGTCGTCCGGGGCGAGTGCCAGGCCCTGCTCGAGCGTGCGGGTGGCCTCGGCGTACTGCCCCGACCAGCCCTGCACGATGCCGAGCAGGTTGATCGCCTCGAGGTTGTTGGGCTGCTCGGCGACGATCGGCCGGATCACGTCGCCCGCCCGGCCGAGTTTTCCCGACCACGCCAGGACGCGGCCGTAGGCGAGCCGCAGGCGGAGGTCCTGGGGGGCGAGGGCCAGGCCGCGCTCGAGGGTGACGAGGGCGTCGTCGTAGTGTCCCGCCCAGCGCTGCACGGTGCCGAGGAGGAAGTAGTTATTGGGGTTGGAGGGCTCCCGCGCCACGAATTGCGCGTAGAGCGCGACGGCGCGGTCGAGCTTGCCGGACCACGCGAGGACGCGGCCGTAGGCGAGGCGCAGGTTGGTGTCGTCGGGCTGGAGCAGCAGGCCCTGTTCAAACGTGAGGAGGGCGCCCTCATAATGGCCGGCCCAGCTTTGGACGGTGCCGAGGAGGCTGACCGCCTCGAAATTGCGCGGGGCATCGGTGACGAGGGCGCGGAGCACCTCCTCGGAGCGGCCGAGTTTCCCGGCCCACGCCAGCTCCCGGCCGTAGGCGAGGCGCAGGCCGGCGTCGGCGGGGGCGAGGGTCAGCCCGTGTTCGAGGGTGACGAGGGCCGCGTCGTGGCTCCCGGCCCAGCCCTGGGCGGAGCCGAGCAGGAGGTAGTTGCCCGGATTGGCGGGGTCCTGCGCCACGAACCGGGCGTAGAGCGCGACGGCGCGGTCGCCCTGGGCGGAGGCGTTCAGGACGCGGCCGTAGGCGAGGCGCAGGCCCGGGTCGGCGGGGGCGACGGCGAGCCCTCGCTCCAGGGTGAGCCGGGCCTCGTCGTAGTGTCCGCTCCAGCCCAGGATGACGCCGAGCAGGTTGAGCGCCTCGGGGTTGGCCGGGTGCTCGGCGACGGCGGCGCGGGCCACGGATTCAGCCTGGCGCAGGTTGCCCGACCAGGCGAGGACACGGCCGTAGGTGAGGCGCAGTTCGAAGTCGGCGGGGGCCAGGGCGAGGCCGCGCTCGAGGGTGCGGAGGGCCTCGGCGTGGCGGCCCGACCAGCCCTGGATCGTGCCCAGCAGGAGGAGGTGCCGGGGATTGTCCGGGGCCTGCGCAACGAGTTCCGTGGCGAGGACGAGGGCGCGCGGGTAGTCACCCGCCTGTTTGGCGGCGGTGGCCTCCTCGAGCGTGGCGGCGGTCGCCGGGGCGGCCAGGGCGCAAAGCGTGAAAAATAAAAATAACCGTCTCGGCATGGGAAGGAAGGCCGCGCCGCATCAGGCGGGGCGACGGGCGGCAAACTGGGCGATGGCGGCGTCGAGCTTGGCGAAGTCGACCGGCTTGGAGAGGAAGCCGTCGGCCCCGGCCGAGAGGCAGTCCTCCACGTCGGTGGCGGCGGCAAACGCGGTGAGCATGACGACGGGAATGTGCCGGGTGCGGGGATCGGCCTTGAGCCGCCGGGTGGCCTCGAGGCCGTCGATCCCGGGCATCTTGACGTCCATCAGGATGAGGTTGGGCTGGAGCACGATGGCCTGGGCGATGGCCTCCTCGGCGTGGGTGGCCGGGGCGACCCGGTAGCTTTCGAGCTCCAGGTAGGTCACCAGCAGTTCCAGGTTGGCCGGATAGTCCTCCACGGCCAGGATCAGGAGATCCGCGGGCCGCCCGGCCGGGGGGAGGGGCGTGGCGCTGGTAGCCGGCGCGGGGGCGGCGCCGGCGGCCGGCTCCCGGAGGGGCAGGGTGAAGATGAAGCGGCTGCCGGCGTCGGGCTGGCTCTCGACGGTGAGGCGACCGCCGTGCGCCTCGGCGAGCCGGCGGGCGATCGGCAGGCCGAGGCCGGTGCCGGCGGACGCGGGGGAATGGGCATGGCCGATCTGCTCGAACTCATGGAAAATGCGCTCCTGGTCGTCGGCCTTCACGCCCGGGCCGGTGTCGATCACGCTGAACGTGAGCTCCCGCGGGAACTCGGTTTCGTCCACGCGCAGGGCGATGTGGCCGCCGGCGGGGGTGAACTTCAGCGCGTTGCCCAGCAGGTTGATCAGGATCTGCTTCAGCCGCAGCGGATCGCCGACCACGACCGGGGTGAGGTGGTTGAGGATCATCTCGAACTGGAGATGCTCGCGGGCGGGCTTGTCGCCGAAGAACTCGACCACGGCGTGGCAGAGCTCGGTGACATTGACGGGCTGGAGGTCGAGGGAGAGCTTGCCGGACTCGGCCTTGTTGAGGTCGAGCAGGTCGTTGATCAGCGAGAGCAGGTGGGAGCTGTTTTCCTTGGTGAGCTCCAGCGCCCGGGCCTGCGGGACCGGGATCGGGCCGTGGCGGCCGGAGAGCAGCAGCTGGAGGTTGCCCAGGATCACGTTCAGCGGCGTGCGGAGCTCGTGGCTGATGGTGGCGAGGAACGCGCTCTTGCTCCGGTTCGCCGCCTCGGCCCGCTGCTTCTCCTGTTCCAGCTTCTGCTCGTACTCCTTGCGCTCGGTGATGTCCCGCTGGATGCCGATGTAGTTCACCAGCTGGCGGTTTTCGTCAAAGATCGGGTGGACCTCGATGCTCACCCAAATCTTGGTCCGGTCCTTCCGGTAGTGCAGGATCTCGGTGGTGAATCCCCGCAGGCTCTGGAGGCCGGTCCGCATCTGCTCGCTGGCCTGGGGATCCGTTTCCGGGCCCTGCAGGAGCGGCCCCGGGTGCAGGCCGACGATCTCCGGCAAGGTGTAGCCGTAGGACCGCGTGAAGGAATCGCTGATCCATTCGATCTGGCCGGCGGCCGTGGTGCGCATCAGGCCGTCGGTCGTGTGGGCGGCAACGAGGGCGAGTTTCTGCGCCTCGAGCTTCTGGTCGCTCAGGAGATGCTTGGTGGCGACGAGCGACTCGTTGGTGGAGTGCAGCTGCAGGTTGGTGCGCTCGAGGTCCCGCGTGCGCTCCTTGACCAGGCGTTCCGACCGGAGGGCGAAGCTTTGCAGGCTCAGGATCAGGCTGGCCAGCAGGACGCTGGCCATGGCCAGGCCGCTGGAGGCCAGAATAGCCGAGAGGTGCAGCGTGCCGGCCTGGGCGGAGGGCCGAAACCAGGCGAACGTGTAGAGCTGCTGGGCCAGCTCGATCGGGTGCAGCGCCGCGGGCCGGGCGAGTCGGTCCCGGGCGCCGGGGTCCGCGTAGAGCAGGCCCTGCGGCGCGTTCGAGGCGCCTTCGAACAGGGCAAAATCCAACTGATCTTGGTTTTTATTATGGGCGCCGAGGACAAATTCCTCATCGACGAAGGGAGCGTAGACCCAGCAGCGGAACGCGGCCCGACGCTCCGCCACCGTGGTGGTGGGGCGGCTCGCGTCATACACGGGCAGAAACAGCAGAAACCCCGGCCGCTGCAGCCCGTCCTGCACCAGGGTAACATTGCCGGTCAGGTGCGGCCGTCCCGTGTCGCGGGCATGCTCGGCGGCCTCGCGCCGCACCGGCTCCGAGCCCAGGTCCAGGCCCAGGGCCGGGAGATTGGGGGCGAGCGGTGCGATCAGGGTGATGAGGAAGTGCTCGCGGCTGGCGTCCGTGGGATCCGGCTGACGGCCTCCGGGCAAGGCGCGCAGCTTGAACGGGGGATGGCCCGATTGGATGCGTTGGCGGATGAACGGCTCCACCTCCGCCGTCCGGAGCGGATAGACCACGCCCACCCCGTGGATGCCCGGGTAGTTGTCAAACAGCGCCAGGGTGCTGATGTAGCGCTGCCATTCCTGATTGGTGACCGTGGGGGTGACGCTCAGCAGGCTGGCGCCGCCGCGCAGCACATCAATGTAGGTGGTCATGCGGTCGATCAGGGACCGCTCGGCGGTCGCGACCGCCTGGCTGAAGCGCAGCTCATCCAAGGCGTCCTCCTTCTTCTCCAGGGTCAGGAAGAGCCAGCCGCTGAGCAGCCAGCCGCCGAACAGCACGAACGTGGGCCAGGCGAGCAGTTCCCGGCGCCGGAGCGAGCTGATCAGCAGGGCGGAGACGCAAAACACGCTGAGGAACACCTCCAGGAACATGGGCTCGACCGCTGTCGCCCCATGCTGGAGTCGCGCGCCCAGCACGGTGGCGGCGACGACGACGAGGAGGGCGATTTTGACCTCCTGTTCCCCGAGCAAAATATGGAGGAGGACGAGCAGCGGAAGCAGGAGGAAGATCAGCCCGCCGGACTGGTCGACGAGCAGCAGCCAGGCGACGATGCCGGCGAGCCCGGCGAGGAAGCCCGCGGATTTGGCCAGGCTGGTCCGGGTGAACGCGGGCGGGTGCTGCACCCAGGCGAGCACGGTCAGGCAGGCGGGTCCGGCGGCCAGCACGCCGAGGGCATCCCCCGACCACCACGTGAGCAGGCGGCCGAAGGCCTGGTCCAGCGGCACGCGGTGCAATCCGATGAGCGTGACCCCGCTGACCAGGACCGCGATCAAGGGGCCAAACAGGGCGGCGACCAGATAGGCCAGGGCTTCCTGCTGCTGGCCGAGCCAGGCCGCCCGCTGCATGATGGTGCGCATCAGCCAGGCGCCCAGCCAGGCGGAAGCGGTGGAGCCCAGCGCGATGCCGAGGGCGCCCGGCCAGGCATTCTGCATCCAGGCGCTGGCGAACGCGCCCAGCGCCACCCCCGCCAGATCGCGCCGCCGACCCAGCATCGCCGCCATCAGGGCGAAGCCGGCCGCCGGCCAGAACGGGGAGATTTTGACCTCCGACTCGCCGAAAATGATTCCGAGGCGCGCCAGCAGAAAATAGCCGGCGGCGAGGCCGAGAACGGCGGCGAGGGTCCCGAGAGCTTGCCTAGTGGGACGCATGCGGAAAAGAGGGTGCCGTTTCAGAGTGAACGGACGATCCCCCGGGGGTGGACTCAGTCGGCCGGGCCGGAGCGGCGGCGTGTGGTTCAGGCAACCGCATGAACGGTGGACAGGGCCGCAGGGGTAAGCGGGAGAAACAGCCGGAAGGTCGTCCGGCTGCCCTCTTCGCTCTCACACTCGATGTGGCCATGGTGGAAGTCGATCGCCCGCTTCACGATGGTCAAGCCGAGTCCGGTGCCGGGGGTGACCCCGACATTCGAGCCCCGGAAGAACGGGGTGAAAATCTTGCCCAGCTCGGCCCGGGGGATGCCCCGGCCCTGGTTGGTGATGACGAGCCGCAACTGGCCGCCCTGGCTCGAGGCCTCCACGCCGATCGTGCTGTCGGCGGGCGAGTACTTCAGGGCATTGGAGAGGATGTTTTCCACGGCCGCGTTGAAGAGCGACTCGTCGATGTCCAGGGTGCAGCCTGCGGGCAGGCTCGACGTCAGCACGATGCGCTGCCGCGAGGCGAGGGTCTCCCCCTGCGAGCGGCCGATGACGGCGTCCAGCGTGGCGGCGGCGGCGACCGTCTTGGTCGTGATGTCACCGCTGCTGTCCGTGAGGCGGTTGAGGAACAGCGTCTGGCTGACCAGCTCGCGCAACTCCTCCATCGCCTCCTTCTGCAGGGTCATCATGCGGGCGACCTTCTCGTTGCCGCTGCCCTCCAGCAGCTTTTGCAGCAGGAAGTGCGCGCCCATCATGGCGGTCAGCGGCGTGCGGAATTCATGGGAAATCATGGAGACGAACTCCCGCTGCATCGTCATCAGCTCGGCCTGGCGCTCCGTCGCCTTGGAGGCTTCCTGCTCCAGCTGCTTGCGGCCGGTGATGTCGGTATGGATCGCGCAGAGAAACTCCAGTTGGCCGTGCTGGTCATAGAGCGGAAACTTGCACGTCTCCACCTCGTAGTCCCGGCCGTTGATCTGGGCCTGGTACTCGTACACCAGCCCGGTGCCGGTGCGCACGATCTCCTGGTCGGTCCGCCGGACGTCCGCCAGAATCGTGGGCGGCAGAATCTCCTGGTCGCTCCGGCCGATCAGCTGGTCCGGGCTCGTCCCAAAGTACCGGGCCATCTGCTTGTTGACGTACTGGTAGCGGTTCTCCGCGTTTTTGATCATGACGCCGGCGGGCACGTTGTCGGCGAAGCCGTGGAAGAGGGCCTCGCTGCGGGCCAGGCGGTCCTGCGCGGCGACCTCGGCGGTCCGGTCCCGGCAGTTGCAGGCGATGCCGCCCCCGGGCAGCAGGGACAGGGTCAAGTCCTCGCTGAAGGTGGAGCCATCCTTGCGCTTGGCACGCGTGATCCCGTGCCAGCTGCCCTGGGCCATGAGGACGGGAAAAACCTCCTGCTGGATCTGGGTGATGGATTCGGCCTCGTAGAGCGTTTCCCAGGACTGGCCCGCGACCTCGGACATTTCCCGGAAGCCGAAGATGCGCAGGTGCTCCGGATTCATGTAGGTGAAACAGCCGGCCGCGTCGGTGAGG
>SESH01032392.1_pt1 | contig 17803 bp, 9 predicted proteins | sample 3171561 | NCBI WGS metagenome assembly SESH01 (sample SAMN10866947, study PRJNA518727) | freshwater metagenome | biome: subpolar coniferous forest; feature: holomictic lake; material: water; isolation source: holomictic Lake 442 2011 16.5 m and 2014 13 m | place: Canada: near Kenora, Ontario
GGATGCATGAGGTGCTGCTGCACCCTTACGCCAAGGATTTTCAGCCTCTCCTCCTCATTTCAGCATCACAGAGCAAAAGATGTGGGTAAAGATATGCCGCTTGCGGGGGGGTTAGGGGGGTTAGTATGCCAAAAGTGTAAAGTAAACTCGGCCTCTCTGAAACCATGTCTTTGCGTTAAAACAAGATCTCGGTTGACGCAAAGATGCGAAGACACACACAAACGCTTTGCGCCCTTGCGCCTTTGCGTCAAAATGAGGATCATGGTTCTGACGCGAAGACGCAAAGATGCGAAGATGCGGTTTCTAGAGTGAACACCTATGCCCACCCAGGACGACATTAACTCACTGCAAGCTCGTCTCACGTCTTATCGGCGTACACTAGGGCACTACCTGCGCCAGCGGGCCATGCTGAGTGGCCCCTTCGAGCCGCCGGGTATCGCAGCCGGGATTGCTGAGGCACGCCATGAGATTGCGCGCCTCAAGGACGCCCTGCACGCCTGGCAGGTGCCGGTCGAAGATCATCCTGACGACCAATCATCGGCAGAGTCCGCCTCGGCCCGAGACGATACGTATCTCCTGCCGACACATCCCGTGCAGACCAGCGCCGGATCGAATCACCGTCACGGGATGCCCTTCTGTCCCTCGCGCCCGCTGGTGCCGCCCGAGCCGATCTTTGGTCGCGATACGCTGATCACGCGGATCGCCCGCACCCTCTGCGACGGCCAATCAGTCAACGTGGTGGGTGCAAAGGCGATGGGCAAAACCACTCTGCTGAATTATCTGCTTGGTGAGGACGGCCCCCTCCGCGATACCCTGATTGACTGGGCCTGGCTCAACTTGGACGCGATCCACAATTCGGGTCAGTTCTACACCGTTGCATCGGCAGGATTGCTCGCGGCCCTGCCCGAAACGCAGCGTCGGCAGCCTACGATGGTCGCCTTGATCGCAGAATCTCAGCGGGCCGACATGGCTAACGCGCAACTCCTACGCCGCGTGTTGGCAGCCTTCGCCCAGCTCCAGCCGCCGCGCATGCCACTCCTGGCGGTGGACAACTTCGAGAATCTGCTGCGCCCGACCTCGGCCCTGGCCTTTCATTTCCCGATCTTCTTCAACGACCTCCGCGAGATGCGCCAGGGGCGTGGCCTGTTGATGCTCGTTGCCTCCGATGAACGGATTGAGCGCTACTGCACCGAGCGGCGTGATGGCTTGACCTCCTCGTTCCACGATGGCCTGATGGTCGCCCACATCCCGGAGCTACCGGAAGACGCGGCCAGTGCGCTGCTGCTCCAGCCCGATGGTCGCCACTCCCTGACCAACGCCGAGGTGCGCGCCGCCGCCGCCTGGGCCAGCGGACACCCCCGGCAACTCCAGGTCGCGGGCGTGGCCCTCTACCGCGCCCGCGACGAGGGCGGGGGCATAGATGTGGCCGAGGGCTACTACCGCGAGCAGGTGCCCACACCGCCACCACCCGCGAGCAGCAAGCCAAACGGCGGCTGGCTGCGCTGGCTGCTCGTGCTGCCACATGTAGTCGGGCAGGCGATTGGCCGAGTAGGTGAGCATCTCGATGGCATGAGCGCATGGGTTGGTGGGGCGATCTTCATTCTGCTGCTACTGCTTGTTGCCGCACGGGTGATCTCACTCGACGACGCAACCACGTGGTTTCGCGGCATCATCGGATTGGGAGGGAGCTAACGTGCAGCCAGACAGCGATAACGTGCGACGGGGCGGATGGGCGCTGCTGCGCGAGGGGCTGATGCTGCCCCTCGAACTCTACCTGCGCCCGGACTCGTTCCGCCGCCGGGTACACGCCCTTGCCCCGGATCTGCCAGACGACTTCAGTCTATGGCAAGCGCGCAGGCGCTGGCGCGATCGGCACTTTCGGCACGAGCTCTACCGCCTCGCGCTATTGAGTATGATCGCCCTGATCTGGGCGCTACCAATTGCCTATGGCTTCCAGTTGGCTGGGTTCGCTGTATCATGGCCCACCGTGGCCTTTGGCGTGGCCTTTGGCGTGGCCGTGGGCGTGGCCTCCATTGCGACCACCTTGCATGTTTGGAGCTATCCCTTTGGGCTACTGCTCACCGCCTGGGCTGCCCTGGGCCAGCCCCGCGCAATCCGGGCGCGCTGGCTGCCGCCGCTCTGGGACGAGCAGGCCGTCCTGCCCTTCCCCGGCCTGACTCGGGCGCTGGTGAATCTGGCCCGCAGCGACCTACAGGAGGGCGGTCGGGTACTGACCTTGGTTGCCGCGCACCCCTACCAGCGCCGCGCCGCTCTGCGGGCGTATGTGCGGCTCACGGTGGCCGAGGCCAGCCTGGCCCGCAGCCTGCCCACCATCGCCAACCTGAGCCACAGCCTAACCTGGCTGCCCGCCGATGATCAGTTACCTGCACAGCTCCGCCAGATCCTGCCCGCCCTGCGCGACATCAGCCGCGAGGTCGGCGCGGCCTCTGAGGGCGGCAGCAGCTTCGACACCCGGCTCAACCGCCTCACCGATGCGCGCCGCCTCATCCAGACGACCCGCCAGGGTTCGTTCTGGAGCGCCGAGCGCGAACTGCTGCCGCTCCAGAGTACGTTGGGCCAGTGGGATGATCTGCTGGAAGGCCAGATCGCCCAGATCCGGGCTGAGATGCAGGCCAGGGGCTATCTCAGCAACCCCTTCATTCCCTCAGGCAACCCGCTTGAACCCAATCGCACCGGCGACACCCAGGTCTTCCGAGGCCGCGACAGCCTCTTCGAGCGGCTGACCCAACTGGTGGGCGACAACAGCCGACCGACGCCGCTGCTGCTGGTTGGCCCGCGTCGCAGCGGCAAGACCTCGATCCTGCGCTTCCTGCCCAAGCGCATGAGCAGCATGATCATCCCGGTTGACCTCTCGATGCAGGCCCACGTCGACTCGCTGCCAGCCCTGATCACCTATCTGGCGGAGGAGATCCACGAGCGTGTCCAACGTACTGCGCGCCACAGCCGGGACGTGCCTCGTATTGACCGCGAGCGGGTCGTCCATGAGCCACTGGCCGCCTTCTGGGCCTGGATTGCGCAGGTGGAGGAGTGGCTCGGCGACCGGGTGCTTCTGCTGGCCCTCGACGAATACGAGTCGCTGGAGGAGGGCATCGCGTATGGCGCGTATGATGATCGCGTACTCGCCCTGCTGCGCACCCTGATCCAGGATCGCCACAAGATCGCCGTCATGCTCTCGGGGGTTCACGAGCTAGACGAACTACGGCCAGCGTGGGCCAGCGCACTGATCAACGTCGTTTCGATCAAGGTCGGCTTCCTGGCCGAGGCTGATGCCCGCGAACTGCTACGCTGCCCCGCGCAGGAGTTCCCTGCCCAGACCCTTGCCGCCGTGACGGATGAGATCATCAGACTCACCCACTGCCAGCCCTTCCTGCTCCAGGCCCTGGCCTACAGCCTAGTCGAGCATCTGAACCAGCAGCGCCGGACAACAGCGACCCCTGACGATCTGCACGCGATACTGCCACAGGTCTTCGCCGAGAAGGTCGGCGGCTACCTGAGCGACCAGTGGCGCAAGGAGAGCGGCGGCGAGTTAGGCGAGCGCATCCTGACGAGGCTAGCAGGCGGGCCGCAATCTGCGGATACGCTACGCCCGCTGGTTGGTGGCGACGAACAGTTTGAGCGCCTGCTGCGGCGCATGACCCGGCGCGAAATCATCACGCGCAGCGATGACGGGCGCTACGCGATCACCGTCCCACTGCTGCGCATGTATATTCAGCAAGAGACTGCGCTATAGTTCGAAGTGATCATCACCGACAGCCACGCCCTCACCCAGATCGCCCGCAGCGAGCGGATCAGCGCACGCGGCTACTTCCGGCGACTACGCTCGCTGATCGCCGAACCCAGTGACCTATAATGGCTCAAGAAATTCGGACACTCGGCCAGACAACGGAAGCGGTATTGCTTGGGATGTGTTGGCGGTTTTCCATTGAGCAGGACACCTATGGCACTTGACCTTATCTTTCTCGGTGGGGCGTCAGAAGTTGGCGCAAGCTGCGTCGCCCTACGGTTCGCTGACTCGTGGCTGGTCGTCGATGCGGGCGTGCGTATGAGCGGGGTCGCGGAGGAGCGGCTACCGAATTTCTCGCCCTTGGAGGGGAAGCCCGTTGCGGCGATTGTCGTCACGCACGCTCACGCCGATCATATCGGCGCGCTGCCGATCCTGCACCGCATGTACCCGAGTGCGCCGATCTATACCACCTCGGCCAGCATCCAGTTGATGACGATCATGCTGGCCGATGCGATCACGGTGATGGAGAAGCGCGCCGCAGAGGAACTGGAGTTGCCACTGTACGATAGCGAGGCGGTCGCGCAGATGCTGCGGCGTCTGCGGCCCCTGCCGATCAATGACCGGCTCCCGATCCCCGAGATCCCGGGCCTGCGGATCTCGCTGCGCCTAGCGGGCCACATCGCCGGGGCCGTGAGCGTGGGCCTTGAGCATCCCGAGGGGCGGGTGGTGATCTCCGGCGATATCAGCGTGGCCCCGCAGCGCACGATCCAGGGCGCGCAGGTGCCCCTCGTCAGCGAACCCGACATCCTGATCTTAGAGTCTACCTACGGCGGGCGCGAGCACGCGCAGCGGAGGATGGAGGAGCAGCGCCTGGCCGCCGAGGTGGCGGCGGCCATCCAGCGCGGCGGCCACGTCTTGATCCCGGCCTTCGCCTTGGGCCGTGCCCAGGAGGTGATCCTCATTCTTCAAGAGGCCCAGCGGCGACGGGATATCCCGCACTTCACCGTGTGGGTAGACGGCCTGGTGCGCCGCGTGTGCACGGCCTACCACACCATCCCGACCTTCCTCAGCCCCGCAGTGCGCCAGCGGATTGTGCGCGGCCAGCCGGTGTTTTTTACCGACAGGATCCATATGGTCGAGCCATCCCAGCGCAAGGGAATCCTCCATGGGCAGCCTAGCTGTATTATTGCCAGCTCGGGGATGCTGACCGGCGGGCCGAGTCGCTGGTATGCCGAGCGCCTGCTCCCACGGCCGGAGGCGACGATTGCGCTTACGGGCTACCAGGACGAAGAGGCTCCGGGCCGGGCGCTCCAGCAGGTCGCCGCCGGTCTGCGGAACGCGGTGGTCCTGGGCGAGCAGACCGTCACGGTGGTCGCTCACGTGATGACCTACTATCTCTCTGGCCACGCCGATCATGCCGAGCTGATCGGGTTCGCCCAGCAGATTCGCCCGCGCCTCGTCGCGCTGGTTCACGGCGATGGGGGCGCACGCAACAGCTTGGCCGATGGCTTGCGCGCCAGCGGGATGTCGGTGGTACTCCCGCCAACTGGAGAGATGCTGCATCTGCCGACGACCAGGCGGGCGGATTCCCATGCCGAGGCCCGCGCCGACGCCCCGCCCGCGCTGCCGCAGCGCACCAACCAACAGGCTCCCGATAGCGCTGAGGTGCTGGCCAGGGTCATTTGGGAGGCGGAGGGCCGTCCGGTCGAGCCGGTGGTGCTGGAGGCCCGCGAGGTCGCGCGGCGCTGGTATGGGGTCGAGGGTACGCCTGAGGAGATCCAGGCCATGCGGGATGTGCTGGCCACAGGCGTTCTGCATTTTCATCCGATGATCGCGCTCACGGGGTTCTACCGGTTGATGCCGCCCGCGACGTTGCGCCAGAGCGCGCCGGTGGCGATCCCCCGCGTGGAGGCGGGGAGCCTCATCCTCGCCCGCATCAATGGCGGGGCCGTCGCGCCATGGTTCTGCCAGCGCGTGGCGGCGGGGATCCTCACCGGCGTCGGGCCAAGCCGTCAGCCGGTCCATCAACGTGTGACCGTCCGCGATGTGGTGGCGTGGGTGGGCCACTGGGATGTCCCTGCATCCTCGACCAGCGACGCCCAGCAGCGGGTGATCGACGACTGGATGCTCCAGAGCCACACCTACCGCAGTCATATCTCCGCCCGCGCCGTCGCATCGGCGATGAACCCCGCGCAGCCCTACGACCTCGACACGCTAGTGTTGGCGGTTGGCCACACGGCCGATGATCTCTCGTGGCGGCTGCTCGTCGCCCGGCTGATCGTGGCGCACCCGCGCGTGTTTACCCTCGTGCCCGCCACGCATCCGCTTCAGGATGCCCGCTGGTCGGTGCGGCTGACGGCCCGCTGGGCTGACGCGCTTGAGGAGTCTGTGACTCAGCCGCGCCCGGATACGCACGCCATCCAGCAGCGGATTGACTGGCACCTGCGGGGGGCCAAAGATCTGTACCGGCGCAGTATTGACTCTGATACCGGAAGCGTCACGTTGCGCTTTCGTTTTCCGCTGACGGCTGAGGCGCGCTATGGCCCCCAGTTGGCGGCGCTGCGTGCGGAGCTGCCCGTGGGCGTGGAAATCGGCGGGGAGACGGATCATACCGCGCTGCTCAACATTGTCCAGTTCCACCTGCGGCCGATCTTGGACATCAAAGGCGTCCCCATCATGCTCCCGCGAGAGCGCCGCGTGAAGGTGACCTATCAGGGCACTCCAGCGGACGAGGCGCTGCAGGCTGCGCTGGCCACAATTGAGGAGCGCACGGGATTTCAGGCCGTCCTGGTTCCCGCCGTCCCGCCGGTACATACGGCGAATTCGCCGGTGGCCCCACAGACGGCATCCACGCCGAGCAAGCGCGGGTATCAGTTCGTTATAGGGGCCGCGAAGGCGGAACGCAGTGATCGGACGGGCGCACTCGCGATTGCCGAAGAGGTGCTGGCGGGAGTTGTCCTGAAGATTGATCTTGACCCCGCCAACGGATTCATCATCGTACGATTCCCGCTGCCGCAGATCGACTTCCCGCGCCACGCCGCGCTGCTGGAGGAGGTGGTGCGGCGCACGGGGTGGGCGCTACGGGTGCGCCCCCACGCCCAGCACACGCTGCTGGAAGAGAAGCTCCGTGCGGCGGTGCCCGACGAGACCAAGCTGCGGCTGCCCGCGTCGATCTACGCCCAGCGCCAGGTGGTTGAGGTTCGGTATAACGACCACCTTGATGCGGCGGGGATCGACGCAGCGCAGATGGCATTCCAACAGGCGACGGGGTGGCAGCTAATTCTTCGCCTAGTCAAAGGAACCCCATGATTACCGCCTATCTGCTCTTCGCCATTGCGGCGCTGCTGATGATCCTGCTGGCGGCGCTGATCTGGCGCTTCTGGCAGGGTTTCGTCGAGGTCTCGCCGGAGGAGGAGGAGCTAGAGCGCAGTATCGCTTCGCTGAACGACGCGCAGGCCAACCGGGTGAGCGACCAGCAGATCACCCGCCAGATGGACACCGAGACCGGCTGGCAGATCATGGTGCGCCGGGGCCAGCGGGCATCCCGCCGCGAGCGCACGCCGCGCCGTCCGCGCCGGTAGCGAGCAGGCGCTACCCGTGTACCGGTGCCTCGTTCCCGGCCTCCAGTGCCGCCCGGCGGATATTGACGCGGGTAAGGAGGGCTAGCCCCGCGATGAAGAAGATCATCAGCGAGACAATGGCGACGCGGTAGCTGCCGGTAAACTGGAGGGCTAGGCCGAAGAGCAGCGGGGCCAGCCAACTGGTGCCGCGCTCGCTCACCTCGTAGAGGCTGAAGTACTCGGACTCCTGTCCCGCCGGGATCATCAGCGAGAAGACCGAGCGGCTGAGCGCTTGGCTGCCGCCCAGCACCACGGCGATGGTCGCCCCGAGTACGAAGAAGAGCGGCACGTTGTTGGCTGGCATGAAATAGCCGAAGATCACCGCGCCCACCCAGATCATCAGGCTGATCATAATTGATCGCTTGGTACCCACCCGCTTGGCCATCCAGCCGAAGAGCAGGGCACCCACGAAGGCCACGAACTGCACCATCAGGATGGTGAGGATCAGGTAGGACTGCGCGATCTTCAGCTCCTTTGCGCCAAAGACCGAGGCCAGGGCGATCACCGCCTGGATCCCATCGTTGTAGAGCAGGTAGGCCGCCAGGAAGGTGAGCGTCTGCGGGTAGTGGCGCATCTGGCTGAAGGTGTGGCGGAGTTGATGAAATCCCACCGTCAGAAATCGCTCGCCCTCTGGCAATGCCTTGGCCGGTGCGCGCACCCGCAGGGTCAGCATCGGGATGATCGTAAAAATTGCCCACCAGACGCCCGCCGAGGCCAGGCAGATCCGCACCGCCATTCCATCGCTTAGCCCAAAGGACTTGGCGTTTAGGAAAAGCACGAGGTTCAGCACCAGCAGCAGCCCGCCGCCCAGGTAGCCCAGCGCCCAGCCCTGTGACGAGACCGCGTCGCGCCGATCCGGGCTGGCGATGTCGGTCAGGTAGGCGTTGTAGAAAACCATTGAGGCTCCGAAGGCCAAGTTGGCCACCAGGAATAGCCCGCCGCCGAGCAGGTAGTTGTCGCCCTCCAGAAAGTACAGCCCGCTGGTGGCGAAGGCTCCGATGTAGGCGAAGGCACCCAGCAGCGGCTTCTTGATCTGCGAGTAGTCGGCGATGGCCCCCAGGATGGGCAGGAAGAGAACCTGGAGCAGCACCGAGAGCGACACGATGTAGGGGAAGAACGATCCGGAGGCCACCGGGATGCCGAGGGGGTACACGAGGCCATTGGCGTCAGCGGCTTTTGTCGCGACCGACTCCAGGTACGGTCCCAGGAAGACCGTCACCACTGTGCTGGAGAAGGCGGAGTTGGCCCAGTCGTAGAAGTACCAGCCGACCTGCTCACGACGGTTGTCGATCATGGGATCTTTCTCCATCATGCATGATGGAATCGTAGGGGCGAAGCAGCACCCTAGCTCCGGTCGCGGAGCGACCGGAGCTAGGGTGCTGCTTCGCCCCTACAGGACGTGGATGGCGCGATGCTTCGCCCCTACAGGACGTGGATGGCACGCCCCTACAACACGCGGATGGGCGTCAATAGGCCGGGGCGATCCCGATTCGCCGCGTCAATCGCCTCGGTTGACCCGACCACAGCGATGATCCCCTGCCCGCGCACGGCATCCACAGCCTCAGCGAACATCTTCAAGTCGGACTCGCTGGCGTCGAGAACCTGCTCGCGCAACTGCTGGCGGTACTCGTCGGTGGCACCCAGCAGGTGCCGCCACATGGCCGTGCCGCCCTTGGCGTCGGGGAGTTGGTAGCTGTCCACGTCGCTGATCGTGCCGATAATCGCCCGCTCCAAGGCTACCTTGTCCAGGGCGAGGCCGCGCAGGAAGTCCCCCGTGCGGTCGTAGATATCCAGGGTCGCCAGGAGGTTCGGGTCGCGGTAGGAGGTGTAGGTGAAGACGCCGGTGTTGCGGTTGAAGCCGCAGAAGCCGCCGTAGGCTCCGCCCTGCACGCGCACCTTATCCCAGAGCCAGGCGGTGTTGAGCAGCTTCACGGCCACCGAGGCCGAGCCGCCCGGCGTGATCCCCAGCGCGTAGAGGTTGGCACCCTTGGCGACGTAGTTCACCTTGGCCGGGATGGTCAGCCCCTCGAAGGGGCCATCTGGGGCCACGCCCCAGGTCGCCGGGGTGTAGTCGGCGGTGGGCAACTGGGCCAGGAAATCGTTAAGCTGCGGGGCCAGGGCCGCGTAGCCGACCGCGTCCAGGGTGACGTTGGCCAGCATCCCGCTGCGGTTCACCAGGTGCTGACGGACGCGCTCCAGGTCGGCCAAGACGCCGGGCCAGTCGCTGTCGATGCGCCGCTCCAGCTCGCGGATGAAGAAGAGGGCGTCGATCCCGCTCATCTGCTCGTCCACCCAGTCGGCTGGGCTGAGGTGCGCGGCCAGGCGCTGGCGCGCGTAGCTGTGTCCGCTCGGCACCAGGCTCGACTCGCGGCCGGCCTTCGAGCGCAGCACCATCTGCTTAAAGCGCTCGCGGTTGTCCAGTTCCACCGTCAGCAGGATGTCGTGCATGATCGCGAGCATGGCCCCGGTCTGGTCGAGGGTGGACTTGCCCGAGACCATCAGGTAGCCGACTGCCGCGCCGCCATTGATCTTGGTGGCCGTACTCGGCCCCGCGCCGATGCCGCCGGTGTCGCGGCCAATACGCTGGAGCAGCTTGACGAAATCCTCCTGCGCGGTGCCCATCTCGGTGAGGGCGCGGCCGAAGAGTGGCACATAGGGCAGCAGTTCCACCGGCAGCGCCTTCAGGTCGAAGGCCAAGTTCAGGTAGACGATCCCGTTGGTGAAGAGGTCGTGGTGAAGGACGGTGACGCCGTGGAGGGCGTGTTCTGCGGTGGGAATGAGCTTGCCCTGGCGCTCGATGTCGGCCAGGGTGAGGGTGGGGATCTTGGCCAGATCCTCGGGCGAGTCGGCGCGCTCCTGCATCTCCCTGAGGGCGTGGGTCGCGGCGATCACCGCCTCCAGGTCGGCGTCGCTCATGGCGGCGCGGGCAGCGTCGAGGCGGGCGCGCTCCTCGGCGGCCTCGCGCTCGGCCTGGGCCAGATCGGGCCGCAGCAGCACGCGGGTGCGGTGGGGGTTCTCCAGCAGGGTGCTGCGGATGAGGCCCTCGAAGAGCCGCTCGCCGCCATCGAGGGCGGCGCGAATGGCGGCCATGGGTGCCTCAAAACGCAGTGGTGCCAGGGGATCGCCGTCATAGAGCCAGGTGCCCAGGGCGCGCAGCATCAGGCTCAGGCCACGCGGGAAGGAGCCGGTGTTGTTCTCACGCAGGCTGAACTCGAAGGTGTTCAGGGCGGCGGCGATGGTGTCGGAGTCGATACCGCCCTCGGCCAGTTCGCCCAGGATACGCAGGATGAGATCCTCGACCGTGGTGGCGGCGGCGGGGTCGATGCCCTTGAGGCCGACCGAGAAGGTGTGCTGGAGCAGGCCGTCGTTATAGCCGCCGCCGGTTAGGTCTTCGCCGAGGCCCGAGTCGATCAGCGCCTTCCGCAGCGGGGCGCCCGCGTTGCCGATCAGGATGTAGCTGAGCAGGTCGAGGGCCAGGACACGCTGGACATCCGGCTCGACGCCGAGCAGCCAGTTGAGCGTGACCATGCCCTTCTTGCCGTTGTCGTCGTCGGCGCTGTAGGTGTACTCGAAGCTGCGCGGGGCGTCGAAACTGGCCTGGATGCCGATCTGCGAGGGCGGCGTGATCGGCTCGAACTGGCTCAGGTAAGCGTCCAGCAGGCGCAGCCGCTCGTCCTCCGGGTCATCGCCGTAGAAGAAGATTCGCCCGTTCGAGGGATGGTAGAGCGTGGTGTGGAATGCCTTGAACTGCGCGTAGGTCAGGTCGGGGATGGCCTTGGGGTCGCCGCCAGAGGAGTGGCCGTAGGTGGTATCGGGGAAGAGCGACTCTTGGGCGAAGCGCCCGAGCGCGCCGTCGGGCGACGAGTAGGCTCCCTTCATCTCGTTGAAGACCACGCCCTTGAAGATCAGCGGGTCGCCCGGCTGCTCTAGTTCGTAGTGCCAGCCCTCCTGCTTGAGGATCTCGGGCGTGATCCGTGGGAAGAAGACCGCGTCGAGGTAGACATCCACGAGGTTGTAGAAGTCCTGCAGGTTGGTGGAGGCGACAGGGTAGCAGGTCTTATCCGGGTAGGTGAAGGCGTTGAGGAAAGTCTTGAGCGAGCTCTTCATCAGCTCGACGAAGGGTTCTTTGACGGGGTACTTGCGCGAGCCGCAGAGGACCGAGTGTTCAAGGATGTGGGCGACCCCGGTGGAGTCCTCGGGCGGGGTGCGGAAGGTGATGCCGAAGCACTTGTTTTCATCGTCGTTGGAGAGTGAGAGCAGCTCGGCGCCGGTCTTCGCGTGGCGATAGATCCGGGCCTGGGTGTTCAGCTCGGCGACGTGCTCGTCACGGACGAGCGTAAAGCCATGGGAGAGCGTCATCGCGTCCTCTTTCTATGTGCCGGGGTACGCAGGCATTGTACCAAAGTTTGATCGCGGAAGGCGTGAAGGGGGTTGGATCGCGGAGGCGCGAAGGGGGGTTGGATCGCGGAGGCGCGGAGGGGGGCGAAGCGCGCGAACGCGGAGGCGCGAAGGGGGGCGAAGCGCGCGAACGCGGAGGCGCGAAGGGGGGGTGAATGGGGTTGCGCCTGATGGCGTATTACGGTACAATTGTTCGTATTGATGTCTGAGCGTATATGCTTGGGAGCCGTCACAAACATCCCGTATCGGGCTTGTGCGGGCGTTCGTTGGAGATCAACCGCTGATGTCTGAAATTATCGTCCGTGGGGCGCGGCTCCACAACCTCAAGCATATCTCCCTCGCGATCCCCAAGCGCCAGTTGGTGGTCTTTACCGGCCTGTCGGGGTCGGGCAAATCGACGATGGCCTTCGATACGCTGCACAAGGAGGGCCAGCGCCAATATATGGAGTCGCTGGGGATGGTGACCTATGAGCGCCGCCCGCTTGTGGATTCTATTGTTGGCCTCTCGCCCTCGATTAGCGTGGATCAGCACAATACGAACCGCTCGCCGCGCTCGACGGTCGGCACCGCCACTGAGGTCTATACCTACCTGCGCGTGCTGTTCGCCCGCGCGGGGCACCGTCCATGCCCTGCCTGCGGTGCGGACGTGCCGCCCGCCTACGGGGTGGGCGAGTCGCCGGAGCGCCTGTGGGATGATGATGATGATGATGCCGGCGCGTCGGAGATCACTATTCCTTGCCCCGCCTGCGGTGCACCGCTGCCCGCGATGGGCATGGCCGCCTTCTCCTTCAATAAGCCCGCTGGAGCCTGCCCGGATTGTACCGGGCTGGGGATCGTCTCTGCCGCTAATCTGTCGCAGATCCTTGATCATGAGAAGAGCCTGGCCGCTGGGGCGGTGCTGATCTGGGATCCGCGCATTGTGGCCCGCTATGTCGAGATCTTGCGCGCTGCTGGGCGCTACTACGGTTTTGATTTCGACCCGTCTGTGCCTGTCCGCGCGCTAGGCCCGGCCCAGCGTGATCTGCTGCTCTACGGGGTTGATAGTCCGGCGTTCCATCGCCACTACCCGAATCTCGGAGCACCCACCACCGTCGCGCAGGGCCGCTTCGAGGGTGTGATCCCCAACCTGCTGCGCCGCCACGCCGAACACGCCGCCGATGTGGATCGCGACTACCTGGATAAGCTGGAGCGCCTGCTGGTGCGACAGGCATGCCTCGCGTGCGGCGGGACGCGCCTGCGCCCCGAGGCTCGCGCGGTGCGCGTCGCCGGGCGGGGCGTCGTGGAGGTCTCGCGGATGCCGTTGGGCGGGCTGGCCGCGTGGATCGCTGGGCTGCAGGCCGCCCTGCCCGCTGATGATTGGCTGATCGCCGAGCCGATTGTGACTGACCTGCAGGAGCGCATCCGGCGGCTGGTTGAGATTGGCCTGGGCTACCTATCCATCGAGCGCGCTACCCCGTCGCTCTCGGCGGGTGAGGCGCAGCGGCTGCGGCTGGCGGCCCTGCTTGGCTCCGGGCTGACTGGCGTGCTCTATGTCTTGGATGAGCCAACGATTGGGCTGCACGCGCGCGATATTCCCCGGCTGGTCACAATGCTACGCGCCCTGCGCGACCTGGGCAACACCGTCCTGGTCATCGAGCATGATCTGGACATGGTCGCCGCCGCTGACTGGGTGGTGGATTTTGGCCCCGGCGCGGGGCGGCTCGGCGGGCAGATCGTGGCCGAGGGTACCCCCGACGCGGTGGCTCAGGTGCCCGCGTCGCTGACCGGGCAGTATCTGGCCGGAGCCGCGCGTATCCCCGTCCCCGCCAGTCGCCGCCTGGCTCGTGGCGCGGGGCTGACCATCCGTGGCGCGCGCGCGCACAACCTGAAGAACATCACCGCCGTGTTCCCGCAGCGCACGCTGACCGCCGTCACCGGGGTTTCCGGCGCGGGCAAGTCCTCGCTGATGTTCGATATCCTCGACCGGGCCGCCCGCCAGCACTTCTACGGCGCGGCTGACCCGCCCGGCGCGCACGATGGGATCGACGGCTGGGAGAATTTCGACAAGATCATTACCATCGACCAGAGTCCTATCGGTCGATCCACCCGCTCGAATGCCGCCACCTACACCGATGCCTTCACCTCCATCCGCGAGGTCTTCGCCGCCCAACCCGCCGCCCGCCAGCGCGGCCTGAGCGCCCAGCATTTCTCTTTTAACGTCTCCGGCGGGCGCTGCGCGCGCTGCGAAGGTGCGGGGGTACTCACGGTCGAGATGCACTTTCTGCCCGATGTGCAGGTGCGCTGCCCGGCCTGTCACGGGCGACGCTTCAACCGCGAGGTGCTGGCGGTGACGTACCAGGGCCACGATATTGCCCAGGTGCTCGACCTAACGATCACGGACGCCCTGGCGCTGTTTGCCGATATCCCCACGGCCAGCGCTCGCCTGGGGCTGATGGCCGCGACCGGCATGGGCTACCTCCCGCTCGGCCAACCCGCCTCGACTTTCTCGGGCGGCGAGGCGCAGCGGGTGAAGCTGGCGAAAGAACTGGCGCGTCGCGCGACCGGGCGTACGCTCTATCTGCTGGATGAGCCGACCACCGGCCTGCACCCCGCCGATACGGCGCACCTCGTGCTGCTGCTCCAGCGGCTGGTCGATGCGGGCAACACCGTCATCGTCGTCGAACACAACCTTGATGTGGTCGCGTGCGCCGATTGGGTGATCGACCTCGGCCCGGAGGGCGGCGAGGCGGGCGGCCAGATCGTCGCGGCGGGTACGCCCGAGACGGTGGCCGCCTGCCCGGAGTCGATCACTGGGCAGATGCTGAACCGGCGCGCCCGGTGCGCTCGGTGACGGGCGCGTTTGCCGTGCCCCGCTATTTGTTCACGGTCACGTTGGTGTATGCATCGTAGAGGTTGCCGTCCATGTCCTCGGCCTGCACGCCAAGTACGTAGCTACCGGCGGGCGCGGGCAACTCCGCCATGGTAATTGGCTGGTCGCTGAAGGTGATGGTGGCACCGGCCTCGGTGACGTACTCCTTGACGCCGCCACTGTCGCTGTGCAGCCGGATGCGCTGGTTCTCCACGGTGAAGGTATCGCCCGGCTGGGGGGTGATCGCGCGCGGGGCGCTGGCCTGGCCCTGGCTGCTGAAGCCTAGTATCTTGATCAGCGCGTTGTCTTTGAAGAAGAGTTGCGCCTGACGCGAGCCGCCGTCCACAAAGCGGTAGCTGCCGTGAACCACGTAGGTCGCGCTGTCGTTGGCCGCCCCGTAGTCCGACGGCGCGAAGAGGGCGAACTGCGTAGTTGTCCCGTCGCTGATCCCGAAGCGCACCGGTGTCCAGTCGTAGTCGATGGCCACGGGCCGATCCGTGCCCCAGTCTGGGTAGAAGACCCCGTTCACATCACGGGTCTGGCCGGCATCCAGATAGTCGATGTCGGCCACCAGGATGCTGTCGTCGTCGGGGCGGTAGACGCCGGTGAAGAAGTAGATGAAGCCGACCTGGTCGCCGTCCACGCTGGTACTCACCGTCACCGTGCCGGTCTGGGCGACCCGCTTGGCGGAGAGTTTCAGCTTGGCCACGTTGAGCGTGCTGGCGCCGGGGGAGAGGATCGCCAGGGTGTTGCCGGTCGGCGCAGGCGCGTCCAGGGCCACGCCGTAGTAGTAGAAGTTGAGGTAGTTCTCCCAGGCGGCCTGCGTGGCGAAGCGGTTGGCCACCCGCGCGTAGACCTCCCGGCCGGCGTCGGTCGATTTGTAGAGCTTCGAGGTGGGAAAGTAGATCGAGAGGCCGGTAGCCCCGGAGCGCTGGTCGCCATGCTTCTCGGCAATCACGGCCCGTTTGAGGGCGGCCAGCAGGGCGTCGGCGGCCTTGTCGATACCCTTGGTGTTGCTCTTCTTGCGGATGATCGCGGCGAAGCTGCCGATGTCGATGTAGGGCGACGGGCCATCGTCGAAGGTATTCTCGAAGTGCTGGGCGTAGGTGCGCGCCGAGGCCACAGTCTTTTTGTTGAGCTTGCTCAGGGCTAGGCCGAAGTCGTCCAGGGCGGCGAGCAAATCGGGCAGGGCCGCAGTGTCGTAGGCGCTCAGGGTAACGTCGTGGCTCATATCGGCGGCCACGGCCCGCGCACTGCGCACCTTGGTGGTATCGAAGTTCTCCTTCACAAACTCGGCCCGCGCCTTGTCGTCCACAATCCGCTGATCCTGGTCGATATAGCTCTGCACGATGGCCTTGCTTAGGGTGCCGCCGTCCATCGCCGGGTTATCGACGAGCTTGGCGAGGAAACCGGCGTAGGCCCAGCCGAGGGCCGGCTCCACCTCCTCGGAGGCGACCACGTAGCGCGTGTGGGGGGCGACGGCGGTGAGTACCTCGATCTGGCCCATCAGGCAGGCGTCGAAGCCGATCAGGTCGAAGCTGCCGATGCCGGTGTCGGCGCGGATCTTGCCCATGGCGGAGTCGATTTCATCGAGCAGCAGTAGGTCGCCGTCGGAGGTGAGGCCGAGTCCATCTGGGCCGGGCTTCGTCTGCGACCCGTCGCTCCAGCCGCCAGGCCAGCCCATGCCGTGGTCGGAGAGGATGAGGGCGTGGTGGGCGGCGGGGTAGGTGTTGATCGCCCACTCGGCGAAGTCCACCAGCGTCTGCCCGTCAGCCATATTGACCTCGCCAAGGTCGGCCACCACCTCGGAGTGTAGCAGCTTGAGGTCGTCGTCTTTGGTGATGTGCAGGCGTCGCGTGCCCGTCCAGTTGCCGTCGCCGCGAAACGCGCCCTTGTAGCGGTCAACCTGAGCGACGATGGTGACGTTTGCGGATGAGCCGACCCGCTCGGCCTCGTTGACATCGGTGACCATGTCTTGCTCCAGCACCTGGTCATCGGCGTCCTCGTAGAGCATGACCAGCCAGGTGTCATCGGCGGCGGGCTTCGGCGCGGCGGTGGGCTTGGCCAGGGCGGTGGGCTTCGGCGCGGCGGTGGGTTTGGCCAGGGCGGTGGGCTTGACCGCAGCGGGCCGGGGGGTTGGCTTCTCGACGCCACCGGCGCATGCGGCGAGGGCGAGCGGGAGGACGAGCAGGGCGAGCAGCATGCGGGGGCGTAGCATGGCGGCAGCTCCTTGTAAGGTCTGAACTTTGCAGGCTGAACATTGAAATCTAGAGGCTGCTGAAATTTAGCCTTCAGCCCTCAACCTTCGCAGCCATACGGGCGTGCGGATCTGCCCACGGCGCACGGCGACGTACAGCAGCAGCAGGCTCGCCAGCACCGTCGCGATCAGGGCCACCAACCCGGCCTCCGGCCCGAACGCGCCGCCCGTCCACAGCACCGGCCCGGCGGTGGTCGAGACCAGCATCCGGCTGGTGCTGATCCCCGACACCGCCGATCCGAAGACCGGCCCCTGGAAGAAGTTCCACGACCAGTGGATGCCGACCGCCATCCAGATATTGCGCGTGGCCAGGTAGGCTCCGCCAAGCAGCGTACCCGCGCCGACGGCGATCGCCAGGGTGGACCAGATCGTGGCGGACGGGTTGGCTAGGTGCGCGGCCCCGAACAGGGCACCGCCGATCACCAGGGAGGCCCACGAGCCCAGGACACCCTCGAATTGCCGGAAGAGTATCCCCCGAAACACCAACTCCTCAAACAGCGCCACCATCAGAAACAGTAGCAGGCTGGCGATCAGCACGGGCAGATCGACGGCCACGCGCTGCACATGGTACCACCCGGCCAGGAACAGGGTGGCGAAGATTGCGACCATCAGGGCCGCGCCGATCAGGAAGCCCTGGCCCAGGCCCGGCAGCGCGCCGCGCGGGGCAAGCCCGCCCTCGGCGCACGGGACGCCCTCGATCCCTTGCTCAAGCAGCAGCACCACCCCGGCGGCCAGCAGCGCGCCGACCCCGCGTGCGAGGATCATCCCCGCTAGCGATAGGGCCAGGATGTCGAGGATGGCGACGACGATTATGGTGGCGAACGCCAGGACGAACCCCAGCGCCAGGCGGACGGGCGGCAGCCGCATGATGCGGCGGAAGGTGGTCATCTGGGTATTCCTCCAGGGCGCTTGCACTGTCGCCGCCCGGCGGGGGG
>SESH01036049.1_pt1 | contig 17793 bp, 9 predicted proteins | sample 3171561 | NCBI WGS metagenome assembly SESH01 (sample SAMN10866947, study PRJNA518727) | freshwater metagenome | biome: subpolar coniferous forest; feature: holomictic lake; material: water; isolation source: holomictic Lake 442 2011 16.5 m and 2014 13 m | place: Canada: near Kenora, Ontario
CCTGCCAGGTCCTCCGCCTTCATGAAAAGCTGATCCCAATAATCCAGATTCCGTTTGGCGCTCTTGGCCCCTTTTTTGAAGATCTCAGAAAAAACCTTCGCCGTGTCGGCGCTATTGGCGATCGGAATGAATTTTTCCTTCTGCCGGACATGGGGCAAGAACATGGTCGGCGAATACCGGTTCCAGACCTTCAAGAGATGGATGTAACAATCGCCATGGTAATAATACACATCGATCAAAAGCTGCGTCGTGTCCCGGATGCGGGCAACGGTTTTGAATGAATGCCGGCTTCGCAGGAGAGCAAAATAGGCGATCGTATTCAGTTCATAAAGGTAGGGGCAGGTGATCTTGAAGAAATTCCCGATCATAAGGTCATTGGCCCAAGCCGAAAGCAGATCCGAGAGGCAGTCAAAAACATAAAAAACGCCTTCGCCTTCTTTCTTCGCAATGCTGTGGATCTCGGCGGAAAAAGGCTCAAAGCCCATATGCGGATCGAGCTTATAGACCGTGATGTTCTTGTCTTCCTTTAAAAGAGGCTCATGGTTGGCGAAGCGGATATAAACGAGCCTTCTCTTTTCTTCGAGGGCTTTCTGAACGAACGGCGCGACGAACTCAGCATAATGGTGAATGGCGTCAACCTGCCACACGACATTATCGCCGAGGCGCAATCCCGTAATGACCTTATCAAGGCCTTTCACTCCGGTGCTGATCATGTTTACCCCGTTAGAGCTAGGAAGCGCTTTTAGCGCTTCCGTCTATTTGAAAAATGAACTGTATAAAAACCAGCCGTTCCTATCACGATTAAATCCGATCCCATACTGCCTCCGTAAATCTCTAACGGGGCAGGCTCTCCTTTTATTATTTGCTCTTAACGCCGTGATAGTCCTGGATCGACCGGACATCCAGGTCACTATCCTTGACGGCCTGGAGCCCCCGGAGAGCCGCGCGCGCGGCGCTTAGAGTGGTGATGCACGGAATGCTGAAGGCGACCGCAAGCGACCGGATCTTCCCCTCATCCAGCATCGGGCCTTTCCCGCTCGGCGTATTGATGATGAGATCCATCTTCTTATTCCTGACCCAATCCCCAATGTTCGGACTTCCTTCGGTGATCTTTAGGATCTCCTGGACCGGCACCCGGTAATCCTTCAGCACTTGCGTCGTCCCTTTGGTCGATACGATCTTAAAACCGAGGCGATGAAATTCCCTGGCGATCTCGGCGATCTTCGGCTTGTCGGTATCTTTCACGCTGATAAAGACCGTACCCTTGCGCGGGATACAGCTCATCGCCGCGTCCTGGGACTTGTAGAACGCCCGGCCAAAATCTTTATCGATCCCCATCACTTCTCCGGTGGATTTCATCTCCGGCGAAAGGATGATGTCGACCCCCGGGAATTTCACAAAGGGAAATACGGACTCCTTCACCGCGATGTGCTTCGGCACGATCTCCTCGGTGAATTTCAGGTCTTTAAGCGTTTTCCCTGCCATGAGCTGGGCCGCGAGTTTTGCCAGCGGCACCCCGATCGTCTTGCTCACGAACGGCACCGTTCGCGACGCGCGGGGATTCACTTCCAGACAATAAACCTGCTCTTTCTGGATCGCATACTGGACGTTCATTAGTCCCACGACGCCCAGCTCCTTGGCGATCTGCTTGGTCTTTGAAAGGATCTCTTCCACGATCTCCCGGGGAACTGAGAAAGGCGGAATGACAGAGGCGCTATCTCCGGAATGGATCCCCGCCTCTTCAATGTGTTCCATCACAGAACCCACCACCCCGATCTTGCCGTCAGAAATAAGATCCACATCGATCTCCGTCGCGTCTTCGAGGAACTTATCGATCAGCACGGGGTGTTCACCGCTTGCCTCCACGGCCTGCTTCATATATTTTTTGAGCGACGTCTGGTCGTAAGCGATCTCCATGGCACGCCCTCCCAGTACATAGGACGGACGTATGACGACGGGATAGCCGATCTCTTTGGCGATCTGATGGGCCTCTTCCAGACTCGTCGCGATCCCGTTGGCGGGCTGGCGAAGGCCAATCTTCTTAAGAAGCTTCTTGAACCGGTCCCGGTCTTCGGCGCGGTCGATCGCGTCGACTGAGGTCCCGAGGATCTTCACGCCATTCGCCACAAGAGATTTCGCGAGATTCAAGGGTGTTTGCCCCCCCAGTTGCAGGATCACGCCCAGCGGCTTTTCGTTTTCATAAATGTTGAGGACGTCTTCCAGCGTAAGCGGTTCGAAGAAAAGTTTGTCGGACGTGTCATAATCCGTGCTCACGGTCTCGGGGTTGGAGTTGACCATGATCGTTTCATAGCCCAGTTTTTTGAGGGCCATCACGGCGTGAACGCAGCAGTAATCGAATTCGATCCCCTGGCCGATGCGGTTCGGCCCGCCGCCGAGGATCATGATCTTCTTTTTACGGCTCGGGTTCGACTCGTCCTCATCTTCGTAGGTCGAATAAAAGTACGGTGTGTAAGCCTTGAATTCCCCGGCGCAGGTATCCACCAACTTATAGACCGGCTTGATGCCAAGTCCCTTGCGCTTCTTACGAACATCCTTTTCTTTCATTTCCCAATAAAACGCAAGCTGACGGTCGGAGAACCCGTACTGCTTGGCCTTCCGCATCATCGCGTCCTGCAGCTTCGGCTTTCCCTGTGCGGCAAGCAACTCCTTTTCCATATCAATGATCTGCTTCAGCTGCGCCAGGAACCAAGGATCGACGCCTGTTTTTTTATAGATCTCCAAGAGGGTGTACCCGGCCAGAAAGGCGTATTTCAAATAAAAAATCCTGTCTTCTCGGGGAACCTTCGCATGAGCGAAGATCTTTTCACGAAGCTCCTTGTCCTGCGGGACGGTCTTCGTGAACTGAAGATATTCTTCGCGCGTTTTGAGCGTGAGATCGAAGATTTTATCCTTGCCGTCGCCCCCGAACCCGAAGCGCTTCGTCTCCAGCGAACGCAGTCCTTTTTGAAAAGCTTCCTTGAAAGTGCGTCCAATGGACATGACCTCACCCACGGATTTCATTTGGGTCGACAAACGGTCATCCACCCCCTCGAATTTTTCAAACGCAAAACGCGGGATCTTGACCACGCAATAGTCGATCGAAGGTTCGAACGAGGCAGGCGTATATTTGGTAATGTCGTTGGGGATCTCATCGAGCGTGAGCCCGACGGCGAGTTTGGCCGCGAATTTCGCGATCGGGAATCCCGTGGCTTTAGAGGCAAGGGCCGAGGATCTGGAAACGCGGGGGTTCATTTCAATAATGACCATGCGACCTGTTTTGGGGTCGACTGCGAACTGGACGTTCGAACCGCCGGTCTCAATACCGATCTCGGACATGACTTTGCGGGCGGCATCGCGCATCCGCTGGTACTCCCGGTCCGTTAGGGTCTGCGCCGGCGCCACGGTGATGGAATCGCCCGTATGGACTCCCATCGGGTCCAGATTCTCGATCGAACAAATGACCACAAAATTATCGTTCTTGTCGCGCATCACCTCCAGCTCATACTCTTTCCATCCAACGATCGATTCTTCGATCAAGATCTCATGGACCCGGCTGTAATCAAGCCCCGTGCGCGCCGTGGCCCGGAGTTCTTCGAGATCATGGCAAACACCGCTCCCGGACCCTCCCAACGTAAAACTCGCCCGCACGATCACCGGATAACCGATCTTTTCGGCAGCCTTCTCGGCTTCTTCCAGGGAATAGGCAAAATCACTTTTCGGAAGATCCAGGCCGATCTTCAGCATGGCGCGCTTGAATTCCTCGCGATTCTCAGCCTTCTTGATCGCTTCGTATTTCGCGCCGATCATCTCGACATTATGGCGTTGGAACACTCCCGCTTCGTAGGCCTCGACCGCAAGATTCAACCCCGTTTGTCCACCCATGGTCGGCAGGACCGCGTCCGGCTTTTCTTTAATAATGACCTTCTCGAGAAATTCCACGGTGAGCGGTTCGATGTAAGTCGCGTCCGCGAGGTCGGGATCGGTCATGATGGTCGCGGGATTCGAATTAATGAGCGCGACCTTGTAGCCTTCTTCCTTCAAGGCCTTCACGGCTTGCGCTCCCGAATAATCGAATTCGCAGGCCTGGCCGATAATGATGGGCCCGGACCCGATGATCAGGATCTTTTTGATGTCGGTGCGTTTTGGCATTCAAATACCGTCCTTAGTATGTCGCATATCGTATGTCGAAAAATCGTTACGGTTTTTTATTTCGAAATACGACTTACGACATGCGGCTTTCAACCAGTTGTTTTTTGGCGCCATAATAATCCTGTAGCGATTTCGGTACGATCTTGTCCTTCTTCGCCGCAGCGATCCCCTCAACGGTCGCCTCGGCCGCGGCCATACAAGTCACATACGGCAACTTGCGCTGGATCGCCATCATGCGAATATAACTATCATCCGCCTGGCCTCCGCGCCCTTCCGGCGTGTTGATGATTAGGTGCAACTCGCCATTTTTGATGGCATCCGCGATATTCGGCTGTCCTTCATGGATCTTTTTGATGAAGGTGTTTTCGATCTTTTGGGACGTCAGGAACGCGCCTGTTTTTTCGGTCGCAAAGATCTTAAACCCGAGCGCGGCAAGTTTCCGCGCGATGGTCGGAAGCATTTCCTTATCCTTGCCCGCAACGGTTAGAAGCACATTGCCTTCTAACGGAAGTTTAGCTCCCGTGGCTTCCTGCGCTTTATAGAACGCAGCGCCGAAATTGTCCCCCACCCCCATCACTTCCCCCGTGGCGCGCATCTCGGGACCAAGAACAGGATCGACCTCCGGGAACATATTGAACGGGAAAACAGCTTCCTTGACGCCAAAAAACCACGCCTTGACTCCTTTCAATGCCGGAAAATCTTTGATCTTTTTCCCGAGCATCATCTCGGTCGCGATGCGCGCGATCGGCACGCCCGTGACCTTGGAAACGATCGGCACCGTGCGTGAGGCACGCGGATTGGCTTCGAGGATATAAACCTTGCCGTCACAGATCGCGTACTGGACATTGATGAGACCTACAACCTTGAGCGCCTTTGCGATCTTGGCCGTATAGTCCCGGATCTGCTCCAGATGTTCTTTCGAAATGGTCCGGCTCGGGATCGAGCAGGCTGAATCCCCTGAATGCACTCCCGCCCATTCAATATGCTCCATGACGGTGGTCACAAAAGCATCGCTCCCGTCTGAGAGGGCATCGACTTCACATTCGAGCGCCTTCTCAAGAAAACGATCAATGAGCATCGGATGCTCCGGGCTCACCTTGATGGCTTCGACGGCGTATTTTCTCAGCATGGTTTCGTCATAAATGATCTCCATCCCCCGGCCGCCGAGAACAAAGGAAGGACGGACCATCAGGGGATAGCCGATCTTTCCCGCGGTCACTAGCGCTTCGTCCAGTGAACGCGCAATGCCGCTTTCGGGCTGCGGGATGCCGAGCTCGATCATCTTTTCGCGGAAAAGTTCGCGATCCTCCGCGAAAGCAATGCTTTCCGGCGTTGTCCCGAGGATCTTCACTCCGGCTTCTTTGAGCTGCCGGGCGATATTGAGAGGCGTTTGCCCCCCGAACTGCACGATCACACCGTCGGGTTTTTCTTTTTCATAGATCGTCAGGACATCCTCGATCGTCAAGGGCTCAAAGTAAAGCTTGTTCGCCGTGTCATAGTCCGTCGAGACGGTTTCGGGGTTGCAATTGATCATGATCGACTCATAGCCTGCGGCGCGGAGCGCGAAAACCGCGTGCACGCAGGTATAATCGAACTCGATCCCCTGGCCGATCCGGTTCGGGCCGCCGCCGAGAATAAGGATCTTTTTATTTTTTGAAACCGCCACATCTTCTTTCCCGGGGTGGTAGGTGGAATAATAATACGCCGCGCTTTCCACGCCGCTCACCGGCACAGCTTCGTACCGCGCGATCTTGCCGAGACGGATACGGCGTTCCCGTACCGCAGATTCCGAGACCTTGAACAGTCCCGCGAGATAGCGGTCCGAAAAACCCCATTCCTTGGCCTTGATGAGATCCTTGTCCGTGAACTTGTCCCAGGAATATTTGAGGATCTCTTCCTCGAACATCACGAGATCTCTCATCTCGTTGATGAACCATTCGCCGATGTGGGTCATGCTGTAAAGTTCTTCGACCGAAAACCCTTTTCGTAGGGCCTCATACATCAGGAAGATCCGCTCGCTCGAAGGATGGGCCAAGCGTCCCCGGAGCTGCTCCACGGAAAGCTCTTTGAAATCCTTCGCCCCCCCGAGACCATAACGGCCGATCTCAAGAGACCGGATGGCTTTCTGGAACGCTTCCTTGAAATTCTTGCCGATGGACATGACCTCCCCCACGGCTTTCATCTGGGTCCCGAGAATATCCTGGGCCTTGGGAAATTTTTCGAACGCCCAGCGGGCGAATTTGACAACGACATACTGACCGCTCGGAGTGTACTTTTCGAGCGTTCCATCCCGCCAATAAGGGATCTCATCCATCGTCAGCCCGGCGGCAAGCCGGGTCGAGACCATGGCGATGGGAAAACCTGTCGCTTTTGAAGCCAGCGCTGAAGACCGGGACGTACGCGGATTGATCTCGATCACGACCACGCGGCCGTCTTTTTTATTATGCGCGAACTGGATGTTCGTGCCGCCGACCACGCCGATCGCATCAACGATCTTGTATGAATATTCCTGGAGCTTTTTCTGCAACTCCGGCGCAACCGTCAGCATCGGCGCGACGCAAAAGCTGTCTCCCGTATGAACGCCCATGGCATCCACATTCTCGATAAAACAGACCGTGATCTTCTGGTTTTTCGCGTCGCGAACGACCTCCAGCTCCAACTCCTCCCATCCGATCACCGCTTCTTCAATAAGCACTTGGCGGGCAATACTTACCGTAAGCCCCCGGAGCGCGATGATACGCAGATCCTCGATGTTATAAGCAATCCCGCCGCCGGTGCCGCCCATCGTATAAGCGGGACGGACCACGACCGGATAACCGATCTTTTGAGCGATCGCTTCGCATTCTTCGACGGTGTTGGCCGTAGCGGACTGGGGCACCGGGATCCCAAGTTGCGCCATGGTCATTTTAAAAACCTCACGGTCTTCACCTCGTTCGATGGCATCCGCTTTGACCCCGATGATCTGAACGCCATACTTTTCGAGGATACCGGTCTTATGCAACGTGGAGGAGAGATTGAGCGCCGTTTGTCCTCCCAAATTGGGCAAAAGGGCGTCTGGCCTTTCTTTGGCGATGATCTTCTCGAGACTTTCAACGGTCAGGGGTTCGATGTAGGTCTGATCCGCCATTTCCGGATCGGTCATGATCGTGGCGGGGTTAGAATTCACAAGCACGATCTCATACCCTTCTTTGCGAAGAGCCTTACAAGCTTGTGTCCCAGAGTAGTCGAATTCGCAAGCCTGACCGATAATGATGGGCCCTGACCCGATGATCAGGATCTTTTTGATATCGTTACGTTTTGGCATAATCTCACACGTCCCCTTTTTTTAACTTACGTGTTTGCTGATCAGTTCATAAAATCTTGTGAAGAGATAGTCGCTGTCGTGGGGCCCCGGAGCATTCTCGGGGTGATATTGCACGCTGAAAAGCGGGTGCTTCTTATGCTGCAACCCCTCAAGCGTCTTGTCATTCAAATTGATGTGGGTAATCTCGACCTCGTTCTTCGGAAGCGTATCAACATTCACCACAAAGTTATGATTCTGAGAGGTGATCTCGATTTTCCGGGTCTTGAGGTCCATGACCGGCTGGTTATTGCCGTGGTGCCCGAACTTGAGTTTCGAGGTCTTTCCGCCAAGCGCTTGCCCGATCATCTGATGCCCGAGACAGATCCCAAATATGGGCTTTTTCCCAATAAGCTTGCGAACCGTTTCAACCAAATACTTCACCGCCGAAGGATCGCCGGGGCCATTTGAAAGAAAGATCCCGTCCGGCTGGTAGGCCAGGATCTCTTCGGCCGTCGCGGTCGCGGGAACGACTTGAACATGAAAGCCGTGCTGGTTGAGTTTCCGGAGGATATTCCATTTGGTACCGCTATCCACGGCCACAACCTTGAATTTCTTTTTCCGCTGATCCCCCCAGGCGAATTCCGCGGGCATGACCTCATCGAACACAAAAGGTTTTTGGCACATGACCTCTTTAACAAGGTCCACACCTTCAATGCTTCGGGATTTTTTAGCCTTTTGGATGAGTTTTTTGGGATCGAGTTCCTGGGTGGAAATAACCGCTTTCTTCGCGCCCACGGTCCTGAGATGCTTCACAAGCTTGCGGGTGTCGATCCCCTGAATGCCGAGGATATTGTATTTCTTCAGGTATTCATCGAGCGTCATTTCGGAGCGATAATTGCTCACGATCGGACTCAATTCCTTGATGATAAACCCTTCGACCCAAGGCCGGGAGGATTCCATGTCGCCCGAGTTGATACCATAATTGCCGATGTGGGGGTAGGTCATGCAAACCATCTGACCTTTATAGGAGGGATCGGTTAGGATCTCTTGATAGCCGCTTAGGCCGGTATTGAAAACAATTTCCCCAAAAGTTTCACCGTCGGCGCCAAAACCTTCGCCTTCGAACCACACACCATCCTCGAGCGCTAGTATCGCTTTTTTCATGGTTTTTCTTTGGGGTAAGTGAATCAGTGGGCTTCCAAACTGATCAAACTGCCTTTACGTTGGGGCATAGGATACTTCAGGTTTGGAGAACTGTCCAGCAGCGGATAATCGTCAATTCCGTGGGACTCAGACTCCTAAAACACCGTGAAATCCAAGCGCCGGACAAAGCTTTTTCGATCGAGCTCGCCTAGGCATCCAGAAATTCTTCAGCGTCCTCATAGGCCGTCACTCTCCGGCCAAAAAGCGCCAGTACCCGCCCTGAAACATAACCGCTGATAAGCGCAATCACTACCGCGATCATAATGCCTGTCAGCTGAATTCGACTGTTTAGCCCGCTGACAACGAACACCGCCGCAAGCCCGCCCATCAAACCGGGAAGCCCATGCAAATACAGGACCCCGCAAGTATCCACTTTCGCGATCTTCTTCTGCAGCCACGATTGGACCACCGCAAAGCCGAATACCGACAAAGCCCCGGCGCACAATCCGATCGTGATGGCGCTTACGGGATTGGCATGATCACAGGTAGAACCGATGGCCACGCCACCCGCTAGCGATGCATTGGCAATATCCGCGATCGAGATCTTGCGTCTTAAAGCGCTGGAAACAATATAGGTCGCTAAGGTGGCACCGCAAAGAGCAAGCACGACATTAATGACCGTTTGTGGCACCTGGGCGGCCGGCACAAGCGCCGCGCAAAAACTCGGCCAAAAGATCCACAGGACCATACTCCCCAACATTGAAAACCGGTCACTCGCAGCGTCTGTTTCGATCGGTGTTTCAAATTCTTTTTGGGTCGTCATGGTCATGATCAAGCCTAAGCCAAAAAGAGCTCCAAAAGCGTGAATGACAATAGAACCTCCCGTATCCGCAAAACCGCCCTTCGCCAACAGCCCCAATCCTCCCGAGAGAAGGATCCATTCATTCAGCATGTAGCAAGGCACAAAAAGCAGCCCTAGAAGAATGTACTGAAACATCTTTAATCGGCCCAGCACTGCCCCCGCACATATCAAAAGACCCGCGGCCGCAAACTCTGCCAATATGAGCCCCTCAACCCCCGGCTTGACGCCTCCGAACAAACCTGAACTATTGAGACAAATGTAGAGAGGAATGGCAACACTCACCAAGAGAAAGGTCGCCGTGAGCGCGGAGCGCCCGTACTTTTTGACAAAAACCATTAAAAAACCAAAACCGACCAAGAGCATCGCCATGATATGCAAAGCCCGGTCACATTTTTGGACATCTTCTACCGGATTTAAAAAATCCGCCGCCCAACCCACCTTCGAAAAAATGACCCCGCCCACCAGCAATAAGAACAATACGATTCCAAAACGATTTTTTTTCATTTCCTCGTCCCCTTTTTTGGAGCGTAGGATACTTCAGGCCTTGAGAACTGTCCAGATAACTGGTGACCCTGGCTTTTGAGGCCCCCGACGAGCAAAAAAATTCTCAGGAGCCCGAGAAGATTCCGGACTCCCGAGAAGTCGTTCGACCTGCGCACTAGAACAAATAACTCAGCTGCCCTCCAGCGCGTCGTATTTTCGACGTTACTCTAAAAAGTGAAAAGAGCGTCCGCGCTAAGCGTTACTTGATTGTGTTGACCTTGAGCAAAGACCGCATGGTCCGAGATATCGCAGCGAACTTCCGGCCGGATCAGCAAACGCGACAGAACATTGTTTTGGGGAAACGGCTTAATCGCCACGCCCTGCGTCACTTCAATGTAGTTGGCGTTGGTGCCTCCGGCATTCCCAGTGGAGAACCCCTTGGAACCGTCCCCATACCATTCCGCGCGGGTGTTCAGCGTAAAGTACTGATTCAGCGCGTAGCTGCTATAGCCGGCAAAACCGCCCCATTGTTTGGACCCGCCTGTGTAACCGGGGATTCTCGGGGTCTGGACATAATCCATGCCCGCACCGAGGCTCCATTTTTGAGTGACCTTGTGCGTCACAACCAAGTCGAACGCATTCCACCAATGGCTGCAATCACCGGAAGGCAGATTGCGCCCCGCTCCAATCGGGAACTCCGGACCTTCGGTCATTACAAAAATGACGGAAGTCTTGTCGGTGGGCGTGTAGATCAAACGGCCAAGAAAATCCGGAACATGGTTGGCATCCTTTATCGACTGATTCCAGCCTTCGGTAATCCCCGCGTCAAACGTCAATTTCGGATTGAGCACATAGGTGAGCAAAGCGCCTGTTTGAGTGCTTGGCTCCGCATAGAGGAACTGATAGCTGTAAGAATAAAGCGCCCTCGATGGATCCCCGAAAGCTCCGTAAATATTGGCGCTAAATTGCTCGAAACCGGCCAATCCGATCCATTTTCCAACGCGAAGTTTCATCGGCAGGCAAGGAAATGCCAAGTCGATATAAGCTTGGAGGAGATCCCATTGATAGCGACCCGTTTGCTTGTCCATCAACCCATTCGAATGAATAAACTTAGCATCCGAACCAAAGAGGGTTTCGGCATGAAATCCAATATCAAACTGTTTCTTCGTCGGGTCGACGGTCCGCTCGACGTTCAAACTGACCTTGTTGAGCATGGGTGTGTTCTTGAAGTAGTTGAAGCCCACAAAAGTCGGACCCATGCCATTCCGGGTCGCCGTGGTGTCATACATGATCCCCGCCTCGGAATAACCGTAGACATTGATACTCCCTTTCTTCAAAAGATCGCCCACGCACACCGGACCTAAGAGACTCATCAAGAGGCCTTCCGATGCCGCGGGTGCCGGCGTCGGAACATCCGCAGCTGGCGCTTTAACCTCAACGGATCCTCCTCCCTCGGCAAAAACAGCCCCTGGGCAAAAACTCATCCCGATTAGACAGAGACTCAAAAACTTCCAATAGCTATTTCTCATGTTCCCACCTTTTCCGTTTTTATTGGATTAAATCAGCATCACCCGATCGCTACTTCACCCACTTCGCCGGTGCGGATACGAAAACATTCTTTGAGATCGAGAACGAAGATCTTGCCATCCCCAACATGTCCCGTCCGCGAGCCTTCTTTGATTGCATCCACCGTCGCCTTCACGAAGGCTTCATTGACCGCGATCTCAAGCTTCACTTTTCGGAGGAGCCTTCCTGCTTCTTTATGACCGCGATAGACCTCCGCAATGCCCTTCTGACGCCCGCGCCCCAAAACGCTCGTGACCGTCACAAGGTGAATCTCTTTTTCTTCAAGAATTCGGAGCACTTCATCGACCCGGTCCGGTTGGATCACTGCAATGATGTATTTCATGATACGCCTCCCTTTTTCTCGTTAGTCTAAGATGGTGTAGCCGGACTCACGATGTTGTGTGAGATCCAACCCGATGCGTTCTTCGTCCTCGGAGACGCGCAGACCGATGACAGCCTCTACGATCTTCAGAAGAACAAAAGAGACGATGAATGAATAAATAATGGTGACAACCACAGCCTTGAGCTGGACGAGAAAAAGTCCCGGGTTCCCGTAAAAAAGCCCGTTATTTCCGGCCGGATTAACCGCCTTCGTGGCCCAAAGACCCGTGGCCAATGCGCCCCAGATCCCGCCAACGCCATGCACGCCAAAAGCGTCCAGCGAATCGTCATAGCCGAATTTTGTTTTGACTACGGCGACGAAGAAATAGCAGATCACGGAGACCCCGACACCGATCCAAATCGCGTCCATGGGGCCGACGAATCCTGCCGCCGGCGTAATAGCCACAAGACCGGCAACAGCGCCGGTGATCATGCCAAGCATGGTGGGCTTCTTGCTAATCTTCCATTCCAACAAGGACCAGGTAAGACCTGCGGCTGCGGCGGCCACATGTGTCACCACAAGCGCGCTCGTGGCAAGACCGTTGGCGCCTAAGGCACTCCCACCATTAAACCCGAACCAGCCGAACCATAAAATGCCTGCGCCGAGCACCGCAAACGGAAGGTTGTGCGGAGGCGACATATGGCTGGGATAGCCTTTTCTCTTACCCAGCACAAGAGCACAAACCAGAGCCGCGACGCCGGCATTAATATGGACCACTGTACCGCCGGCAAAATCCAGAGCACCTGAATTACGTAGGAATCCTCCCACGCCCCACACCCAATGACAGACAGGGTCATAAACGAATGTGGCCCAAAGGAGCGAGAATACCACGAACGCGGAAAATTTCATGCGTTCCGCGAAGGCGCCCAAGATCAAGCCCGGCGTGATGATGGCGAACATCGCTTGATAGATCATGAAAGCTTGATGCGGGACTGTCGCCGAGTAATCCACGAAAGGTTCAATCCCGACACCATGAAGACCCGCCCAGCTCAAGCTCCCAATAAGTCCTTTGATGTCCGGCCCGAACGAAAGGCTGTAGCCAAAGATCACCCATTGAAGCGTGATGATGCACATCAGCATAAAACATTGCATGAGCACCGAAAGCATGTTCTTCTTGCGGACCAAACCGCCGTAAAAGAACGCCAGGCCTGGTGTCATGAGTAATACGAGTGCCGCAGACATCAGCACCCAAGCTGTATCGCCTGTGTTGATGACGGGAACGACCGCGTCTGCGGCCAGCGCCAGCTTGGAGACTCCCATGAGGACCATGAACCCGGTTATTCCTAAAAACCACTTTCTTAGTTGTCTCATCATTTGCCCCTCCTTTTTAAAGTCATCTTTTAACGCAACGAATTCGTACGACACTTTTGTATTTTTTAGCCCATAAAAGCCTTTTCATTCATGCCCACTAGGGGATGTGCAAAAGGCGTGCCAAGTTTTGGAAATAGGGCAAAAGAGCAGAAGATATTTTTTTTGGCGTGGGGTGGGGGGGATTTCCATGAGAGCTCAGAATGATCCCGCTGCAGTAAACGCATCGGGACAGCCCTTTTTGCCTATTCCCTAAAAAAAAGGCCTTCCTGTGTGGAAGGCCTTCACATTTTTCGTGGCAAAAAGGGCGAAAAGGCGAGCCCCTCAGGGGATGAGGAAGCTCGCCTGCCTTGCCCTCTTATAAAAATTAACGGTTGGCAAGACTGGCCCTAATAACCGTTAATTTAAAAAATATATCAGGGCCTGCCTTGCCCTATTCGCGATTGATCAGAAGAAAATAGAGAACAATAGGACTATCCTTGTCTCCGATTTCATTTCCTGAATGGTGACAAGGATTGCCCCAATCTCAGCACCGCTTCGACTGATTGGTATTGGGACTAACCCGGCTTTTCATCAAAGACTTGATGAAAAGCCAGGGATTGCCCTATTTTTTACAGTTTGAAGAGCATTTCCGCGTAGGTCGGGACCGGCCAAAGATTTGCCGGCATCAACCCTTCCAGCGCATCAATATCCTTACGCAACTCACTGGCCGCAACAACTACCTTGTCACGGAAAGCTTCAGCGCGTTTAACCATATCCTTCACTGCATGCGCCTTCTCGATCGCTTCTTCGAGCACCGCGAGTTTCTCATTGGCCGACTCCAAAAGATCCGTAACCTTGCCGAGGAGCTCTTTCTGAACCTTGGCGGAACCCGAGACAGACTTCAACTGCGCGATCGTCTTGGCAAGATCCTTGGTGAATTCGATGACCGCGGGCACATACTGCCGCTTCACCATATGCACCGCTGCCTGAGCCTCGATATTCACATGTTTCACATAGATCTCGAGATAGATCTCATAGCGGGAATGGAGCTCCTCCTTGGAAAGGACTTTGTATTTCTCAAAGAGCTTCACGGCTTCCGGCGTTGCCATCGAAGCGAGAGCCTCGACACCTGTTTTAACGTTCGGAAGACCGCGTTTCTTAGCCTCTGCCACCCACTCGTCCGAGTAGTTGTTGCCGTTAAAAATGACTCGCCCGTGCTTTTTCATCGCGTCCCGGATGATCGCCGTAGCTTCCTTGTGGAGACCACTTTTCCCAGCCTTCTCTAGACGCGTTGCGATCTCATCAAGTGCTTCCGCCGCGATCACGTTGATGATAATGTTCGGGCCAGAGATGGACGCCGAGGAACCGACCATGCGGAATTCGAACTTGTTCCCGGTAAATGCAAACGGCGACGTCCGGTTACGGTCCGTATTGTCCTTCGGCAGCTGCGGCAAGGAATCCACGCCGACTTGCACAAAGTACTGTGCGCGGTTCGCGACTTTCTTGCCGTGGGCAATCGCTTCCAGGATCTCCGTAAACTCTTCCCCCATAAAAATGGAGATGATCGCTGGAGGCGCTTCGTTCGCACCCAGGCGAAGATCGTTCCCTGGGTTCCCGCAGCTGGCGCGCAATTTTGCCGCATGACGGTCCACCGCCATGATCATCGCGCTCACAAAGATCAGGAATTGTTCGTTCTCGGCAGGGGTTCTCCCCGGCTCTAGAAGATTCTGTCCATCATCGGTCGAAAGCGACCAATTGTTATGCTTGCCGGAACCGTTCACACCCGCGAATGGTTTTTCATGAAGGAGACATACAAGATCATGGCGAAGAGCCACTTTCTGCATCGTTTCCATCACAAGCTGATTGTGGTCGGCCGCGATATTGGTCGTGGAAAAGATCGGCGCCATTTCGTATTGCGCGGGCGCGACCTCATTGTGCTTCGTCTTAGAGGAAATGCCCATCTTCCAAAGCTCGATATCCAGATCCCTCATAAAATCGGCAATGCGATCCTTGATCGCACCGAAATACTGGTCCTCGAGCTCCTGCCCCTTTGGAGCAGGCGCGCCAAAAAGCGCTCGCCCAGAGACGATGAGGTCGAGACGCTTTTCATAGCATGTTTTATCGATCAAAAAGTATTCCTGCTCCGGACCGACGGTCGAGGTCACACGCTTGACGGTTTTATTGCCAAGTGCCTTCACGACACGGACCGCCTGTTTGGAAACGGCTGCCATGGAACGAAGGAGGGGTGTTTTCTTGTCCAGAGCTTCGCTCGTATAGGAGCAAAACGCCGTCGGGATGCATAGCGTCACATTGTCTGAAGCATCGGTCTTGAGGAACGCTGGGGACGTACAGTCCCAAGCCGTATAGCCGCGCGCTTCGAACGTGGAACGCAAACCTCCGCTTGGGAAAGACGACGCGTCCGGCTCCCCCTGCGTCAGCTGTTTCCCGGAAAACTCCATAATGACACTGCCGTCTTCAGTCGGCGCAATAAAGGAATCGTGTTTTTCCGCAGTTCGTCCCGTCAAAGGCTGGAACCAGTGCGTGTAATGCGTCGCGCCCTTCTCGATCGCCCAGTCTTTCATCGCGCTTGCGACGACGTTGGCAACGTCGAGGGAAAGGGGCAGCCCTTCCTGGATGGTCCTCTTCAAGGCTTTGTAGGTGTCCCTCGGAAGTCTTTCCTTCATCACCCGGTCATTAAAAACATTGCTTCCAAAAATTTCCGTTACATCGATCTGCTTGTGCATACCAACCTCCCCTTTTTTGTGTAAAGAATAAGGTGCAAGTTCCATGCCAACTTGAAATTAAAGAATGTCGAGGGATTATACCGTCAAAGGCGTCTTGAACATACAAAATTGTATACCCTTTTTTCCACGAGCCTACAAAATTGTAGCTTTATTTGAGGCCCTGATTCTCATCAAACATAAGAGCAACGGCAATCAGGCCCAGCCCTGCCACCCTTTTAACTTTTAACCAGGACGGGACAGGCCGTAGATTTTGACCTTGTACCCCAGAATCCGCTCGGTAACCCCGAGGATCTTGGCCGCCTTGCGCTGGTTTCCTCCGGTTCTTTTGAAGGCTTCCTGGATCAACTTCTTTTCGAGCCGCTCGACAGCACTCGGAAGATCTCCGGAGACACCCTCGCCTTTTTCTTCAACCAAGGACTCGGGGGTCTTGAGCTGGATCGTGACCGGATGGCCTTTAGGTCCCGGGATCGGAAAAAGATCGGCTTCGATTGTATCGGTCTTGCAATGAATCACCGCCCTCTCGATCGCGTTCTCAAGCTCCCGGATATTACCAGGCCAAGCGTAGCCCATCAGGTACTCCATGGCCTCGTCGGAGACATACTTTACTTTTTTTCCGTTCTCAAGAGCCGCCTTTTTTAGAAAATGCGCGACGAGAAGCGGAATATCTTCCCGCCTTTCTCTTAAAGATGGCAAAAGGATCGGGACCACATTAAGCCGGTAATAAAGGTCTTCTCGAAACTGCTTTTCCTGGATCGCCTTTTCGAGATCGCGGTTTGTGGCCGCGATGACCCGCACATCCACGTGGATCGTTTGGGTCCCGCCCACGCGCTCGAATTCTCTTTCTTGGAGCGCTCGCAGAAGCTTGACCTGCGTCGAGGCTGAAATATCACCGATCTCATCGAGGAAGAGAGTCCCTCCGTCCGCCATCTCAAAACGTCCCAGCTTCCTTGCGGCTGCCCCGGTAAAGGCACCCTTTTCATACCCAAAAAGCTCACTCTCCAAAAGCGTTTCCGGCAATGCCGCACAAGAGACTTTCACAAACGGACCTTTGGCGCGATGACTTCCATAATGGACTGCATGCGCCACCAGCTCTTTCCCGGTTCCCGTCTCTCCCCGCAAAAGCACGGTCGAGCGCGTCTGGCTCACCATGTCGATGGCCTCATAGACTTCTTCCATGCGCTTGCTTTTACCGATAATGTTGGCCGGATGAAATTTCTTAGCAAGCTCGCGCTTCAGTTCGACATTCTCAAACTGGAGCTTCGCTTTTTCTTTTTCGCGCAGCCGGTAACTCGCAACGGTTTGCGCGAGAATAGAGCTAATGATGGTCAAAAGCCTCAAGTCCTCGTCCAGAGAGACATTGCCTTCGAAAAGGCGGTCCACACTCAACGCCCCGATGGTCTCCTGATCGATCTTGATGGGGACACAGATAAATGCAATTCGGTTGCGACGGAAATCCTTCCGTGCGCCGGTACGGTTAAGGAAAAGCGGCTCTTCCCCGATATTCGGAACGGCGATCGGCTCTCCCGCCTCCACGACCTTTCCGGTGATCCCTTCCCCGACCTTGTAGCGGCCTTTCTTTTTGGCCTGATCGTCCAGGCCATGGGCGATCTCGATCGTGAGGCTCTCGCCGTCAGCATCCAGAAGCGTTAGGGTTCCACGATGCATGCCCATTTTTTCCTGAAGAACATCCAACGCCTTTCTCATTCGCTCTTCGATCGGGAATGGTGCCGTCATGTGCCGGGTGATCTCATAGAGCACACTGAGCTCTTGGATCTCACGCTGAAGTCCTACGGAGGGTTTTGTTTTTTCGCTGCTCATATTTTTCCTAGCGCCTAGGGTCGATCACTAACACCGTAAAGGACGATGCCCGCGCGGTTGGCTTTTTCCACGA
>SESH01033077.1_pt1 | contig 17761 bp, 33 predicted proteins | sample 3171561 | NCBI WGS metagenome assembly SESH01 (sample SAMN10866947, study PRJNA518727) | freshwater metagenome | biome: subpolar coniferous forest; feature: holomictic lake; material: water; isolation source: holomictic Lake 442 2011 16.5 m and 2014 13 m | place: Canada: near Kenora, Ontario
TACTGTTCCCACCATATTGACCGCGATGCTTACCCTTCTTCGCTTTTTTGTTCCGTTCTTTTATCGCATCTGCATAGAATTTAGAAAAGTTCATATTAATTTAGGTATTGCTTTGCATCCAGCCAATATTTATTAGTAGCAGGTTTCTTGTATCCCTTTGGACCACCATTCCATATTCGCGCTAATACTTGATATGTTAGTTCTTGACCGGTATGCTGCTTATATTCATTGCCCCAATATTCTAGATATTTCTTGAGCACATCTTCACTCTTTACCGGATCAAACATCTCTGCGTGCTTATAGTGAGTGCCGTAATGATTGTTTACATCCGTAATCACCTCACTATGAATCTGATATTTACCAATCGCATCACCGTGGTCACCGACTGAACGGTTGCGCTTTGCAGTATCTTTTATATGCCCAGTCTCTTGCTGTCCGATCATATGTATGACCTTCTTGAAATCGACAGCACTAGGCATAAATTGACTGATATCAGGAACTTTATTATAATCAGTTCCAGCTGCGCGCGCAGCTGGAGTACCCGCAAAGAGTGACCCAGCTACCAACCCAGTTGCTGCTAGTTTTCCTAACATAGATTCACACAATTCATCGAATTTATTGTGGGTTTTAAATTGTACTTCGTCATGCATTATCTAAATACTTATATCTTATAGACTCAAGTAACGGTTCAGGTTACTTTCTATTCCGTGTAACGTATAAGTATTTATCTAACAGGCGGGCCTTTCTATGAAACCACACAGGTCGGCACATAAAAAGTATCGTAGAACGGACACATATTCGTTCCTGAGTAGCATGTACTCTCTATTTCATACTAACCCTGAGATGTTCGTGATAAAGAAACTACGTAACTGTCACGGAGAATACGATCCACTAAGAGATATAATTAGTTTGGACTTTCGACGTGAACTTGTGCCTACTATTATACACGAAACGCTGCACGCATTGCATTACAATTGGTCCGAAACACAAGTTATGCGACGGGAACGTCAGATTGTGGGCGCGTTATCGATGCATCAGGTTCGGAACATTCTGAAGCGATTTGTTCAGGTTCTGTGATCCTATTAGGTCCGAGTTTCTTCCAGATTTCGGCTTCCCAGTAAGCACGGAGGTTAGCACCTTTGCGGATTTCGGGACCCTTACCATTTTTTACTGTATTATTCATTTCAACTCTCGTATGGATACTGGATCCAACAGGTGGGATCTACTTTCTCGGCGAAATATTCCGGTGTGACGGTACTCTTGCCTTCTTTGAAGTGTAATGTGCACACGTACATGGGCGGATTAATACGAAATACGGAGTGCACATATTCCAAGCATGCACGGATGGTCTTTCCAGTGTCTGCCACGTCATCGACGATAAGCACTCGATCACCAGGGTCAAATTTCATGCTTGGTGACTGATAGATGCATGTGTCGGAATCACCCATACGCCTTTCATCTTCGGTGTAAGAATACATTCCAAATGAGTGTACGCGTCTAATTCCTAACTTATAAGCTATATACTGTGCCGGCATCAACCCACCTCGTGAAATGCCTATAATATCAGTAAACTTCCCATCCTTTGTCTGTTGCACCAAATTGTCGCATAGCTTGAAATAATCACCCCAACTCAGAATCAATTTTTTGTTTTCCATAGAAGGCCATACTTCCTTATGATCATTTATTCCACCATGCATCTTGTACTTCACTGTCCAGCTCCGCGCGCCTCTGTCGTTCCACATCAGCAATGCGTTGAGTTGCCTCGTGATCCGGTTCTGCCACCAAAGTCTCTCCCAATTGATACATATTCGCGATAGAAGGATACCTATGTGCAAAGATATGTATAACCGAATTGGGATGCTTATCAGTGGTAATTGCTATTGGAATTCCGTTCTTATCTTTGATGTGTTTCCATTGACCATCTATTTTTCGGAGAAACCTATAGACTGTTTTAGGGCGTACTGCTTTCATGTTAATACTTATTGTTGGTTGCCGTCGTTTCTACAACGAGTAATTAATGATATGAATGATAATAATACCAAGAAGTCTAAAAAGCAAGGAAAAAATAAGGATCTCGACGTAAATCGTCTTGCTTCCGAAATTTTGAACAACGCAGAAGCCGATGCGGTGGATGCAACCGACGAAAAGGATACACCAGAAGTCCCTGAGATATTAGAAGAAATAAAGGACAGTGGAAAGATTCCAGGAAAAATAGAAGAAGCACAGGAAGTACCGAAACCAATTATATTCGATCGAGGTACGTCACGCACCAATGCATTCATTCTCAATAAACGGATTGAAGAGATGCACGGCATTCTAGGAAAGATCTTCGGATTTAAGAATGGTGATTATTTCATCAGCAATGAGAATACGTCTACTACCTTTAAAGATGGTATACGCCGCCGCCATCGATTTGTATGGATTGAAGATAAGAACGGATTTAAATATGGTTTGTGGTTTGATATGACTAATTTGGGCCCGGTATATTAAACATCGAACAATTCGCCGGTCTTAATCCTATCGATAAACGCTTCAACGGTCTCAGAAGAGAGATTAACGCGATTATAACGCCACCAGGTAATCGGTAACTTATTGGCGCGCAGCTTCTCTTCTAATCGTCCACGAAGCTTCAAAGAATCTTCTATAGTCGGTTGCCAATCATTCCAAAATTCTGATGGGCACTTATCACGTTCGATATTCAATACATCACACTTAAACCCACGCAGAATCATTTCTTTCTTAACTTCTTCATGACGTCGGCGAAGATACAGCAAGCGCGATTTGAACCAATTAAGATGCCCTTTCCCTAGATTAAAAACGGTTAGCGGCTCAGATTTGATCTTCCACCCATTAACCCGTAAAGAACCTACAACCATTGGCAATTCGCGATATTCAGCGATTAACCATTGATCTGTAAGATAATTCGGATTGACGCCTATATTACATCTCATTCGAAAATTCCCAATATTTTGTAAGACCGACGCCTGATGGCATCATCCGATCGGCAGGGGTGCCATATGCATATATTATATCATCATAGTGATATTGCAATATATTTATAAATTCTTTTGAAAAATATTGCACTTCGTCAATATATATGCGCTTCGGTTGCATTTTACGTATAATTTCAATGTTCCTATTGATTTCATTCGAGTCGTGAAATCCACACGGAACGATGAGTAGCTTTGAATATTCATTTACTGTAAAGTTATCACGATGGCCGAAGTGGCTGTAGAACGGTGCCGACATGGATTGATTATGTACCAAAATACACACCGGAAGAATATCAAACATGCCACACCAATTAACCTGTTCGATTATTTGTGTTGTCTTGCCTCGCCGGCGGGCCATTGGATATGTGTGCATATCACTATTAATTCTTTTTTAAATTGCCGATTTTTTCATAAGAGTTTGATGCTGCTGTAGTAGATTTATCAGTCCTTTGGTGTCGTGCGTATCTAGCAACCAACAATCCCAATGACCGTAATTACTCCTATATCCAAATACATATTTAATAGCAGCCCAAATACGCTGAAAGAAATTTCGATGTTGTATTAACTGCACTTCCAGATAAAGACCAGGATCGTCTTTATCATCATCTATCACAAATCGAATAGTATGATTTGAACTGAAACATGCGCACTCAAAATACTTGGTTTCCATTTTGTTTTTCCTTACAAACTAGCAAAATTAATTAATCTTTGATACGATTCAGAAAAGATTACATTATCTGGAATTGGACCCGCATCAACATACATTGCTGCCATTTCTGTATGTAAATATCCATTTAATGGATTTCCACCAGTTTCAGAACCAGCAACTAAAAATTGCCACTGATAATGTATTATGGCAATATCATACATTTTCCTTATATTGAAAATAATCTGACTTTTAGGAAGAGATCTTTTTAATCCGGGTTTTATAATGGTGGGTATTGCATAAGACATACCTTCGGTTCCTTGCTGTAAACCTTCAGATATGCCCTTTACATTCCATTTGCCTTTCCACCCATTTTGTCTTTTATCATAATTCTCTTCTCGCCAAATATTACCATGTTTTCCAAATGATGCAAATCCAGCTGCGCCACCACCATGAAATCCCTGAAAATTAGATCCGAATACAAATACTTGATTTGAATCTAAATCTTCTACAACTTCATCGTATGTTTTCTTTGCCACAGCGCTTACTCCAATGATAAACAGTATTTGGAAGCCAACATCAGAATGTATGCTTCATTCACCCAGAATGGATCGCCAGAATCTCCATCCTTTGAATACCACGCACGACGAAATAACCACGTCTTTTTAGGCTTAGCAGCCACAGACTGCTGTTGAATAAATTCAGGAGAGGATGCCTCATCAATACTGAGGATCTTGATTCCCCACCCACCGAACTTATACTCCCCGCCAACCTCGATCTTTTCCAAAGCCATAGCCTACACTCCCATTCTGATCGAACTCAAAGCTTCATATACTTTCGCCATTAGTTCATCGATAATCATTAGCAAATCACTTTCTCTGTAGAAAACAAGGCATCTAGATTTCGACCACCCGCATAGCTAACCGCTGACTGTAGATCTTCTTCGAGTTCGTCAAGAAGCAACTTCATATCACCTTTATAGTCAATCAGAATCTTCTTTCCTTCGACATGGATACGCGCGCCCTTATTCTTCGCAGATGCACTCCCATAGTACTCTTTATACTGTTTATCATTGATCTCAATTTTATCGCCCGCCGACTGATCATATCCCGCAAACAAACTGCCACACATAACCATCGTTGCACCTAATGCGATAGCTTTTGCGATATGACCATGCTCAGACACACCGCCATCTGCAATGATTGGTTTATCTGTACCTTGCGCGCAATCCATCACAGTAGATGCCATGGGACGATGAAATCCTGTCTTATTGCGCGTAATGCATACTCTTCCACCTGCAATACCAACCTTAATAGAATCAGCACCCCATTGATCCAATTCGAAAACGGCATTTTGTGTGCACACATTACCAGCAATGACAAACGTATTCTCGAAATTGTCCTTAATATACTTGATCATTCGTTCGGATTTAGGGGCCCATCCATGTGCAATGTCAATTGTAATATAATCGGGTTGCAAGTTTTCGGTTTTAAACCGTCTGAGCATATCGTATGAGTCATCATTCACACCAATACTAATAGAACTGATTAGTTCCTTTCGCTTCATCTTTTTAACGAAGCGAAGACTATCAACCTTAAAACGATGCATTATATAAAACCAACCATGCTTTGCAAGGAAGACACACGTATCTTCATTCACAACGGATTTCATATTAGCCGCAATAGCGGGATGACGGAATCTATGGTTCCCAAACTTGACAGAAACATCACATTCCATACCGCGACTGCAGACAACACATTTTCTAGCAATCAAGTGAATCTGATCGTAGTTATATTCTCTTGTTAGATCGTTCATCATGATTATTATATCCGGGAAGCAGGGAATAATCAATCGAGAATTTCTTTGAGTTGCCGGATCGATTCTTTAGTATTCGAATGCAGTATGCCCACCCCTCCGGCGGCATTCCACTTATCGATATTGGAAGGTCGATCGTCGATGAGAATATGTGTTGGTCCTGCATAATCTTCCTTGTCTTCAGTTAGAATAACTGGTACGTTTTTTCCTAAATGCTCCTCACACCACTCTAATTTACCAGATCGGCTTGCTGAATTTCGAACTGGTGTGGAGCATACTTTCACATCCATGGCCTTTATATAATCCCAAAGTTCTTTACCATCTGGCATCCATTCCATCTCACTCCAAAAAGACTCATCTTGTGCCTCGAGAAACTGAAAGATTTTCTTTTGAACTTCAGGAGATTCATCCTTTCGATCAAGAAGATTACTCCTCGCCTTGAACATTTTAGCAAACCAAACTAATACTCCATCCATATCGCAGTAGATCGTATATTTATTTCGTTTCACATGTTCCAAAAAAGTCATTTAATACCTCCGTTATGTTCTGTCATCCAAGTCAACATTATTTCGCATCCATGCCATTGTTATATTCATCCTTCCGATAATAAGACTAATGCAACCGTATTTTTTATGATATTCATCGCGGCGTGAACCCTTCAATAGCATTATGTAAATCCTGCTTAGTTTTACCTACTGCCTTTTCACAGCAACATGCCTATCTTGGCTGTCCTATATCAGAACCGGTCTCATTTGTGTTTCTTCAATCTATTCCTTGTTTGGAAAATGCAAACCATTTTCTTTTTCATAATCACATATGTCCAAATAGTTTATCACAATCTCTTCTCCAACACAGATATCTCGCAAAGCATAACAACTATCATCAACTGTGTTTATATTCGGAGAAAAACTATGGTTAATGAATCTGGCATTATCTAAGCAAACCTGCCACTCATCACCATCCAAACATCCATAATGTCTAACGAATTCAAGTCTTTCATCACTCAAATTCTTATTTGGTATTCTTACGTCAAATCCAAAATCTTCTTTCCACACCAACTTACCGGCAGGAACAAACTCATCAGCGAACAAGCCAAGTCCCTTACTTCCGGCATTAGCAACATGTGTTTTTATCGTCAACATACCTCACCTGTGTTTCTTCAACTCCTGAACTAGTTCATATCTTGATCTTTTTCAACTCCATCTTAAGCTCATCAAGGTCAAAACAGATGCCGTCTTTGAATGAGTGCGTGAGCAGAGTTGTTACCATAATACCTCATTTGGTGTTAAATAAGGTATTATATACAAAAATATACAGGAAGTCAATATTAATACTAGATGAATTGATCTTCCAGAATCCGCCAGAGTCGTGTGCACTGTGCAGGCGTGGACCTACAATACTAAAATAAAGTGGCGTTTTGTCCAGAATCCATTTATCGGCTGCCCGTGCATATTCTATACGAAATCTACCACATCCATATGAAAATACAGTTTTCATTTCTCTTAATCTTCCTGGAAGCTACGAATAATCCAGTATATCATACTTAGCGGAAAGAACATTAAAGTAATCACGATCGCCAATATGATATCAAAACTGTCCCATTCTTTAAATGGTTTACTCATTACAACCTCTCATTGGTGGTGTCTGTGAATTCCCCACGTTCAGATGCGGCTTCCATTTCTAATATAGATTTTGCCGCCGCTTCCGGTGTTACGTCGGGCATAATCGATGCATGAAAGCATATACACTTCTTTGCTTTTAAATGCTTTATAAGTTTCTTTTCATATGGACCGGGTTTATTCATGTTTACTGAACCTCTTAATCATATTGAATATAAAGCAAGTTAGATATATACCCGCCACTAGTGTTTTAGTAATAATCCACCCGTGGTCCAGTTCCATGAAAGAGGCGTCGGCTAACCATACAACGCCGCAGAGCAATAGCACCAATGGGTGATTTATGAATTTGTCAAAAACTGTCATTTACTCACCACTCTCCAAAAGGAACTGCGGATTGATCACCTTGAACGATATGCGCGGATCGTCAACTAGACGCATCACGATGCCTTCGCGCTTGCGTGGAAGCAATACTGAATTGCCCTCAGACATATTTACTAGATAGTTCACAACACCACTGACGTTTAGGGCACCCGATGCATCGATAACATCTGGTTTGTTTGGAATGTTGATATTAGGACGAAATTCCGCGGTAAGAATAGGAACCGTTTTCATCCCTATCGTACTACAGAAAATTGCCATATCCACAGGACTAAGCATTACACCATCCACGTAAACGTTGAACACGAAACAATCAAGCTCAGTAAGATTGTATTTGTTCTTCTGAATACCCGGACCTACGATTTCTCCTTGAATTGTGTAATTGTATGGTAGTGCTTTCAGTTTCTTCTCAAGATCGTACTTCTCCGCAATCTTCCAATAGTTGCAACTGTGTTTGGTCTTCAACCAGATGTTGCGAGAGCAAACACCGAAAGTCTTGCGCTTGATTCCCCACACACGCTTGTAGTATGTGAAGAACGTTCCTGACTGCCCATCGAGCTTCTCCGCAATGTACCAAGTCCTATCATAGTTCGCCATCAAAATCTTGGCACAGGTCTGAATGCGCTCTTCATCGGTTTTCGACGCAGCGAACGATGGCCACTCACTCTTGTCAACAGAGTTAAAGGTGAAGTAGATGCTACGTGCCAGTTTGAACTTCATGAGGTACTGCATAACCGGCGAACGATGAGTCGGAACCTGCAGTACAGACTCTTCTTGATTTTCTTGTCCCTTTACATAATTCTTAATATCAAGGATTTCAGTTACATCCATATCTTCCGCAATCTGTAAAGTGTGGGGTAGTACTGATAATGGAAGAATTAATCCCTGTGAAATATTACCTCTCAGTTTTATGGTGCGAACGCGAAACTTACGTTCGCGCAAAAATTCATATTCGGGTCTTTCTGGCATTAAACTGTCTATTTCAACATATACAACCAAATCACCAATCTTAAAATTATCCCTTTTAGCAATAACACATTGCCAGCCCAGAACATTACAAAGTTCAATTTTGTCTGCACCTTCTATGGGACTAACACTAGTTATTTTCTGAATCGATGCCAATTTTCTCATGGGTTCTCCTCGTATATTTAAGATCTATTATCACCGCTAAGAGCGAAGAAGCACGCATCAATTTTCAAGTTCATGCATTAATAGCTCAGTCACCACATCGTAGAAGTGTTTAGACTGACAGATGATCTTACGCCCACACTTAAATTTCTGAATCGGTATCTTATTACGTTGGTGATATATGGTAAATTGTTTTATTGCATCCGCAAGAGACATATCAAATTCGGCTGCAATCTCTTGTGTCATATACATGGCCATTTCCGCTTCAACATCAATACCGTGTAATGATTGTAGATCCTGAGCAATATTCTGCGTCCAATTCGCCTGTAGATGACGTCCCTGGTAGTCGATAACTATCCGTTGTGTCTTACTGTTGTACTTAAACAGACGTTTAATCTTGCGAGCGCCTGCTGACTTATACACTACCAGATCTTCTGTGACGTAATAAAATGCCATGTTACTTTTCCAATTCCATCATTACTAATCTAACAATGATGTCTTGGTACTTTGATGTTTGCAATATGATATTAGTGTGATGCTTGAGTTTATTAAGTGGTGTTGTATTTCTGAAAGTGCCACTCGGCAGATGAGTGATGATAGGGGGATATATGGTGAATATACAATACCAGAAGACCAATTCGATACTGTCGATTCTACATCGATTGAATTCATTGTGATATGAATATCCCCAATTGTAAAAGGAGAAGGCGGCTTCCCTTTTTTATATCCATAACGCATTATACGTTTAACTCTACGCGAGCCTACGGACTTGTAGACCTCCTTATGCGACGTTAGATAATAAAATGCCATGTTATCTCAATTCATGTAACATCAGTTCTGTTACAATATCATGAAAGTGTTTGGATTTAAGAATGATATATTCGTGCTGTTTGAATTTGTATATCGGTATCGTGTTTCGATGTCTTCCTGCGTTGCGACGCCATACAGGCCATTTATTTCCATTTTCGTCCGGATAGAACACCTTACCAGCGTCGCCCCGCAACGGCTGCACCTTGATAATATCATTAGTAATCAACGTAGGAAACACAGAACGAACCAATGGGAGTGAGATAGACGAGAAAGGTGTCTTGGCTGGCTTTACATTTTTCCAATCTATTTGCGCTACATCAGGTATTCCAATCTTGTATCTGAACATACGCTTGACGTTACGAGCGCCCACCGTTTTATAGATGGTTAGATCTTTCGTTAGATAGTAAAATGCCATAACGTGATTATATCCCAAATAAAGTTGTGGACACGTTAATAAAGCTTAGGATGCTCTTTTGCGAACGCGGGATCGAATGTGGACATCGGAATGACTTCGGTTGCTGTGTTGTTTATGATTACAGGAAAATACGTTATCTTGTATTCACCCATGAGTCGTTTGATTTTCCATGCCTGCAAATAGATTGCCTTTTGTGGAATTTCAAAATATTCTAAGTCAGGATATTTCTGTTTTAGAATTTTGCATGAATCACAATTTGGCCATCCGACGATAATCATGACAATATTTATCAAATAGGTGATGGCGGAGGAATCAAATTAAAAAATAAATACTCCTCCGCCATAAATAATCATATTACGGACGCATAAAAAATGGAGGAGAGCGGCGTATTTGAAACGCAAGGATGTTATTAGCACCCCCCCTCTGCTTTCAGGGCAGTGACCAGCTCCTGCTGATTTCACTCTCCAAAATCCCCGAGTTTTATTTAACGGAGAAGGCGGTTCTCGGGGATACGGGATCTCGACAATGTCGAATCATCCGCGTTTATATATTGCCTTCCCGGTTTGACAGATTCACATCCGTCAATAATACTTATCGTATGCACTGTGGAAACAACGATAAATACCAAAATATTGTTGCAAAATGAAGGAACTGGTCAAATCCAATTGTTACGAAAAACCAATGTCGTTTTTCATTCTTCCAGAAATACGATGTTATCCGGGAAGTAATTCCATCGATACAGAAATGGGTAATAAATAAATACACAACGAACATACTTGGTATTCCGTATATTAACGCCACCGGGATACCACAGCATGCATATGTAGTTGAATGTATGCCCAACCAACTAAATGACTTACTCTTATTGATAGCCATCTCATCGGTCTGTAGCATGAAATCAAATACGAAATGCATGAACAGTACAAATAGTATAATTCCGAGTGTCATTGTGCCGCCTTCAGCATAGCTAGTGCTTTATCTAGCGCCTCTAAAGCCTCAGTTATGTTTGGTGCCATCAAACCTTGCAGTCGTGGTTTGATTGTATTCAAAAGTGCTTGCACCATATCTGGGGAATGACCAGTACTACGATATAGTTGCTTTACGCTATCCACATTTATAATGATGTGAAGTTCGTTTCGCGGAGCCGTACCAAACGGCGTTCCTTCGGGATGCGCATAAGAATCTACATTTGAAAATTTAACCATTTCATCGAATATATTACTCATTTCAATTCTCCTAATCAGTTACAGTTTGATTCGTGTACCTCAACCATGTCTGGCATGGATGATCCGCCTTGACGTGCATCAGAGGACTCAACCAAACTGGCTTCTTTGGTTTGAATCTCAGATGCATACCAGCCTCTTCGGGTGTCCGGTTTGCCTTAGTTCCATTACATGACTTACAAGCTGTAATGGTATTGAGCCAAGTAGTCGTTCCACCCTGTGCGCGGGGCTTGATGTGATCAACCGTCAATTCCTCGCGCTTGAATTGCCCGCCGCAATATGCACAAGTGTGACGATCACGATGAAATAAAGTCTGGCGACTATATTTTACATCACGGATAGGGAGTCTGTCGTACTTCTGCAGTGCAATGATCTCAGGTACGGCGATTCTATGGGAAACGGTGTTCACCGTAGGATATTCTTCTGTCATATCAGAGAATACCACCCAGTCTTCAAACTTATAGACGATCCCGTCGCGATCCAAGGGACGTGCGGCGTCCTGACAAATCAGGGACATCGCCTTCTGCCATTCGATAATGTGGATGGCATGATGGCTCTTGTTTAGAACGAGTACGTCTGGTTTCTTTTTCATAGGAGTATAATAGCATGAATTACGCGAAGACGCCAGCAAAATCTACTGCTTAATTTTCCACATACCCGGGGCCAGAATGCTACCAGGAAGAATATTGTGCATGTTACGCGCACCATCAGGATTGAAACTGTGAATATAGATCATCTTGGGCTTCCTATCCGGATTCATTGCTATCCACTTCGCCACAAGATATCCAGTTGGTTCAGTTCCCCAAGAATCCACCATTTGCATACCACCCAAATCATGATCCAAACAAACAACATCGAATATATTATGTTTGAGTGCCTCGATAGCCTCATCGGCGGTGAGAACGTGTGTCAATTCATGACTAGCATAATTGAGTTTAAACTGAGCATGCCGATCAGTATCATCATCTAGTATCAATATCTTCATATCAGTACTTAACTAGAATCTGCTTACGTGATTCGGGTTCCAGTGTGTCAATTTTATTGACAAGTGTCTGCCACCCCGCAATGCTATCTTCCCAATTCGCCTTGGCGTAGTCGGTTGTAATGAACCACTTGAGCCACCGAAGATTGGTCAAACCTTGACTGATATCGACATAGTCTGGATTGAATACCGCTATGCTGTACTTTGGCTTATCCGGACAAGGCTCAAAGGTCATAGGAACAATATTTTCGTGATTGTTCTTTTCGGATGGTAAAACGAAAGAACTGTATGAATCAAAATCACCATAGACGGCCTTTACATCTGCCGCTGCTTTGATGATCATCTCTTCAAAACTGTTAGCGCCGTCTTCAGGGCCGCCATAGCGCATCCACTTAGTTTGATCGTAGGCGGCAGATCTGTCGTATGGATCGCCTTCAAACACACAAAAACAGATCTCATACCAATATTCCATATGATCAGCCTTCCATGGCTCTCCGTGAAATATGTCATATGGAACCTTTGTAGAATGTAGTTCGGTGGGAAGATAATCCTCTTCGTTGTCTTTAAAATATTCCTTGTACTTTTCCCAGTTAGGATCACTTTTCCAAACGGTGACCCCATCGGTACCACACCATTTAGATGTGCCATGCTTACAGCAGAGTTCCATATGGAACCACGCACCGTTAAAAAGCGAGTCGCCACCATCGTTGTTGAGAGCTGGATGGTCGCGGAGAAAGTTGAGAGCTTCTGTGGCTTTGATTTGAATTTCGAGATCCATTATGCACTCCTTTTAGGCGAGAATAAACAAAACAGGCTGACTTCCTACTTGTTCTTTAGGGGGTCTACAAATCGAAAAAGACCACACCATCTTTAGTTTTTTTGTTTGCTGCAATCAACCTAAAAAATGAAACAGGTTAGTTGTCTACTCATTCTTTATAGCCTACAAATCGAAAAAGGCTCGCTTAGATTCGGATCTTATTCTACCCTCTAAACAATTTGACGTATTTTTTTGTTTGCTGTAACTAACCTTCGAAACCCTATATTACTATAGTCATTAGCCAATTGCAACGACTATTTTTGAAAATTCTTTAGAGTCAATAGAAGTGCTTCAGATCGAAGCCTTGCGGAGGCGAGAACAATTTCAATTTCCATATGATCGTGATGTCCGACTACCGTACGTAGATTATTCACGAAGGCCACCTGGAAAGGCCCGCCTTGTGAAAGAATGAATTCATTAAGCACGTTGAGATCCGTGCGATATACCTTACCATCGGTCAACATCGCCAGTTGGCCATATAGATAGCAATCAGTTAATTTACTCATAATTGGTAGGGGATGGCAGTGCTGCCCCGCCTCATCCTGCATGTAAAACAGGCGCTCTACTGTTGAGCTAATCCCCCATAAAATGAACCACGAACTTGTTTTTTTTCATATGCTGTGCTTTTATTTCTTGATTTGAGTCCGTCAATCCATAAATACTTATATGAATATATTACCACTAGAGTGCCCCATTTGCAACAAAAAACTTACGCAAATGAATAACACACATCTCAAGACACATAATCTTACGTTTGATGAATTCAAAAAGATGTATCCTTCATTTCCGTCGAGAAAAATAATTCACAGACAATCAAAAATGGGAGATTATCATAAAAATCCAAAACTGTGTAAATTTTGCAATAAACCGATTTCGTTTCCAGATATATATAATTCTCACTTTAACGATCTGTATCAGCATCTGATTAGAAGAGCACAATATTGCAATCATACATGTTCAAATGCGGATGTGTCTAAAAAATCAAAGACGAGAGGGAACTGCTTAAATTGCAATAAATCGTTTGAATACTGCCCGCGGACGGGAAAGGGCATTTATTGCACACATAAATGCCAAATGGAATATCAATTCAAAACCGTGATCATACCACGCGCATTGGCGGGGCAAATTCAGTTTCCGCGAGTATTGAAGCGCGTAGTTTCACATTTAAAAGGATATAAATGTGAAATGTGCGGTATCGATACCTGGAATGACCAGGATATTGTCCTTCATCTCGATCATATAGATGGCAACGCGGATAATAATACGATCGAAAATTTGCGTCTGTTATGCCCTAATTGCCATTCGCAGACTGAGACGTATGGTGGGAAGAATAAAAGAAATACGAAACGATCGTTATATAACAAACGATATCGATTGCGCAAGTTACATCCGAATGGTGCGAGCGATGGGACATGAACCCACATCTGCCAGGGTCACAACCTGGTGCTTTACTTTAAGCTACACCCGCCATCGTCTATTCTTCACACAATTTTTTGATATCATCGTTGAGCATCGCTTTGCACTCGGGACAACTAATAGTTCCCCAAACACCCGCGGCAATCTCATCAAGATTTTCTTCGAAAATTCCGAGACGAAACCCACATTCACAAATAATAGTTTTCATATGGCGCGGTGGACTGGGATCGAACCAGCATAATCCGTTTACGGTACTCAGTTTAGGAAACTAAGCCGATACAACCGCAATAAAATGGTACCCTCGGAGAGATTCGAACTCTCATGGAACTGGTTAGAAGCCAGCCGCCTTGTCCTGTCGAGCCACGAGGATATATGGAGCCTGCGATCCGATTTGAACGGATGAGGAATTTCTTCGACGGTTTACGAAACCGTTACTTTCGCCACTCAGTCACACAGGCATATCAATGGAGCCCACGGTCGCACTTGCAGCGACAACTCTCTGCTTACAAAACAGAGTTTCTACTATTGAATTACGCGGGCAAATTGATGCAACGAATGATGGGTCATGTCGCTTGCCCCCATCCATTTCACATTTACGCATATCTACCGGCCGATATTTATGCACTATACTCATCGCATCGTGTGTATCTTACTACAATCTATTTATGAAGTCAACGCTAAATTTAAGATGTACAGGAAGGACTACGGATTTCACCTTCATCTCCTCTCTTATACGTTTTATCCATTACCAGAACGTATTGGTCAGGGCGTCCTATAACCTTATTAGACGACTGTACTAAATTACTTATACTTCAGTGAATGCGTTATCTAATTCCATATCGGTTAAACATCGACAAACTGCTTTGTCATTAATTGTAAATGGTGTATTAAAACTACTTAACACATCACCGTATTTGGTCTTCAATAAATCACCGGCTTCTTTTCCGGCGGTGCGCATGTCATTGAGAGAAGTCTTTGCGAACCGGTCTCCCTTACGTTTCTTTATTCCCTTAAAGCTTTCGGTTTTCTTATTGCGATTCATTTATCCTCTCCATCCTTTCGGCGGCGACTCTCTACGTACAAAATAGAGTTTCTACTATTGAAGAACAACAAAAACAATGCTTTCATTATACTAATTTACAACCACTATGGGCAGCAGATAATCTAGCGAAGGGCTCAAAGAACCCTTCGCTAGATGCTAATTAACCCTTCCAATTGGCGGGTGGTTTGGCGAATGCCCCGAACGCTTTCGGATGTGAAGCGACTTGAGTTTCCTTCTTAAAACTGATACCGATCTTTTCGAGGTTCTCTCTCGTGTCGTAATAGATGATGTGGTCTTCGTGATGGTTAGCATCGACTTCAAAATCGACATAAGTGACCGCGTCATCTATCTTCTTTCCCCAGGTAGTCCCTAAATCGAAGTCGTTCCTTACGCTGGAAGTATAGCAACATTTCATTCCTCGCGTGACACCGTCATTTACGGAACCGGCCGTACTATCAACAGGGTCTATCCCTCTTCCATCTGTTGAAGTCAAAGAGCTTGAATACCAGTGGTACGATTTATACACAACTTGTTGAGTGATCTCGCCATACATACGAACACCGATGACACCATTATTCCCTTTCAATCCCTTCTCATTGCAATAGGAATTTCCCTTCTTGCAGAATTTAAAGGCACCAACAGAATCGGTATCTTTCCGGAATCCCCTAATCTCAATAGAGTCTCGGGCGGGAACTATATAGCCACGACCCACACCATCCGGCTGAATCTCACCAGTAATTACATTCAGTCCATCAACAGTGATCACCGCGAGCTTGCGGCAATATGCATTGTTCTTGATTTTGATTGAATATTCAGTACCTGCTCGAGCTTCGATGTATGTTTCCGAAGTGGTATGCTGATATTGTTTGACCGTGCGGCCATTGACGAGTACTTCAACGTGTGTATCTTTCATTTGTATCTCCTACCGCACATTGCGGATTTCGTTTTGAACCACCACACAAGTGGCGTTCGGTAATATCTTACTGTCTAAAAGTAAAAAGTCAACTAAATCATTTCTTTGTTTCGATCACCCGGAAAAAGATAACCTCCGCCTTATTCAAAAAAGGTTCGTGATAACAATTTATAGCCGTTGAACTATTTTCATTAGAGACCGCAACAGTCCAATCTACCAAATTGGTAGATTTCATAACAGTGTACGTCGAATTAGTAAAACAAGATTTCCATTCTATCATGACGTTATCCGCAACAAAATATATACGATCAATCCACAATGTCGGATTGTCCAGGCCGTATATTGGAAACGATTTAACTAAATTGGCATATTCTGAATCGGTGAATGTGATTCGTTCGATAGTGGGATATCCCGGTGTTGATGGCCTACTGCATAGATCGAAGTTACGTGCACCCAATTCAATCATGTTCGGTAAAAACGTTGGTATTCTGGGTATTGACAACGTGCGGGCGGGCACAGCGACGCAATTGGGGTCGCCAATATACCATACATCGAATGAATTGTATGGGTTGCGACGGTCTCCGAACCATATCGCATTACCACCACCCGCCTGTGTGTAGTAAGTGAATCCATTTCGTTTTCCGGAAGCAACGTAATACCCATAGACAGCGGTAACTTGATTGGATGAAATGGATATATTAGATCCGTTATAGGACTTCCACCGGGATTGCCAGATAGTAATGGAGGTATCGAAGCTACCGCTAATCTGTAAACAGTCAACAGCAACAACACATAACGTAGCGAAAACACAAAGGAAAAATGCGATTAAGCCTTTCATTTTACCTCCAAAATATCTTACTGTCTAAAAGTAAAAAGTCAACTGGTGGCCATGGCGGGATTTGCACCCGCACCCAATAAAGGATCAGGGTTTAAGCCTGACGCGTCTGCGTTCCACCACACGGCCAAATATGGTGGGAATGGTGAGACTCGAACTCACATAGGCATAAAGCCCGCACGTTCTCAGCGTGCTCCGTCTGCGTTGCGGCACACTCCCATTAAACTATCTTTTGCTCAATTCATCTTCCAGCTTAGCTACAAATTCTGTATGTGCTACTGGAGTCTTTCCGAACTGAAAATTATACTTACGTGACTTGAGATCCTTTAGTACTTTCTGTAACTCCACGGTTGAAATCCACGTCACGTCATTTATATCATCTTTTTCTGAATCATATCGTTCTACATTTTCTTGGAGATAATGTTCCATATGTGTAAATAACTTGCGTTCTTTAGACCCTTTCGGATATCCAAGACCAGTCATCTTTGCCCAATTTAACACACGCTTGAAATTGTGTTTGTTGGCATGGCCATCCAGAAAATTCAACACATACTCAATCTTTTCCGTTACATCTTTAATGTCACGAGCATTGGTGCGAACCAACTGCCAATGAATATTGAACTTGTTAGTTGCACTCTCTACAAACGTTGTGAAGTTTTTCATAAGCCTCCTAAACTAAATGGTCGGGATAAAAAGATTCAAAACTTAAAATTTTACCCCACCAATTCT